>Ga0172373_10001214_pt1 | contig 41905 bp, 32 predicted proteins | sample Lak10m_2_FD_114546 | JGI IMG/M metagenome (GOLD analysis project Ga0172373, IMG submission 114546) | Freshwater microbial communities from Kabuno Bay, South-Kivu, Congo - kab_092012_10m | ecosystem: Environmental > Aquatic > Freshwater > Lake | place: Democratic Republic of the Congo... | reverse complement strand
TATAATATATGAAGGCTGGTTATTCACAAGCTGAATTTATGATCCTTTTCCTGGGGTGACCGCTATCCTACCATATCCCCCACCTCTTCCAAATTATCAACTACCGATTGTGGTTATATCCAAAGATTTCGAAAGATTGTTTCAACAGGCGGATTACTTTTGCCCACTCGGCTCTGACGATGAGTTCTTCCAGGGTTGCCAGCATATCCTGAACATGCCGCGCCAAAGGGAAGACGTGTTCAGCCGTTAGCGCCGGTGGGGAGACATGCGCCCACTCAGGAATGACATCCAGATAATGCTCGTAGAGTTGCGGATAAGAGTTGGAGTTCGCCAGCTTTTCGCGCGCATATTCATGTAATAAAGGATGAAGCTGAATAAACCGTTCTCCGGACAACTTCAAAACATCCAGAAAATTAAAGCGCAACAAGGCTCCTGCCATTTTATCCCCTGCCAAGGGGTTGGAAGAACTCAAAACCTGCCCCATCAGGTTTCTATGAATCGTTCTTGTGCGGAAGATACCCGCGCATTGAAAATATGGAATTGCATCCGGGTATCGTTCCGTCAGGACTTCGTAGGTAATGTCAAAACACATACGCAAACTGGACTCGGGGGTGTTGTATCCCAGCGGGGATTCCAAGGCATCGAGCGCGTAACGCTCCAGCCGCATCTGCATCTCTGGAGCAGTTAATCCCAAATCAATCATCGGTCCAGAGAGGATGCGCAGCGCCAGCGGAAGTCCAGCGGTGTATTCCAGGATGGCATCCACGGCTTTTTGGTTTTCTGCCAAGCCCTGGTCATCGTAAAAACTCGCAATAAATTCACGCCCCTGCTTGAGCGAAAATCCATCCAGTCGCATCTGGTGGATTTGGTCATCACCCATCAATTCACTTTCTGTAAGCCGGGTGCGGCTGGACACGACCAGACGTCCCAGATATCCGATCAACTGACGCCATTCAATCAGCCCGTCCACATCATGTAGCGTATCCAGAATGATCAGGACTTTTTTTCTCCTGGTCAAATGCTTGATCTTCATCTCGATGGTGCCGATGGATGTCTCGACAATATCCAACGCTACGGCAATTTGACGCAGCCCATCGACATAACTTGCCTGCTCGGCGTCCACCCAAAACACTTTGTCGTATTCCTGCTTGAGCTGCTCCCAATGCAAGCGCACCAGGCTCAGGGCGAGCGTTCGCTTGCCAGTGCCTGGCACACCTGTGATCCAAATGACCTGCACCTGCCTGTTGGTCAGGAGCAAGTCAACAATTTCAGCTTCTTCTTTTTTTCGGGGGATATGGTCTTTCGGAAACACGCCCACTTGCGGGATCTGACGGGCAAGGTCAAGCATATCATACAGCCCGTCCAAATATTTTGCGGAGAGTTCGAGCAGTTCCGATGACCAGTTATCTTTGATCCAGGCTCGCATTTGTTCGCCCGTTTGAAATTTTTCAGCCATACGGTCCAAAATGTGTAGGTGGACTTTGGCGGAAATACCGCGCACGGGTTGTTTCCCTTGCTTGTGCGCTGGATACTCTCTCTGGGCTTTGGATAATGTACCCCGCTGGAGTTGAAGTACTGTTTCGAGTTCGGTGATGCCGCGCTTCAGTTGAAACAAGCTAAATAAAGCATCCCAAGGTAGTTGACGGGCGAGTTGAGGCGGGATGCGAGGCGGAAGTAAGGACATTATTGACTGAGATGAGGACGCACATTGAAATTGTCCTCGGTCTTATCAGTGACAATAATGAACGTAAGGGTCGGCAAGCATTTTACTGATGTTTGCTGTTCTTTACAACCTATAAAAACTCTCTGTCCATGCGCAACCGGTAGCGACATGAGGGAGTTTTGGAGGCAACTTATGCCACAACCCGATGATAATCTCGACTTTTCGCACAAACAGAAGCGGTCTCATACAATAGAGAAACCGCACTCTGCGCCGATGCCAGTTACCCTGCAAGAGTGGCTGGTTAGTATCTGGCGGCGCTTGGTATCCACCCAAACTCAAACAAGTTCTGAGGAGAATGAAAAAGTAGAAGAAGATAAAAAAGAAGAATAAAAAGCCAGCCCCTTTTGAACACGTAAAGGTCTGCTCTTGACCCAATGCCTCTCTTCATAATGTTTCTTAGTTCCCGCTATAGGTGTGGAGCTCCACACCTATAGCGGGTTTCAACTTGCTCGGAACCGCTATCTCAAGGATTTTTCATGAACAATTCGAACTTGCATCCTACAAAAAAGTTGGGCGCAGCTTACATCCGCTACTCCTCCACTATGCAGGATGATTCTTTCAGCCTGGATGCGCAGCTACGCCAGATCAATGCTCGCGCCGCCTCCGAAGGGATCGAGATCGTCAAGATCTACTCCGACCCGGCTACTTCGGCGTATAAGAATAAGTATCGACCTGGCATTACTCAAATGTTGGAAGATTCCAGGCGGGGCATGTTCGGCGTCCTGTATGTTCACAAAGTGGATCGTCTGGCACGCCGCCTGGAGTGGGCGATCGAGATCGTCAAACAGTTGCAAAAGATGGACGTCATCCTCAAGGCTGTTGAGCAAAATTTCAATCTGGATATGCCCGAAGGGAAGTTGATGTTTCACCTACTTGGTTCGCTCGGGGAATTTTATTCAGACAATTTGAGCAAGGAAACACACAAAGGTAAATATGAACGGGCGATGCAGGGTTATCACAACGGCTGGGTTCCCTGGGGTTATACCAGCGAGCAGGTCGGCGACCGCAAGATGGCTGTCCAAGATCCGATTGCCGCGCCCATTGCCTTGGAGATGTTTGAGCGTTATTCAACAGGGCTATATTTCGATCAGGATATTGCGGACTGGTTAAATACCCAGGGCGGACACACATTTATGAAAAATCCTTTCACCAAAGACAGTGTGCGCGAAATGCTGCAAAATCCATTTTATATGGGGCATCTGCGTTATCGCGGTGTATTCACCACTGGTAAGTCATATCGAGGAAAGGGTCAACTTGTAAAAGGCATGCACCAACCCATTATCAGCGAAGAGTTATTTGCGCAATGTCTAAAAGTTCGTTCCAAAAGGCGGCGTACGAAAAATACTCATCAAAGCACTCGGCATGTCTACCTTCTTAGCGGCATCATCATCTGTAATTTCTGTAGACGGAATCTGCGCGCTCAAAGCGCGAAATATGGACGATATTACCGTGATGCCTCCCGCTTTTTGGGAGCTCACTGTTCGTTTCCCACTTCGAGCGTGCGCGCTGATGTGGTTGAAGAACAAATTGGATATTTGATGAAGAGCCTTATCCTGCCTGATAACTGGCAGGTATCTCTGCAAGATGCTCTCGAACACCCAAAAGATGGTCCCGATCCGCAAAAGGAGAAGGCTCGCATCAAAGGGGAAATTCGCCGCATGAGGGAGGCTTATAAACGTGGGCTGTATGAAAGCGATGAGCATTCCTTCTGGCGAGATATTGAATCGCTTCAAATGCAATTGGAGGCGGTCGAACAGATCACTCCGCATGAGGTGCGGCAGGCGGCAGTGATTATGGTCGGATTGCGCGAGGCGTGGCATATTGCAACCCTGGACGAACGTAAGGTGCTATGTAAGATGTTGCTCAAAGATGTAGTTTTTGATTTTGAAAAGAAGATAATCATTTCCATTCGCCCAAGGTCGGAGTATGCTGTGCTGTTCCAGATGGTACCATCACTTGAAGCTGTTGGTGACGGGTCTTATATTTACCATTTTGGATGAGAATAAAAGATAATATCCGTTATTGAAGCAGCTAGTTTTTCTGTTTAATTAGAGACTCTTCATTTCGAATTCAACACACTATTTCTCTGCATTCTTGCCAATCTAATATTTGTATCAACCGGTGTATTTTTCGCCTAAATAGCCCACTATCCGGCGTTGAGTGGATGCAGACCATCCTACCTGGTGAACAGCTTGACTAAAAATACAGATCGCCACGGAACGACAAACTTGATCGGGTGCCGACTCGCTGGCAAGACGTTTAGCAGCCTGCATACCGATCGCGATTAACTCGGACGGTAATGAGGCTATAACCGTGGACTGGTTGATAGTTTGCACAATATCGCGCTTCAAGGTGTTTTCATGCGCGATGATCGCAGCGTCATGGCGAATCAAGCAGCGGATCGAGCAATTCTCACAACCTGGAAAGGGACCATCCGACACCTGACTTGCGCTGCGATATTTTTCAACAAACTGCCCAAGAAGCTTGGCAGCATCTGTATCGTTACCGTCCACCAAAGCGATTAGCCCACTGGATAATGCTTTGCGCAACTCCTCCACTAGTGGATACTCCCAATTGAAACTTTTGGCGCGTTGGTATAGTGTTCTACCGGAAGCAAAAAGCATCACCGTTTTTAATATCTTCTGATTGTTCGCAGAATCATTTGTGCCTGTCAGGCTCGAGACCAAGTTAATGATGGGATCAAGAGCCCGTTTGGCTTCCGCCGGATCGCTGGTGAGAGTAATCATCAAAGCCGCCCACAATTCAGGGAATTCATCCCTGCCAACCAGATTCAAAGTGCCATCGTAGACAGCGACATCTGCCTGTGGCGAGCCGGCGACAACATACTGTCGATAATCAACGAACGGTTCATAATATGGACGTGAAGTCAGGGCTGACATTCCAACGATAATATCCTTATCAGTAACAGAAGCAGACAAGCGCATCTTCTTGTAATCCTGCGCTTCGATCAACAAAGGATGGTCCGCCTGCTCTGAAAAGATAGCCGCCCTACCCGGAGGAAGGGTGCCGACAAAACGATTCTGATCCTGATTCATGTTGGTCGCCTGCGCCAATACTTCACGATCATCTGCAGCAACCATGCGGTGAATAATTTTTAGGTTCGTATTTTTTACTGCATCAGGAGCCAGTTTGGTGGGAATCTGTTCAGCGATTAAAACACCCTGTCCATACGCGCGGATTTCCGCCAGCATATTAGTAAAGGCTTCTACCGCCTGCCCGCGTGTATTGGCGGCTTCGGTCTCCACTTCGGTTTTAACATTCTTCAACAAGCGGTGTGCTTCTTCTATGACGATTAGGTGCTGAATATCCGGCAGGATAGCAATCAAGGTGGACTGAATACGGCGATGCTCATAAATGCGGGTCATGATTAAGCCGATCACAAAGGCTTTTTCATCATCATTCCCAATGCGCTCCAACTCCAGGATCGTCGGACAAGAAAGGAGTTCCTTAATAGAGACTCCATGCTGGGCGTCGAGCATCAAGCCCTTGCTGCCAAGCCGTAGCGAGCCGATACGCGCCTTCAAACCCGCCTTAACGTCCATCTCTATACGGTCTTCATACCCCAGCCGCTCCGTTACATCATCCACTTTTTCATACAGATCCGAAAGCGTGGGGAAAACCGGCCACTGGTCAATTTGCGACATTAGATGTTTGGGCAAACGGCGATTTAATCCCGTTGCAAGGTCCCAACCTAAATCAGTATAGATTTCATGCAAACAGGTTTCCAACACATAGGGCATGGGAGCGTAAAGAATAAACGCGGCATTAAACACTGATTTGAGATAATCAATATGCGTTTGAACATGGACGCGGTGATCGGCATCCACGACCTCAAATTCAAAAGGATTGATACGGAAGGGAGCTACAGTCTCATCGCCCAGGGTATAAACGCGCAGATCAGGGATCGGACCTGTACCGTGTCCATCCTGCTTGGATGAACCGCGCAGACGGCGATACTCCGCCTTGGCAGATTCCACTACCAGGAACGGCACTCCCCCGCTTCCGCCTTTCCATAATTTATCCAAAATACCAAACACAGTTGTTGTCTTACCGCTGCCAGTCATCCCTGCAATCAATCCATGCTTGGCGAAGTCGCCAGCTGGCATAGAGAAGGCTTGACCAGTTTTACGATTGCCATCCAGAATCGCCCCAATTTCAACTGGGCTGGCAATGGCGGGAGATTCAAAATCAGTGTCGAAGCGCGCATAATCAGCAATACGAAATCCCGGCATCTCTTCGCGTGACAACTGAGATAATGTACCCAACTCAACAGAAGTCAGGTTGGTCTTGAATATGTTGGCGTCGTTTGAAGTCTTGCTACAGAGAACTACACGTAAAGGTTGGGGAACAGAATCAGGTCCTGCGAAAACAGCTCGTACCAGTGATTGCGTTCGGGCAAGGGTTTCTAATTTGGGAGAAAAGAAATGCACTTCAGTCTCCCACATACCCACCGCTTTGGCTTCATCCAGCCGCTGCAAGTGACGCTCGAGCAACATAACCGCATACTCCGCCTGACGATTAACCACTTCCCCTGAAATGGATTCAGTGGAACCCGACTGCGTGCGGGGGTCCTGCTGTGTCATAGTCTGGTTCAACTGCTGAACCTGCCGCTTGGTCTGGGACGCGGCAGCAGCAATTGCATCAAAACAGGTATAGGCGTCGTTAGTGATTTGCGACATGGGATACGGAACGCCATGCACCAACAACCCCCAGCCTTCTCCTGCTAACCCGCGACAAATACGCTCGACCTGATTGCCAGCAAGTATTGAGGACTGAAAGTCTTTCTTTTGGGAATTAATATCCCTGGATTGACTTGTCGCGCGCGCAGCCTCTGCTCCCTTGCGAGTGGGAATTCCTGTTAACCGACCACGGTGCGCAAACATGCCTGCACTGTTCAAAATTTTACCAAGTGATTTTTCGGTTTTCTCTTCCAAAATAATTCCAGGAAAAGCCGCTATAAGGGAAGCACGCAGGATAATTTCGGCATCCTTCCCTGCCATGCCGATAAAGACTGCCACATCGCGGGGCTGACCGACCAGCAAGTAGAGGAATTCCAGGCCCTGTCCGTAGGCACTGGAAAGCAGATCATCCATGCGCTGTTCATAATTGCTAGATGGGTCATCCTTCCAGAAGGAAGCCAATCCTTTGACACGAATAAAGGGAACGTTTTCCAACTGTCCCCAAATCGGCGGGGCGTCTGGCGCAAGTTTGTTGTCAAGGTCGCGCCGTTCCAGTTTTTGGATGACGTTTGGGATATCAATGGAAGGAATAGTGATTGACATATTTGCTCACTTTATATTCAAAATAGACACAGAAGGCAAGGAACCTATATCTCTATAATTTAACTTCAAATGGTGGAGGAAGAAGATTAGTACCTGGTGGGCGGGATGCGGTCTTCACAGGATCAGAAATCATCTTAAAAAATTGCCTTATTACACCTGGTGTAATATCTGAAATCAGCAAAACGTTAGGTGTTATATGCCTTGGAACAGTAATATCAACAGTTTCTCCGACAGCTAATGCCACAATGCCATTAATTTTTCCCCCGTTCGCGTTCAAATATGATAATCCTGCTGACCAATTATCTGTTGGATTGTGTGCAGTAATCCAAAAAACTCTTGCCTTATGGTCTCCTTTTTTTGTTGCGGTGCTTTCCGCCAAATCTTTATTTACGCAGTCGCAAAGGAACTTCAATGCATTTCCCAAATTATGAATACCTCCAGCAGTTAATGATGGCATTTCAAAAGAAATTATCGGCGCTAAAGGCACAATTTGTTGAGCATAGGTTGAGTAAGTAATCACGCTAATATTTATCGACTCAACTGCTTGAGGTTCGTTTAATAATTCATTAGAAATTAACTGAACTCCCTGTTCGACGGATTCAAGGGGCGTACCACGCATCGAATCTCCACATTCGAGTAAAAAATACACTGGCATACGGCGGACATCATTAGAACCAAAATCTATTGGATCTTCTTTTGTTATGGTATCGACTTTCGAGAGTCGTGATTCACTAGTGTTAATCCCCATTGTGGTTGCTCGAACTTTTAAACTATAAAAAATCTTTTTGTATGCATCATCAAACTTTTTTGTTGGAAAACAATCCACATATTGCCATTGTTTTATTTTTCGTGGGACTAGACATTCATCAAGCCTTACAGGAATGATAAATATCGTACCTTCCGGCTTTTCAAGGGCTATATCCAAAGCATACCTGATCTCTTTTTGAATATAACCTTCCTTGGTAACCGAAACACTAGACAAAAGCACAATCACAACATCGGCAGACTCTACCGCATTTTCTATCTCATACTCCCACCCTTGCCCAGCAAGGATTTTCTCCTCATCCAACCAGGGGTCAATCCAGCCTTCGGTAGATAGTCTTTGATATACATCCCTAACGATTGGCTTATCCTGAGAGGCGTGACAAAGAAAAACTTTAAGTTTGGCTTGCTCCGGCATGTTCATTCTCCAAGACCGTCAGATATTTTTGGCGTAACCACCACCTGAAAACCATAACAACTGATAATGATCTCTGGCAAAGCGTAACTGCGCGAGGTGGCTCGCGCGCTTGAATACGTATTCAGGAAAGACCCGCTCCGCAATATGCGCAGCAAGTCGGAATGAGAATTCTCGCACCCATCAACCTGACGATAATGATGCCCTTGCTACAGAATTCTTCCATTTTTCCTCACCATTCCCTTATATGGACTTAGGGTGAATTGTGGTGAAGATATTTTTCGGGGAATCTTTTCCAAAATTGGCTCCCCACGATTTACTAAATTGTTCCCATGAATATGTCTGCGATTTTCCCGTCCAAGGGTCATTGACACGGACTTCGTTCCGATCAGAAAGCCCAGTGACCACTACCACATGGTTTGTTCCCTCGGTTTTCATACCCAGTTTTACAACAGCGATTACAGGACCATCCGTAACAGCGCCTTTCAGTTCATCTAAATTGGAGTTTGTATGATCCTGGGCGGTATATCCCAACTTATCCAACTCATCGTGCATATTTGTTGGGCTCATTCCATATTTATCAAATTCGCCCTGCACTGTATTGACATCCAACAACTCTTGGGCAGTCATGGTGGAATATGAGGCATCCTTTTGATGCCAATAATCCAAAACCATGCTGGTACTGGAGGGGACACATCCGTATTGGGTATTTGCGCCATTATAGGTAAGATCACGTTGGCTATATTCAGGAACTGAGTGCCACCAATCTGCCGTTTGCGCTGAATCGACCTGGGCAGAAGCAGTCGCTTCAACGGCATCGTGATTCAGCGTATAGGGCTGGTTTGTTTCAACAAACTGCTTCTGTGATGATGTAGGGCGATCAATCACTTGCGTTTGGGAAACATCCTGTCGATCGGACTGGGCAACCCCGGAATTGTCCAGCGCCTCATGCCCCAACAACAAACTGCCACCAACCAAAATGATGCCAGCTGCACCAACCACAGCCGCCTCCTTCCCCCGTTCTAATAGTGTCTGCTGCGGCTTTTCATTCTTCTTACTCCACCATTCTTGCGACATGTCAACAGCAGTGTGTGGTTCTGCATTAGCAGGCAGAGCAGAATCTTCGGGAGTACTTGTATTTTGATTACGCTCCAAAGAGCGTAACCTCAGCTCGGCATTGTCAATACCGGCCTCATTGGAATTCTCGACATGTTCTAAGTCATCCATACGCCATCCTCCGTTATGACATTACCTTGTGCGCATGACCATAAGCGCCTTGACTGGAATCAATTTCCCAGCCATTACTCGCCTGCGTTTTCCAGAAATTTTGGGCATCCTGATTTTCTATCACCCCATAAATCTCTGTTGCGCCGTTCTTATGTGCATACTGCTCAACCTGTCCTAGCATTTTGCCGCCAATACCGGTACCGCGATACTCTCCATTAGTTTCGATGTAATTCAACCTCAAACGTTTTTGAGAATCGAAGGAGCGGTCAAAATTTGCCTCAGCATGCCCGGCTTGTCCCGGATTCGGGTTTTCGGGCACCTCTACTTTTGATGTATCGTACGCCCGCACCATCACACTATTATCACTTTCCCAACTGCGCAAGGTAATTGGATGCCCGGCCTTATCTGTCATTACAGAATCGACCACTTCTGTTTTCTGCGTGTGGGCGCGTTCCAAAGCACGGATCCGAGACTCTGCCATATCCACTTCTTCTTGAAACGATTTTTCAGGCTTCTCAAAATTCTCTGGGATAGAATTGTCCATTAGAAAGATACCTAACGATCTTTATTAAGTCGTACTTCATCATGCCCTTTATGCAATGATTTTTTTGCTTTATCCGGTTCACGCAGTAGCCAATCCAACGTAAGCAATGCGGCGATGGGGTTCATACTTTGTTTTTCCATCAAATATTTCCAAGTATAACCCTCAATTTCAAGAGGGGTAAACTCGCCTGTCCTCCACCACTTCAAGAAAACAATCTTGATGGCAGGCTGGCACATCACCAATTTTTCGGCAATTGTTTGGGCACCCTTAGATGGATATTTATATTCACTTTGCAGTCGTGGAATCAAGTCTGCAATTGTAAAGTTTTCCATAGCACACCTCTCGTTTTATTTTGCATATAACCCATTAGCAACGGTATTGCCATAAACCCATGCATCTGCCTCAATGGGTTGGTTCTGATAAATCTCCTGACCGTAGATTTCTGCGGGCAGATAATTCTGAAAATTTTCATCCCAAGCGTCAACTTCAACCTGATTAGGGTGAAAACCCGGGTTGCGAATGGCATAATCTTGGTAAGCGTGCCTTCCCTCATGAACAACGGTATTAACAACTTCTTGTACATCGTTGCTTTGCAAATGCCAATCAGATACTTGGATGCTTTGCGTATCAGAGACGTAGCTACCAAATGCGCCTTTTTTCAAATTTGGGTCAATCTCAATAGAAATTGGCGTGCGACCTTGGATGCCAGCTATGGTATTTTCAACATCTTGAACGGTTACCAGACGTTCAGCTTGATTCAATTCCTTCCAAACTTCAGGCGTTAACTTCTCATTTTGTGAAAGAGCCTCAAAAATTTGTTGTTCTTGCAACGAGCTAACATCCTCGGTCTTCTGGAAATTGCCGCGCTCCATGCCGCGAATGCGAGATTCCGCTATTTCTGCCTTTTTATTCAGAGAATCCTCAGGTTGTTCAAAGTTTTCGAGTCTACTTGTATCCATATCAAGCCTTGTTATAAACTGAAATTAAGTAAAAAAAAAGAATCTAGAATTTAAAGCAAAAATAACATAAGCGCGCAAAATATTTTCGACAACCATTATAAAACCGAGAAAGTGTCGTTAATGTTGCTGGAATCAACTGACGAATCCCCCACTATTCCGTCATCAACTCTTTTAAAAAAGTTAATATACATTGGTTGCGAACGTACATACTCGAAAAATCTATCTTGATGGATCTGTTTACTTTTCTCAGGATTTATTCCGACCCAATCACGAAGAGCTGTGACAACCGGGGAATTTTCATCCAGGTCGTCGTTATCAACCCACGCCATTATTGCCTCGGTTGCAGCAATCTCGTATAAATCCGATGAACTTTGATTTCGAATTTGTCTTAAGCAATCTCTTGCTAAGTCTTTATCATTATCTCTACAAAAAAGGTATGCCCTATTTAATATAATCCTTGGAGAATCCGGGTTTAATTTGTAAGCTTCGTTATAATATCCTAGCGCTCTACTATAAAGCCCCTGCATAATACTCGCCTCGCCAGCACCTTCCCATGCAGCCACTTCCTTTGGAAAAGATCTCGTCACATCACGATAGTACTTTTCTGCTTCACCCCACTGTAGCTTTCCTTTTTTAATTTCAGCAAGCTCCATTCGAGGTCCATACCGGTCAAGCTCCATTGAATATTTCAAACATATTTCGGCATTTTTTAACCAAATCGAAACAATTTCAAATTCCTTATTACTAGATTCCAAATACATTGCATAAAAACCTCGCCCCAGCTCTAAACAAACGTCCGCATCTTTTTCATCAAACCTTGAATTTTTCTCGTTAAACTTTTTTTCTAATAAAACCAGCAACTTGCTATATATTTCATTGGCAACGTCAAATTTCTTTTCCGCACGATAAGAATCACCGCGTTTGCACAAAAAATGGTTACGATATAAATGATTTGGGTCATCTACAGCGTGATCAATTTTCTCCCTTGCAACTTGGTATTCCTTATTCTTAATCAACTCGCTAATTTCCGCCAAGGAAATCAAATAAGTGTCCTTATTATCGAAACTTAAAATATTTTCTTTCCGCCTAAAATCATCCCCTCCAAATTTTTTGTTATCAAGCTCGATTGTCTCTTTTGAGGCGCTTATATTTTTTGGCAACCGCTTTTGCGTCAAGCCGATGATTTCCTGGATATAGGGATCCGAATCGAGATATGCTTCAAACACCTCAAAAGCTTTTGGTTTTCTTTTTGTTCCGCGACTCTTGGTTGTCAAATCTTGAAGAGAACCAACCTCTTTTTTATTAAGGCTTATAGTGCTAGATATCTTCTGAATTACCTGCATAAAATCAGAATAAACTTTTGGATGATATTTCCAGGCGATAGCTAAAATCCATAGAGTATCTTGCCATGCTCTTTCTTTGTCGCACCATAGATTATGGTAACAACGCGCAAACTCGAATCTAACCCAGGTTTCATGTTTTATCTTTTGATCACGCGACGCTTCACTATGCGGGATCTTTTCTTGCTTTTTTTCTAAACAGTTCATTGCAATGTGATTTGCATTCTCAAGAACCAGTTTATATTTTTCTCGAAAAGAATCTTTTTCGAGCAGCTCGCCTAAATGTTTATCCCAAATTTTCTGCATGGTGTAGTGACCATTATCCTCATATATAAAGCCATCTTCCTGAATTCGTTTATAGGACACCCTGTCAATCATTCCCAAGATTTCATGCTCAATGTATGTATGATCTCTATATAACAGGTTACCGATATTACCTGATAATACGCCTAGAAAAAACAACATGCTAATATACCCAAATTCTCGATCGTTGCGAGTTTCCAATCTTTCTATGATTACTTCAATAGCCTTGGTTAAACTTTTTTCTTGTTTTTCAACAAAATAAGTCTCAAACAATTGCCTGTCTCGATCATCGCTCTCATTCCACAATTTTAAAAAGATCGATGCCAACTCGGGATTCCCATTTGTATATTTATGCAGAGCAACAGCATTTTTTTCTATTTCATCTATTATTAATCGCCTCTTAAGACTCTGCCCTTTCATCATATCCATTTTAATGTCGTTAACTGTAAAGGGTTTGGCTTCAATAAATGTGCTTTTTATAAAACCAGACCATTCATTCCGAAATGCCAATAACCTCCCTTCTTTCCCAACCAACACCCAAAATATTCTTCCCTCACTGCTTTTGATAATGTCACCTAGGTTATTCATATTATCGCTAATCATATCTACATCATCAAACAATACAGCGATTCGCTTATCTTCTTGATAGGATATTTCTCGAATATCCTTATGAAAACTACTTCGCACATCTTCGTGGTAATTCTTCAAGGTAATTAAGTCTTTTTCGTTTTGATTCTTCCATTCCAGATACAATGAATAGATCGTTTCACCCGCCAAATCCAATCCTTTAATTGCAACTTTGTTAATAAAGTCTTGAAATAAAGCAAAAGTTAGGGGAAGTGACGGATTATTCGTGACCCATGCTATAAGAGCAACCACCAAAGGCGTTAAACCTTTAGCAGCAGCTTCTTGTATTTCCTTTTTGTGACCATTATCAATTTTTTGTAGTCCATCAAAAATAAATTTATTTAGATTCTCAACTATTTCATTTTTTTTCTTATCCCTTTTATCATACCGAGGAAAAGAACCTGCCTGTACCAACTCAAATGCTTTGCGGATTTCTTCATGCACCTTTAGTGGGTTATTATTCTCACGCCCTATTTCTTTTGAAACCGAAAAACCATCTACGCGCACAATAACATTCGGAAAAACTAAAGATCTCAAAGGATTCCAATTAGTAGTTTTAAGCATTTGATTCGCTAAAGTTGTTTTTCCGCTTCCTTTATTGCCTACTACAAAGCAAACATAAGAATCTGATAAAAAACTGTGGCGGAAAAATTTGATCTGATTTTCAATAGGAAATACTTCCCTAAGAATTCCTTCACATTGATTCAGTTCCTTTTTGCGTATAACGTAATAATTAAAATCAGTCATATCTACCCTCGTGATTAGTTTTTTATTTCACTGCCAAAATCGCGCACCGGGGAACTCCGCCCACAAGCCCTCTGATAAAGCATCAGCCAGCTCTCGATTTATTTGAATGATGGTTTCTACTGTAGATTGCGGCAAACCGTCTAGCGCTTGATGACTTATAAGACACACGATATCCCGGTCCATTGCAAGGGAGGCGCCGATCATTTTCGAATTGAGATCAAGCATTTTGCGGTAAAAAGGAAGCAGGTCACGCACGGGCATAAATAACATTGGTGATGTAATATTTAGTGCAGAATACCCATTTGTGTCGGAAACGGTCACGAAAAGGATATTCTTTTTGGCGGGCACAGCCCAACCTGCTCCGTTTGAATCAGGCAATTGATTTACTGTTGGGTCAAATCCGATTCCCTTAAGTGCATTTCCAACTGTTTGGATACCTTGTTGAAGCGACATATAAACTCCTGAAATTTACAGATTCAAATTTGCGTCCCACATGCTGAACAAAATTGATCGCCATTACCTAATGACTTGCCACAATTAGTACATTGGAGTGGGAGAGCGGCTTGGTTTGCAACCTTGTGGTGATTCTGATCCTGTAGGTTAACACCACAATTTTGGCAATACACACCGCCAAAACTAAAATAACCACAAATATTGCAGTAGACTCCCTGTCCGCTCTGTACCCGCGCTTCTTCGGAAGCAAATATCTCTATTTTGCGTTGAACCTGATCTGCCGGTATCGCAAAATTTAATCCCTGACCTTGACTCAATGTCATTGTAGCAACCCCTATCACTTCACCGAGATCATTAAAAACTGGCCCGCCAGAATTACCAGTATTAATGGCTGCATCTATCTGCAAATATACATTTCCCATAACCTCCCTATTGATAGCACTGATGATACCGCGCGTTAAAGTATTCGACAATCCCATAGGATGTCCGATCACAAGGACAGACTGTCCAACCCGGGATGAACCAGAAGCCGCTAGACGCGGCACGAAGGTTGGAGCCAGCGTCACACGGATAAAAGCGACGTCAATCTCTGGAAAAGAACGAACTACCCTCCCTTCGATATGGCTATCATCTGCTAAGTGAATATCCGCCTCGTGCTCATATCCAATGACATGACGATTGGAGACAATTAACCCATTCGCACGGACAAAAAAACCGCTACCCAATCCGGCACCTGCACGGATGCCAACAACAGAGCTTTTTACTTTTTCAAATAGTTGATCGTAACTTAAAGGCTGCTCTTGGGCGCCAGCCAAATCGGGTCCTTCATAAGTCAGAAATATACTCCCGAGAGCGACCTCATCGCCAGGAGAAAGTTTGGTTGGGCCGGAAATCAAAGCCCCATTTAGATGTACTTTACCGTCTAGTGATTCAATAGTGAAACCGGCGCGATCAGGAATTAGTTTTGCGTGTTGAGCCTCAATCCCTTCCCCTGATAGCATAATTGCGCAACCTCGTCGCCCTACCATTGTTGGCGCCGTTAAGCTTAATAAATATCTTCTTTGTCCATCGAATAGAGCTGGGCGAATTGGTGCAATTAAATTATTAGCCATAATTTTCACTCTTTTAAATTTTGAAATAAATTTACTGAATACTTATCGCAAATTCAAGTAACAAGTGATATTCGAAGACCTTGAACTTTAGCTAGTAAAAAGCTTTTATGAGGTAGCAATTTGATTGCAATTATTTCAAGATTACCAGCGTAAAATCAAGAAACGCTTCTCAGACAGATAGGTGGAGTTGGTACGCTTTTGCGATGTCCGCTTTCCCCGCTTTCCATACCACTTAGCACCACATCGGCAATATTGTACAGCCAATCAAATAACTGTTGCGAATACATTTGCGTAACAACCGGCAGAACTAGCGGGGTGGAAGTAGACAGTTTTGCCAATACTTTAGGGTCAGAATAGCCCCCCAATCCAAATACAAAATGGTTAACTTTTCCCTGCACTGCAAGGCTGTGGAGTTGATCAGCTTTGCCCTGCCAATTATCGGAAGGCGCGCCAGCCAGCATAGTGATAATTAGCGGTTTAACCTCAAAAGGAGATGAAGCTAATATGGAAAGCAAATTGCCCAAAGCGGCACCCAGAGCGCCATGTCCTTTGGCACTTAGCAAAGGAGTTGTGTAGCGAGAAGGCTCCACGGACTGAATCAGCACACGACCGCTATCATTTACGGCGATCATAGATATATGTGGAAGATAGCCCTTATACATCCGCGAGCGCAAGCGGTTTTCAAACTGACGCAGTCCCACTGACAAGGGATTTAGCACATCTATCGCTTTGGCAGATGTATCCACCAGTAAATAGATCGGGAAGGGTTTAACGCTGCCACTTAAAGGCACCGATGCCACAGGAACTGCAGAAGAAGTTATAGTCGTCGCAAGTTTTCCACTACGCGTAGCAATGGTCAGCACAAAAGGAAAATTTCGGTGAGGAACGTTTTGCCCCTTAATTGCGCATGTCCATGTCCCAGTTTGGGAGGCAGGCACTTCTATCGTCAATGGGGACTTTCCCGCAGAGTCATCCTTCACCAATTTCCCGGATGGATCCCATGTATGCAGAGAAAAAGTTGCATTCTCCTCCCAACTGAGAACAAAGAGCAGATTGATGGGAGATGTCACATTGACCCCATAACGCGCCGAGGCCTCACCCGGATTAATGGAGGCGAATATCTCCTTGCCCGGTGTTGCCATTTGCGCCCGTACCAACTGCGCGGCTTTGCTAGCGGCGCCCGACATGATCGGGCGAAAGATCAAGTAGTTGAGGAGTTTTTTCTCGATCTCGCTGACCTGATGTGAATTATGAAAAACAGTGTAAATAACCTGCCCATCACCATGTTTGAAAGATATTAGAAAAGGATATTTACTGTCAGGAATTGAAGATGATCGCTTTCCTTGTATCAAAACATCAACGCCTTTAGATACACTATCTACACCAGCCGCGCTTGTATAATCCATATGCAACTTAATTGATTTGCCAATTACTTCCCGAAGTCCAAGGTCAACAATCTCTCCCGTGATTTGTTCACTATAATCTACATTGTTGAATTGAACTTTTCCCGGAAATAATAAATCAATCACACTAAAGGAAAGATCGGATACATACACAGCCCCTCCATTTGCCGTGAATTGTAGTAAGCGTTCTTTAACAGATTGGTCACTTAGCATAGCCGCACAAGAGACGAAAACAACACGACAATTTTTCAAATCAGTTTGATTTAAAGAATTTAAATCTCTGGTCGTATACCTATATCCTAAATCATTGAGAACTTTTCCAAGATCATCAAACGCTCCAGGAGCGACGATTAATTTGTAATCAGCCTGCGCCATATTCACTCCTATAGAATCAACTTCAAACACGCGGGTGGAGTTGGGACGCTCTTCGTACCGCTTGCGCCATTCTCCATCCCGTCTAACACCATATCCGCGATCTCATACAACCAATCAAAGGTCTGTTGGGCATACACCTGAGTCAGGACAGGCAAAGATAATGGCGTTGAAGGTGTCAGCCGTTTGAGTACAACTGCGTCATTATACCCACCTACACTTACCACAAATACATTTGCCTTGCCCTGCACTGTTAGGTTACACAGTTGATCTGCCTGTGAGATCCAGTCATCCTCCGGCACGCCAGTCAACACGATGATCACCAATGGCTTTCCGTCCGCCGGTGAGGAAATGCCTGCATTCACTTTCGCCAGTGTACGTTCCAACCCACACTTGCCGCGCCGTACCAACTTAGGAAGAGTGAAACGTTCGATCTCTGTCAATGGGACGGGCTGTTGTCCGTCCTCATTTGCCAGAAGTAATGACAAACTTGCAGAAGCTCCCTTACTTGCCCGTCCACGCAGGCGGTCTGCAAGCACACGCACACCTAAATCCAAATTTAAGGCGAAGTCGCTTGCACGGCTTGAGCCATCAACTACCACATAAACCGGCAAGCGTTTTGTGTCACTGGAAACAGCGGAAGAACTACTCACAACCAAACGTGTTCTGGTAGGCGCGACCTTATGCAAAACAAGAGTCAACACATAAGGAAAGTTTGATTTAGGAACATTGACACTCTTGACCCAACACAGATAATCCCCGGGAATGCTAACAGCTATATCGACACGAATAGGCGCTTTGGCGGATGAAGCATCGTATATTGTGTGTCCCTGCGGATCTTGGATCACCAGGCAAAGTGAGGCTGTTCCTTCCCAGTGCAGGATGTAGGTCAAATTGACTGGTTGGGCGACGTTGTATTTGTACTTATCTGACGTTCCACCGGGGTTAATAGTGGCAAGGCTTTCCCGTCCGGGCGTGAAGGATTTGTACTCTACATTCCGCGCACCGTGCGACAGCCAGAAGGCGATGTTACGAAAGTAACGCGCAGTGCCAGCGGTTTTATGAAAAGACCCAGGCATTAATTTTGTAAATGCTGTGTCCAGAACGATTCGCACATTCCCGGTTTCATAGCAAGCCATACACATTTGCCCGTCATGGCTTTGTGCTAGCAAAGTTACATTAGGCGCAGAGGAGATAGTGCAAATAGTATGACCTTCAAAAAGTTGATTTACGCCAGAGGTTAATGGATGTTCAATAATTCGTCCCGGTGAAAGCTTCTCACTAGGCGTCATTATTCTTCCCCCAGGTTTATTTCCTGAAAAGGATGTTTTAATTATTCGTTGTGCGACAGCATTTGCATCATCATAGTAAGGATCATTATCAGCCCACAATAAAATACCGCCACCTCTTTTCGAAAAACTAGTTATCATATCGACCTGTCTAGTGGATATAGTTAAAGAGCGATCAGAAACCATCCACAATTGCTGATATTTTGACAGCATGCTCTCATCAATTGGGCATTTACCATCCCTTCCTCGATATATAATATCCATTTGAATGTTGCGTTCGGAAACAGATTGCTGTGCAAAATGCCATTCGTAAGGCTCGTCAATATAACCAACATAAAGCAATATCTTTTCACCATACAACCGCTCATCATCCACCCCGCCCAAGTCAAACGCCTTACCAATCGGATTGCCGAACTCATCAAATCCTTCTTTGCGTGCCATGCCAAACCCTCCTTAATGACCAACCATTACAGCCAATATCGGAAGCAAAACATTTCCAACTAAACAAAGGAAAAAAAAGATAAGCACTGCCCAATACGTCCTTCTTTGAAAAGAAGTCTTGAGCATTACTTGCGAGTTTGTCGCTTTGTTCATCGCCTTTTCCATAACCAGATTCCCGCCTTGCCATCGCCCCCAAAACTGAGCGTCATCACCCTGGCTTAGCATACCCCACATTAGGTCACCCTTCATTTTTACAATGTGCTGTCTACCGGAAGCATCCTGAACACGCAAATAACGTGCAGGAACCTGCGTATTTGCCCCCGGGCGCAAACCATACAATACAAAGGGAATTACAACATTTGGCATAAATATCAATAAAATGATAAAAAGCGGCAACAGGAGGAAAAGCACAACTACAATCCGCACCAAAAGCCCAGCCCATTCGAGGTCTGGCTGTTCCATGTGCGGTCCGTCCACCATGAGAATATGCCCATCCAGTTTGGGAGCCGGGCTGACTATTGACTTAATAAAATCCAACAACGGCTTCAATTTCATCTTTGGCAGGGAAAATTTTGGATTCCATTTTGACAATGCTTTTGGAAAGGGAATAGCCAAAGATGCGGCAGGTGCGCCAGGTCCAACATAAGTGAGCGACTGGCTTCCAATCTTGATTACCGCCCCGGACTGTAGCGGAGTCGCTGCTGAAATAGACTTCCCATTCACCTCCACCGCGCCCATAAGAGGTTCGATAAGGAAGCCTCTGCCGGACGGGCTCAACTTCGCATGTTGGGGTTGAATTCCCACACCAGATAGCAGGATCGCACATCCGCGGCTTCCTACAAGGTTCGGGGCACCTAATGACAAAATATATTTACGCCCCCCAGTCATGCTTAGGGAGGCAACAGATGCCAATCCGCTTGAAGATTTTGGCAGGGGCGTAGAACAAACCGAACAAAATACCGCGCTGGGTGGGTTTTTAGTCGTGCCGCAATTTGGACATGTAGTTGCCATTTTTATCCTCACAACTTACAAGATCATATTTATTCCGCGTCCGTTCCGGAAAGGTTTTTTCATCCATGCTTGAATGCCTTCTTTAATGTCCTCCAGCCAGGCTACGCTGAATCCGGAATGAATAATTGCATTCGTGAAACAGTTAAAACCGTGACCATCGTATCGGATATAATCCATAATTATCGTCAGTGGTTTTGCCAAAGTCGGTAGTGGAATGTGTGCTAGATTTATAGTCTATATTACTAACGATACCGCGTAACGTCGGCGAGAAGTTTTGATCAACCAGTGCGGTGGTGGAATTCAGCTCACTTCGGCGGTTCATTCCATTATGCCGGCTTGATAAATTGAAAAAAATCCCACTCCAATGGTCAATCCAGCAAGGAAAGGCTTTCTGATCAGACTGGCAAACGCTCAGTCCAAAAGCTTCTGATGAGAGCTCACCTTGAAAATTCGAAATTGCACAGCGGACTGTCGCCTCATTATATTGCTCTAATTCAAGGCAGTGTGTGGTATTTTTGCAAGTATGATAAGACGGCCGGTAAACCCTGTTTTTTCACAACTGAATAAACCTTTCGAAAACCATCGCCATATACTTTATCTGGGCTTTCTTTAATGACCCGGTTACAAAACCTTGCCTCATCTGTATCAAATTCAGAATTGTACAAATAAGAAAGAGTATTGCAAAAACCTTCTTCTAGCGGCAACGGCAGACCATCTATTCCTTTAAGGAAAATCCAAGCATGACCTAATTCGTGGGCAACCACCCCCGACATTACTTGAAGAGAAAGCCCTTTGAGAATAGCAATGCCATCAACTCTTCTTACTCGGCTATTTTTTGAATGATAAATCATTCCTTGAGGAGCACCATAGCCAGACTTTATACGAGAATGAAGGTAATCCAGGTAGACCAGATTGAAATGCATTTTAAAATTCTGGAATACTAAACCTTTTTTAAAAAGCCAAGCAGCCACAGCCTCAACATAAGGCTTTGCCTTTTCCTTTGTATCAACGGCTGTTTTTCGACATATATTACAAACAAGCCGCTTATCCTGATACGCCACTCCGCCACTTGTCAGCGGATCGCATATCAAACGCTGACAACAAGTACACCTTGGAAGTTCTTTGGAATGATGAACACAATAACGATTGCCCCAAGCATCCATTTCAACCAAACCAAACAACGGAGCTCTACAAATCGAGCAGGCCAAGTAACTATTTGCCTGTTGAAAAAGAATCTTTACACTAGGCATGTTTTATACAGTTTGCAAATTATCCTTTCAAAGGAATGTATGAACTTGTTGTGTAATTGTATCCACGCTTCATTAGGATATTTCCATCTTTTTCTTCACCCCAAATAGCAACAAAGTCAGAAATTTGAGGCAAGCCACCAGGCTCACCTCGCATAACCACGGCATATATTCTCGCAGTAGGATAAGCCTTCAATCTTAGATACCAAACTGTTATTTCCTGCTTCATCCAAAAAGGCAACATCATTAATGAACTGGAAAATAACCCCAAAAGCAAAGAAGCTGCTACTTTCCCACCCACACTCCCCTTCTCAACTCGATGGGGTCCATCCATAAATTCTATTGTGCCCTCAACCAAAGGGCGATCTGGACCCCATTTTTTCAAAGTCACGGGAGAAATAGATGAAACAACAGACAGCGGAGGGACGATTGGAGGAGAATAAGCATTGGGAGAAATTGTCTTTGGGGAAACAGGAATTAGTGCTGACGTGGAAGGTCCTTGATAAGTCAAACTTGCTGATCCAATGTTGATTTTGTCGCCTGGTTGCAATCCAACGGGTGTTCTTAATTGCATGCCATTCACTATTACAGAACCGCTCAAGTCTTCCAAAAGGAAGCCGCTCCCGCTTGGCATGAGACGGGCAGCTTGAGGAGGAACACCAGTATCAGATAATAATATAGCGCATCCCCGGCTGCCGACAAGAGTACCAGAAGATGGGTTTATTAAGTACTGGCGACCCCGATTATCCATCAGAGTAGGTCGAGAGGGGTTCCCTATTGATGGAGTATTTGCCTTCGGCAATGCAGAACCGCATGCAGGACAATTGGTTGTCCCGCCCGGTATATTAGTTTTTCCGCAGTTCATGCAAGTAATATACATATAATTCAAGATATTCCTTGTAATTCCGCTTCTTTCACTCGGCGAATAATAAGAAAGGGCATTTTCTTACTCAGGGTACTTAATTTCCGTCTCCGTATCCTCGCTATCTTATTTTCATACATTAATGGTTATGGCTCTATTTTAATCGACTTTGCGCTCAAGAACAATTTTCTCTCTGATGTATTTGATGAGCAGTTGATAAATCTAAACTATTTCGATTCTTACAGGCAATATGAATTGTCTACCATTCTCGATATTGAAGACAAGCTCACTCCAATAAATACCTTTATATAGTTTAAGAGCATTTTCGTTAATCTTCACACTTAAAAACGATGTTTCACCTGCGCGCCCAGATAAATTTACTTCCGTGGGCGTAAGCCAATTATCCTGAGGTTGAATTTTGGCTTGCCAATCCAAATCACTATAAATGGCAATAATGCTAGAACGCTGAACCCCTTCACCATCACCAATTCGCCCGAAATCCAGAGGTGAAGGATCAAAATCCAGAAAGTGAGATTTAGGTAATAATTTATTCACATTAACTCTTACATCAAGAACCAATGATGAATTTTCAAATAAAATAAGTTTCCCGAATATTCGCTCTCCAGCATCCAAGGTTTTTATATCATCCGTAGTCTGAATGACAATGTTGAGACGCTCCCCTGCGTCAATCGTAGCTGATTCAGGTTTCACCTTCAACCAAGTCGCCAAGGACTTAATGTTTCCCGACCAGCTTCTTCGCCCATTGTTATGTACGATAATTTCTTCTTGAAGAAAAGGCACTTCGTCCGCATACTCAAAAGGGAACTTAATTTCCTTGACCCCAATATCATCTTTATCCAAAGCCTGAAGTTCAATAACAGGCAGGGAAAATTTTATTTCAATCGGAAGCAATATCCCTGCTCCAGACAAAATAAGAGCGTCAGTTTTATAATAGTTTCCTGCGAGCAATTTATCTACCGATTCGTTTAGGCTAACGCTAATATCAGCCCGGCTTAACTTTGGAATACTTAAACTATCCGGAACCACAGTTGCCCAAGGAACATTCGTAGAGATCTTAACATTTTCCCAGTTTTTATTCCCATCATTATATATAGGAATAATCATCGCAGGAGAAAATTTCGAACTATTAATTATCCCAAAATCAGCGGACTCTGAACGAATCTTAGGCGTTGGAAGATATGCAATCCTTAAAGGCAAAATGTAGGGTCCACCTGGGCCCTCAATGAAAATCGCATCGGGAATATCATGCTTACCTTCTGGGATTTCTCCAGCGATACGGACTGATATAGATAACTCGGATTTTTGAGAACATTTGATAGAACTGTCTGGCGCAATCGATATTTCAAGCCATGGAATTGATTTGCGTAACGTACCGGACCATTCAGCATTGCCACGATTTCGAAACGAGATTTTTTGCTCTTGAGCAAGATTTAGGTCATCCACTTCGCCAAAATCAATCCGTCTCGGAAATATTTCAACATCAGGGGCAGGGGGGGTGAGTTTTACCTTCGCTCCTACACTAAGGCTTTTTCCTTCCCCGTCAATCAATAGGGCATCTGATATCAAAGATTCACCAACTTGCAATTTATCGTTTAACTTAACAAGGATTGTTTTTTGGGCGCCTCCAGGTAGGATAAAAAAAGAATCACTTAATATATCAATCCATAATACCTTAGAGGAAATATTTGCTCGCCACTCTTTATCTCCTTTATTCCGAAGTACAAGAGTTACCGGCAGCACTTGCGAAACATCATTCAATTCTTTAAAGTCTATTAACGATACATCTATTGTAGGCACTGCCTTTTTAATTTGTAATCCAACGGTGACATGGATTTTTATAGAAGCGCCGTCTCCATCAAAGAGAACGGAGGATTTTTGCTCACTTGGGGAAAGCAGGTTTTCAACTTTTTGATTAAGACTAAAATTTAAGTTTGCGCTTCTTCCGGCTGGAATCAAAATGTTGGCAGGTTCAACAATCAACCAGTCGCAATCGGCACGAATGCTTGGCTTCCAATCACGTGTACCATCATTGTAAAGCATGAAAGATGCCTTCGCTTTTGACCAATCAGTAACGTTTTCCATTTTCACAAGGCTGAGGCTCGAACGCGGGGAAACCGATTCGGGTTTTATATCAAGGTTTACATCCAAACTCCAGGTTTCATTTTTAGCTTGAACCAAAATGGCGGTTCTCTCACGAAACTTCTTAATTGGCAGGACAGCAGCGGCAGGAGTGACGTTTACAACAATTTCTTTTGCCCCCTCTTTTGTGAAATCCAAATTATCCGGCTTGGCTTCCATCCAAGGCACAGTAACATTGATCTTTACTTTATCTTTTCCAGAGTAGTTAACTATAAATCCCCGATCATTCGAAGTATCACCGATGGCTCCTATGTTTAAGAATCCCTTATCTACTGAAAGATAACCGTTATTTTTATATGCTTCTACTTTAAGTTCAAGCGCGCCCATGCGGAGTACAGTCCCATCCTGCAAGGGGATACGGCGACCCTGAAACAAAGTTTGACCGTTTACAATGGTGGGATTTGAGGTTTGCCAGGGCTGATAAATCGTCCACGTGCCGTTTACAACTTCTTTAAGGATAATGGCTTGACGTTCTGCAATAGATGACGCAGCCGGAATTCCAGGAAATCTTTTTCTACCAATCAGAAATCCATCAGCAAAACGAATACGATGGTCTTTTCCAAGCAGTAAAGCGATCGGTATGGTAAAAAGTTTGGCAGGAAGCGCAGGCAAAGCATGGACCATAACCCATAAAGTCTTCACGGAGCTACCTGAGGATATTTCGACCCCACCTACAGCAAAAGAATCTGCGCCCAATTTGCCGCCGTCACAGGTAAATTGAAGCATATACTTTCCGGAAGTAGGGAGATTATTAGGATAAACAGTCAGCCACTTCTCGCTGCTTCCCAAACACTTAATCCGGCTTGGGCCAAGTACCTCAATTTCGAAATAGGTACTGGTCTGTTGTCCCGGAAAAAAATCTCCAAGATCAATCAATTGTTCCTGGTTCATTGTCATTATTTGCCCATTTATTGTTACACGATCCAAACTTGGTCTACAACCCTCACGTACGAGCAATGAAATCCCATTTAACACATCAAAAGAGTCGGCAACCTCAATTTCTATTAATTTTACATGGGGCGAAAGAACAACAATGGCAGGACCTCCTTTACCAAATATGGGGGTCTTATCACCTTTACCAATTAATGTAATTGGTTTATTCAAGAGAATTGGTCCACTGTACTCGCCAAAGTCACTTTGCAACAGAGGTAATGTGATTATTTCATTTTTCTTTGAAGTTTCTATCCGTCTTTTTAGTTCAATTCCTCTTGATATTGTTTTATTAATCATGAAACACTCTTATTTACAAAATCAAGCTGTCTTAAGCATTTGAATAAGAATAGATCGGTCATGTTCGCTGCCTTGACCAAGCACTATTCTCATTTCCGGTTTTATCTCAACCAAAGAACCATATTTTATAAGAGATGTTGAATTATCCTCAAATATACGCAAATCTTTCACACCGTCATTTTTTATAAACCACTTCCCCTTGCCGTCTGCTTCAAAATGAGCAATTGCGACTTGGCTAGATTTATGATCTGGATTTTGTTGGCTATTTGAATGATATGCATATAATGGACGATTCGGATATGCAGCCATTGACCAATCATCTCTTTGAAAATGGCCTCTAATCCTACCTGATCTATAAAACTGAATTATTGGGATTATACCGCCTGGGCTACGATAAAGCGTCTTGCACCACGGACATTTAAACATAGAGATATCAGGAACAACAAACGCCTTCATGTCACAGGATGGATTTTGGCACTGAACTATCCGATCGGCCATTCGTTGCAATGCTGATTCCCATTCTGCTGCAGACGGGCGTTTACTAGGGTTTTGCAAGCCATCAATAAAAGCATCAGCAAATTTTTTCTTGACCAACGGCGTGAACATGTCGCTAGTGAATGGAAGCCTGTTAGGCTTGTTCGAGTGATCTGTTGGGTGTTCAATATACAAAGCCCGTTCGCCATAAGCTAATTGATCATCTCTTTCCGGGTCTTTATCATTCATCTTCGGACCTTGAAGAGGGTGACGAAGCAAAAATGTCCAGTAAATCAAAACTGCAAGGGAATGTTTATCAGTTTCGGGACTTGGTCCCGATTTTCCTGCCACAATTTCCGGCGCCATACATTGAGGAGTGCCTAGGACGGATGGGGGCTGAATACCCTTAACAACCAGTCCATCACAATCAATCAGCGTGGTTTGTCCTGTTTTAATATTTACCAAGAAATTTTTAGGAGAAAGATCGGAATGACATAACCCACTTTGGTGCATCCAACGCACTATCCGTGCCATACGAAAAGCAATGGAAAGACGAGTCTGCCAGCTACCCCTTTCAGTAGCAGGAAGTGTTTTCCAATAGGAAAATCGAACATAATTTTCAAGCGGCTTGGCATCTTTCACCATTGGCATACGAATACCAAGCCTTGGGCTGGTAACAATACCGTCAGGCCAGCCAAAATATGGCGCACGACTTATATCGCCTTTCACCAAATTATATTTATTTACAATGTTATCGATCGTTGTACGCCGGTGAGGATCAGGCAAATGAGTTTTGGGGTCTAAATAATACAATTTAATGACATGGGTCTTACTCTCGGAAAAGAATAATTCCCCTTCCGCGCCGGAATTAAATGGACGATCATCGCATTTTATTTTTGTTCCATCGCTCAGTATGATTTCCATATATCTCACCATATGACTTTACAGATTTAGGTTATGCTAAAACAGGAATGTTTTTCAAGTATGATTATTGAGACAGAGTATCATATAGATTTCCAAACATCTTGTTAGTTACTGCTTCGCCCGCATTCAGAATTTATGAATTCGACTTAGCATTTGACTACGGTTTCGTTGCTTCTGCAGCTACTTCCTTACGATTACAAATAACTATAAGAGTGCGATCATCGAAAGACCCTATTCGGTTGTAATTGATCAAATCTAATAGTGCTTTTTTAGGATTCGAATCCGCCATCACGGGAGGAATTGCCTTGATCAAACCGGGCAGTCGTTCAAGTGGGGGATAAAGGTCATCGGCCACCCCATCAGTCATCACAAAAAAATATTTTACATCACCTGAAAGTTCTGGAGCTGCGCACTTGGACGATAATTCTTCGTATTTGTGGCTGGTAAGGAAGTATGTTTCCCCGGAATATTCTCCCGATTCTGAATGACCTAAAAGTGAAATATCGCCGTTTTTCAATTGCACAGCGATTAACCCATCCCCAATTTGAGCAACACCTACCAAGTTCGTTTTTGGATAATACATAAGCAATAAAAGCGTGCTTGAAAGATCTCGAAGCTCGATTTTTCTCCGCTGGGCTTCTCTATCAAGTTCCATCCTTGCCTCACGCAGCGCCTCTTGCAAAGTAGATACCATAAGAGGTTTGTTCGGAGGATAAGCCTCAACATGTTTTTTCATTATGTCTATAGATGTCTTTACAGTTAAGTTTGAACCTACTCGGGATAAATGGTGGGAGCCAGCGCCATCGGCAACTGCAGCCAAAATCCACCCCGCAGAATGCTCAATTTTGAACGCATCTTCTCGAAATGTGCCTTCATTTTCATGCAGTTTTCCGCGCCGACTTGCTCCACAAACAGACCATTCACGGGCCTCGTACAGCATTGTATCTGTATGGTCTACCCGATCACCCAATTCGTCTGGAGGCTCTTGTATCTGCCACTCTGCTGGCTTTGCAGGTTTTAACTCAATTAGGTTGGAAGTTGATTCTCCCTCGGGCGACACAACCCCACGCTGTGGTGAGATCGTTTGGACTGATGAATCCATATTTAGTATCACAGCTGCGGGCATTTTATTAATCGCCAAAGAATCCGCTTCGGGCGCAGCTGATTTTTGAGCTACAGAAATTGAGGAGGAGGAGTTCGCAAGGATTTTCTTAGAGTCAATCCGTCCTTCTACAATACCTCCTTGCTTAGATTTTTGTGAATTTAAATAATTTATGTGGTTTAATATCTTTTGATCAAATTGATATTTGATCCCTCCATTCCCTTCAAACAACAATTTTATGTTATCAAGCTGTAAGTTTTTAAATGTTTTATTGGGTGGCAAACGTAAACTTGCCTGCTTATTATTTTGGCCTATTAAACCAGCCGACTCAATGACGGCATAAAACTCAATTTCAGCTTGAAATTCGGCTTCTAAGTTACTCCATTCATCACTCCATTTATCCTGGGTTAGTAACGCAGATCTCGTCAGTATAACTAAAAGATAAGGCCTGACAAGTTGGTTGCTTTGACTTGATAATTGATTACGTGCCTGTTTGCATTCAGAAAGAATACGCGAAAGAGCGGGTTTAATATCTGCAGTAAAATTCGTCGGCGCGTTAAGGTTGGCTATAAGTTGCATTCGAATTAAAGTACATGGTATTTCAATAATTCCTTCTTGTTTTTTCGTGCTAACTATTTTATTCAGATACTGCGCAAGTTCGGCTAAATAATTTTTATTAAGGTTTTTACTCATTAAATCATCAAATAAAACAAAGATGGGGAATACCGAGGCGTTGCCCATAATTCTCTCCTACTTCCTAAAAAAGGATGGCTTTGCGCGCACCTTCTCCAAAAGGCGCGTTTTAAACTTCACAAAAATATCCTGCATAACCGGTGAAATATCCTGGTCTTCAATTTCGTAAATTTTATTTCGAGAAGCACCGGTCACAGGATCTGCGGGGCTAATACTATTTAGGAATTTTTTAATCTTTTCTCTGGAAATACCACTCAAGTTCTCTTTTGAAAACCAATATGTAACAATCAACGGAAAGTAATATGGCAGAATACCTATTTCTACCAACCAGTCATCCATAGGAAATGACCCGAAAAAGAACATTACTTCTCTATCTCTCGTACCTTCACCTTTTGTGTCAAAAGTCTCATATTGAGAAGTTAGTAATTCAAGAGCAGCACGTAAATCAACCTGGTAATCCTTTGTAAGCGGTAAAGCAGCAGGCAAATGTAAATGTTGAATAATGCTCATGGAAATTAATTCCAAGTGAATTCTATGGCTTAACTCCAGGTCGGAATTAAGTATTGTGACCATTTTACAGATTAAATTAGTTTCAATTATCTGCGGGTCATAAAAAACATGAACAGGAATAATGGAGTCTGGCATGGATTAATCAAATGCCTCGATATACACCCCGTAATATATTGCAGGATGTATATCGGGAGAGAATTTTACATACTAGAGCACAACTTGGAAACCTTGAGGTGCTGGGGGTAAGGCAGCTGAGGTATCGCCGCTTGAGGCACCAGCTTTTTGGCTGGCCGTAAGCACCGAAGCGCTAACCCACTTGAAGTAAGCCCGTAAGTTATCCGGAGTAACATCAGTCATCAACATTACATTTGAGGTAATCTGGCGCAAGACACTTGTATTAACCGAATCGCCACAACCCAAAGCGATAATACTACCCGCTTTTTTATCTCTACGACTATTTAAGGCATTTAACTCAGGCTCCCAACTATCAGTCGGCTCGCCATCAGTTAAGAGAAAAACGAGCGGTTTATAGTCTCCTTTTTTGGTCGCACTATTAGGAATGATTTCCCGGTCAAGTGCATTCGCCAATTCACGCAGCGCGCCGCCCAAAGAAGTACCGCCTCCTGCAGAAAGCGCCGGGGGAGCAAAACTTGTGATCGGCGTTAAAGGGGTCACCTGGCTGGCAGAACTGGCAAATGTGATTACACTTAAATGAACCACCTCAACCGCCTGAGGCTGATTTATAAGCTCATTATGCAGTAATTGAACCCCTTGCTCCACGCCAATAATCGGCGCGCCGGACATTGAACCTGAAACATCCAACAACAAATAAACAGGCATACGACGAACATCATTAGAACCGAAATCAATTGACATAGCAGTTTCTCCTTGATGAAATATATTTTTAGACCCTCAGGAAGAGGGGGGCAATAAATTCAAAGTTTCCCCGTCGCTAATAATAGCATTGGTCTCTTTGATAGTTCGGGGAATCCATTTAAAGGAATTTTTTAAATAATCTACACTTATACTATCAATGTGTATCACATAAGAGCTGATCTTCTTCAGCACTTTTTCATCTGCAACAGCACCAGAGGCAAACAATGTAATTGCACCAACCGTTTTTTCTACTCGCGACTTCAAACGATTGAGTGCCGGTTCCCAGTCGTCGGTAGGCTCACCATCCGTAAATAAATACACCAGAGGAAGCCAGTCGCCTTTTCCAGATTCCAAATTAACTTGAACATCGCGATCAATTGATTTTTCCAACAGGTCAAAGGCCGCACCAAGGGATGTAATTCCACCTGCATGCAAATCCACGGATTGGAATTTCTTCAATGGTGTTAATTTTACACACTCAAGAGCTGTTGTGCCAAAGGTTATCATACTAATCCAAACTGATTCGCGGACAGAGGGCATCTCGAGCAATTGATTGCACAGCAACTTCACACCTTCTTTAACAGCAATAATCGGAGCGCCATACATGGAAGCTGAAATGTCTAGGATTAAATAGACTGGCAAACGATGGATTGATCGTTCATCGAAATCAACATCATGGGTCTGGCTTTCTGAAGTTGTAGAATCGTAAAATGAAAGCATTTCCTATCCAACCGCAAATGTATATAATCAAAGTCTTATTCGAATAAAACTTATCCCGAAACGCTGGCACTTACTTTCTCCCTGATAAATTTGGGGGTACTTTCAAATTTATTGGGGTTCATTATGACACACTTCCTGAGCAACTTTTTAATTTTACACTAAATAACCCAAATGATTTGTACAATTCTCACAATAATGGTTGTCGAATAATGTGTCTTCCAAATTCAAAAATAAAAGCGTTTGACGCTTCTGGGGGAAGTGTAAATTCCAACAAAGCAGGCAAATCAGTGTTACTATATTCTTTTACTACCTTGCCTCGTGCGTCACGAATCAAACCACCCACAGGCAAGATGGTCATGTCACTTGCAACTTCAGTAAAAATTTCTGAAATATGGCCCAACTCAGACGCGATTTTGTAATCCCACAAATCAAAACCTGCTTCTGTATCAAAATCAACCAATTCTTTCATTCGTTTTTCATCAATTCGACGACCCACTCCCAACAAAATTAAATTTATTGGCATTCTTTTACCGTCAGCAATTTCTTGGGCCAATTGTAAAGTTAAGGATTTAACATCCGACAAATCATCCAATTGTCCGTTAGTAATAAATATATACATGCCTCGAAATACTGTCTTATATTTTTCTGCAAAATAATTCACCGCAGGCGCAAGTCTGGTTTGCAATCCGAATCTTCTGGGTTTATTTAATAAATAACTTACTAGTTGATCTTTGTTTAATTCCCCGATCTGTTCAATTCCATTTTCGCCAGAGTTAGTAGACCAATAAATCACATCCATTTTCTGTTCAACTCCAACAGATTGAATAAAATAGTCAGAAATCTTTCGAAATTGTCCTTCAACAAGGTTTGAATCTAACCTAAGGAAGGGAAATATTAATCCCAACCAACCCTTGATATATCCGTAAGCTGGGCGCATAGTGGAAGATCCGTCAATCGCCATACCTATTAATGTGTCTTCTAAAGAACATTGAACAGAAATATATGCATGTATTTTTTTACTCCCATTAGGTTGATTCCATATTTTTATTTTGCCAAAAGGCATAAAAACACGGGAATAAGGCAAAGTATACATTTTTATCCTCCTTTTATAATACATATCGGCATTATCGCAACAATCGCCAAAAAGAAAAGAAGATATGTTGCCTATAATATAATTATAGCGTACTTGCTCGCGCCCAAGAAGCTCAAGAAGGCGGGATCCTAAACAAGGATCAAGTAATTACGTGTTCGTTTTATTGAATTAAACATCGAAAACCAAATGCAGGGTTTCCTTTTGTATTTGCGACCACAGTATTGTTTGAAGCAAGATAATTCTCAATGCCTGGAACATAACAACCTCCCTTTAGGATGTGGTCTCCGACAGAATTGATAGTTGATGTCCATTCCCAAACATTTCCGATCAAATCCATTACCCCATCCAGACTTTGACCTTCCGGGAATTTCTTGACAGAAGTCGTATCATTTGATTTTATATTACAGTATTTTTGTCTAATATCTTTAGGATCTGATGGGGATTCACCCCAAGGAAATTTGCGTCCATCTGTATATCTAGCCGCTCTTTCCCATTCCTTTTCGGTAGGAAGCCTGCCTCCCATCCATTTACAAAATTCTTCAATCTCAGAAAGATTGATATTGACACAAGGGTGATCGAATTTTTCGGGGTTGTAAATTTTTCTGCCGTTTTTATCTTCTTTCCGCCAGTGTGAAGGGCGCTGTAATCTTCGGTTCGTCTTTTCAAGGAAACTATAGTATTGTTCGTTTGTAATAGGGTACCTGCTTATATAAAAACCTATATCGATATTTTCTGGGACATTATTAGGACCAAATTCAAAGACTCCTTCACTTATCCAAACAAACTCAACATCTTCTTTGATGATCAATCCTTGGTTCGTTATTAAATCAAAATCATTAATAAATTGGACACCATCACCATAGTAGCGAGGATCAAATTCTCTTTCTTCACGATCCCCCTTCTTCTCTACGTCCCTTCTCTCAAACATATCCTGAATAAAAGGGCTTTTGCTAATCTTTACCGACGCAGTGAGAGATATCGATTCCTCCCCGCTGGTAATCACAACAGCAGAGTGTTCGATTGTATCAAGTTCGAGAGTCGAAACATTGCCGTTCACAGACGCAATATACTTAACATGTTTCTCGTCTATTTTGACAGGTTCGCTCACATCCAGCCATTTCGCCAAATGAACACAAGACAATTCCTTATTCCCCGTTTGTTGAACAACAAATTCCAACTTTGTTGTTTCAAAATTAACATTGTTGAATTCAAGAAAATTAGGAATAATGCTTATACTTGGTTTAGCTGCTGCATCCCCAACTTGGAATACATTTCCACCGATTTGCAATTTTTGTTGAGGCGATAATGGAAGGCTCGTTGCCCCGGCTATTTCGTTTTCATCTATTTTTGCCAATTCCTTGGACTTCCATGTTCTCATTAGGTGAATGGAATTGTTTGTTCTATTTAAAACAACTTCTTTCGGTAAAAGCCCTGTGGGGGCGACATGACAAAGTGTCTCTTCCCCAAGCATAATCCCTGAAGTAAAGAATATCTTATGCTTCCTGTACTCAAGATATGTGTTTTCGCGAAATTGCACTAAGTCCTTTTTTCTCTCTCGAATTATTACATTTATAAAAAAGAATGAAGTTTCGCGATCACTTTGAATAATAATATCAGCTCTCAACTCGTCCCCCGGACCAACCACTTGGATAGGCAAGATTGAAAATCTGAGAAGCAAGCTGCCTGAAGACACTTTTGCAGGCAGATCTGCTTTAATCCAACCATAATCATCTTTGAATTTAACGATTGATGATGGTGCTTTTATTGGAATTTGAGCGTAAAAATCTCCCCCAGCATGGGGATCAAAATCTAGAATTCTGAAGACATTCTCTGTCGACATTTTTGAATTCAACCTTTTACATTAGAATAAAATTCTTTTGTTACCAGACATCGTAAATTAATATTTCCGATTAGGAGTTGGGTGGCTTAGTCTATTCATTGCAGTTGAAGGTGTTTTCATACGATCAATAATTTCTTTCTAGTGCTTAGTGAACAGCGCCAAATATTGCGACAAATCGAGCCAACCAATACGAAAAAGGAACCAGACTATTACAATAACAAGGACAATTATTACGGAACTAACTATGATTATGATATTAGAATTCTTATCTACTTGGTCGCCCTCACCATTAGTTAAACCATAAACATCCTTTTCTATATTCTTTCGCTCTTTGAAGGGATCGCTATTCTCAAGACGAGGATAATTTATAATCCTTTGATGTGTTTCAAACGAGTCGTCTGTAACTATCTCAGTATGAAAAGATTCTGTAATAGGGTTGGCATTCAAATGTACTGGGGGTTGAGGCATTTGATCAACCTTATCCATTTTTAGTATCTCTTCCTGAGAAGAAGAAGTTTGAGGATTCTGCATCTTTATCTTTTGTGTTTTGGCGCCTTCTAAAGGTAAAGAAGCTGTAATAGTATTGGGCTTCAAAGGTACTGGGGGTTGAGGGATTTGATCAACCTTATCCATTTTTAATATCTCTTCCTGAGAAGAAGAAGATTGAGGATTCTGAATCTTTATCTTTTGTGTTTTGGCACCTTCTAAAGCAGCCTTGGCCTTTGCAAAAAATTTACTATTGCCATTAGAAATCTCGATCAAATCCTCTCGGATTTCTTTAGATTTTTCAGTATCATCTTCAATATCAGACAGGGATTTGTTTTCAAAGAGTATATCTTTTATTAAAAATACATAATCTTTATGCTTATTTATCAAATCTCTTTTTATAACCAATAATTCATTTAAATCTAAGAGTTTTTTGCCATCATCTGTACTAAACAATACATTTCTAACTTCCAACTTAAGCTCCCCGATCATTTTCTGAAAACTACTCAAAGCTAGGTTCCCCAATACTTGGTTTAATAAGTCACTCCAGAATTCTGGACCGTCAAAAATAATCTGTAATCTATCCATTATTTTTCTGTAGTTGTCTTCTATGCCCTTGTAATCTTTCTCATTAGGTGGGAGGGCAAGTATGGCCAGTATAAAATTTACAATAACATCCTTGGGCAGATCTAAAATACGTTGTTTTTCATTATCGCGCAAAATAATTATTTTTGCAAAATTAACATAACCAGACTCCGGGGCTTTCGAAAAAATATACACGATATCCGACGACAAAAGAAACTCAGAGTCGTTTACTAGAACGAGAGCTATTCTCATTCTTTCTTCTTTCGTGAACTCACAATCTCTTTCTAGGAACTCCAAAATAGGGTCATCTGCTGTGCGACAAAACAAATAGCGAACACAGTCAGATGTATAACCTTTTAAATTGTTTGGGACTCTCTTTCTCATCTCCAGATATTTGGGTTGAAGCTCTGGGTAACCAAGCTTAATAATGTCACCAAGAAATACTTTTTCCACTATTTGCGCGCTAACTTCAATTAAATCGTATATCCTATTTTCCAAAGCCTTGCCGTTTATGGTTCTGGGAATTAGGGATAAGAAATCATTAGTCCCCTTATTAAACCCGCTAATTATCGAACAAAGGCAGTCGATTTCATCTTTCGTCGAAAACCCGCCCTTATCAAAACATGCCAATAAATAGTCGACTAATTTCTGAGGCTCAACTTCAACTTTTAAAGAATTAATCACCCAATGCAAATAACCAATATCACTTTGGCTCAAGGCAAATGTCGTTACTTCTCTCCTGAAAGTAGCGTCACCTTCCTCGGAAGCAATTTTAAGGATAGCTTCTTTTGCAGCGTCAAAATCCAAATAAGTAGCGATCTCTATTGCGTTAACTGGTTTTTTATCGCTCCAATATCGGTTTCCCCTCGATAGTTCAGCGCGCATAGGCTGACTTAGTATTAATTGAATCAATGCCTGGCAAATCTCCGCTTTCACCTCTCTGATTCGAGGCATATCTGCATATTGAAGCGAATCAGCCATCACCTTACAGAAACTCTGATTGAGCCTTTCGCTATTCGGCAAATCAAAATATAATTCTAAAAACAGTAAAGTATTGTTATTCTTCCCAAGGTATTTTGCAAGTAAATTCAACTTGATGTTTGCATCAATCTTTGAATTCCCAAAAAGAGATTTCAATGCGATGATTTCAAATTTATCCAGAATCACACTGCAGTAGGTATCTCGATCAACAACTTTTGCCTTGGCAAATATCTGATTAAACGTGGTTTCGTCAAGTTTTAACTTTTTGTTGACATACAAAATAAAGAATAAAGCTTCTCTGAAAGATATATCTGAATTTCGCAAGATATTTAGATATATCTCTTGATAAACAATATCCAGATTTTCAATTATCAAATCAGAAGATCGGGTTTCGGAGTTTTTCGGAGAGGCTGATTCGAGACTTATTACTACGTTACTGGTATTTGATGTGAAATCGAGCAATAAGATATTCACTTGTTGTTCAGAAATATCATCAAAGGCAAAAGTAATAATTCCAACGCGGGGAAAAACGATTGCCTGGACTTGTTGAACAATTTTCAACTTATACCCGACCCCGTCAACATTTGCCGGAAGAGAGAATTTTAGGTATGGAAGGCGCGGTTTTTCCATTTCAAATCGATCAATAATGAAATTCGCTATTTGTACAGCAATATATTCGAGGTTATCCTTTGATTCGATTTCATATGGATATACCGACTTCTCTTCGCTTTGTATGCCTGTCTCCCCAACTTCATCAATTGGATAATCATAAAGCTTAAAATTATTATTTAATTCGGTGTTGTCATATTCAATCTGATCACGCATAATCAAACTCATCATAAAATTCTTTTTTTGAGCAAAAAGTTGGTTCAACTTATCTTCATTAATTACATAAAATCTGAGCTGGTTATATCCTCGGTTGGGCAATCCCTTTATTCCAGGTGCGCGCTCCAGTTCCCTCCTTCTTTGAATGTGGACAAATATATATTCATTAAAATCCCTGTTTTTGAATAACCCTAATGAAACCCTTCCATACTGGGGAGAAAACGACGAACGATCGGGATATCGTAAAATATCGCGAAAGGCTTTTTCACGCTGGCAAATCTCTTGGTCAGAAAAGTTCAATATCTTAAAATCGCCTGCAATATAATCATCCCCTTTCCTAAAAAAAACCTTTCCATATTCAACGAATCTAACTTTTAACTGCTCCATTTTTACTCCACAAGTTCTGAATAGCATCATAAAGCGAATATCGTTGATAATGCTTGAGTCTGAATCGACGATATAATAACCGCGCCAAGCTATTCCCGGCCTCTTCAATTCGTACACGTTCTACCCCCTCCAAAAACCATAGCAAGGGTTCGGCGACATTCCAAGGCTGCCAAAATTCAATTTCCTTAATTGAATTAAATTCAAAATCAAAATTGGACGATTGCCCAGATAGATAGCCCGCAGAGGAGCAAATAAACTTATCTGTTGTCAGCCCAGGTATATTGCTTGCGTAATTTATTAAATCAAGTACACCAATATTTCTAATATTGATCAAGTTTTCAATGTTTGAAGTATAAACAGGTTCCTCGTGCCCAACATCAAACTTTGTGAAACAAAACCCGAGAAACTTGTTATTTTTATTCGCACCTAGGATAACGTAGAGTTTTCTGAGTAAGTCAATAAGGAGTTGATTTTCTCCCCCTTTTTCTTCCGAATTATTATCATTGATATCTATGAAAAACAGGATTAAGTCTGCACGGTTAATTGTTTCAGTTATATGTAGGTTATCACTATTCAGTCCTAGCTTTGCGCATTCAACTCCGGTCAGGTCTGAAATTAATAATCGATGAGTATGCTCAGCATAAGACCTGCGATCGTTTTTATTCCTCCAGGATAACTCCCACAAATGGTCTTGTTCGTGACTTTGACTTAACTCATCAGGATATAGAATTACCGGACCCGAATCATGAACATTCGTAAGCGATAAAATGAAGCCTGCAGGCAAAAGGGTAGTATATCTGAGAAAAGAACGCGACAACGCAGCGACAAACCATGTCTTACCTGATTCCGGCAAGCCCATCAAAGCAATTCTAACGAGGTTTTCCATACAGTGCTACCTCATCGACCTAGGATAAGGTTTAAATAATGGATATCTTGGCTTTTTTAGGTCTTTTTCAACTTCTTCAAAAATCCAAAAAAAAGGCGCGGCGACATTATAAGGGAGCCACTGACCATTATTTTCAAGTGATCCCGTATCTGAATTGAAATTCGCAGTGTAACTATTCCCTGATCTTAAAAACCCCATTGACGAAATTGCAAAATAATTAATATCAATCAAACGCTCATACTTTTCCATAACAGAAAGTACTTCAGGAAAAAGCATTCCAAAAATATCGCGGGCTGGCTGGCGAAATCCCGGATAAAAATCAATCTTAGAGATACATGCCGCAAGATATTTTTTATCACCAGGTTGCTGCACAATCAGTTGACAAAGTTCATTTGCATAATTAGCGTAATCTGAGCGACCGGAAATAATACCAGCCATCGGGACTGATCCTCCGAACTCTTCGCTCCTACAATCAAAAAGTGCCATCACTGCAATAGATTTCGAAAGTGTAAGTTCTGCCTGAAAATTACTACTGCCGCTCAAACCAAGAGCCTGTACGAGATTCAAGCCCATGTTGTCATGAATTTCTACTTCGTGTGCAATGATTAAGTCTTTAGGTTCTTTTTTTTCAAAACGCTGAAAAGTAAACAATATGTCTTCCATTTCCTGCGTAGGATTTGGCGCTTGATCTACATTTACATATACTGGCATATTGTTTGAACCATTCAACGCATAAGTAAATTTCTCGTCAATTGTGGATATATATTCAAGCTCCCGTGCCAATCCATACGCCAGCCAGCTTTTTCCGGCTCCTGTTGGACCCCATAACATAACGCGAAGCAGTGAATTCATCTACCTACCTTGTGGGTAACCGCGATAGTTTTTTCGGCGCTCATCTAAATAAATGAATTTACTTAAGCTATTTGAGAATCTTTCCAAGCGATTCCTTTCAACTCTTTCAAACAACCAAAAGAAGGGTTGTTCCACGTTGATTGGATTCCAAAAATTTGAATCCATAAGGTGTTCGGTCTCATTACTATAATTTGGGGTTTTACCGTCTTTGAGGAACCCATAGGATGAAATTGAAAAGAGTTTGTATTCTACGTCTTTTGATTTTGTGTATGTTCGAAACACTTCATTCATGCCTGGTCCAAAATACATATCCATGTCTTCAGTAGGGTCAGGACGCTTAGTTTTTAACATATCGATCTTAGTGATACAAGCCGCAATATACCGTTTATCACCATTTGATGGCTTTGCTAAATTCTCAAGCAAATCCGTTACCCAAGATTGGTACTCCGCCATAGTAGTAATTCCCGCATTTATATTTGTGGGGTCAAGCAAAATTAATAAACAAGTGGCCTTTTGAACAGCATAATTCACTGAATGTACATCTGCCTTAACCAAATCTTCACCAGAGGCATTTGTAATCAGAATCTCATGTACATGCGCGCTCACGGCATGAACAGGACTGTTTTTTCTACTACGTCTTTCATAGATATAAACTGTGTCATCGGGTGCACCTAGTGCTGTTGGATCAATATGGCTCGGCGCCTGAATCTTTGCAGGAACGACACCATCTCCATGAAACACTAGATGCTCAAAATCCTTATCATACCTATTGTTGTTGGTATTGTTATTTTTATTATCAATATTATACTGTTCCAAAGATCGAGCAAAAGACCTAATCACCCAATCTTTACCCGATCCTCTTGGTCCCCAAAGTGCAAACTTTCCTGATACGCTATTACTATTTATACTTTCCATGCCAGTACTCCCGTTTGATTTTAATTTATGGGGTCACTACGACAAGATAATAGAAATTTATGACTGACCGAAACGAAACGAGTTCAATTTTTCCTTCAGTCTGATTTACATCAGCTTCACCAAGGTTTATCTCAATCGGCGTAGCTCCATTAACTGTAACGGTCAGCGTATTATTTGCGCTCAAATTCAATTTCAATGAATCCGATATACCGTCATCACCACAACCATTCTTATCGGTGATCGCCTTCTGAGTTAATACCAAAGTGTCGTCCTTGTAGACAGATACTTCACAGTCCGGAAGTATGCGCACTTCATAGTAACTTAGACCGTTTGACCTAAATCTAACAGCAGCATAACTATCGCTAGAGATATTCACGCGATCAAAGCTGACTAACAAGGTAAAAGGTACGTTTGCCCCTAACTTAACCTTTGGCGAGGACAATATTTTTTGAACACCATTTCTGTCCTCCAGTTTAAGATATGCTTCACGATAATCATTCAAGAGCGGGAACTGCGGATCGCCGTTAACACTCCAAAAATATTCATTACCACTAAATGTTTCATCAACAATGCTAGCGCCCTTATCCAAATAACCTAACAAATACGCAAATGAAAATTCAACAATGGAACATCCAGGGTCGTCCAACTGTACATAATCAGACCTGACCCATCGCTTGCCTTCTGATGTTTGAACAAAATACCAACCTTCATCTTTCACTCGCCCCAAAACACTCACCGAGCTGCTTTTCCCAAGACGGACGCTATCTTTTAAAATCGAACCACCTGGCAAAGTAAATACATCAACATTGTCTCTTTTAAATGTTGCTGGGCAAATATTAGACGTAGGCTGTGATGTAGGTACAGGAGTGTCTGTAGGCGCACTAGTATTAGTAGGAATAGCCGCCTGGGTTTGCGTCATAACTGCCTGTGCCGTCTCAGACAAAGCAATATTAGCGGCTTCTGTGATGGATACAATTTTTGTTCTTGTTGCCAGAGTCATCCCAACATAAGGTTGGGTTATAAGCAAAGCGGCTAAAGATATTAAACAAATCAAGGCGACAGCAAGGAATATTCCAGACCTTAATTTAGCATTCATTTTATTTTTCCTCCAATCTGGTCTGATATTTCTCAGACACCGAGAATAATTTTTACGTAATAAATATAAAAGCACCCCATTATTAGAGATAAAAATAAAACGGCTCCGATAATAGTTATTGTGACTAGGAAGGACCTAGCTTCATGCTCGTAAACATAACCTAGCAACCAAGTTTGCCGAGAATTGCATTTAGGGCATCTAACTTTGAGATCCTCAGACCGCACAGCCCCGCAATTTTTACACTTAATACTATAAAGATCGGACATGGACATATCCTCCTGGCTTAGTATATTTTTTATCCGGACACGTTGGAGATGTAAATAGTATCTGGCTTTTAGAAAAGTTCTAACAATTATTAATACTAAAATATTCTAGCGCATTCATTTCCAAAGAAAGTTTTGAGTGCATACTTCCAATTTTTATTTACATAAAGTTGTTTCATGCTTTTAGGAGAGATATATTATCCTGATATTTCCCGTCCTATTTTATAAAGTAACCGACATCTGCTGTTGATATTTGCACAAACCCAGATAAGAATAATAATATTAACATTACCTGATTTTAAAATCATTTCGTTAATCTTACCTTTAAGATCACTATAGCGCAAGGGGGACCTTGTAGAGACTTCGAAGCAAATCAAACCACCTTTATGACATAAGAGGACAATTGTCGCGACTTTAACAAATACCCCGTATCGTGCAAAAACCCCAACCGACAGAAAACAGGACTAAAAAGGTGGCAAACCGACCATTGTTGATCCCAAGAATGGTTTTCGAAAATGGTGAATTATGGGAATTCAACTGAAAAAGAATGCTCAGATTGGCAATGAGACGCGCAAAAACACAAAATGATCTTGCCCCGATAAAGTGGACACAAAAAATGTCTGAAACCATTAGACTTGGAAGACAGGAGCAAGATCATGGACGAAAAGAAAACGAAGTATCGGAAGTATACAGAAGAATTCAAATTAGAGGCTCTTGAATTATTGAAGAGCAGCGGGAAAAGTGCGGTACAACCACAATCCGTGGTGTATAAATAAAATGCGTCCAGCCCGATGCATTGTATTTTAAATTCTGCCGCCAGGCTGAAAACTTGAGCAGAGTCATTCCAAAGGTGCTTGATTTCCCCTT
>Ga0172373_10001211_pt1 | contig 41939 bp, 82 predicted proteins | sample Lak10m_2_FD_114546 | JGI IMG/M metagenome (GOLD analysis project Ga0172373, IMG submission 114546) | Freshwater microbial communities from Kabuno Bay, South-Kivu, Congo - kab_092012_10m | ecosystem: Environmental > Aquatic > Freshwater > Lake | place: Democratic Republic of the Congo... | reverse complement strand
CATATCATACATTATTTATTCTCCAAATAGTTATTAATAAAATCGGCCAACCCCTTAGTCATCCTCATCCTCATTTTCATCTCTATTGGTATCGTCAGTCATTTGAGATTCAATCTTTTTGAGAACCTCAATAAAATTAATAATACTCTTTTTGGTAGGATACCACTTAACACCAAAATTATCATCGGCAAAATGAAACTTCATTTCTTTAATATTTTCACCCTCAAAGTTTTTATCTTCTCTAAACTCGATAGCCAAAGACACATAATCATCCAAATCAAAGTTTTCCATTATTCATTCTCCAAATACTTATTAATAAAATCGGCCAACGCTTTTAACTTTTCTCTACTAATTTGTGTTCATAAATTATTTTCTTCTTGATAGATAAAGTCTACAATAGGAGCAAAATTACCAGCATACGAACCTCTACCCAAGTTGAATAACCTAAGAGTTAAAACCACATTGTTATATTCGTATCCTATTCTGTTATCTATACGGTCAACACTAATAGCCAATGGATGTTTATTGATATAGTTATATTCCTCGTTTAGTGTTTTTTTGCTCCAATAACATTGACCGTTTTGCTCATCATATTTTTTAATCAAATCATCATCTGTTAAATCAATGTTCCAAACAGTTAAATTTTGACCCTTATCGTTTCGAGCAACATTTCTACCTTGACTAAATCTAATATTAGCCAATAGTTTTTTTGCTGTTTTGATTTGCATTTGATTTGTGGGTTATTAACCCTAATTGATAGTTTGATTATAGGTTTTAGTGGGTTTTACATCCCTAAGACGATTAAGAATAATGGTCAAGTTATTACGATCAATGCTTACTTTTTCGTGCAAAGTTTGATTAATAACTGTCTTGAGAAGAGCAATTTCTTTATCGGTCAACAATACATTCTTATACATAAATCCCCTATAATATTTACTTTTCCTACCATTAGACAGTATACCACAAAGGCTCGCTTTGTCAATATCGGTTGGCCGGTTTGTTTTCTTTAGACAAAATAGAATGTGGTCAAATTTAACCACCGCGAAAATCAATAAGTAAAAATTGCTCGATTTTAATGAGAAATAGGTTTCATAAAGTATTTTTACTTGCTTTCGGACGAAACCTGGGATTTCTGAGATGTAAAAGAGGGGGTTGATTTGTTTGAAGACATATAATTTTCAATAAAAATTCTGGTACAAACCATAGAAACTATTGTAACTATGGCACAAAATACCAAAGATTTGATAAAAGGCTTATGAAATTCAATCATTTTAATATTCCTCATTTTCGGTGTTGAATTGGTGTTGCAGATAAGAAAAATAATAATCCATAAGATATTGGTGCGAAACTTAAAATTAACTCACCATAATCTTTCATAATCCCCAGATCGCTACTCATTGAAACTCCTTAGTATTCTGTATGTTATTAGTAGTGATAGGGGTAGTAGAATTAATATAACCAATAATCTAGTAGGTTCATCATGAATCAATTGGGGGCAAATTGGTTTGCGATTAATGTTGGTTGATTGTGCCAACAAATTATTGATGATATTTAATGTCATGTCTTGACTTTTTGAGTTGCTCCCTGTATACTTCATTTCGTCCCAACTCCTTATAGACAAAAGACAGATAGGAGAGGACGGGAATAGAGAGTAATAAAATAGAACACAATATTCCTAGGAGAATTCCACTCATAGATATATCACCCTAGTCTAAAAATATTCTTAATCTTGTTGAGTACTTTTGCTACTAGAGAAACTTTTGGTTCAAGTGCGACCGGGGGAATTTCTGGTTGAACAACTTGACAAACTTTGGCCTTATTTTTGTCACAAGTTTTAGAGCAAGACTTGCGGGCCGGAGCCTTTTTCTTCTTGGCTTTTATAGTAGGTCTCTTTGGGCTTTGTTTAGCCATAAACTATTTCCTGTTCTTAAAAATGATACATACTGATCGAACACGCTTTGTGTGACCTCTGTAAAAACTAATTCATTCTTACAGGTCTTATTGATAAAAGACTTTTGAACCTTTGATTCTACGCTATGAAGAACCGTAGGATCATAAATCTTTTTGTTGGGTTCTGTCTTGATAAAATAACTATAGCCTATTGGGACATCCTTAGTTAGCTGCCTAGATTTCTTATCCTTAATAGCTTTAGCGTATACTGTGGGGCCGTCTTTTTCCAATCTTGGATTATCCATATCATCTAAGAATGTTTCATTTCCTCTACTAGTAAAGTAAAGAGTTTCTTCACCGGCCACTTGTTTCTCAACAATAAATTGATTGGTATCTATTTTCATTTTGACTGACTGTTCCCATAATTCCGAGTCTAGAACATTAGGTGAGACTATAACACTATTATAGTAAGACCGTGAACAAATTTGGCAACCTTTAGTTTTTAAATTCTAACTTACAAATAGGATTAGCTTCTGCTGTATGAGATATGTTCTTAACTTCCAATATTAGAAGAGCATCGGACAAATCCTGACCGTTGGTTTGTTGAAATTGAGTCACAATCTTTTGTGCTTGTTGACAGATAAATTCACATGTTATTTGTTTATCTAGTTTAATATAATACTTTTGACTAACTGCATCCATAAAAATCGACTCGAATTGTTTAGGTGAAACAGTAAGAGTTATGAAATCTCGCTGACTATTATCATTAAGAGCGATCCGACTACATTAAGTAGTACAAATTTTTAAGTTCTTAAAAGCAAGAGAAGGGAATCGAACCCTCAACATTCAGGTTGGAAACCTGACGCTCTGCCAATTGAGCTACTCTTGCTTAGAGACTTTTATCTCCACGACCTAACCCTATACCACATTCCGTTCCTACCTTGAGCGCTAGCATCTCCTGTTAGTCTCAAGTTACTACTAGGAATACAAGTGTTACAATTAGGATTACCTCCATAACCCACACCTTCAAAACTTCCTATTGTTCCCCATACATGACCAGTAATATTATTAGAGGCCATATAATTAGCTTCCGCTTGACATCGTTCTTGATCGCTTCCGCTTTGGTTCACGGCATATGAATAGGTCTTAGTATTTGGCTGACTATTACTATAGTATCGTGGTCTTGCGGCCTGAACATTAGTGATAGAGAGAGCCAAAAACATAATTGCTATTAATAATTTCATTACTTTCCTCCTTGAAAATGTGAGTTAAAAAATATCAACGAACAATATTACGAACACGGTTTACTGTTTTACGACCAACATTACGAGTAGCCTCAACAGTTCTACGTGTTACTGTTACTGGTACGCTAATTACTTCGCGTGTTACATTAACAACACGACTTCTTAGTAAACAACTACCATTAACACATTCGCCGCCATAACTTGAGCCAACAACACCTAATACGAGCATAGTAGCAATTACAAGATTCTTCATAATAATCTCCTAAAAAGGTTTAAAAATATATACCAGTCCGTTGGCATATGGTTCGTGTGGTTATAGTAAGAAAAAGGGCTAACTTGTCAACCTCTACGTTCTTAAACAAAAATAGCCGAGAAATTACTCCCGGCTACTTCTGCTGACTGAGTTGTAATCTTTCACAACTCGTTAATGTATCTAGTCTTCATAAAGCGCCTCATAAACAAAAGTTAAAAGAACACCTTTTGTCCATGACTCCTACAGTCCACCATAAAACTTACGAGTGACTGTTGGCTTCGTTGACTAGCCGCATTATACCATGAAAGTTTTCAGTGTCTACATGGTTGTTATAGAAAATTTTAAAGAGACCTCGTAATTTGACTGACTACGACCACACAGACCAAACTTAGAGGATTAGGAAAAACATTAATGCTCTAGTTCTTCAATAACCGGTTTATACATTTGCTTATCTATGTTCTCTTGAATCCAGTCATGCGTTGATTCGGGAGTATCTGAGAACGGAGATTTCCATTTAGGAAGCACAGGATCATCTGTACGGGTCGATATATAAATCCTATGACCCGGCATACTATAACTTTCAACTGGCTCAAATACGGAGGGCATCGACAGACTACTAATAATCAGTAGAGGTTTAAACATATTGAATACCCTTTAAAAATTATCTTTCTTGACAGAAGCAAGAATTACCTTATATGTTATGCAGACGGGGCAATTAATATATAGGTGGTACTACTTTATCCTACTCTCCTTATGTTCTTTTCTAATCTCTGAAATGAGGTGTTTTTAACTTCCAATTAATAACCTAGAACAAGGTTGTGGTGATCACACCACTTTTTGAAGAACAGCCTCTTGCAATTTTAGAGCGATTAGTCTATAATCAAGTATCGGTGTTAGTTACGAGAGCCCTCAGTTGAACAGTAACCATTGAAGAAACCAGCAACAATACCAACACCAATAATAAAAACAGCAAGCATATAAACTACCTCTTTTGGTTAGATAACACTCAGACAGGAACACGCCCATTGTACACTACGAGGAGCCTTGACACAACTCCTTGCGTATCAGCTACTTAGAATTTGCAGAATCAACGGCTTGTTTCAATTTCTTTTCGATATTAGAAAAGGTTTTTTGAACAGCTACACTAACAGCATAATCGTTCTTGTATGTTTCGATAGCGTCTAGAATCTTCCAGACTTCATTAGAAGACAAATCAATTTGCATTGACTACTCCAGCATTGTCCAGAGACTGATATAGGCCGTCAATATAATCCCTATCAGAATTACTAAGGGACTTGTCATTCCAATGAACGTAAGATAGTGCATCTAGAATAATCTCCATATCTCTGGTATTAAATTTATAGGTACCGTATTCTTCATCGTATTTCATTCGAAATCCTCCACGCTAACAATGTTTTCTTTGCCAAATTCACCAAAAAATTCTGGATCAGTATAAAGCATCTTATTTAAATAGAATGCAATATCTTCGTGACTATCTCCACAATGCTCGTCATCAATACCTAGTTCAATCTCTACTTTTACAAGTTTCATTAAATGTTCCTCAAATCTATATTCCAGTTTTTCTTAGCAAATCGCCTAAGAGGATGAATAGCACGCTCACCAATATGTAAAGAGTAAAAAGGTTGACTATTATCGGCCGGGTAAATCTTGGCTATACTACCATTGCCATACTCGATTTTATAACCAAGTTTCTCAAGCTCCCGCATAATCTGGTTAATATTTTTCATAGTACCTCCGGTGTCTAGTGCCATTATACCATAGTTATCGGCTGCCACAATGGCAGAACTATACTGGAAAATCTTCTAGCAGTTCAGGATAGTATTCCTTAATCTCATTCTCAAGAGGAATATTATCCATCAAATCCTTACTTTGAGTTAACTGCTCATAAGCAAAGGTATAAAGAGTATCACAATCCATATCGTTCAGCAGACGGTGGGCATATGCTTTAATAATATCGTCACGATTTTTATCGGTAACATTAATCATTATTTAATTTCCTTCATATAAATATGAGCAACATCAATCCAATCCAAAGCCTCATACAAATACCTAGATTCCTTAGTGTCCTCATACCATTTCATTCTGAGAGAAGCATATTGTAAAGCATTATTAATAGCATGAATATATTCGTTCATTTTACTTCTCCTTCTGCATCATCAATATACCAGTCATATTCGGCCTCATTACAAAAATCTTTCAGATCTTTACTAAGACTATCAATAGTAAAGGTAGCATCCTCACTATTAGCATCTTCAATTTCAGGAAAATCAAATACTACATATACTTTCATTAAAGGACTCCATATTCTGGCTGACTATCGCCAAGACCGCCAATCGGGCCGGATAAGGTAATACAAAAAAAGTTTGGAATATTTTAACTACTTACAATCATTTTACGGATTCATAAGTGGATTATAAACTTTCCCTAAATCCTTGGTATTCCTACACTTACGTTCCATTGTATCGTCACTTGCGTCGAATGTCTATAGCGTAAGTCTAAGAATGAGTCGCTAAGTTTAACTAAGTCCTTGACTGATAAGGCTTTGCGACAAAAATTCGCGGGCCGGTTTGCCGCAAACCCTTGTGGTTAAAGGATTTACGGCTACCGGGATTCGCGTCAGATAGCGTTAGCGAACTCCAAGGCAGTATTAAGTGCCTTCATATTGTCATTCGCATTTTGTCCGAACCAGAGAGAGTCGAGACGATTATCGGTCGTGCGACCCTTACCATAGTTTAGATATTCATTGAAGCCGTTATAAGCAGCCCACCAAGTACCACGGACATTGGTAGCCGACTGCTTCGGGCCTTCGATACGAGCAAGAACATCATCCATGATATTACGGGTGCGAGTCTTAATGTCCTCGTCAGCACCCTTAATATCGAGCACAATCTTAACATACTTATCAATATCCTTCTGATTGAAAGTCTTACTAGCAAGGAACCGATACTGTTCCGCAGTAGCCTCAAAACCAGCGTTAATATTGTCCATAATATCACGAACCATTTCCAGATTCTTCTGGCTGGAGCGAGTGTGACGAATACGAATCAGTTTACTGTCATTGTGCTTGTGAGCATAAGACAGCGTATTAACGCAGACCACGCGAATCGGAGTATATCCGACACGAATAGCGGTACTACCATCGTGAGAGTTAGAAAGCAGAATAAACTTGCACACTTCATCACCCGGAACAATCTCGCTATTGTCACGGTTCAGTTGAGCAAGCACCCAAACCTTTTGACCGTAGTGCAAAGCACCAGCAGTATGAATAGAACACTCATTAGCATCCAGAAAAGGCTGGAACCAATCGAAAGCATCCTTATTCTGGAGCGGAGTGTAACGCGGCCCCACGACACCGAGGATGCTACCATCGCTCTTGCGATAGGTCGCACGATGCGAAACAGGAATACCGTCAACAGTCTGCAAATCCTTCAGACCGACTTCCCAATCCAGACCGGCAGCGGTCATAGCGTCACTAACATTGACACCTTCCTCGACCTGATTACCAAGGCCGTGCCAAGGAGTCTCACCAACAAACATCATCTGTTCAACAGCAGCAGGCATATCCAATCCTTTCGTGTTATCGTTCTCTCGTTCAACTACAATGATTCTACACTATGTTATCGGTCTGTCAAGCCTCAAACTTGTGGAAAAATTTTTTGACGTAAGCCTAGATTTGCCAAGGGTTTGTGATTTTTCGCGGCGTTTGGGTTTTTCGTAAACCCTTGTGTCTTATAGATTTAGAAGCGGAACCCCAAGATCACGCTTGCAGAGTTTAGAGCCATCCTCGTCAGCCCTATAAGCACATTCATTAGGCAGATAGCAATACACACCAGCACAATGAGAACGCGAGTATTCATCCTTGATTACTTTCTTGATATGCTTAACGGTCGAGCCAGAACAGATTAAATCGTCTAATATAATATATTGAAAAGGGGCCACTCCCTCGGTACGAAACTCCGAATAGCATCGTTCCCCCTTTCTTACCACAATAATATTCTTATTGAGTAACTCTGCGATTTGTGGAACTACCATCAGTCCACTCACACCGCAGCAGGCAATACTATCAAAAGTATTACTGATTTTTCTTAGATCACAAACAGCTTTTATAATAATCCTATTTCGTTCCTTGTGATTCAGAACATGACAGGTGTGACTGGCCCCCTGAATATATTTACCATCTTCTGTTTTACGATGGTTTTCAATCGTGCTATTCAATATATTAGACATTGATAAATAGATAATAGAAGATATCTATTCGATGATTTCTAGTTCTTCTGTAAGATTATGGTAATAGTCTTGCCATTCAATATTTTCAGTATACTCGTACTCTGTTTGTTCAGAATACAAGTCATCTGTGTTATTGACCAAGTTTTCGTATTCATATTCGTAATACATAAAAAACTCCCTTTAGGGTATTCTACACCAATAAACGAAACTTGTCAAGTGGGCCCCGTGGGACTCGAACCCACGACCAAAGGTTTAAAAGACCCTTGCTCTACCAACTGAGCTAGAGGCCCATACGTTCGATTGTATCGTTAGGTGAAGAATATGTCAATAGTCTCTTTTTTCTCGCTGACTACAGCCACCATCGCCAATCTTGTAGCATTAGGCGAGACAGGGGCAGCCATAACCGTTAACTCTCTGGTTGGACTCTTTGAGTTTTTTATACGGTGGGTTTGCTTCTTCCCATATTCTCGCTTGTCCGTAACTCTGCGTCAGCCTCCGTGTGGTCATTATATCTGTTTATCGGCCAGCGTCAAGGGGATGCTTTAGATTTTCTTAAGTCCTTCAATACCAAGACTTTGCGATCTGATTACTCGCCAATAAAAGTCGTAAACCCTTGAGGTCAAACAGTTTAGTGGTGAGTGAGGGACTCGAACCCCCGAAGCCGAAGCACCTGATCTACAGTCAGGCCCATTTGCCGCTCTGGAAACCCACCAACGGAATCTACAGGATTCGAACCTGTGGAGGATTTTAACCCTCGGCGGTTTAGTAAACCGCTGCCTTAAACCACTCGGCCAAGATTCCAAACAAAGGCGGAGGGAATCGAACCCTCATCTACGGTTTTGGAGACCGTCATTCTACCGTTGAACTACGCCAATAAACTGCCTAGGTAGGACTCGAACCTACAACCCAGCGGTTAACAGCCGCTTGCAACTACCATTGTGCTACTAGGCAAAAATCAGACAGTTACTCTTTCCATTACTTTATAAGTTTTTTTATAACTTTCGATACTAGTCATATTATTATCTATCTCAAAATTTAATATTTTCGCCATAGACTCCAAGTCATCTGCTATTCTATTGTAGTCTTTATCGCAAGGTCCAAATGCTACATTACTATTATAAGTCAAACAAGAGCATAACTCAGATGAGATATTCTCTATTGCGGCAAACTTCATCTTATAACCATATAGATTAGATCGTCTATCATTAGTCATAAACTCATACATCATTATTGCCATATCATGAATAGCATTTTTAAATGCACGAATAATAACTTCATTCTTTTTAATAGTGTCTATTTTTTGGTCTTTATCCATATGAATAAGACCCCAACTACCAATCTCTTGAGCCAAGTATATTGCATTACTGCCAAGCATAATATCTCCTTTATATTCCGGGACTACGATTCGAACGTAGAAAAACTGATCCAAAGTCAGTTGTGATACCGTTTCACCATCCCGGAAGCCCACAACTAGAATCGAACTAGTATCCGATGATTACAAATCAACTGTAATAGCCATTATACTATGCGGGCAAAATGGGGGAGGTTGGATTTGAACCAACGAATACTGGCTTATGAGACCAGTGAGTTAGACCGGACTACTCTACTCCCCAACATATTATATATCATATACTAATCTTGTATATTGTCAACACACTGTTCGCTATAATACGGCCTAGCCTCTGCCACCCTTACGATCTCCCAAGATTCCATATGTCTTGTATTTTCATCTGGATGATACGGTAAAAGTCTAGAACATTTTGCTTCGGCATCCTCTTTATTTTTACAGTCACGCATAACAACCTGTACTGTAATATAGTGATACATCATTCATACTCCTCTTGCCAAGCACGCTCAATATCTCGTCGTGTTCGCTGACGCTTGGGCCTGTTGTCCATAATGGTATCCCGATGCTCTCGATGACCCGTAGACAACTCCCAAGGTTTCTTGACCTTGATTTTGATTTTGTTGTGGTTGCGTTTGGGTCGCATATCGTCGTTGAGGTGGTGCATACTCATACCATTGTCCATTTTCGTGCTGATAAAAAACCTTATCTACATTAGGATCATAAGCCATCAGACAGTATTGTACTGGATAAACGGGTTTTGTCAATACTTGTTTTTCTGGCAGTTGTGGTAGTTTAATATCACCCTTTTGATAGTCTTTTACACCGTTATAGGCCATTCCGAGTAACGCTATAATCACCCCAATCCACTGGATCATCCTTTCTCCTTTTCTTCTGATGAGCATACCATATTTATCGGTATCTGTCAACCGATTCTTTAGTTTTCCTAAGTTGTTTGTTGACAGTGGTTTGTGGAAAATGTCGCCCAGAGTGGCTAGGCTCAAAGCCTTACGCCACAAAGAGTTATGTCAGAATCCCTCGCAATCAGAATCTTGTTCTTTATTGATTCTCCATCCTGCGATTTTGGCTACTTTATTTAGTTTGATTACTTGCGTAGTTTTATCAGCACTAATATAGTCTCTAAAACCTCGCTCATCAATATAAAAATATTCGTCTAAAACATCAAACTTGTTTGTTTCATTTATAGCAACCACGGCTGCTTCAATAGGGCTTTTATTTGTACTGTACTTGAGTTCCAAAGAACCACACTTAATATAATACTTAGGCATATGCGTATTTGCTCCTACATTGTTCACAGCAACACTCCATATCTTCCGAACCATCCCAACACACTTCGGGATAATAATCCTCATCATCTTGAGGACTAATGCTCTCGGCACCGACATCAATAACTACCAAAAACTTATTCTTTCCTCTTTTGACATACCCTAGATTGTACTCATGTGCATCAATGTAGTCTAGCCCGCAACCACCAATATCATCAATAAGATTACAAATAGTATCATGATGCACACACCCTGTATTATGAGCACAGTCTCCATCACAATAGTCATCAGACTTACATCTAAAAGGTAAAGCGATTTCAGTAAGATAACCCCAATCGCTCAGAATCATGTGAGTCTCTGTTTTACCTCCACGACCCATAAAGAAGTTAGGAATCCTGATCCTGCAAACGGGACTAAAAACTTTTGGAGCAAGAATATCTTGGGACAATACAGATTGTACCTTATGTGCGAATGTTGCTAAACTTTTATTTGGAAAACTTTTGAATCCGTATTTGGTATTCTTTACTTTGTAGAAAGAGTTTTGACTCCCTCCATCAGCATACTTACCCACATAAGAAAACTTATTCTTAGCCATTTTCACTCCATCTAGACATAAGAAATACCCGTTTAGTTGCTTGTATTCTACACTATTTATCGGCATTGTCAATGCTGATTCTTTAGAATCTTAAGTCGTTACGTATCAATGGTTTATGTCTTTTCTTGACGTGTCGCCTTGACGCAAACCCTTGCGTATTAAGGCTTTAGATCAACTTCCTAGACTAATGAGGATACGATCATCGTAGCCGCACCAATCTAACTGTGTAGGATTATCAAACCAATCGTCCACAATGTCCTGTAACATACTTCTAGTCATTAGAGTGTCAGCATTAGTACCAAAAGATACATCACTATTAGAAACAGCATCCATTATTTCGGCATGATTCAAATGATTATGCTTACAAATATCTTCAAGAGTAACGCACTCATATGTAAAACTTTTCATCTTATCCTCAGTGGGAGGGAAACAAAACATTAGCCAAGCCACGCGGACACAAATCACAGTGTACGCTATTTTTAGTTTTCGTGCAAGTGACGACACCACGACCACGACGGATTTCCGGGCAAGTGATAAACTTTACCCCCTCTAAGACAACCAGTTTCGGTAATGCTGCTCGCCATGCGTCGGCTTTAGCCTTACTACGCGGACGCTTAGGGGCAATCTTAGTATCACTATCGCACCACGCAAAATGCCTAAAACCAGCGGCCTTTGCCTGTTTCATATCTTCGCCATCATGGATACTAGCATACATATTTATATACTTACCAAGTTCAGTAGACAGTCTAGTATCATAAATATGAGTATATGCCCACATTGTTGGCAGACTACCGCCATCGGCCACGATACTCTCACAAGCCCACAATACATTATCGACATATTCATTGTCGAGTTGACCGTCCTTGAAAAAGTCGCCGCGTTCATGCCAGCGAACATCTTTATTTTTCTTGACAGCATCGACCAACATCGAACGGATACGGTTTTTTTCCGTGATAAGATTCTGCATACCAGCAGGACGCACACCGGGATAGATATTTTCCAAGTCCTCGGCATAGCAACCATTACCCAAAAAATCACAGTCTGGTGGACAAGTATCGCCAACGGGACGAGACACGACGATACAGTTTTCCTTACCTAACTTGTCATTACCGTTTGCAGTTTTCATCACTTTCTCCTAGCGTGTCTCTCGATTCTACACTAGATTATCGGTACAGTCAAGCCCTATTCTTGAAGAAAAGATTTTATGCGTAAATCCTTGAATCACAAAGGTTTATGATTTTCGCCTCCGCCCACAATATTCGCAAAGCCTTACGCTTCAATGCTTTAGAGAAATAGCCCCAAGAGGAATCGAACCTCTAACCAGTGCTTAGAAGGCACTTGTTATATCCATTTAACTATGGGGCCTCTATTGCCGAAAGCCCGTCACGGCGTCCCGTGCGGGCTATACGGTTAGATGGTGGGATCACTTTACCATCGCTATATTACTAGCAGCAGACCCCTTCCCAGCAACCACGCTGGTTATTAGTTGGTTAGACTCTGCTAGGCCGGTTGAATCCCCGGCATATTACGCGGGAAGTTATCCCGCCGCACTGTGCCTAAAACCTATTTATACTGGCACAGTCCAGTTTGTCAAGTCAGGCAGTAGCCTCCTCCTTGGCGATCTTGCCATCGTGAGCATCACCGGCCTGCTCGGCAGTCACACCAGTGACGCGGGCACGCCACACCTTATAACCCTGCTCGCTGAAAGCCTTGACACCAGCGGGCTTGACATTAGCAAACACCTCGTCGGAGAGTTCGCTTGTAAGCGTCTTACGCAGAGCATCAACAACAGCCGACGAATCAACATCATCACCAACAACATCAACCGCAAAAGAAAACTTCTTCATTGTAAAAACCTTTCTCAAAAGTGTTATCAAACCAAGTAAACGTATTATACATCGTCAACATCACCTGTCAAGTGCTAAGTTGAAACTTTGTTGGTTGCTCTCAACTAGCGTCTTGTCGTGTGATGCTATCAGTATATCATGGTTATCGTCATTGTCAACCCTCTACATTGAATCTTTCTTTGATTTTTCCTAAGTTTAGCAGTATCAAGGGTTTGCGTTTTCTGTCGCCGTCTCGCCTTGGCGTAAAGCTTTACGCAGCAAGGCTTTAGTTTAAGAGAGGTATCCCTCGCAGCCCAAAGTGGTCAGTTCACGCAACAGAGTCTCGGCTGCATCGGGAGTAGGCAACTTGATAGTACTCTTACTAGCGCCGTTAATCCACTTACCATAAGTGCTGTCGTATCGCCCCACCAGAGTATCCGTCCATTCCTTGGCCTCTTTCAAACTCCAGCCAGAGTGCAAACGAATACTCTTGATACAAGCGAGACGATTGTCTCCCGGCATCTTGGTGATGGTCACATCACGACTCTGGTTGACGCCAAGAGCCACCTCAATAACCTTCACGATACGATCATGCAGATCGTTACCCGCCGTGTTAGCAATAGCAATAGCCTCGGCAATCGTCACCTGAATACTAATCATACATTAAATCCTTCTAAATACTTTGGGTCTATTTCTCTAATATTGTCAAATGCACAATCTCGTTCTTCTAGAATATAAACTTGCTTGCCACTTGTAATCAGTGTAGCGTATTGTGTTTCATCCCAGATAAACTCATTGTTATCACTTTCACGACGCCAGTGTGGATCACGAAGCGGATTATAATACAACTTTTCAAGATTGTCAACAGGCAAAACCGGATAAAAACTTTTGCGAAGCATGGTTTCTTCACACCGAATCCACCCGCTCACATCATGCACACCAGCCTCAAAAACTTGCTTGGCTTTATTAGGACGATTACGCAGCCTACAGCCCCTCATTTCCAACTGATATTCATTAGGGTCGTAATAATACACGTCAACAGTTTTACCGCCCTGCTTGATTCGCACTTGCCAGTGCATATAATGAGCCCCACCACCAAGATGAAACCTTACTTCGCCATGTAGTTGGTTCTGTTTCATGTTGCTAGTATACCTTATCGACCAGTACTTGTCAAGACCTTTAAACTTTCGCTGACTACAGCCACTCTAGCCAAATCCGTAGGATTAGGAAAAACAATGTCGGCTTCCGCCATACTCGACCAGCATTTCAGATAGCCTCTTTTGATATCATTGTGGCTATCCCCGTCCATTGTTCCCCTTAAGTATACAGTATAGATCGGTATCGTCAAGAGTATTCTTTAAAAAACCCTAAGTCTTGTATTCTCAAGGTTTTACGAATAACCTCCTCGGGCAGGATCGTCGCAAACCCTTTATCAGTAAGAGTTTCCGATATACCACCAATAGCATTTGTCGCAATAGAACCACCATATACCATTACGATCCAGAGTGTATGCTGCCACACTACAAAGTCCACATGGACAAATATCACTAAGAGTTTTTAGTTCCATAATCAGTCGTATAATCCTGTAGTATATTTTTCTGGAATAATAGGACACCAACTTTTTGCTCGCTCCTCATCGTATGGTAGCCAGTAAGGAGCATCACAAGCATCTACCAAACCCCAATCAACATTCTTAAATAGATGTGGACAAAGTTCGATACCGTATACACTATTTTCTTTATACCTATAGTGTCCAATACCTATACCAATATTTTCTCCAAAATAATAAACTTTCTGGCCCTCAGTTGGCGGATTCTTATGAGAGTTATTCCAATCCATGTTTATCAGTAACCCTAGTAATTTCCCTTGTAATAATCAAACACGGAGTCCCAGTTTCTTCATCAGTAAATTTAACACACTCATGAGGCCCATAATACCAAGCACCATCACCACGCTTAACATCGAACACAATATCATTATTATCTAGCCTAATATCGTGATACCCACCCTCATAACCAAGAGTAAGCACCCTAGTATCACCGGGATAGTTCTTCAACTGTTCAATAAGTTCGTTAACGGTCATTATACCCTCATTGCTAAAACGGTTACTGGTTGTATTGGTCGTGGTGAGGACGCTATCCCTCATAGATAGGCATTACTATACACTGTATAAGCCCAGTGTCAACTCGTCTTACGCAGTCCGAGTTTATCGTAATGGCTTATTCCTATCTAGTCCCAGGCATGAACCCACGAATATTTGAAGTAGTACGACAAGTTTAGTGCTTCTTCTCTATCTTGTCACGGCTTAGTATGAAGTTATCTCTGGCACTCCACCGCTACTTTTTGTATTCTACACTCTATTATCGGCTTGTCAATAGGGTTTGCTTTAGAATATTTTTATTCAGCCTCTCCGAAAAGCAAAGCCCAAGATTCATCATCGTGCCCAGTAATCAGAATCTCCCTTTCTTCCGACGAGAGATAAGGAAAACAGGTTTGAATACATTCGCCGTTAGCCCACCTATTAGCATCATTAAGATAGGTTACGATTTCAAACGGACGGCCGCTCATGGTATTGCCACTAAACTTGATAGTGCCACCATCATGGCTCACCCACCGGTCAACATTATCGCTAAGAGCATATCGCGTAAGCATGTGAATCTCCTTTTCCAGCATTCTATCAACTATTATCGGCTTGTCAAGAGACAAAATCCAGAAAATCTAAGTCGATGCTCTACAAGGGTTTGCGTTCAGCCTCCACGGGCCGGTTTGCCCTAAACCCTTGATATTCTTGGATTTAGAGCGAACCCGCTTATTTAGACGCTTTCTGAAGATTCGATCTCTTCCTCATCTTGAAAGAAGTCTGTCAATCCAAAATCATTCCAGATACCCATAGGAATCATATCCTTACTCTTATACTCGATATAGTTGTCGAATCCGTCAGCCCACACTCCACAAAAAGCCATACCCGGCTCAAAATAACTAGCATGAATCTTATAGCCCAACTCGTCCAGTTTTTCGTACAAACCAACGGGAGGAGCCCAAGCAGAGTCAAAAGAGCAACAAGCCTCATTTCCAACAGTAGTAGCCTTCAAGCCATATCGTTCTTCCTTCTCTGTACCTTCATCAGCACCCACATCCCACTTTGTTCCCCAGTTGTTGATGCACCAATCATACCAACCATCACCAATATCTTCTGGCATAGGAAGAAACTCTTGGCACAGAGTTCCCTTGTTGTATGCGGATACAAACCGATCCATAGCAGCCTTGTCGGTATGGGAAACGGTCAACTTGTTCAAGCACCAGTTAGGCATGATAAGTCCTCAAAAAGTTTTCGATATCTTCCAAAAAATAAGACCAGTAAACTACCGCACCATCACCATTTTTCAGTTCATAATGATAATGACAAACCAATGCTAGTTGCTTTCCATTAGCCAAATGCTCAACTTCACTAAAAGTAATATCACTCATTAGGTGGACACTTTGCAAAGAAAGGCTCTCCAGTTTCATCAAAGCCGTCAACACATACATGACCAGCCACAAAGTTTTTCCACAACAGTTGACCAGCACGCACTCGTTCACACCACTTGACAACATTCATAACATATTCCATATGTTCTTCGGTCATACCGTTGTCAGCACAGGCTTGCAGTATACCATCGACCTCATCCATTGTCAATAGGATATATTTTTGTTCCTCTTCGCACCAATGAAGATCATCAGCAGCGATCAAACCATTTATAACATCTTCTGGTTTCATATTCAATACTCTCCTATTTAGTTGTATTCTATCTGATATTTATTTTTTGTCAAGACCCACAGATGGTACTGACTATCGCCACGGTGCCGATCCTATCAGTTTAGGTAGTCCAGGTGGGACTCGAACCCACAACAAATAGATTTTGAGTCTATCGCCTCTGCCGTTGGGCTACCGGACCACAAATGACCCCACGGGGATTCGAACCCCGGTAAACGGAACGAAAATCCGTTGTCCTAGGCCACTAGACGATGGGGCCAACTACCTAACTCTTTCAATCCAAACAAAATCCCCATATTTCTCTTTTGCAAGAATGATAGCCTGATATTGCGAACTTGCAGTAATCACACCAACAAAAGTGTGGCTAAATCTAAAAACTTTCCAAGCGTATGTAGGGTAAGCGTAGCAGTTTGTAGTATTCATAAACGTATTCTAACAAGTATTATCGACTTGTCAACGGTCAAAACTTTATTTTTTCTATCTTGTTGATTCTCAAGGGTTTATGTCTTGTTGTACCGCGGGCCTTCGCCCCAAACCCTTGGTAAACAAGGACTTAGAGCGAAGGTTCCGCGACAACCTAGAAAGGAAGTTTAGAAAAGATGGGCCAAGCCAGCCTTGAACAGAGCCCCAGCCAGTAGGGGTCGCTTGCACTGCGTAGTACGCTCCGCATAAAAGTTTCTCACCTTACCATCCGCAGTTTGAGCGGTAATAAGATGCCTAGTTCGGTGAAACTCTGGATCATTACGACGATAACGGCTCTTACTATTGAGACGGCGAATGTCTTCGTCAGTCATAATATTCACAGTAAGAACTCTAGCCATAAATCTCTCAGGATCACCATGAAGTGGCTGCTCATAAAGGAAGTTGTAAACCTCTCCCTTCTTCGCGTTCGACAGCGAAGCATGAACACCACCATAAACACCATAGACAACAAAGGCCATAATAGACACCATCACAGCCGTAAAAACACCGCCAATCAGAATCCAATCGCTCATATCATTCCCTTTCTTCTATTGTTATCGTCACTTGCTTACAGTTTACACTCTGTATCGTCGTTTGTCAACCCCAAACCTTAGAAAAGTTTTCTTCCCAATAGTCCTGCATTTCTGCAAGATTCACGGCACTATCGTTCCAAGCCACATTGTCGGGCGTTTCATATGCGATAGCCGAATCGGGATCAACTTCACGAAGCCTAGCCTTGAAATCATTGTAGTTTTGGCAAACGGCCGCAAACTCGTTCAGACCTTCATCATTAGAAATCCAAAGACAAACATTCCAAGTCTCACGATTCGCATATCCGTTGTAGGTTCCGTCAGGACTCATTTTAGCATCTCCTTCGAGTGGTATTCTCTAAGTATACCTCTATTATCGACAAAAGCAAGAGCAAATCTTGAAAAAATCTTTTTTTGATGCAAGTTCTTACGTTGCAAGGCTTTACGCATATCTATGCCGGTCCCGAAGTTCACAAACCCTTATCTGGTAAGGATTTATGAAAACGGGTGTCTGCTTACGATGGGTCGCAACTAAAAGAGGAAATATTGCAACCAGTAGCAGCAATCAGAGCATCAAACATCTTACCGAGGTATTCTTGCCGCTCAACAGCGGTAGACATATCATGTTCTGGAATATCTAGAGTGTATTCCTTATCCAAAGAGTATTCGGTTTCATCGTTTTCGGCCACAATATCATAAAAACGGTAGAGCATAAACTTCCTTTCCTGTTGTTGTCGTATTCTACTATCTTTATCGGTATCTGTCAAGGGGTCTCTGTAGTGATTTTTCAAAAATCTTTAAGTCCTTTCTGGACAATGGTTTATGAGTTCTTCTATTGATGAGGCTTTTTGCAAAGCCTTGATTATCAAGAGGTTACGTCTTATGCTTCTTTTTCATTTCTTGATACATTTTTTCTAGATTCTGAACATGAGCAAGAGCCCTAGCTGTTTCACGCTCCATTCTTTCTCTAGCTTTTTCATATGGGTTTTTCTTTTTAAAAAGTTTCATTATTCAAAATCCACAAAAATAACCTGATTATATCCACGAGGCTTTACAGTATAACCATCACCATAATCGTAGGTATCGGCCTTAACACCAGTCATTCCGGCCAAAGCCTTAGCCTTACGCACCACATTACGCTGAGATGCCTGTTTGTGAATAATAAACTCATATCGGTTAGCCCAGCCATAGTTAGGCTCACCACAGAACGTATCAGTTTGCGTAACCACCACTTTTACCATATTATCCTCAGTCTTTCCTTTTGGAATATAAGCGTTAATCCAATCCTTAAGCGTCATACCAGTCATAGCAACATTCTACCTTTCTTGTAAGAGTTTGTCAACTAGCAAATCGATGTTTCCGGTTGAGTCTTCGATACCTTGTCGATTAGTTGTTGGACAAAAATCTTATAAGATTCATCAGCCTGTTTACCCTTTACAGTATACAAACCAGCAATAATCAAACAAACTTCGATCTCAGACAAAGAAATCAAAACATTAGAAGATTTTAGCATTTTATCCTTTATGTTGATAATGTCTATACAAGAAATTCTCGCTGACTACAGCCACTCTAGTCAATCCTTTAGGATTAGCAGAGACTCAGTCCTCATAGTCTCTAAAAGCCTTACGGTTAGCAGTACCACGGGTACGCTCACGCCTAGCCCTATTATCGTGGACACCGGTACCACTAATATGTTCACAATGTCCGCGAGGAACCTCCCAAACCTTTTTTAGATTCAGGCTAATCGTGATCGTCTTTTTGCTGTTTCGCTTGCTCATACTCGTATCCTACCACTATAATCGGCTTTTGCAATAGCAAATCTTTATTTTTTCTAAAGCGTTGCCTCACAAGGGTTTAAGACATATGCTCTCGGAGAGCCTAATCGCAAACCATTGTGCGATAAGGCTTTAGGTTCAATCGTAATATGGGCCGTCTTCGTCGTAATCTACAAAACCCACAGCCTCATCTGTATGAAAATCTTCTACATCGTCCCCGTAATAACCGTAATCCTCGTCGGTTCCCCATCCTGCAGAAGCCATACCGCTATCATGGTCGCCGTCCATACTATCATCATAATCCTCATCCCAACTATCAAATTCATTCCAGCCATCCTCATCGTCATCACCGCCGGTAGTTAGGTTGGGCCAATACTCATTAGTACGATCATCACCATCAACGCCATCATGGAAATCATTGTAATCGTCATAGTTTGCGTCCATATCATCATCCTCATAAGAGTTTTCGGGATCATACAACGGGTCAGGATGGCTCATCTTTCAGTCCTTCAAGGTTACAGCGATATAGAACAAACCGATATATCCGACAATAAAGAGTATACCGTTCAACATTTTATTTGTCAACTCCTGTTTGATTCTGGGTAGATTTCATCGAAAATCTCATCGGCAACCCCAACAACTTCCGCCCAATCCAGAGGATGACAGTCGGGATCGTCAATCGGTTCAGCCATAGGTTCAAGAATCTCACGCTCCGCAAGATCGGAGAGGATAGCGTTGATCGTATCTGTATCTTCGAAGATGCTCATCATTTTTCTCCCTAGTGTTGCACCGATTATACAGTCATTATCGGCTAATGCAAGAGGGGTTCTTGAAAAAATCGGATTTTGCCTAAGTCTTTTATTGGCAACGGTTTATGATTTTCGTGGCCGCATAGCCTTGCCGCAAATCTTTGCTAGACAAGGACTTATGTTTAGTGATTAATAATCCAGCTCACCACACAGCCAAGGATAAAAGAACTCGACAAGATAATCTTATCGTAAAGATTCATTATTGCCTCTTTATCGGAAAAACAAGATCGCAAACAGCCCAAGAACAACCAATACCCACAATAAATCCCACACCCATCCACATCCAGTCTATATTAATACCGAACATCCTTTTTCCTTTGTTTATTTATCCTTTGTGAAACCAACTAAAAACTTTTCCCCACGATCATTAAAACCAATGAAAGAGCCTTCCTGCTCAAATAATCGACCAAGTTCTTCCAGATCCTCTACTGTGATTCTATTTCTCCAGTTATTCTTACAAGACTCAATAGCCCAACAGGCAAAGCCTCCTACAAGAAAAACTACAGAAACCCCAGCCAACCAGACAGAGATTGTAGACATTTTTCCTCACTTATTAATGAATGAAAAGTTTTCGCAGTTTTCCAGATAGCAGGAGCGATACTTACCTTCCGCAATCTTCACGATCATCAGATGACCCTTGGGCTTTTCATAAACTCTACGAACTTCCCCGGTATAGGACTTACCCTTATAGGCGAAAGAAACAACATCATGACGAACAGGAACAAACAAGGTTTCCATTTTACTCTCCAATAGGTTTCTGATCCATTCTACATCTATTATCGTCATTTGTCAAGCGTATTCTTTAAAAAAATCTAAGTTCAATGCACACAAGGCTTTACGATTTTGGCTCCCGAAGCCACCTAGCATAAACCCTTGTGTCTATTGGATTTATGTAGAGGCTCCCCCTCAAGAGGGGAGAGGATTCTGTACAGCCTGTTCCATAGCCTTTCCTGGCTTGAACTTAACGGTACGACGCTCGCCAATCATAACGGTTGCACCACTGCGAGGATTCCTAGCCTTACGAGCGGCCCGAACTTTCACCGTAAAAACACCAAAGTTCCTCAGTTCGATTCTGCCCGTACTGGCAAGAGTCAACACCAAATCATCAAGAGTTGCCTGTACAATCTCCTTGGCTTGGGCTCCAGTAACACCAACCTTCTCAGCGATCCGCTCGGCCATGTCTCTTTTGGTTGCAAGCATCGTTTTCTCCTTATGGGATCATTCTACAAAGATATTATCGGCTTGTCAATAGCCAAAACTGAAGAAAATCCTAAAACCTTACACGATAAGGCTTTATGAAAAATGAGTCCGGCCACAGTTTCCGCAAATCCTTGCGGCACCGTGGTTTACGTCAACCTCCCACTACCATCCCCTCCATAAAGGGGTATTCCTTTCCGTGTATCTTTACAAACCACTCATACTTTCGCTGATACACGCGAACCGGACTATATTGATTGATTCTATCCTTGGTCGTTACCGTTTGCCATCCCCCTGTTTGCAGGGTGTATGTATCGTCCGGATGAATCTTCACAACATAGGTGCTGTGAAGCATAATCCCTACACTATTATCATGCAGGATTTCAGCGTAGGTGTTATTTCCAACCTTACGTCGCTTCGCATTACGCTTACCATGAACCATGCTAATCGCTTCGCTGTGAGTCATTCTATTTCCTTTTCTAGTGTTATCGGTATTCTACAGTCTACACTTTAGAAAATCAAGAGGTTCTCATAAAAACCGTTTCATTCTTTCCGTTTTCGGTGAGAGTCACCAGCCAGCATCGACCGCTACCATCCTCGGGACGGATACCATTGATTAGACCAAAATGGTTTTTTCCGTCTCCAGTTTTGAGCAAAACACGCGAACGATCAGCCATCTTTTCGCAAAGCCAAGAATACGAATAAACAGGCCGACGATTCTCAACCAACATTCCGGAAAGTTTCATTTTGGGTTCCTTTCTCTTTCTCTTATATCGGTATTTTACAGGCCAGTCTTTAGGTTGTCAAGCAAAAAATCTTTTTTCTTATGCCACAAGGGTTTACGTCAAGCGTGGCCGGGGCTGCTCGATGCAAAGCCTTGTCGAGCATAGAGATGTGATTCACCACTTATTACGGCGGCACTCATCGGCCCATTCTTGATCCTCACGCCGGGTACGCTCATTGTAACCATACCCACCATTAGTGAGATAGTTATCCTTCATGGCATCATATCCATCGTCGGACGAATCCTCGTCGTTCCAATCCTCGTAATCATAAAGCGGGTCAGGGCAACTCATTTTTATCTCTTTCTTTCTTGATTTAGGTATTATACTAAACTATTTTACCTTGTCAACCCCTCACAAGAGAGGGGCCGAGTCGATACTTTATAGCATACAGTTCGTCTACTATAACGCGAACGACCGTATCCATCGGAATACTACGATGAGTATAGTAGCCCATCTTGATATCGAAAAGACTATACGTACCGGGAACACCAGAAGGAATAGACCCAACGCTATGGGGATGGAGCGTAAAGCCAGCAATATACGCATACCGGCGGATACTCTTGCGAATCGTTTCAGTCTTTGGAATCTTGCGAAGCATTTAGTTCTCTCTTTCTTTCTCTCTCTTCTATTATCGACATTATACAGGCTAAAACTTGAAAGTCAAGAGATTTTTTGGATTTTTTATGTCAAGAGATTTTGACAAAACTTTTTCTCATTTTGACGCTGTTTGGCACAGAGTATGCTAGAGCAAAAGCCATGCCAAAAGAGCACAATTCCTAAGTCTATGTCGCACAAGGCTTTACATCGTCCCTCTATACTCACAAGTGTTGTAAACCCTTGTGGCTTCATGTTTTACGTCTTATTAGAAATATACCCCTTATACAGGGGGTAAAACTCCTCGAACGAGAGGTTTTCGTGCATAAGAATACCATCAATATACAGGCAGTAAGTATCGGGAACATTCTCCGAAACCGTCCACACGAGAGGCCGAGAATCATTGATTGCTTGAGGATTCATTATTTCTTTCTTGCATAAGGGTTAGCGAGGAAGTGTAATCATACCATTGAAATGTGAAAATGTCAATACCAGTACCTTATCGGGATACTTGGTGTCGATATACTTTTGTGCAGTAGTCTTTCGGTTATCCGTAGCACCAACATACTGAACAACCGTACCATCCTTATCCGTAACCTTCCACACCTTCTTCTGTACGATCCTAGGAAGGCTAGCAAGAAAACCGTTTACGCTCATCGAGGATTGCATCTTTTCTCTCTTTCTTTTCTACTATTATACTACAGATTTTTATGCTGTCAATACTGATCAATAGTACAGATAGTCTTCCAGAATGCGTCCATCACGGTCAACGGTGATTCCCTCACCCTCATCACCCATCGGGAAGAAATCCCCAATATGGAAGGTGCCATCCCGCAGATCGTGGGTAAGAGCCTCAGCCAGCAACTCTCCACCGATGGTGGCAACCCCAACCAACGTATCGGGAGAAGTGCTGTCCGCACCATACAGGAACTCAACCAACTCGTCTCGGGTGCTCAAGGTAACCATTTTATCGTCTCCTTTTTCTTTCCTACTTCTTATATCGACATTATACAGAGTTTTCTTTAGATTGCAAGCGAAATCTTTGGAAAATTTCAAATATAATTTCGTGCCAAATCGAAAAAATCTGCAACGTATTGTTTCCCAAGGGTTTGCGTCAACCTAGGCCGAGGGCCCAAGTCGCAAAGCCTTATGGGCCAACGATTTAGGATTAGTACTTATATTTGGGAGGATAACTGCCAAGCCACACCATATGGTCACGCCACTCCCTCGCATAGGGGGTACCGTGCCTCTTGCGGATCAGTCGCAACTGTGCAGCAAGTGTACCTCTGTATATGGGGGATGGGTCACGCTGAATCCATTCCCCGATCCACTTATTCGCAGGCACAGCAACCAAAAGTCTATGATCGAAAACTTGCATTGTTCAGCCCTTATAGAGAGGAAGGCTATTATACTCTTCGACGGACATATTTTCAATCTCTTCCCGAGCAGCGGCCATATCCTCATCTTCGACGATAACCTCACAATGCTCCCAGCAACGCGGGCAGAGTTCCAATCCTGCAATATCGTCTACAATCTGAACACCACAGCAATCCGAAAACATCATATCATTTCCTTTCTACTTGCGAAGCGTAGCACCGTTCGCCTTAGCATACCGATACATAGCCCGTTCGTCAACCATGAAACGCTCCACACCCTTCAAGTCCTTGAAGTTCCAATGGTAGGTTAGCACATCCGAGCGAACCATCCATCGGGCTTCAACATCGGAAGTCCGCTTGAGTGTGTAACCCATCTTCTGCAACTCTTTGGCAATCGTTTTGCTGTTCATCTTTTTTCTCCTCTTTTCTTATATCGACATTATACAGGGCGATTCTTTAGGTTGCAAGCAAAATCTTTGGATTTTTCTGTCAAGAGATTTTGACAAAACTTTTTACGGTTTTACCTTTGTTTGGCATGGTATTTGCTATGTTGTTGATTTGCAAGGGTTTACGTCAAGCCTCTGTGGCCCCGTCGAACGCAAAGCCTTGCGTCTCAACGGGTTACGTCAGCCATCCCACCCAAAGGGGGATACTTCGATCCCTTCTGCCATTACGGCAGAGTATTGAGCAGCGAGTGCTTCCACCCTTTCGGGGGAGCCGGGCTTTCCAACCTTTACGATCATGCTATCATCACCCCCCACAACGCGGGGATCAACCTTTTCCATCTTGACGCTATTGGCTCGACGCAGAGCCTTACGGTTGAACTTCAAAACCTTTTCGGAACGAATCACGCTACCATCAACAGTGGTCTTGTCGCACGGGATAGCGATACCGAGAAAGCACATACGGGCTTGACGCTTGGCGTTTTCGATGATTGCGAACTTGGTCATGTCTTTTTTCCTCTTGGTGATGATGAAATGATTATACACTAGAAAAAATCGCTTGTCAACCCCCCTCTATGGGGTATTCATGGCCTTGAGGCTTTCCGTGTCAAGAATAAACCTATTCACCCCTCCTAGGGTGGGGAACTTCCATTCGAAGCCTGTATGGGTGGAAATCACGACCCATCCGAAAATATCACGACCCAAAGTATAGCCCAACTTGTTCAAACGCTTGGAAAGCACCTTTTTGCTGTACTTATTCATTCTTTTCCTTTCTTTTCTACCAATATATAGTGCAGATACCGTGCCAAATGCCGAAAAATATTTTTTCCACGATTTTCTCGGCGTTTTTGATGATTCTGTCATTATGGCACTATGTCATTCTTGCAGTTTCTGCCATTTTGTCCTGCCATTTTTGTAAAATGCACGTAAGTCTATGATTTTCAAGGCTTTATGAAAAATGTGGCCCAAAATATTCGCCGTAAACCCTTGCAGAGTAAAGGTTTAGGGGGTTTTTTCATTTTCTAAAGGACTGCCACTTTTTTCCATAAAAACCGGGGGTGGTCTAAAAGAAGTAGGGACACCATAAACTAATTGGCCAGTTTATTGATATTTTTTTCCATTCCATTATTAATTTTTACAAAACCTAGATGCTCATAGAAACCAAGAAGCTTATCGCTACAATGAAGCTTTATCTTATAGCATCCTCTAAATTTTGCTTCGCCCACACAATAGTTAACTATCAATCGCCCCAAACCCATAGAACGACACTCTTGCACAACTCCCACATCCTCCAAATGACAGCACAACTGATTGTATCTTAGTTTTCTTTCAAACAAACAAGTAGCCGTAGCAACTATTTTTCTATTATAAACACATACATATGTTACAATATTGTCTGGTCTAGAAAATAACCATCCCCTCATTTCTTGTTCATTGCTGACACTAACATCAGAACCGTTTAGATCCTCCACACACCTCATATATTCATTTAAATTATCATATATAGATATGGGTCTAATATAAAACATTATTCTACAGTTACGCTTTTGGCTAGGTTTCTTGGTTTATCAACATCGTGACCACTCAAAATAGCACAATAATATGCAAATAATTGTAATACCATACTAGATATCAAAGGACTTACGGGATCAACCACACTAGGAACTTTTAATCCATAATCACCAGAAAACCTATCTTCTGCATAAACCTCTATAACTTCTCCGCTCCTAGCTTGTATCTCTTTGATATTATTTGCAATTTTACTATATTGTTTTTTGTTGTTAGACACAACAATTACCGGCATATTTTTATCTATTAAAGCTATAGGACCATGTTTCATTTCGGCAGCAGGATATCCTTCAGCATGAATATAAGATATTTCTTTTAATTTTAATGCTCCTTCTAAGGCTACAGGAAAATTATATTCTCTTCCTAGATAAATGCAATTTTTAGATTTATGGAACTTAGCACCAAGTTTTCTTATATTTTTATTTAACTTTAATACTTCTTCTAATACTATTGGTAATTTTTTTAAATCATCTATAATAGCTTGTCTATAATCTATTAACATTCTAGAGTCTCTATATTGTTCTATCCATAGTGCTATTAATAATAATACTATTACTTGAGACATAAAAGCTTTTGTACTGGCCACCCCTATCTCTGCGCCAGCCCTACAATATACTCCGCACTCTGTTAATCTAACTAACGAAGAATCTGCTACATTACAAACTCCAATAACAATAGCCCCTTTGGATTTTGCTAAATTTGCAGCATTAATAGTATCAGCTGTTTCGCCACTTTGTGATATAGCTATTACAATATCGTCTTCATTAATAACTGGTTTTCTATATCTAAATTCACTAGCATATTCCACGCTAGTTTTTATTCCACAAAATTCTTCAAAATAATATTTTGCTATTAATCCAGCGTGCCACGATGATCCACATGCAAGTATAGTAATATGATCCGCAGTACTTAAGATATTTTCATAACCAAATAAACCTCCAAGTTTTATCCTATAACCATCAATCCTACCACTCAAACAGTCTGCTACAACTCTAGGCTGTTCATATATTTCTTTGATCATAAAATGATCGTATCCATTTTTTTCAATATTGTATATTTGATTATATAGTTTAGATATATTGCATTGAGATATTTTTTTATTTCTCATATCATAGCAAGTTAATTGATCTTTTAGTTCCACAACAACATTATCTTCTAATACAACAATATCATTTGTATATCCTACTAAAGCTAATTGATCACTAGCAACATAAAATTCTCCCGGTTCGCCCAAACCTACAACAAGAGGACTTCCTTTTCTAGCAGCTACTATATTTTCTGGATCTTTTTTATCTATGACGCATATAGCATACGCCCCAACAACTCTTTCTAGAGCAAATTTAACAGCTTCAAATAATGGTAAATTTTCTATTACTAAATAATCGTATATTAAATATAATAAAACTTCTGTATCTGTTTCCGAAACAAATAAGTAACCTTTATCTATTAATTCTTTTTGTAATGCTACATAATTTTCTACAATTCCATTATGAACGATGCTTAATCTATCGTCGCTAGTAGTATGAGGGTGAGCGTTTCTTTGAGATGGTTGACCGTGTGTTGCCCATCTAGTATGACCTATACCAATATTACTTGGCATATCAAAATCTATCCAATTATTAATTAACTCATTAACACATCCAGGACTTTTAAATGTAATTAATTTATTGCCTATTATATAGGATACTCCAGCACTATCATATCCTCTATATTCTAGTCGTTTAAGTCCATCTAATATAATTGGCAAACACTTCTTGTTTCCCTTGTAACCCATTATACCACACATAAAATTCTCCTTTATATACATTATTATACCAAATTATACAAAAAAAGACAAGCATCTCTGCCTGTCTCTCTTTGTGGCCTATACTATATAATTAGCTTAGTACCTTATTAATGTTGGTCTAATATATACCGGCTGTACCTGATAATAATTTGGCCAAACCCACTGTACCCCTTGCTGCACCACAGGAACCAAAACCGTTTCATAGGTTACTACTGGTTGAGGCTGAGGAGCAATATAAACGGGATAAACATTGTATACCGAAGGTGGATAAGCATATACCACTACTGTCTGAATTGGTCGAGCCCTTACCCACTCACAAGCATAACTATTATTTCCCACCATCATGACCATAAACAAAACCAACATACAACTAAACAATTTCATTAGATTAATCTCCTGGTTAAAAAAGATGAGGGATTCCAAATTTTACCCTGAAATCCCCCACCACTAGACCTTTATGCTGCACAACAATAAAAGATCAAGAAACAACATTATCCTGAATCGGAGAGACCACAACCTTATTTTTACTGGGGCGACCTCTCTTTTTCTTAATGGCCAATTTTCTACGCTGACGGCGAACCATAGCAGTAGTAATGTTTTGGCCGGTCATTTGGCTTAGTTTAGCACTAAGTTGTTCATCATTATATAGTTCCTGATTTGATCTAATAAAGTCTAGTTCGGTCTGAAGCCATTTCTTATATGTTGCCATTTGGTGTTCCTTTAACAAATTAAATTGACTAAAAGTGTACTAACACTATAATAGTATGTGGTTGACAACTTTGTGCAAGGAGTTTTTTATGAGTGATGCTAATATTGTCAAATCTACCTTAGAAGTTCATCCATGCGGAGCAGCAGCTAGTGTAGAAAGTGATTTAAATTTACCCGAAGGAAAAAGTATAGCGGAATTATTAGATGAGCAAAAAGAAAATCCGTCCGAAAATAGTGAAGAAAAAGAAACCGAAAAAAGTAGTCAAAAATAATTTACCCAATAATGTTAGTGAACAAGAGTTTTTGACCGTTTTAGATAATATATCTAAGAGATTAGGTCATAAATTTAAATTTGGATATCATGATTTTGACGATATGAAACAGCAAGCAGCTATTTTTGCATTAGAGGGACTAGAAAAATACGACAGAAGCAGACCTTTAGAAAATTTCTTATGGACTCATGTTCGTAACAGGCTTTTTAATTACAAAAGAGACAACTATCAAAGACCAGATAAACCTTGTTTGACTTGTCCCTTTTTTGATAAAAATTTTCAGTGTTCGACTAATCAATGTTCTAAGTTCTTAAACAAGAATGAATGCGAACTATATGCTAGTTGGAATACTAGAAATAGTGCTAAGAAAAATATTATGCAACCAAGTCATATGGATAATGGTTTTGATATTAGTCACGCTAAGGGTGATCTTCAAAATTGGGTACAGAGCAAAGAGATTATCGAGTTTTTAGATAATAATATAGGTATTGAATATAGAGAATTTTATTTAAAAATAAAACACGGAACAAAAGTGCCTAAACATCATTTAGTTAAACTACAACAGCATATTGCTAATCTAATGGAGACAACAGAGTGGAAAAACAACCACCTAAGAAAAGAGGACAACTAAGCCTCGATGAAGAAAAATTCATTACTGAAAATGCTGGCAGTATTAGCATAGAAGCTATTGCTCAGGAGCTTAATAGAAGTCCAGCTCCTATACAAAGATATATAGTAGAAAATAATCTGGATGTTACTGATGATACCAAAAAAACAGACGATTATCTGATTAAAAGACTACATCTAAAAACTTTTTGGTCAGAAATTCTCAGGCAGTTTGATGAAGAAAGCGGAGAATTAAAATATTTTGAAGATACTTGGATAGGATTGATGAAACAGTTTCGTGAAGATGTTTTACCAGCAGAAGAATTACAGATTAAACAATTTATCACCATAGACATTCTTATTAACAGAAGTATGAAAGAAAGAAAAAGACACATCACAGATACTGAAAAACTTCAGAAACTAGTAGACGCTCAATATGCTAAACCAGAAACAGAAAGAGATATTCCTAAACTAGCAAATTTAGAAACTCAATTAAGTTTTGCACGAAATAGTATTGCTAATTATACTAATGAGTATACTAAGCTTTTAAATGAACAGCAAAAGATTAGCAAGGATCTAAAAGCCACAAGAGAGCAAAGAATTAAAAGAATCGAAGATGGTAAAAGTAGTTGGGTAGGATTAATTCGTATGTTAGAAGACGAAGCTATTCGTGAAAAAGAAGGTAGAGAAATGGAAATTCTTAATTTAGCAACTAACAAAGCTAAAGAGAAACTATTTGAATACCATACATTCGAGGACGGCACACTAGATAAACCTTTCTTAACACCAGAAAGCGTAGAACAAGATGAGTAAAAAAGTTGCACTAGTAACAGGAGTAACTGGGCAGGATGGTTCCTACCTAGCAGAATTTTTATTAAACCATGATTATACCGTCGTGGGCCTCGTTAGGAGGTCAAGTAATTTAAATACTAATAGAATATCTAATATTTTAAATGTCCCCGAGTTCAAATTAGAAGAATTTGACTTAACGGATCCTGTTTCCTGCTCTTGTATGATTCAGAAATATCAACCAGACGAATTCTATAACTTAGCAGCACAGAGTCATGTGGGTACATCTTTTAGTCAGCCTAGTCTTACGCTTAATGTTAATACTCTAGGTGTTGTAAACATACTAGAGAGCATCAGAGTCTCCTCTCCTGCAACACGATTATACCAAGCAAGCACCAGCGAAATGTTCGGATATAATTTTAGCATAAATAACACAGGTATAAAATACCAAAATGAAGAAACCCAAATGTTTCCGCAAAGTCCGTACGGAGCAGCAAAATTAGCATCACATAATTTGGTTAGAATTTATAGATCGTCATACGATATGTATGGTTCTTGTGGTATTCTTTTTAATCATGAGAGTCCAAGAAGAGGAGAAAGCTTTGTAACTAAAAAAATTACTAAGTATATAGGCCAAGTAATCAATGGAAAAACGAGAGATAAATTAAGTCTAGGAAACCTATCTGCAAAAAGAGATTGGGGTCACGCTAAGGACTATGTAAAAGCTATGTACTTAATGCTACAAACTGAAAAACCAAATGATTATATAGTATCCACAGGAGAAGTACATTCTGTAGAAGAATTTTTAATGAAAGCTTTTGGTATCGTTAATTTAAACTGGAAAGATTACGTTATAGTCGATCCTAATCTGTATAGACCAGCAGAAGTAGATTATCTTAATGGTGATAGCTCTAAAATCAGAAAAACACTAGGATGGAAACCAGAATATACATTTGATCAATTAGTAGAAGAAATGGTAAAATTCGATATTGAGAATGAACATGTTTAGAAATTTCAAAGATCCAATTTATAAAGAATGGAGAAAACGGGTTTATACGAGAGATAAGCATCAATGCCAGTGGCCTGGATGTTTACAAAAGAAAAAACTAAATGCTCATCATATTAAATCTTGGTCACAATATCCAGGATTAAGATTTGATATCAATAACGGTATAACACTGTGTAAATATCATCACGATAGCATTAAAGGTATGGAAGAAATTTATGCTGGAACGTTATTAAGATTACTAGATAATAAAAAAAATTATGAATAATCAAGAAAACTCAGAATTTACCGTTATTATAGATACAAGAGAACAACAACCTTGGGAGTTTCCGTACCATTCTATAGCTAATCGTAAACTAGATACCGGAGATTATTCTATAGAAGGATTAGAGCATCTTTTATGCATTGAGCGAAAAAAGGGCATAGCAGAAATTGCTAATAATATTACGGAAAAAAGATTTAAAGATGTAATAGAAAGAATGTCTGGTTATAAGTATGCTTTTATCTTGATTGAATGTGATTATGATCAATTGATGAATTACCCCATAGGCTCGGATGTTCCTCAAAAACTATGGAAGAATATTAAAATACAACCAGCATATATACTAAAATATTTAGTAGAGTTACAAATGTATTATGGTATACATGTTATCTTTTGCGGTTGTCCTAGTTGGGCAGAAAAAACAGCCATGTCGATTATGAAAAGAGTACATACAAAACATGCAAAAGATCAACAAAAAGATATTTGAAGATGCGTGGTTAGGTCTTGGAGACTTATCTCTAATACCTACTACTCAAAACTTAATGATTCATAGAAGCAAAGAGGATATAGAAAATCCCGACTTGCATCTTATGAGATTGCTTTGCAATCCTAAATATTTTGGTGTTACATGTAAATTATTATTCGGTATCGAATTGCATCCTATTCAAATCGCAATATTACAAGAATTTTGGATTAGGTCATTCCCTATGTTTATAGCTAGTCGTGGTTTTGGTAAAAGCTTTATCATGTCATTATATTGTATATTACGCTGCGTATTTAAGCCGGGCACAAAAATCGTTGTAGTTGGAGCTGCATTTAGACAGAGTAAAATTCTTTTCGAATATATGGAAAACATCTGGAGAACCAGCCCTGTTTTAAGAAGCATATTTTCAGGTAATGATGACGGACCAAGAAGAGACGTTGATCGTTGTACATTAAGATTAGGAGATAGCTGGGTTATAGCTATTCCCATGGGTGATGGATCTAAAATCAGAGGTTTAAGAGCGCATATAATTATAGCAGACGAATTTGCATCGATATCACCAGATATTTATGAGACTGTGGTTTCTGGATTCGCCGCCGTTAGTGCCAGTCCTATTCAGAATGTTAAAGAACAAGCTAAAAAACAAGCAATGGCAGAAGCTGGAATATGGAATGAGCAGTTAGAAGCACTAGATTATAAAATGGGAAATCAAGCTATTATAGCTGGAACAGCAGACTATGCTTTTAAGCATTTTGCTAGCTATTGGAGAAGATATAAAGCTATTATAGAAAGCAAAGGAGATCCTACAAAACTAGAAAATATTTTTAAAGGAGAAGTACCTCAAACGTTTAATTGGAAAGACTATTCTATAGTAAGAATGCCTTATGAATTAATTCCTAAAGGATTCATGGATGATAAACAAGTAGCAAGAGCTAAAGCTACAATTCATACTGGCATATACAATATGGAATATGCAGCGTGTTTCGTAACAGATAGTCAAGGCTTCTTTAAGAGAAGTTTAATAGAAAGCTGTGTAGTAAATGATGCTAACCCTATAATTTTTGATGAAAAACCAATAATTTTTGACGCACAGACAATCGGAAACTCATCTGCACAATATGTGTTTGGAATAGACCCGGCCTCAGAGAAAGATAACTTTAGTATTGTTGTTTTAGAGGTTCATCCAACACATGCTAGAGTAGTATACTGTTGGACAACTAATAGAAGCAATTTTAAAGAAAGACAAAAAACCGGCCTAGTTAAAGAATATGATTTTTATGGGTTTTGCACTAGAAAGATACGTAATCTGATGAAAGTTTTTCCGTGTGTAAAAATAGGGTTGGATGCTCAGGGAGGAGGAGTAGCAATAGAAGAAGCTTTGCACGATCCGTCTAAACTAGAAGATGGAGAGCAATTAATTTGGCCAATAATTAATTATGATAAATCAAAAGATACAGATAATCAACCGGGACAACACATATTAGAATTGGTACAATTTGCTAAAGCAGACTGGACAGCCCAAGCTAATCATGGATTAAGAAAAGATTTAGAAGATAAAACAGTACTATTCCCTAGATTTGATAGTTTAACGTTAGGTTTAGCTCTAGATAAAGAAGGAAAAGATATACTTGAATCTGATCTTACTCCGATATATGATAATTTAAGTGAATGTATTTTAGAAATAGAAGAACTAAAAAACGAATTGACCACAATTGTTATGACTCAGACTAGCACGGGTCCTAATGCCAGAGACAGATGGGATACTCCGGAAGTAAAATTACAAAATGGTAAAAAGGGAAGACTTAGAAAAGACCGATATAGCGCTTTACTCATAGCTAACATGATGGCTAGGCAAGCAAGAATATCTTTGCAACCTATGAGCTATGATATTGTGGGAGGAAATACTAGGGATATGGTAGAAAATAAAGGAGATATGTATAAAGGACCAGAGTGGTTTACCTCTGGAGCTAATGACGCTGACTTCTTTGGTGTTTATCATAGATAACAGTGTATAATTAATAGCAATTCAATCCTAATGTAATACTATTATAATTATGGCCAAAAAAACTACAAGAAATAGCTCTATAAAAAACGCTCAACCATTGTCAGAAGAGGCTTATGTTTCTTGGGGCGATGATTTGGATAGTAAGCAAAAAGCCTTAAAAACAGCTTCTCAGTCACTGGACGAATATACGTTAATAGATAGAGCAGTAGGTAATCGTAGATATAATGTAGATTTTTCTAGACTAGATACTAATACTGGCGGCCGACCCGGATTAACAAGATCCGATTATGATTTCTTTAGACCTCAAGAGAGTATTCCTACTGAAATAAAAAGGATAATAGCCAAAGCAGAGGACGTTTACCAGAGAGTGGGATTAGTTAAGAATGTAATAGATCTTATGGGAGATTTCGCAGCACAAGGAATAAGATTATCTCATAAAAATAAAAGAATAGAGAGATTTTATAGACAATGGTTTAAAAAGGTAAAAGGAAGAGACAGATCAGAGAGATTCCTAAATAACATTTACAAAACAGGTAATGTTGTTATCAATAGGCAAACAGCAAAGCTAAATCTTAAAGTCGCTGATCAGCTATATAAAGCTGTTGCAGGATCCGATCTTCAGATCAATGAACTAGAGAATAATAATCTAGAAAAAAGAGAAGTTCCTTGGAGATATACTTTTATAGATCCTGTTTTCGTTGATGTTGCAGCTGGGCCTTTATCATCATTCGTTTCAAATAAGAAATATGAATTGGTTTTACCAGCCGCTCTTAGAAAAATTATCAACACTCCTAAGACTGATGCTGAAAAAGAAGTTATAGCACAATTACCATCCCCTATTATAGAAGCAGCAAAAACAAAAAAAGCATACCCTTTAGATCCAGAAAAAACACTAGTATATCATTACAAAAAAGATGATTGGCAAACATGGGCTTTTCCTATGATATATGCTATCATGGATGATATTGTATTAATAGAAAAACTAAAATTAGCAGATACAGCAGCATTAGATGGTGCAATTAGTAATATTAGAATTTTTAAGCTAGGAAGCCTAGAACATAAAATTGCCCCAACAAAAGCAGCCACCGCAAAACTAGCACAGATTTTAGGGAATAATATGGGCGGTGGTACTATGGATTTAGTATGGGGGCCTGATATAGAACTTATTGAAAGTAAAACTAATGTTCATCAATTTTTAGGAGAAGGTAAATATATACCACATCTTAATAGTGTCTATGCTGGATTAGGTATTCCTCCAACTCTTACAGGAACATTCGGGGCAGCAGGAACTACTAATAATTTTATTAGTCTAAAAACACTCACACAAAGATTACAGTATGGAAGAGATATACTTGTAGAGTTTTGGGAAAAAGAGATAGCAATCGTACAAAAAACTATGGGTTTCAAGTACGCTGCAAAAATAGAATTTGATAGAATGGACTTGAGTAATGAGGACGCAGAGAAAGCACTACTAGTTCAGCTTGTTGATAGAAATCTAATCAGTGATGAGTTGTTACAAACTAGATTTGGCATAGATCCAGATATGGAAAAAACAAGACTTAATAGAGAAAATAGAGATAGGAAATCAGAAAGAATGGTTAATAAAGCTGGTCCATGGTTTGATCCTCAGTTTGAAAATTCTTTAAAGAAGATAGCACTACAGAACGGATCGGTTGCTCCCAGTCAAGTTGGGCTGGAACTAGATAAGAAAAAGAGCGGAGAGAAGTCAGCTTTGGAAATGAAAGTTCCCGCATCTCCACCCGGAGGAGGTCAACCTGTTCCTCAAGGTAACAAAGGCGTTCCTCAGCAGGGGCGTCCTAAACTTTCTAAAGATACAGAAAAAAGAAAAACCAAAGAATTTAGTCCTCAAACTGGTGCTAGCTTAGAAATTTGGGCAAATAATGCTCAAGATAAAATTAGTGAAGTTTTAAATCCTGTATTTTTAGATTTCTACAAAAAGAAAAACTGGAGAAGCTTATCTAGTACAGAAACTAAAGAAGCAGATCTAGTTAAAACAAAGATATTATTTAGCTTTAATCCTTTTTCTATTATTGATGAAACTAAAGTATTAGACTCTTTCAGTAATGTAACTTCTAATGAAAAAGATTTTAATAATATTATCAATGGTTATAATGTTTGGATAAAAAATATTAAAAATGATCTAAATAAAGATTTATCAGTAGAAGAACAGAAACAGGCTAAAGCTTCTTTTTATTCTATGGTGTATTCGAAACTAGAATCATAATTTAGTAAAGGGGCATTATATGCAAATCTTTGAGCAAGAAATAGCCGATGGTCTAGAAGAAAAAATTAAAGCTTCGGCCGCTATATCATATGCCACCGAAGCTTCTCCATGCTCTAATACTCCTGTTGATATTAAGCATATCAAGAGTTTAGCTTTTTATAGTGATAGTGATTTATATTATGTCCAATCTATTTTAGTTAGCTCGTCATGGAATAAAAATGACGATATATTTGATAAGAATGAAGTTTGGGCGGCTAAACATACCCCAGAACATAAGCCAACCAATCTAGAGCATGATGAGAGTGTTATTATTGGTCATATCATATCTAATTGGCCAATCACAGAAGATGGAATATTAATTAATGAAAATACTCCAATAGAAAATTTACCAGATAAATATCATATTTTAACAGGTTCTGTAATTTATAAGGGTTTTAGCAATCCAGAGCTTAAGGAGAGAGCTGCTAAACTTATAGCAGAAATAGAAGACGGAACCAAATACGTTAGTATGGAGTGTTTCTTTAATGGTTTTGATTATGGTTTAATTAATAAAAGTACTGGAGAATATAAAATATTAGCCAGGAATAATGAAACAGCATACTTAACAAAACACCTTAGAGCCTACGGTGGAGTTGGCGAACATCAGAACTATAAAATTGGTAGAGTCCTTAGAAATATCACTTTTTCAGGCAAGGGTTTTGTCAATAAGCCCGCAAATCCTGATAGTATTATTTTTACAAAAGAGCTAATTTCTGAGGGTTCTAAAATTTTTACGGAAAAAAGCGAAGATTTATCAACAGCAGGTGTATCTAATGATCAGTTAACCAATAATGTGGAGAACAATACTATGAGTTTAGATCTTGAACCTATTATGACAGAAGTAGCAGAAATCAAAAATAAGCTAGAAGCTTTACAAGGTTTGTCAGAAGCCTTTACAGCTGCTACTACTCTAAAAGATAAAACAGTCGAACTCGAAGGCACAATAAAAGCTCACGAGGACAAAATTACAGAACTAACTTCTGCTCTTGAATTAGCCGCTACTGAAAAAGAAGAAGCAGCTAAGAAAAAGTCAGAAGAAGAAATGCTCAAAGAAGAAGAGATGAAGAAGGTAAAAAGTGAGCTTGATGCTGCTAATGAGACCATTGCAGCTTACAAGAACAAAGAAGAAGAAATGGCCAAGAAAGAGAAGAAGATGAAAAGAATGGCTTCTCTAATCGAAGCAGGCATTGATAATGATACGGCCTCGGCCACAGTAGATAAATTTGAGTCATTAGATGACGAAGCTTTTGCAGCTATGACCAGTCTTTTTGCTGGTAAAATGCCTCCTTGGCTTAAAAAAGACGAAGAAGACAAAGAGGAAGAAATGAAAGATAAGAAGAAAGCTTCTGAAGCCGAAGCTGCTGATCCAGCTATTCTTGAGACAGCCGAAGTTGAAGAAGAAGTAAATCTTGGTGTAGGCGGAGAGGTAGACTCGTCTGCTGAGAACACTCGCGCAGCTTTGGTTGAATTCGTTTATTCCAGACTAGGTAAAACTCTAAAAAACTAATAAGGGAGAACAGAAATGGCTCTTAAACCAGATCGTATCGAAAAGTACACAGATGTTTCATTCTTCATGAATACAGTTGCCGAGCGTGGAGGCATCGTTGTTCATAATACTTCGGGTGCCGGCGCATCTATGGATGATGCTGGTGCTGTTGTTATGTATCCAACAGGCGTCAACGCTGGTACAAAACCCGCCGGTCTATTGTTAAACGATGTTGTTGATCTTGATCTAACAAGACAGCACATCAACTGGCATCGTGATGAAGTCCAAAAGGGCGGCAAAGTCACTCTTCTACGTCAGGGTCAAGTTGTAACCAACATGGTAGCCTCTGGTCAAACACCATCGGCTGGCGTTGATGCTTACTACGACGTAGCTGGGCATCTAACAACAGTTAGTACCAACAGTACTAAGGTTGGAAGATTCCTCAGTAGTAAAGATTCCGATGGTTATGTCAAAGTAGATATCAATATTACCTGATAAGGGAGAAAAAAATGTCATCAGCCAAAGTAAATAAGTTTCAACCCTCAACAGAACTTACAGATCTTCTTGTGCGTTCTGGTTCACCCGTAAGAGAAGTCTCTCTAGAAGCTAATGCTCAAATTGCAAAAGCCCTAGAGCTACCGCTAAGACAAGGTATTCTTAGTGGAGATATTCTAGATGGCATCTTCGAGCCTATTACTTTGGCACAAGGCGCCACTCCAGAGTTCCCACTAGATTTTCTTGCTCCTGGCACAGAAAAAGACTTCGTAGCCTATACTGTTCCAAATCATGGATATATTCCAGAGAGACACGTTGAAGGCGATTACGTCATGGTCCCAACCTACGACGTTGGTTCTTCAATCGACTATCTCTTAAAGTATGCCCGCGATGCTCGTTGGGATGTTGTTGGTCGTGCTATGGAGGTTCTAGAGGCTTCGTTCGTTAAGAAGCTAAATGACGACGGTTGGCACACTCTATTAGCCGCCGGTGTAGATCGCAATATCGTTGTATTTGACAACGATGCTGCAAATGGTCTATTCACCAAGCGTTTGGTTAGCCTTATGAAGACAGTTATGCGTAGAAACGGTGGCGGTAACTCTGCCTCAACAAACCGTGGTATGTTGACTGATCTTTATGTTTCTCCCGAGGCTATGGAGGATATTCGTAGCTGGGGTCTAGATCAAGTTGACGAAGTAACTCGTCGTGAGATCTATACCGCCGCTGACGGTACCCTCAACCGTGTATTCGGCATCAATCTACATGATGTTGATGAGCTTGGTGAAGGTCAAGAATACCAACTATTCTATAGCAACCTACTAAATGGTACTCTACCATCTGGTAAGTCAGAGGTTGTAGTTGGTCTAGACCTCCGCAAGAGAGACAGCTTCATAATGCCAGTTCGTGAACAGGTTCAGATCTTCGAAGACGAGTCGCTACATCGTCAGAAGAGAGCCGGTTTCTACGGCTGGGCAGAGCAAGGCTTTGCTGTTCTAGACAACCGCAGAGTTCTTCTTGGTGCTCTCTAATTTTAATTAGCTAATTCGTTAGCGAAAATAAGGCTGGCCTTGCGCCGGCCTTTTTTTTTAGGTGTATTTAATATTGATATAACCAAAAAAGGCACGAGGGTCAAAATATGAGCTGGCAAACCGAGATACCCATTATTGTGCGAACATTAATAAATGATTGGTCCGATCCACCAACATATAGTGAAGAGAGATTGTTACAAGTTATCTCTGTCGCAGCAAAATATGTTCAATTTGATGTTTCTTTAGAGAATAGCTATAATATAAATGTAGTAAATCCAAATATTACTCCGGATCCTACTGTTAGCCAAGATGATATATTTATTAGTTTAGTTAGCCTTAAAACAGCTTGTATTATAGATCAAAGCACACTAAGAACCAAAGCAGCACTAGAAGGAATTAAGACCGTGCTTGGCCCAGCCAGCTTAAGTATAGCCAATAGTTTAACTGGATGGAAAATGGTTATTGAAAAAGGAGCGTGTGCAACCTATGAAGAATTAACATCTCATTGGAATGTACAAGATGCAACATCAGTTAGAGCTATTCTTAGTCCTTTCGTCGGTAATAATTTTGATCCTAGAATGATTAGTACAAATAATGCATATTATAGACGAATGTATACATAAGGAAATAACATGGCAGCAACAACATATAATTTTTCAATTGAACAAGGTACATCTTTTTCTATTCAGTTTACATACCTAACCGCAGAGACAGCCTCCCCCATAAACCTGTCTAATCACTGTGTTACATTAAGAATATTGCCAGCGCCAGACAATGAGACACAGAATCTATCTGTTATAACTTTTACAACTGTTGCACAAACAGTTACTCCTTTTTACTCATTTTCTATTAGTCCAGAAGAGGGGATTATTTCTTTAAAGCTATCAGCAGAAATGACTAATCTATTTTTACAACCAGGAGCATCTCCTCCAATAGAATGGTCTAACGCTAAATATGAATTGGAAATACTAACACCAGACAATTTTTTTCAAGGAAGTATGAAAACAATCAAAAGATTATTACAAGGAGATATAAATTTAACGAGAAGACTTATTCCAGCTGTAAATATACCAGGATGTGGAGCTTCTTTGTCAACAGGAAGTAACGCAGCAATAGTAACAGAAGAACAGGTGTCTTTTTCCGCTTTGGATAGTTGTATTGGTTCGCCATGTGAGTTTATAGGAGGTAATGCCAATATTTATTCTCTTACTAATCCAGATCCTTCTTTTTATGGTGACACATCTTTAATTCTTAAGGATTTAGACGTGTTAGAAAATCCTTATGGTAATTCTTATCCTAAGTATCTATCATTCAATGTTCCAGAATCTAAAGTAATAGAAAGAATAGACATAATGATAGAGAACATGTCCCATAACTTTGCACAAGACGTTAGACTATTGCTTACTCATGCTGGTAGCGGAGTATTACTAGTAAGTAACAATAAGTTTAATTTTGACAATAAATTAAGAAATTTATCTTTTATACTTTCAGATTATACTCCTTTAAGAGCTGACCCAACAGATTCAGAACCCACTGTTGGTAATGTTAATCACTATTTTAGCTCCTTATTAACAAATAAAAATTTAGGAGCAGCAAGACCAAAACCAATTACGAAAGATATTTTTCCAGAAGGAGCTTTTGATGAAACTGATTCTACTAAAAATATAAACGTATATGGCTATACTCTGTCTACTTTTGAGAATACTAATGCTCAAGGAGAATGGAGAATATATGGATTAGATACTGAAAGAAAGAATTCTGGATCTATAGGAGCAGTAAAACTTATTATTTACTTCAAGAATGAACAATCCAATGAGTTATCAAATAGCTTGTATTGTGGAGGAGTAACACGAGCAGGAGAGATTAGCGGTACCGGCGTCACCCTTTCCGGAGATAAAACAACAGAATTTAGTATAAACGATTTTGTTGTTATTAAATATAATACTGGTTTTGGTGAAGCTTTTACAATAAGAACTATTTCTACTAGTCCGTCTTATGATACCACCGACGATGTAACTGTATTTAGTGTTAATAATGCTATAGATGGCATTAGTGGAGTTTCTATAGAAATAGACAGATATAATCCAGAAAGTGCAGTATAAATATGGCAGAACAAACTATATTTGTGAATGAAACAGAGATATTAAATATATCTGATAATAATTATACTAATACTATTATTCAGGCTTTGGTTGGTCCAGAGGGAAAAACTGGGCCAGAAGGTCCGCCAGGGCCTCCGGGACCAAGAGGACCTAGAGGTAGAGCGGCACCATTCTTTCCAAGAACAGTATTCGCCTCGTCTTCTTTATCTTTAGATATTGAGAACAACAGCATACCAGTTATAAATGCGACATGGATAAAATTATCATCAAGCTCAACAAATAATATTATAGGTATAGGAGCCGGAACAGAGGGAGAGCTTAGAATATTAACTAATATAGGATCAAATAATATAGTTATAAAACATAATGATACATCTATAAGTACAGATCAAAGAATTCTAACTAATAGTAGTCAAAATATTACCCTTAATCCTAACAATTCAATTAATTTGATATATGATCAGACAGCACAAAAATGGAGAGTTATTTCCGTAGGATTAGGAGTATAAAGCAATGAGTGAAGGTTTTAATATTCCGTATGCGGAACTCAAAAGCATATACGCATCAGGTATAGACTCCATGCTCTCGCAAGAGGGTCTCACTCTACCTGTTACACTAATGTATGATGTGAAGAATGAACTATGT
>Ga0172373_10001210_pt1 | contig 41940 bp, 64 predicted proteins | sample Lak10m_2_FD_114546 | JGI IMG/M metagenome (GOLD analysis project Ga0172373, IMG submission 114546) | Freshwater microbial communities from Kabuno Bay, South-Kivu, Congo - kab_092012_10m | ecosystem: Environmental > Aquatic > Freshwater > Lake | place: Democratic Republic of the Congo... | reverse complement strand
CTCTCGACCGTTCGCAGCCGTGTCGCCCGTCCGGGCGAGATGGCGGCAGCCTTCTCGCCAGATCCGCAGCGTGCCTACAAGGACGTGACGATCCGGCAGGCGATCGTCTCCGACAACCCCTACCCGGCGTTCGGTTCGCCGGTCACGGCGCTCTCCGCGCTCGGGCAGCAGGCCGAGCCGATGAATGCCGCCAAGCTGTCCAAGTACGTCGGGTGGGGGGCCGCCGCCGTGTGGGGCGGCGTGCTCCTGCTCGGCGGATTCTTCGTGTGGCGCCTCGTCAAGAGGTAGGAGGCTACAAGTCATGGCGATGGTCCGATTCACGGCGAAGCAGCTCAAAGCCCGTGCGAAGGCGAAGCGAGCCCGTGCAGCGAGGAAGGCGGCGGCGACCCGTGCCTCCAACAAGATCCGAGGAGGCGCGACGCTGCACGGCGTCGGGGCGCTCACGCACAACGCAGGGCAGGCGTACACGATGGCGGTGCGCGCGCAGCGTGCGGGACACCCGGCGCGCGCCGGGATGCGCGAGATGGGGCTGACGGCGGTCGTGAGCCGCGACGTGACGCGCGGCTACGAAGGGCTGATCTGCATGACGCCGCCCGGCAAGCCGGCGAAGCGCATGTCCAACCGCGCCTACGATCTGCGCGCGAAGCGCGGGGCGAAGACCTGCGCGTACTCCTACGGCCCGACGCCCACGAAGGCCATCGCGAAGGCGATGCGACTCTTCTCCGGGCGCCTTCTCAAGCGGAAGTGATCAGGAGGCGACAAGTCATGGCGGGTTACCCGAAGACGCAGGCTGCCTGCAAGGCGGCGTACAGCACGGCGGCGGCGCGCGCCCGCTGCGTGAAGTGGGTCAAGGCGAAGAAGCTGCTCTCCTCGCGCGTGAAGGCGAAGGGCGGTCGGCTCTCCGCGCTGCCAGAAGAGCACGTGCGCCTCGGCAAGGCGGCGCTGCGCGAGGTCATGCGGCTGGAGGGTAAGGTCCGCGTCGCGACGCAGGCCGGGGACTGCGCGGGCGCGACCCGCGCGAGCCACGACCTGTTCTTCGCGATGGGGCAGGCCGACGCGCACGGCGAGCTGACGAACGCGATGTTCGCGCGGCTTCAGAACATGGGGCGCGCCTCGGTCGGCAACGCCTGCGGGTTCGGCGCGCAGGTCAACGGGCTCGGCCGGGCGGGCGGGCGCCGCAAGCAGCGCCGCACCCGCTGACGATTCGGAAGCGTGCAGTCACGGCTACAGCGCCCCTCGGCTAGGCAGGCGAGGGGCGCGCGCGGTAGAACGAACGACGATCCGGGCGGGTGCTCGGCAGGAGATCGAAATGGCCGACTTTCGGCAGGTGCAGGTGAGCGGGCTGGGTTCGCTCGGTGAGTCGAGGATGCAGGCGGCGGCGCGGCGCAATCGCAAGCGGCAGGCGAGCACGAGCGCGCGCGGCGGCAACAACGGCGGCAGGGTCATCACCAAGCGCGACGCGGCGCCTGACGCGGTGGCGCTCGCCAACGAGCTTCAGGCGGAGCTGGCGACGAAGCAGAACCTGACGCCGGCCATGCGGTCGCTCGCCACGTCGCTGATTCGCGACCTGCGCAACGGGATCACGCCGGCAGGGAAGGCGCGCACCGCGCTCGCGACGCAGCGTGCCCGTGAGGGGCAGACGATGAAGCCGCCCGCGCTCTCCAAGGCGAACGTCAAGCAGGCGACGGTGGCGGCGAAGGCGCTCGCGGCGAAGGGCGTCCCCGCCTCGCAGAACGTGCCGGGCGCGATCGTCAAGGCGCAGGCGAAGGCGGTGGCGCTGCGCAAGGAGGCGGTGAAGCTGGCGGTGCAGGTCAAGCCGCTGATGCAGGCGGGCAACCGCGAGGACGGCGGCAAGCTGGCGATCAAGGTGATCCAGAAGATGCGCGACGCGGCGGTCATCGAGAACAAGGCGGCGAAGACGCTCGCGGTCGGCCAGCTGGAAGCGGCGGCGAAGCTGAAGGTCGAGCAGGCGAAGACCATCGAGCAGGCGGTGGCGCGGGACACGGCGGCGTTCAACGGGCAGGGCGCGGACGCGGCGAAGGCGCAGGCGGGGCTGCTGCGCTCGCAGGCGAACGAGCTGAAGCTGCGCGCGGCGGTGGTCGCGAAGATGCCGGACGTGCCGGCGAGCTTCCCCTCGGACGCGCGCATCGCGGACGTGGCGGCGAAGTTCGACGCGCGCGTGCAGATCCGCAACCGTGGCCCGCTCACGATGGCGCAGATCAGCGTGCTCCGGGGCCTCGACCTCGGCAACGAGTACGACAAGACGGCGGTCATGGAATCGACGGACCCGACGGTCGTGCTGGGCTACTACGGCGACGACGCGATCGGCACGATCATGCGCGACGTGGACCTCGGCATGATCCACGGCGCGGGGCTCGCGGGGCTCGGGCAGATAGGGCTGACGGCGAAGGGCAAGGCGAAGGTCAAGGGCACGAAGGAGTACAAGGCGGCGAAGGAAGAGCAGGCCGCGTTCGACGCTGCCGCCGCCTCGATCACCGGGCCGGACGCAGAGGGCGGCGTGGGGACGGGCGGGGGCATCCTCGGCTGGTTCCGCGACAACGCGATGCTGGTCGGCGGGGCGCTCGCGGCGGTGGGCGCGGTGGCGGGCGGGGTCTGGTACTGGAAGAAGCGCAAGGCGTAGCCGCACGCGGCTCGTCAACCGCCGTGCCCGCACGGCGATCAGGGCGGCCCGTGCCTCTCGTGGGCCGGGCCGCTCGTCTAGGAGGCAGGTGTCATGGCTCGTCGTCGCCTTGCAGGAGTCGGGTGCGTTCCGTGTCGCGGAGGGGCGCTGGCGCCGCGCGCGTCGGCGGCGCCGCTCGGATTCATCGGGCCGTTCGGGATCTTCGCGACGGTGCCGCGCATCATCGCGTCGGCGGTGGGCGGGGCGGGCCTGCTGTACCTCGGGTGGCGCTTCGTCGTTCCGGCCTCGTGGAAGGCCAAGCTGGGAGGGCGCGTGGACTCGACGCTGACGGAGGCGCAGAAGCTGGCGCTCAAGGCGATCATGCCTGCGGGGACGGACTACCTCGTGGACCTCGCCTTCAAGATCGGCCCGGAGGTGGACGTGTCGCCGCTGATCCTGCTCGGGATCACGGGGGCGGAGAGCAACTTCGGCCGGGCGCTGACGCCCAAGGGGCCGGGCGGCACGGGTGATTTCATCCCGCGCAAGGCGACGGCCGATCTGGACGCCTACATGGCGAAGCACCCGCTGCCGGGGGCGCAGCGCAAGATGGCGGTGGACCCGCGCGACAAGGCGGCGGGGAGCGTCATGGCGTGGGTGCCGACGACGCGAGGCTGGGGCCACGGGCTCTACCAGCTCGACTGGAAGTACCATCAGGACTTCATCAAGACGGGCAAGTGGTCGGACCCGGAGGAAGCGATGAGGTACATGGCGACGAAGATCTACGGCGCCTACCGCAAGCAGATCAGCAAGGCGTTCCCGTCGCTCTCGACGGCGGCGCTGACGCGGGCGTCGATCGCGGCCTACAACGCCGGTCCCAAGCGGGTGATCGCGGCGTTGCAGAGCGGCAAGGATCCCTCGACCACGACGTTCACGCCGGGGTACATCGATCACGTCCTCGACGGCGCGGCCAAGCTGGTGGCGCAGGCGGGGATCAAGCTCTGACAGGGGAGGAAGCGATGCAGACTCAGGGGACGGTGCGGCCGTACTACGCGAAGGTGCTCTCGGAGGTGGAGACGATGCGCCTCCTTGTGAAGCTGAACGGGGTCTTCACGCCGCGCTCCACGCAGCCGGGCGTGAAGGTCTACAAGATCGACGGGGACGGCGAGGCGATGGTGACGGCGCAGGCCGATCGGACGTTCAAGGTGGAGCTGTTCAAGGGCAAGTGCCCCTGTTAGGAGGCTGTCATGGCGGTCACGCTGCGTGAGGTTCGGCTCGGGTTCCACCACGAGCGACAGGCGCCCCGGCGGCGCGGTCGGCTCGCCGGGCTCGGGGCGGTGGCCGCGCCGCTGACGTGCGAGTCGGAGCTGCTCGGCACCAACGTCGGCAACTGCTCGATGCGCGAGCTGGACGCGGGCTCGGTCAGCCTCGCCGGGCTTGGCGATCTCGTCTTCGTCGTCACCTGAAAGGTGTAGTCATGGCTCTCCCGCTGATTCCGCTGCTCGCAGGCGCCGCGCTGCTCGGCGGCGGCACGATGATCGTCAAGCGGCTTCGCCGCGACCCGAAGCTGGTCGTCGCGGCCGTGCAGTCCAAGCAGGTCAAGGAGAAGTGGGTCGCGCTCGGCTCGGAGAAGGGCCTCGGCCTGCCGGTCGGCCCCATGTACGCCTCGCCCTCGTTCGGCGGCGTGGCGTTGCAGGGGTTCAAGGCGCGCAACGGTGACCGCTCCACGATCTACGCGAACGAGAAGGGCACCTTTGCGGTCAAGGGTGCCTTCTTCAACGTGTACACCGGCAACGAGCGGGACTACGGGCTGCCGCTCTCCGACGAGTACGTCACGAAGGTCAGCGCCGCGAAGGTGCTCGGCGTGAAGCCGACGCTCGGGGCCGTCCAGCAGGACTTCCAGAACGGCAAGATGGTCTGGTTGCAGAACAAGAAGCAGCTCCTCGGCTACGTCAAGGGCAAGCTGGTCTACAACTCGCAGCCTCGTCGGAAGGAGAAGGCGTGGTACGAGAACATCGGTGTCGGTGACGTGCTGATGGCGACGTTGGCGCCCACGGTGCTGCTCAACGTGGGGATCGGCGCGGTCGTCGGCCCGGAGATGCAGAAGGGGCTGCTCTCGAAGATCCCGGTGATCGGGCCGATCGTGGGCGACGGGATGTATGAGCTGCAACGCGCGACGAACACCTACACCTGCAAGGCTGGCGGCGCCGTCAACGAAGCGACCGGCACGGGCGCGGAGGGCGTCAACGGGCTCTGCAAGGCGTACATGAAAACGCAGGGCGCGCCCAACGCGAAGGATGCGCTGGCCGCCGGGACGAAGGCCGCGAAGGGCGCGGCGAGCGGCGGCAGCAGCGAGGGCGGCGGCGTCGCCGGCATCCCGCGCGGCACCGTCGCGGAGTACCTCGCGGGCGTCCCGGTCACCCGGCTCTGGGTCCAGTAGGAGGAGGCTGCCATGCGGCTCTCGGAAGTACAGCTCGGCAACGCGCGCGACGAGGTGGTGGACGTGCGCTACGACCCTGCGTCGAACCGCTACGTCCCCGACGGCGCGCCCGGCAGCTTCCTCGGGCGCCTCGCGGAGTCGCTCAAGCCGTCCGACGAGGGCGCGAAGTGGACGCTCGTGGCGCTGACCGTCGGGCTGGGCGCCTTCGCGCTCTACTCGGCCTACGGCGACTACAAGGCGAGCCTCCCGGCCGAGCGGCAGCCCAAGCCCGCCTCCCGCTTCCGTTACGCGGACGTGCGCCCTCTGCGCGGCGTCGAGGCGGCGCCTCGGCGGAAGCGTCGGAGCCGACGGTGAGCGACAACTCGTTGATCGTCGCGCTGGTGTCGTCGGTGCTGACGGCGGTCGCGCTGCTGTTCGGCCTCCGGTACGCGAAGCAGCAGGAACGGGCCGACGAGGAGCAGGAACGCCGAGTGCTGGACGCGGCACGGGCGCTCGCTGGCAAGGGCGACGACACGCGACGCAAGATCGAAGTCGTGACAACGGCCGCCCGGGTCGAGGAGCGGAAGATCCTCGACGCAGCGGCCACGGAGGCGCAGCGTGATCCCGTCGAGCGAGCGAACGCGACGATCGAAGCTGCTCTGCATCGGCGCGGTGGCGGCGGTGCTGGGCCTGCCGATGGCGGCGCAGGGTGAAGACGCGATCGGCCGCTGCACCTACTCGGCCGACGGAACGGAGGTCCGGTGCGCGGCACCAGCCTTCCACGTCCTTATGGACGAACTGACGCGAATCGAAACCGAGCGCCGCCTCGCCCTCACCCGGGAGGGCGAGCTGGCCGCGAAGCTGCGCATCCTCGATGGCGAGCTGACGACCTGCCGCAGGGAGGTCTGCCCGGTGGCCGCGCCGCCCGATCCGATGCGGCCGATGCTCGGGCTCGGGGCAGGTGTGCTCGGCACGCTCGGGTTGATCGCCGCGCTCGGGCTCGACGTGCCGACGGAGGCACGGTTCAGCATCGGCGCGGCCGGGCTCGCGAGCATCGGCGCTGGTGTCTGGCTCGTGCTCCCCTGATCCGGTAGGCTGCGCTCGTTCGACGGGAGGTGTCATGGCTGATTGGCGAGATCCGATTCAGGAGAGCCTCAAGGCCCGCGCGTCGGCGCTGCACGGCGCAGCGCGCACACCCGCCACGACGCCCGGCGCCCCGGCTCCCTCGACGCAGGTCGTGTACTCGCCCACGCTGCTGACGGAGCTGCGGCGCGCGTACAACTTGCAGTACATCAGCATGATCGCCCAGAGCGACGTGGTGACCGACGTAGGCGCTCCGTTCGCCTGCGACGCGATCGGCACGACGGACCGCTACCTGCCGTTGATCGTCAACGAGACGGACAACCCGATCCGCATGCAGGTCGTGGCCGAGTTCACGACGCCGGGCGCGACGGTGAAGCTGGCCTACGCTTCGGACAGCTCCGATCGCGCGAAGATCGACGTGCTTGGCCTGACCGCCAACGGGCGTGTGCTCTCCGTCCCGATCATCCTCGGCGGCGGCGAAACCCTCTTCGTCAACACGGCGGACTCGTCCTTCCCTCTCGCCGCCGACGACGTGCTTCGCGTGCGGATCTTCGATGCGGCCCGGCTGCTCTCGGTGCTCGCGTCGAACCCGCCGCCCAACCTGCGCTGACGTTAGCGCATCAACAGGGGCGCCTTGGCGTGTGCGCCCCGCGATGCCCGCCCGGCCCTCCCCTGCCGAGGCGGGCATCGTCTTTTCGGCGTCAGCCCTTGTGCCCGTGCCGCCAGCTCGCCGCGCCCGGGAAGATCGACGCAGGCGCGGACAGTACGCGGCGCAGGGGCTCGGCGCAGACGACCCACTCTCCGGCCTTATCTTCCGGGGTGTCGTCAGCCTTCAGCAGCTCAGGGCAGGCGGTCGGCGCGTCGGTGCCGTCCATGCGCCCCGGGCGCGTGAAGCGGTGACCGGCCGTGCATTCGTATTCGTAGTTCGGCATGATGCGCTCCGCGTGAGGGTGTCCACAGAATACTGCCTCAACTGACGGTACGATTCCACTTGACATTCGTAGCAGATCCCTACTACCTTGGAGGGCATGATGGCTGACGTGAAGAAGCTGGCGGTAGTCCGAGGGCGAGCGTGCCGGGGGAAGCTCTGTCAGGGGCGCTGGTGGCCCGCCTATGCCTTCGCGAGCGACACGAGCGTCGTGTGCGACCGCTGCAAGCGGCACGAGGCGCGCAAGCTGCAAGGGCAGCGCGCGCAGGCGCTGGCCGCGCGAAAGGCCCGCGATGCAGCCATGACTACGGGCGGGGGTAGCCAGCTATGCAGCGTGAAGACCTGCGACACCTACGTCTCTCCGGACGCGCCAATCTGCGACGACTGCCTGATCCGGCTCAAGATGCGTCGGATCGAAAGCCGGTTGATTCCGACGGTCGAGGGGTACGTCTATAAGAGTGAGGACTGACGTGCTGACGCGGATCTTCGATTGGCCGGAGCTGCCTGCGCCGTGGCTCATTTTCCTGCTCTTCAGCGCAGGCGTGATCGTGGGGGTCTACATCGGGTGGCCGCTCGGACGCTGGGCGGCGCGGGACGAGCAGCAGCACGAGGAGAAGTAGGTCATGTGGCCTCTGGACGCCCGTTCCGGTCTGCAAGCATTGTAGGCATCCACAGGATCATCACCACGGCTACAACCACGCCTTCGAAGCGGAGACGACATGAAAACCATCCTCTGGGCGTTCAAGGATCGTTTGCGTCCCACGCCGGTCGTCCACCTGTTCCTCGTCACGCAGGACGTGAACGTGTCTCCGATAGCTGGCTGCGGGATGCAGCGCCGCTCGGACGACCGGATGCACGTCGTGACGCTGATGGACCGTCGGCTCGGGCTCGACTTGCAGCTCTGCGCGACCTGCGCGCGGCACGCGAAGCTCGACCCGTCGTTCGTGCGTGTGCAGGTCAAGACGCTCGTGGAGGATCACGACTACCTGCGGTGGAACGTCCCCGCCGCCACTCATCGGAGGAGGGAGCCATGACTGCGCAGATTCCGCCCGCCTTTCGGCCGTTCCGGCTCCTCGCGATCGACCCCGGCTTCGCCGCGCTCGGCATCGCGCTCGTGACGGTCGAACAGCGCGTCGCTGGCAAGCTGACCTTCCACGTCGAAGCCGCGAAGCTGATCGAGACGACGAAGGACGACCGCAAGAGCACCGTGCTTGCGGCCGACGACAATGTGATCCGCCTGCTCGCGCTGCACGGGAAGCTCGCCGCCTTCTACGAAGAGGCGTTCGCGCCGACGAACCCGCACCGGCACCTGCCGCTGCGGGCGCTCTGCGCTGAGGGCCAGAGCTGGCCGCGCAGCGCGAGCGTGGCCGCGAAGGTCGGCATGGCGTGGGGCGTCCTCGCCAGCTTCGCCGCGAGCTACGCGCTGCCCGTCTTCCAGCTCTCCCCGCAGAAGGTGAAGAAGCAGCTCTGCGGGAAGCTCTCCGCCTCGAAAGAGGAGGTCGCCGCCGAGGTGCATCGGCGCACCGGCTTCGCCGCGCTGGACGTGCCAGCGTCCAAGCGCGAGCACCTCTTCGATGCCGTCGCGGTGGCGCTCGCGCTGCCCGTCCACCCCGGCTGGCCGCTCCTCGCGAGGTGAAACCGTGAAGCACTTCTACATCGCAGGCCCCTACCGAGGGCCGACCCCGTGGGACGTGGAAGGGAACGTGCGCGAGGCCGAGGTGCTCGGCCTGCTCGTCGCGCGGGCCAGCGGGCTGCCGATCATCCCCCACAGCATGTACAGGTTCTTCGACCGCAGCCTGCCGGACGAGTTCTGGCTGGAGGCGTCCGCTGACCTGCTGTTGCGCTCCGACGCGCTCGTGCTGCATCCGAGCTGGCAGCGATCGGCCGGGGCGAAGGCCGAGCGCGAAGTCGCTATGCAGCATCGGATGCCGATCCTTGATCTGGTGCAGTTCGTTCCTGCGCTCGCGCGAGTCGAGGCCAGCTTCACGGCGGTGCTCGCGCCGTTCGTCCGGGCGGTCGGCGAGGGTTACGGCCCGGAGAGCGAAGGCGAGACGTGGCGCCCTTGAAGCCTCGCTGGTGGCCGTTCTACCGGGCGGAGTGGCTGCACGTCGTGTGGGGCGGCTTCCTGCTCGTCGCGACGGCAAGTTTCCTCTTCCTCGACCTGCCAGCGGGCGCCTCGACGTGGGCGATCCTCGCGGGCAGCGCCGTCGGGCTCGGCCTGTCAGTCCGCGCTGAACCGACTCGTGGCCCGGGACCGCCTGACACTCGCGCAGAGTAGGTGATAGAACGCAGACAAGCCGCCCCTTTTCGATTCGGCGGCAGGAGCCTGCCATGCCCATCGCCTCTCTCCGCTGGTTCGCCCGCCTGCTCGTCGGCGTCGGCCTGCTCGTCAGCAGCGTCCCGTTGCTCTCCGCGCTCGGCTCGCCCAGCACCGCCTTCGCAGACACCGTGCCGGTCGCCGCTGTCGCCCCGACGGCACCCGTCGAGACGCTGACCGCTCCCCCGGCGGACCCGGCGCTGATGGATCCCGGCGCCCTCGTCGCCGTCTTCGTCCGGGCCGTGGAGCAGCGCAACTGGCCGCTCGTCGCGGCTCTCTTCGTCTTCGCCGCCGTGCTCGCGCTGCGCACGTTCGGCAGTCGCCTGCACCCGTGGTTCGATTCGCGCCGAGCCGGAGTCGTCCTTGCCGTCGGCGCGGCCGGGGTCGGCGCCGTGCTCGCTCCGCTGCTCGCCGGAGCGCCGTGGTCGTGGGAGCTGCTCGGCGGTGGTGTCACGGCTGCATTCGCCGCGATGGGCGTCGTGAGCGGCTGGCGTGCGCTGCGCAAGGGTGGCACGAGCGAGAGCAAGGCCGAGCGCCGCTTCGCCCGCTCGGCGAAGAAGGACGCCGGGAAGCTGCCCCCGACGCCGCCGCCAGCCGCGACGGCGCTGCTCCTCGTGCTCGGGCTGACGCTCGGCGCCGGGCAGGCCGCCGCGCAGACCTACGTCCGCCCGTCGAAGGGCGCGCCGATCACGGCTGTGACGGCGGACACACTCGCCTCCACCACAACAACGCCTCTCTATGATTGGACAGCGTTTACGGCGGCCGAGATCGTGATTACAGCGTCTGCTCCTCTGTACACCTGCACCCGTACGCCTTTCGTGAATGCGTACATTTTTCCGACGAAAGCAGGTGCGACGCAGGGCTCAGGTAGTTCTTATCCGGCGCCGAATAATAGCGGTACTGGTGTCCTAAGTCAGTCTGGTTCTCTGCTCGGGTATCATGCCAGCTTTGAGCAGCGGATCGCAGGGAACTACGCGCAGTTTGCTGTCGGATCACTTGCTGCGACGAACCCTACGATGACGACAGTTTGCACTTTCACCGTGCAGATCACCCCTTTGCCGTTTCTAACTGAGACGGCGGCCGACTGGACGCTCGCGCTGGTCGCGAAGACGATCCCAGAATCGCCCACAAGCGCAACGAACGTCTTCTTTGGTCTAACTGGGTACAACGGAGCGAGTCAGCGTACGATCTACCTCGAAAACACCAGTACGCAGGTTGTCTATTGTGGTTTTTCCCATTCAACGACGCCAAGCTCGTACAGTTTCACTCTCACCGCTGCGAATACTGCCGATGACGGTACTGGAGGGAAGATTTCTTTCCCGATCAGCCCCCATCCGCTGTTCTGTGTCGCAGCTCCGGGCGCCACGGGCTATCTGCGCGGCTTCGTCAAGTAGTTCTATCTGCTAGGAGCCTCTCATGCGCCCTCTTCGTCCCCTCGCAGTCGTGACTGCATTCCTGCTGTTTCTCTTCTCTGTTGTGTTCAGCCTGCCTGCGGCCTCGTTCGCGAGTGGCATCACGTTCTCAGGGGGCACACCCTCAACGATCATCGGGCCGCAGCCTGCGGCGCGCATCACACTTCGCGAGGCGACAGGCCAGATCAGTCTCGGCACGGTGGCTTCGCCGTGCCTGAACGCTGGCACGACGGCGAGCAGCGCCAGCGTGACGGCTGGCGCGTGGATTCTTTTCGTTCTGAGCGAGACGGTGAGCGTCTGCATGGCGCCGGATACCAACTGCGACGCTGGCGTGCTCGATCTCGTGCCCGGCACGCAGCTCCCGATCGTTGTCAACTCGGCCAATGCAGGAACGTGGTACTGCCGTAGTGCAGGCGGCACCGGCTATGTCTCCCTGCGCAAGGCGGATTGATCATGCGGCGCCTTCTCCTCGGGCTTCTGCTGCTCCTCCCGTTCGCGGCTAGCTCGGCGCCGACGACGGTGTCAGGCCGCATGACGACGGTGTCGTTCCCGCTCCGCTCCCCGTCGTCGCTCCCCGCCTGCACGGCTGCCGACGGGTGCGTGCTCGACTGCTACGCGACCGCGAGCGCGTGGGAGTGTGTGAAGGCCGATGGCACGAGCGTCCCCGTCACGCAGGGCACGGGGACGACGTTCGTCTCGACGCCGTGGGGCTACGCGGCGCAGATCGACGCGGACGCGGAAGCGCCGACGATCACGTCTGCAACGATGGAGGCAACACTTCCCGGCGGATCCGCTGCGTTCTACGATGGTGCATACACGATCTTCTCGCTCGCGAACCCGCGCGCTGTTGCGGCAAGCAGCGCGGCCGGCTCGTACGCGCATCAAGACGTGAATGGTGGAACGTCCTGCTACAACGACGGCAACAACACCTACGGACGGCACCATGCCGGAGGGGCTACGGGGCAAGGCATCGTTGCGAATGCGTCTGGCAGGTGGGCCGCCTCCGTTGTTTCCGTTTCGAGTGTTGGCGCTCCTACGCTGCGCGTCGCAGGATCCGAAAACAACACAACCGCCGCCGCAACCGCTCCGGTTTCGCCGGGAAAGCCGCTTTACTTCGGAAGGCTTGATCCCGTGAGCGGCTCGGGATCAAATATCGGCGGTTGGCTTGCGCGCGTTCGCTTTTACTCCAAGGCGTTTTCCGCGACCGAGCGCGCGACGCTGGAGCGGCAGGCGTTCGGCGCGGTTGGCTCCGGTGGACGTGAAATCACAACGGCTCGCGCGTCAACGGGCTGGTTCGACGCACCGGACGGCAAGGTCTACGCGGTCGCCAGCAACCTGCCGCGCGTCCGCTCCGACTACGGGTTGCTGATCGAGGGCGCCCGAACGAACCTGCTGACGTACAACACCGACTTCTCCAACGCGGCGTGGGCGAAGGGACAGTTCGGTTCGACGCTCCCGGTCGTGACCGTGAACGCGGCCACGGCCCCCGACGGGACGCTGACCGCAGACCGCATCGACTTCGGCGCGACGACGAACGAGGGTGACTATTCGATCGTCGGGCAGCTTCCTGCGGGCTCCGCGAGTGCGACGGTCAATGCGTCGGTCTACCTGCGGACCGTGAGCGGCACGGGCACGCTGTATCTCGGGGTCATCCGCTCCGGCGCAGGCACGAACGTCGCGAGCACGGCGTGCGCGCTCACTACGACGTGGACCCGCTGCACCGTCGAGAGGGCCGCCTCCGTGGCGGGCGGCGCAAACCTGATCATGGGGCCGTGGTCGTATGACGCGGCGCAGCCGAACGCGCAGCCGGCTCTCTCCGTCTACGTCTGGGGTGCCCAGCTCGAAGTCGGCTTTGGTTCGACTTCGGTCATCCTGACGGGCGCGACTGCCGTGCAGCGCGCAAACGAGAACTTCACCGCGAGTCCGGTCGGCTTCCCCGGAACCAACGTGCAGATGTGCGCCACGCTCCGCTGGCCTCTCGACTCCCGTGACCGCTCCGCGTGGTACCTCGGCAACATGCTTGTCGATACGCGCGGGGCGGGTAGCGCCCCGCCCGGCATCCAGTTCTGGGCGTGGTACGAGGGTGGGCTCGGGGCTCGCTTCGATCTGACGACTCGGACCTACACGCCCACGTTCCCCTACGAGGCGACGCATTGTGCGCGGCGGGTGCATGGCCGCAGCTACACGACCGTCGGAACGTCAACGAACAGCGAGGCCACGGGTGACAGCGTCTACGGCCACTCCAACCTGCGCTTCGGCTCCTACAGCGGCACGACCCTCCCGCTGAATGGATACATCCGCGACGTGAGGATCGGACCATGAACAACCAGCCCCGCACCCTCGGCATGATGGCGACCGGCGCTGCCGCCGCCGCCATCGCGTCCTTCTTCCTCGTCGGCGAGATGCCCGACGCGCCGCCCGGCGGCACCTGCACCGTCTCGTGGGCGGCGGGGCCGTGCGAAGCTGCGGTCGCATTCAGCGCAGGCGACGTGATCTGCGAGCCCGGCACCGTCGTCACGATGCCGGTCGAGGTGGTGCTGCCCCCGGAAGGCTCCGGCGGCTCGGCCGAGGTGCCCCTCGATGCAGCCTTTGTCCCCGTCGAGAGCACGACCCGCGTCGTGGACTGCGCCTCGTTCACGCGGCCGGGCGCAGCCATGACTGTGGTCCCCGTCGAGAAGCACGGCATCCGGGCGGGCACCTACCGCACGATGGACGGCACCGTCGTCGAGGGCACCGGGCCGTTCTGCCCGCCCATCGTCGTCGCGGGGATGGCCCCGGCAGGCTGTGAGTGATCAAAGGCGCCTTTTTCTGAGAGGGTTCATCATGCGCTTGTCGTCTCTGCTCTTGCTGCTCGGTAGCTGCACGACCGCGCCGACAGCACCTATCGTACTCGGTGTGGAGATCGAGGCGGCCAAGGGGCGTCCGGTGCGCTGGGACAAGGCCGCCGCCGTGATCTCCGAGTGCGCCGCGAAGTTCCCAGATCCGCGCGTGCTCAACGATGCGAAGGTTCGCCAGTACGCGACCGTCGAGGAAGTCGGGCACAACTGCCTCTCGATGGAATCGGTGGCGTGCTACATCGGCAAGAAAGACCTGATCTTGCTGGCACCGCGCGACGATCACGAGCTGCCCGCGTTCTGCCACGAGATCGGGCATCGGATCTCTGTACTGCGCGGCGAGCAGGGTGACCCCTGTCACCTCGACGCGAAGCTCTGGGCGCCGATCGACGGCTCGACCTGCACCTGCCCCGGACGCTGTCCGAAGCCGGTCGAGCCCACGCCGTGACGCAGGCCGAGTGGCAGACGCAGCGCACGTTACTGAGGACGACAGCTGCCGAGCTGTCCGGTCCCGCCAAGGAAGGCGTAGTCATGGCTCAGGGAACGCGGCACGAGTACGAGAAGATCGACGGGTTCCGCGCGGTGGTGGCAGGCGCGCTGCTGACCCACCTGCGCGAGCGTCGCAGGTGGGCGCAGGGCGAGGTAGCGCAGCGCACGGGCCTCTTGCAGACCACGCTTTCACGCTACGAACAGGGTGTCGTCGCGCTCTTGCCCCATCGAGTCTTCCTCCTCGCACGGGCCTACGGAGTGTCCGTCGAGGTGCTGCACGCGCGGCTCGACGTGCTCGTGTCGCAGCTCCACAAGCGGTTGGCGCGCGATCTGGGGAAGCTGCCTGCGACGACACGGGATGTCGAGGCGTTGCGGCTGCTCGGCGCAGAGGGGGTACGGGCGCTGGCGCGTTACCTCTGCGCGGTGCAAGAGGCACCGGCATCGCGGCCTGCTTGACAAGGGCGCAGGGCTGACACTTTCGCGCGGCGCGGGTAAGGTGGCGCCATGCGAGTCGAAAACGAACAGTCGGGCACGGCTTCCACGCTGACGTTGATCGTTGGCGGGCTCGTACTTCTCGCGGTGGGCTTCGGCTGGTGGCTCGGGCGGCGCACGGCGGGGGGCAGCCTTGCGGGCCTCTCGCTCGGTCCGGTGGTCGCGCCGCCTGCCTTCCTGCCCTACACCTCGGCGCCCGCGCCCCGTGCCGCTCCGGCCGCGCTCGCCGCTCCCGCCCGGAGGGCGCCGATGGTCCGCGACACGTCCGGGCGTCCGCCCGTCGAGTACACGCCAGCCGTGGAAGCCTTCACGGTCAGCTCGGAGGCGATCGAAGTCGTGAGCCGCTCGGCGGCGGGTTCGCGCCGCGTTCGCATCGCGACCGATCAGCCGATCCGGCTCGCGAACGGCAAGGGCATCGCGACCGACCCGTCACGCGGCCTGCCGATCATGCCGGGCGAGCAGCCCTACGATCTCGGAGTGCTGCCGCCGAACGCGCGTTTCTTCGCGGTCGTGCCGCTCGGCGGCGTGGCCGCGAACGTGACCGTCTTCTCTCAGCTCGTGGAGGGCTGACCCGTGCCCTACGCGACCGTCGCGACGCGGACGAAGACCGGGACGGTCGCGGACGCGGACCCGAACACCTCGGCCCCTGCCGCTGCCGACGAGCTGACTTTCTCGCCGTTTCACCCGGCGACGAACGAGAAGGCGAGCGGCTGGGTCTACTACCTCGTCTACCTCGACGCTGGGGGCGCAGAGGTGTCCGACGGTGACGCGACAGTCACGCTCTGGGTGAAGGACGCGGCGGACGGAAGCTGGGCCTCGGTCGCGGCTGACGCCGCTGTCGGCAACCGAGAGCTGTTCCAGCTCCAGCACCTCTTTGCAGCCTGCACGCTCTTCGCGCAGCTCACCGGGATCACCGGGACCGCCATCGCGACGATCGAAGTACGACTCGGGAGCTTCTGATGGCGACGCTCGAAAAGGCGTGGCACGCCTCGCTGAACGTGACGCGCTTTCCCACCTCCGCGATCGACCTGACGCGGAACCAGCTCTGGACGATCAAGGCGTTTCTCAAGGGCGAGACGGGCGGCGCGACGCAGGGGCTTTGGGCGTGCCTCGGCTCTTCCGACGGTGTCACGGCTGCACTCGACGGCACGGATCGCTGGGGCGCGGCCTACAACGGCGCGAAGATCCTCCGCGCACCGGCAGGCACCGCCCACTCGTGGCTCGTGCTCAAGAGCCCGCTCGTCGCGGGCAGCTACTGGTATCTGATCATCGACTTCGCATCGTCGTCCGACGCGAACGCCCGCTTCATCTTCAGCAAAGCTGCTCCGACGGGCGGAACGACGCTCAACCGCCCAACGGCGACGGACGAGTTCACGAACTTCAAAGCTGTCGCCACCGGCACGCCGCTCAATGCTTCGTCCACGTTGCAGCACCGCTACCACATGGCCCTGAGCGACGAGGGCGACTTCTGGTTCGCGAGCGGCCAAGCTGGCAGCGGCTTCTGCAACTTCGGCCTCATCGGAACGTGGCTCGCGGATGGTCCGGCCGACGAGCAGTATTCGCTCTGGATGCTGGCGAGCTACTACAACGCCGTTCCCGGCGCGTTCACGAGCGGCTCGTTGAACCAGAGCCTCACGGGGCTCAGCGCGACAGGGGCCTGCAACTCGATGCAGCTTCCTGACGGGACCGGCGTGAAGGCAGCGCCGATCCTCATGCCTAGCCTGAACTCGGGTTCGGACGGTGCGAACGGCGGCTCGTACCTCTTCACGACGGATGCTCGTGCCTATTTCGGCTACGACGCGAAGCACTTCACCTACCTCGATCTGCCAGCGCAGGTGCTCTCGGTGGACGAATCGAACCTCATCGCCTACGGCTACCGGGGGCGCCTCGTGGACTTCGCGCTCGGCCGCGCGGCGCAGGGCACCGTCGAGCCGCCGGGTGGCCCGTACACCTCCTGCCAGATCGGCGCGCTCTGGCTGCCGATCGACGGCAGCGTGGCGCCGAACTTCCCGTAGTAGGAGGCTGCCGTGGCAGAGGTGACGCGGACCGGCCTGACGCCGATGCAGCCGGAGTGGCAGATCGAAGGGCGCGCGGGCATCGCCGTCGGCACGCGCGTCGGTCTGACGCCGCCCGCGACCGGGGGCACGACGACACGCGACGGGCGCGTGCGGAACACGCGCGTCGGCAACGTCGCCGCGATCGGATAGGAGGCTGCTATGACGAACCGAGAAGATCGCACGCTGCCGTGGGACGCCCTGACATTCGTGCTCGCGGCCGGCGGCGTGGCGCTGTTCTTCGTCGGAATCGGCTGGTGGCTCGCGAACCGGCGGCAAGCTGCGCTCGCAGGCGGGCTCGGCGGGCTCGACGGCGCTACGTTCTCGGTGCCGAGCTTCCCGCCCGCGCTGCCGGTGCAGCTCGCGCCGCTGCGCAGTCACGACTACGGGCAGTCCCGCCGCCCTGACGTGGAGAAGCGTGCCTACATCGAGCGTCGGCAGGTCGGCGCCTCGGCGGTCGAAATCTTATCGTCGTCCCGGGCGGGCGCGCGCCGCGTCCGCATCGCTTGCGACCAGCCGATCCGCATCGCCAACGGCCGCAACGTCGAGGGCGACCCGGGCCTCGGGATGCCGATCGCGGCGACCGAGCAGCCGTTCGATCTGGGCGTGCTGCCCGGCGACCAGAAGCTGTTCGCGGTCTGCGCCCCCGGCGGCTCGCCGGCCAACGTGACCATCCTCACGCAGCTCGTGGAGAGCTGACGGAGTCGCCATGCCCTACCTGACGCTCGGCACCCGAACGAAGACCGGCACCGCTGACGATGCGGACCCCAACAGCTCTGCGCCTGCTGCTGCCGACGTGATCGATCTTCCGCTCTTCGACACGTCCAAGGGCGAATCGTCGCACGGCTGGGTCTACTACCTGCGGTTTCTCGACGCGGGCGGGGCGGAGGTGGCCGACGGCTCGGCACACGTCACTCCGTGGATCCGCGATGCGCTCGACGACTCGTGGCTCGCGGCGGACCGCGACGAGCGCGTCGGCAACCGGCAGGGTTGTCAGGTGATTCCGTCGTTCCAAGGGGCAGCCTGCTTCTTCGCGTTGTCGGACGTCACCGGCACCGGCATCGCCTCCGTGCAGGTGCGCGTCGGGAGCCTCTGATCGTGGGCCAGATCAATCGACGGCAGCTCGGCACGTCCGACTCCCCGCAGATCATTCTGCCGGCCGACTACGCGCTGACCGACTTCGGGCAGCTTCGCGTCGCGAACCCACGCCGCCTCCTCGACCTCACGCAGATCGACGAGCTGAACACCGACGTGGTCAGCGTCTCGACGGTGAACGGTGCGACCGTGACGCACGAGCAGGCCACGTCGTCGTTACATGTCGAGCCGGGCGCGGCGAACGGCGCCAAGGCGGTGATCTCCACGGCGTACCAGCGGTACTCGGCGGGCGCCGCCCAGCAGCTTCTCCTGACAGGATGGCAGGAACAGGCGCTGCTTGACGGACAGCGCCTGCGCATCGGCTACTTCGATACGAACGACGGGCTCTTCTTCGAGGCGACGGGCGCAGGCGTGTCCCTCGTGCGCCGGACGAGCACCAGCGGTGTCGCCGTGGACGAAGCGACACCGACCGACCTGACGTTCGCAGACCTGCTCGGGCACACGATCTACGAGATCCGGTTCCGCTACCTCGGCCACGGACCGGCGCGCTTCTACCGGAACACGATCAAGATTGCAGACCTTGTCTTCGAGCCGGAGCAGGCCCCTTTCATGCGCTCGGCCCGGCTGCCGCTGCGCTGCGAGGTGGAGAACCTCCGCGCGTTCAACCTCGCCCTTGAAACGCCCGGCACGTTCCACTTTCAATGCGCGGCTGCCGTCGCGGAAGGCGGTTCGGACATTCCGATGCGCACGTTCGGCACCGCGCAGGCTGTCGCCTCCGTGACTACGGCCGAAACCGGCCTGCTCGCGATCCGCCTCTCGGCGCTCTACGCGGGCATCGTGAACCGGGGGCAAGTGCTGCCGCTCACGCTCTCGGTCGGCTCCGAGACGCAGCGCGGGCGCTTCACCGTCCGCTGGCGGCCGACGCTCCTGCTCCCCGATGCAGGCTGGTCCGCCGTCGATGCGACGAGTCGCGTGGAGCGCCGCTCGCTCCTGACCGGCGGCTCCGCGCCGAGCAACTTCGGGATCCCGCTCGCGAGTTTCTTCGTCGGCTCGGGCCAAGGGCTCACCGTGGACCTTTCGCCGCTCTTCGATCCGTCCGCGCGCATCATGCAGGTGGATCCGCTCTCCGGGGCACAGGGCGTGCTGTTGGTCACCGGGCAGAACGAGAACACCGGATCAACCGCACAGTTCGTCTCGTTGACGTGGGGCGAGCGGACGTAGTCATGGCACCTTGACGATCGACGCGGCTCGCGGCGAAGCTGCCTCGTGCCTGTGGCGATACGCTCGGTAGTCGGCAATCCCGCCGACAGACCATACAGGCTCTTCAACCGAAAGGAAGGCAGCAACAATGGCCGCCGTCGTTCCGACCCTCGTCCGCAACAAGCCCACCCACCGCACCTTCACGGCGACCGGCTCCGGCGCCGCGACCGACACCGCGACGAACGCCTCGATCGCGGGCTCGCTCAAGCCCGGCGTGCTGAAGACCTTCCTCTCCGCGACCTACGCCAACGAGGCGGCGGCCAACGCCGCCGCCGCCGCCGCTGGCATCGAGCTGTATGCCTACGGCGCGGGCTACTCGACGCTCCTGCGCTGGGTCGCGTCGGCCTCGACGCCGTCGCTCGGCTGGACGAGCGCCGCCGCGTCCCCCTTCGTCATCGGCATCCGGGGGCCGTCCGCGATCGGCGCGTGACGCCGCCCTGTCCCTCCGCTCCTCTGCACACCACGACGATCCTGAAAGGAAGCTGACACATGGCCGCTCTGACCCTGACCCCCAAGCGCAACACCCCGACGCACCGCACGTTCACCACGACCGGCGGCGGCGCCGCCGACACCATCGCCAACGCCCAGCTCGCGCAGTCGGGCGCGAAGGCCGGTCCGATCAAGACCTTCCTCGCCGCGACCTACGCCGACGAGGCGGCGGCCAACGCGGCGGCGGCGGCGGCGGGCATCCAGCTCTACGCCTACGGCGCGGGCGGCGTCAGCCTGCTGCGCTGGGTCGCGTCGGCCTCGACGCCGTCGGCCGCGCTGACCACGGCCGCCGCTTCGGCGCTCGTCGTCGGCATCCGTGGCCCGGCCGCGATCGGCGCCTGATCTCCGAGCAGTTCGTGACGCGACGGAGCGGGCCGTCCGGGCGACCGGGCGGCCCGCTCTGTTTTCAATGCGCCCCTTCTCGGACTACTCTGCCGGCAAAGGAGAAACTTCCATGTCCCTTCGCGAGATCCGCCTCACCCGCTACCCCGATTCGACCACCTTCCTCAACGGGCTCGGTCAGACGACGCCGCCACGCCCGCCGCCCCCGCCCGGCTACGAAGGCCGCCCGCAGACGACGATCTCGGAGGGCGCGCCTGTCGAGACGCCGATGCCCGCCAAGGGCGGCTGTCCGGCTGGCACCGTCGCGAAGGTCAGCCTCGGCGGCAAGAAGGTCTGCGTGCGGAAGGCTGCCGCGAAGCCCCCGGCGGTCAAGAGCGAGAGCACGTCGAGCGAAGGCCGCTCGCCCGGCACCGTCTACTCGCCCAACGAGGAGGGCGCGAACTACGAGGGCGACGTGACGATCATCTCGACGCCCAGCCCGGCGCCGAGCGCCTCGCCCGCGTGGGTGACCTACGCGAAGTGGGGCGGCCTCGCCCTCGGCGCCCTCGGCCTCGGCTTCGGCGCGTACAAGGGCTGGAAGTACCTGCGCGCTCGCAAGGCGTAGCCCTCGGCTGTCCTACGACTCCGGCGCGTCCGATTCGCTCGGCCGCCGGAGTCACGACTACACGGAGCAGAAAATGTCGATCGTCTACAGGCAGGTCGGGGGGCCGGAGCTGACCGGGCTCGGCGCCGACGTGGTGGATGCGCTGAAGAAGCAGGTCGATTCCGTCGGCAAGAAGGCCAGCGTGATGACCGACAAGGCTGGCAACGTCATCGCGGCGGTCAAGGGCGACGATCCGCTCAAGGCGCTGCTGGCTGGTGGCAAGCTGACGGTCACGACGAACTTCTCGCCCCCGGCGACCATCGACGCGGCGAGCCTCTTCGCCTCGGACCGACCCTCGAACAAGCCAGCGAAGGGCGCCGACTTCTACGCGAAGATGGTGCAGCCGACGTTCGTGCTGGAGTCGCCGGTCTTCGGGCGGCAGGTGATCGCCCCCGGCGGCACGGCTGACCCGAACGCATGGAAGCGGTACGCGGCGCTCGCCGCTCTCGGGCTCGGTGGAGCCGCGCTCTTTCTCTTCTTCCTCGGCCGCTGGTCGAAGTAGGAGGCTGTCATGGGGCTGCTCTCGGGACGGTTGACAGGGGCGGGGGCGCTGACCTACGGCGTGCTGCCCTCGCGCGACGCCTTCGTCGCCGCGTTCAACCGCACGCTCGGCGCGGGTGAACGCTACGCCATCAAGCTGAATCGTTCGGACGCGCGGGCCGCCGACGGCACGACGATCGGGACGGACAGCTACATGGCCACCGAGCTGTACAAGGGCGTCGGAGAGCTGGTCGCGAAGGGAGACGACGCGGCCCTCGACCTCGCCTCTTCGATCCTCTCGACGCTCGGCATCGAGTGGATCTGATCTGCGATCATGCACGTCCCTGAAGATCTCCCGGCCGCCTTCGCGGCCTTCGTGCGCCGCACGACCGCGCCGCCCCTGCCGCACGGCGACGAGGCGCGGGGGCGCCCGCGTGGCGTGCAGCACCTCATGCTCTGGGACGAGCGCGCGAAGGAGTGGCTCTTCCCGACGGAAGCGACGGCGCCGCGCCTGCATGAGATCAACGAGCGCGGCCTCGCCTCCTCCGACTTGAAGACGTGGGCCTTCGTGCTCACCCGCGAGCTGCGAGAGGCAGGCTGGTCCGCACCGGCAAAGCAGTACGTCGAGCTGCGCCACCACCTCGACACGCGACGCGCGGCGACCGTGTACTATGCCGTGGGTGAGGGCTGGCGGCTCGCGCCGTTCGTTGCGCAGATCGGTTCGACAGGGCACTCGACGTATCCGAGCCTCTTCGGCGCGTTGTACGCAGCTTTGCGGCTAGGGTATCTCTGCCCGGAGCCGGGCGCGGTGGATCGACTCTTCGTGAGGTGAAGTCATGGCAGCGGTCACGGGGCACATCGAAGGGCAGCACGACACCGTCGAGCTGGTGCCGCTCCACAACGAGGCACACCGGGCGGCCGTGGACGCAGGCGCCTTGGAGCTGCCGCGCGAGGCGCTGGTCGCGCAGGCGCTCGGTGCGCCGAAGGAGGAGGGGAGCGAGAAGGGCGGCGCGACGAAGCTGAAGCCGCTCGAAACCGCGCACGCGGGGCTCGTCCGCATGGCGTGGTTCCGCTCGGCGCTCTACAACGAGATCGTCAAGCGGCAGATCGATCTGGTGAAGGTGAAAGAGAACGCGCCGCCCTACGGCGGCTACGCCTTCCTGCTTCAGCCGGGCCTCGACGGCAATACGGTCCCGTGGAACCCAACGGCCGGTGGCAGGGAGCGCGCGGTCTTCAAGCTCTTCTCGACCAACTCCAAGATGGCCTGCCCGACGTGGGATCTTCCGGCGGGCGTCTACAAGATCGGCGGCTCGTGTCCGGGCGCGGATGGCGGACAGGTGATCGCATCGACGGTGAAGGGCGGCCTGCCGATCGTCGGGCGCCCGGAGCGTGTGCTGGAACGCGCGATCTGCAACGCTTGCTACGCCGTGGGCAGCGGCTACGAGCGTTTCGAGGCGCAGGCCGGTGAGCTGACCCGGATGCTCTGGACGAGCTACTGGCTCGGCCGTGATCCCGAAGTTTGGATCTCCACGATGGTCGCAGCGGTCAAGCTGGTCGTGAACGAAGCTCGCTGGTGGGGTGGGCCGCGCGGGAAGAGCGGGATCAACCCGCTGACCGTGCTGCCCTTCCGCCTGCACTCGTCCGGTGACTTCTTCTCGTTCCAGTACGCCGCCGCGTGGGTCGAGGTGATCAACCGGGTGCGCGACTGGCAGCTCGCGGAGAAGCGCACGTCGGAGACTCGGCCCGTGGCGTTCTGGGCGCCGACGCGGACGTGGGCGACCGGCTACGCATGGCAGGCGTTCTGGGCAGCCACCTACGGCATCGAGCTGCCGCATGGCAGCGAGCGTGAACGCGAAAGCGCGTTGCGCCACGCCGTGAAGCTGAAGCACTCGGGCAGCCTCGTCATCCGGCCGTCCGCCTTCCACTTCGACGATCCGGCGCCGAAGCCGGGCGAGGTCGGCTCGCCCTACGCGGGCTCCACGAGCATCTACAAGCAGCGGCTCGCAGAGCTGATCGAAGAGGGCGAGGAGGCGCTGCACGCCTATGCGACCTACACCTGCCCGGTCTATGCGGCAGGCAAGGGCAGCAAGTCTTGCAACGCCGCGCCCGCGCCGAATGGGAAGATCGGCTGCCGCGTCTGCTGGGTGGACGGCAAGCAGACCGTCAACTACGTCGCGCACTAGGAGGAAGTCATGCCGAAGTACACGCTGGGCGACGACGAGCTGGACGCGCCAACTCCGAAAGCGAAGAGGAAGCGCAAGCCAGCGCCGCCGCGCGCGCCGCTCGACCCCGATCTCCTGCCGGAGGTCGAGGGGGCGTGGGAAGCGCAGCCCGCCGACGAAGCTGGCGAGGGCGAGGGCGAGGGCGAGGGCGAGGGCGAGGGCGAGGGCGAAGATGAAGGCGCGTCGAAGAAGCGCGTGCGCGTCGGGCTCAAGCACAAGAGCCGGCTCGCGCCGCACGCCGACTCACGTGTACACCGGCTCTTCGCGCGTTACCTGACGGACCCGGGGACGCTGGGCGTCGAGGATCGGCTGACCTCGGGCTACGAAGACAGCAAGCCCTGCGACAACGTGCGCGAAAACACGAAGATCCAGCTCGTGGCGCTGGGCGCCTCAGGCGGCACGTCCGGCTGGCGCGTCTTCCGGGGGAATCCGAAGGATCCCGATCCGCGCAAGCGCGCGCCGTACAAGATTCGCACGCGGCGCGGCAAGCACGACGCTCGGCAGGCGGGCGTCTACATCCGGGTCTGCCCGCGCGAAGGCGAGAACGGTCCGATCGTCCGGGTCACCTCCGCGAGGCAGGCGGTGAAGGTCGGCAAGGCTGTCCGCGCCGGCCCGCCGACGCCGGAAAGCATCGCGTGGGAGCGCGCCAAGGCGGGGCGCGCGCACGGCGAGCCCGACACGAACGTGCTGCCGATGGCGCTCGGCGCGGTCGAGGCGCCCCCGGTCAGCAACGCGAAGTTCACGGTGCAGCTCTGCCGCGAGGCGTCGATCCGCAAGCGGCGGGTCTGCGTCGTCGGGCAGGGGAAGACGCCGACGAAGGCCACGCAGGACGCACGCGCGCAGCTCCGGCGCAAATAGGAGGAGGCTGTCATGGGAATGCTCAAGGGTCGGCTGGGCGGGGGCGCAGGCGCCGTCTCTCCTGTCGGGCTGCGCGCGATCGAAGCGCACTACAACCAGCATATCGAGCGCATTCTCGCCAGCTTGCGCGCTTTGGAGGCGACGGAGGAGCAGCTCAACGCGCTGATCCCTGACTTCACCTACGACGATACCGGGGCGCCCTACCCTTTCGGCCTGCGCCTACAGGTCGAAGAGTTGCGTGAAGGGCGTAAGTGGCGGTTCAAGTACGCGATTGCAGATGCCGATGAGGCTGCCGCGCAGTAGGAGGGCTGTACCATGCCGACCGTGATGGATCGTCTGCCATTCCTCGGCACCTCCGGGCGGGAGCAGCTCGCCCGGCGCGTCGCCGCCTGCGCGCCCGCCATCGCGCAGGGCTTCGGCCTCTCCGAGTCATGGCTACAGGACGCCCGGAAGCTCGGGTGCGGCAACTTCGGCTGCGCCTACCTGCTCTCGGGCGTCCCGGCCGACCGGGCCGTCTTGAAGTTCACCTCCGACAACTTGGAGGCGCACACCGTCGCGCTGCTCCGGTCGTGGGGCGAGCGCAAACCAGACGGGATCGTGAAGTACGGCAGGATCTACCTGCTCGGCAACTGCGCCGTGCTGCCGCGCGCCCGGCCGTTCGTCTACAAGCACCCTCACACGAAGCAGCAGGTGCGCTGGCGCGGCCCCGGCGCGCCCTACCGTCCGGTGTGGGCGATCGAGCGCGAGGAGCTGCCCGACGTGGCGGCGGCGCTGAAGGCTGCGCGCATCAAGAAGAGCGAGCTGACGAGCTGGCTCTACACCGTGCATCGGTGGGCGCAGGATCTGGCGGTGGATTACATCGGGCGTCGGCCCTACTTCCGTGGCTTCTACGACGAGTCGGACCGCGCTCGGACGCGCGACAAGCTGTTCGACGCCGACGGCGAGCCGTCGGAGGAGACGCGGCGCATGGGCGGCGCCGAGCTGCTCCACACGATCGAGTGGCTGCTGGAGCGGCAGATCGCGTTCTTCGACTTCGTGAAGATCGCGAACCTCGGCTGGCGCGAGGGTACGGGCCTCGTGATCCGCGACATCGGCTACGCCTCGACCGAGCTGGACTTCGAGGACGAGGACGCGCCCGGGCGCCTCGGCGGGGTACTCTCGGCCCCGAACGGTTCGGGCCGCCTCGGCGGCGGCCTCTTCTAGGAAAGGAATGCAGTCATGGCTCTCCTCGCGGGCTTCCTCGGCGGCGACGACGTTCCGGTCTGGCCGCGAGAGGCGGACGGCAACCGGCACTTCAGCGGGAGCAACGTCGTTTCGGCGATCGAAGACTCGGCGGAGCACTCCGCGCTCTCCCGTCGGCTCTTGACGTGGATGAGCCCTGCGACGTTTCTCCTGCTTGCGAAGTCCGGCAAGGACGACGAGAAGCAGGCATTCGTCGATGACCTCGTGCGACGCGGCGTGCCGTTCACCTCGCTACCGACGCTCTACCTTGAAGGCGAGGGTGACACCTTCCGCGTGCGCGGCCACGAGGGGCGCCACCGCCTGCGCGCTCTGGAGACGATCGAAGTCGAGCAGGTGCCGGTGGTCCTCTCGCACAGCACGTTCCGGTGGGCCGTGCCGCCGACCAACAAGTTCAACTACGCTCCGTGGCCGTCCGGGCTCCGTTCAGAGACGGGGCGCAACGTCGTGCCCGCCTCGATGGTCGGCCTCACCGCAGCGTACGAAGCGGCCATGCGCCGCAAGGATTGAAAGTCATGGCTCTCCTCGCGGGCTTCCTCGGTGCAGGTGCGTGGTACCTCGCGGACGACGCCCCGGTTGATACCGGCAAGCGCGCCGAGCATCGCGCGGCCGAAGCCCGGCAGCTCTTCAAGAAGCTGACGGCGCCGGGCGCTGGGGCGCTGGACCCGGCCGAGGTTGTGCGAGTCTCGCAGGCGTCTCTCGTCGCCGACGTGATCGACGCCGCGACGACGCTGACGTGGTGGCGCAGGGATCGGAGGATCCCTGAGGCGCTTCTGCGCGCTGCCAGCAAGATGCACAACGCCGCAGTCGCATACGGGCCTGTGACGCCTGCGCGTGAGGCAAACTTCCGCGCCTTCAAAGCGATGACCAAGCCGTACCAGCGTGGCGCCGTCAACGCGCTCGTAGATGCCATCCTCGCGGATCTCGCGACGCTGCCCGTTCCACCTGCTGACGTGCTCGCGCTCGCACGAAAGGCGGTCAAGTAGTCATGGCTCTCCTCTCTGGTTTCCTCGGCGGCGATATCACCCCGGAGCGCGCCGCCACGGTGCTCCGCGAAGCGGTGGCCAAGCTGGCCGACGCCCGCGCGACGCTCGCCAAGCATGAGGCGACGCTCGCGACCGTCGCGAAGGCCATGCGCGGCGACGCCGCGAAGCTCGCCGCCGCGCAGAAGACGGCCGCCGCGAAGCCGAGCCCGCGCAACGCGAAGGTGGCGGCCGGTGCAGCCTCGCGCGCCGCCGCGTCCGCCGAGCGGCACGAGTGGATGCAGCGCACCGTCGAGGCGGCCCAGCGCGACCTGCACGCGGCGGAGGAGCAGTTCCGCTCGGCGGTCGCGCACGCCCGCTCGACCAGCCTCGGCGCCGCCGACCCGGACGACGTTCTGTATGACTTGGACTACATCTACTTGCACAACTTGGTGCAGGCGGTCCGCGACGTGGAGGAGAACGGCACGTCGCTGCATGTCCTGCTGGGCGAGCTGTTCGGTGACGACGACCTGCCGCCCTACGCGCCGGAGGAAGAAGACGCGCAGCGCGATTGGGCGCTCGGTCTTGCAGATCAGCGCCTCGCGAACCTCGCGAAGAAAGTGCGCGCGAAGGTGGCGGCGGGCAAGCTGTCGAAGGACGCGCTCAACATCACGGTCGGGCTGTAGCGCGCAGCACAGTCGTGGTATAGTTATCCCATGCACCTCTACTACTTCGGCTGCTACCCCGTTTTCAATCTCTACGGGCACTACCTCTACGACGCCGCTGGTCGGTCCCAGCCGGCCCTCGCGACACCGTGGGGGTACGACCTCGACGGTGTGCTGCTGATGCCGACGAATCGTGTGACGCAGGTGCAGCAGCGCGAGGGGCACGGCGTGCTCGTCCAGCTCGACGGCTGGACAGCCTTCTCGTTCTGGGACCGCTCGGGTGATTCGCGGCTCAACTCCAACTCCGCGTTCGTCGCAGACGCGCTGTTGAGCCACGAAGAGCTGCTCAAGGCGGCACTCGACACCTTCCCGACGCTCTTCCGGCGGTTCAGCTTCCCCCTCGTGCTGGCCCAGCCGTTGCCCCTCGGGCAGCGGCAGCTTGGCTGGTTCGGCTGACCGGCCGCCTCGGCCAGCCCTGCCGAGCCCTCCCCGGCCGCCTCGGCCCGGCCGCCTCGGCCCGGCCCCGGCAGAGCGCCCGGCCCGGCCCCCCGGCCGCCTCGGCCCGGCGGAGCCCTCCCGGTCAGCCCCGGCCAGCCCCGGCGGAGCCCTCCCGCTGCCCCGCTGGCAGGCGATCGGGGGCTCGCCCAGCCCGACGGGGCGCCCGGCCCCTCGGACGCGCCAGCGGGCCTGCTAGGGGCCTTCCCGGGGGTGCCGCCCCGGCGCCCCGCCGAGCCCTCCCCGGCCGCCCCGGGCGCGCCCTCCGGGGGCGCCCGTTCGGCGCGGGAGGCTGGCGACGGTCCAGCCTGCCCGGAACCCTCGGAGGCTCGCATGGGCAGGCTGGCGAGAGCGGCGTGCAGCAGCCTTCGACGTGCTGGTAGGGGTGCAGGCGGGGTTGCCCCCGCCCGCTCGCCCGGCTCACCCCGCCGAGAGCGCGTGAATCGCCCAGAACGCCTCGGCCTCCGCGAGCGCCTCGCGCTCGTCCGGCGGGACGTTCCACGGCTCGCGCGGCGCGATCGACGTGCCGCCGTAGGCGGTGAAGATCGCGACGGCGTCACCCGTGCGCAGCCCGATGGCGACGAGCGACGCGACCGGGCGAGGCGGGCGCGCGACGAGCCGCGACCCCTGCTCCCGGTCGCCCCGGCGCGCGTAGGTCACCTCCGCCTCGGGCACGGGCGGGTCGCCCATGCTCGGGCCGTGCAGCCCGCACGGCGCCGTGCCGAGCGCGGCCGGGAGCGGCAGGACCGCGAGCCAGAGCCGCCCGTCGGGCGCGGCCTCCGCCTGCGCCTCGACGTGGGCGCGCTGCGCCTCCGTCAGCGCGTGATCGGCGTGGTGCCACTTGATCGTTACCATGATTTCTCCCTGCGCCCGTCAGGGCGTCGTGCCGACGCGAATGCGCCAGCCGTGGTAGGCGCGACTGAACTCCTGCACGAAGGCGTCGTCCTCGTGCGTCTCGTGCAGGCGCGCGAAGGCGAGCGCCTCCTCGACCTCGCCGACCTCGACCCGGACGTGGGTCGCGCGGCCGACCTGCCCGTCGAGTGAGGCGCCGATCGCCTCCTCGACCGCCGCGAGGATCGCCTCGCACGCCTCGGGCGAGAGGTGCCGCCTCACGGCTGCACCGTGGCGGCGGCGGCGGCGTCCCGGCTGCACGCGGGGCAGCAGTCCCACGCCTTGCCGGGGTAGCAGGCGGTCGTCGTGTGCGCGCCGCACACCGCGCAGTCGTGGGGGATGGCGCGGCGGTCAGCGGAAGCGGCGACCTTGCGGGCGTTGCGGACGGAGCGGGGGGCGCGGCGGGCCATGACTTCCTCCCTTGCCCGGCTCGCGCCGGGCTTGGTGTCGTGACTGCCCTACAGCGCCTCGCCACCGAGGGCGCGGGCGGCAGCGGCGCCGACCCGGGTGGTGGGGTGCCACTCCACCACCGCCACCTGCGAGTGCCCGGGCAGGGCGTGCGCGCGCTCCGTCGCGCGGACGAGGGCGAGCGCCCTCTCCGCCGCCCTGCGCGCGCCGAGCATGGCGCCGTGCGGGCCGATGACCTGCCACGCCCCATCCTGCTCCACGAGCTGATACAAACGCATGATTTCCTCCCTTGCGGTTGTCGGGGGCTCGATTGCCCCGCTACTGGTGAGAGGCACCCTCGCCCCTCGGTCTGACAGGTCCGCGCTGCCCCTGTCCCGTCCGCGCTGCCCTGCGAACGTGAGAGGAGCGTACCACGATGGTCGGAGGATGCAAGGGGTGTCGTGGCTACAGCGGGGGGCGGATCGGGGAGGAAGGCTGTCAGGGGAGCTGGCGTGATCTCCAAGGCTTCCGCGCAGGCTGGCGCCGCCATGATCGGTCAGCCTGTCTCGAAACCGTCAGCCTGCTTGCCTGCCCGCCAGCCTGCATCGAGCATCGGCAGGCAGAGCTGGGAAGACTCTCCCAGCTCTGCCGCTCGCCTAGCGGAAGACGAAGCGGAGCAGCGCGCGGGCCGTGCCGAGCGCCCGGCGAGCGACCGGGTCGATCTTCCCGCCCGCGAGCATCCGGCTCACGCGCAGGTCGCACCCCGCGTCGCGGGCCATCGCCAGCGCGATGGCCGCGCGGCACTCGTGCTGCCCGACGTGCGGGTTGCCCTCCGGGCCGAGCGCATCGAGCACCGCCCGGATCCGGGCGAGCGCCTCAGTCTCGACGACGGCGCGGTCGGCGGGGCTCACGAGCACACCGCCTCGCCGCAGGGCGGCGCGACCGGCAGGCGGCCGACGAAGAGCAGCGCGCGGGCCTGCTCGTGGAACACGGACAGGATCTGCCGCGCCTGCTCCTCGGTCACGCAGCCGAGCGTCGAGGGCGAGTGGCCGCCGAACCCGGAACGCGCGCGGTGAGAGAAGCCCAGCTCCTCTCCGATGTGATCCAGCGCCTTGTACAGCGCGGGCGGGATCGGGTCCGCGTGCCCGGTGAAGAGCTGCCGGGCGCGCTCGTCAGCGGCGGCGGCGAAGAAACGGGCGCAGCGGGCGTCGTCGCGCGCCGCCTCCGCGTCGCGCACCCCGCGCACGAGCGACTCGAACGCCTGTTTGGCGCCCTCCGCGTGGCGCCACTCCCCCTCGACGGCGCGGCCGAGCCGCGTGTCGTTCGGGTCGGCCGACACGCGCACGAGCGCCTCGCCGCCGTAACGGGGCAGCGGCCCCACGTGCTTCTCCGCCTCCGGCGAGGGGTCGCCGTGCAGCTCGTAGAACGACCGACGGTCGTCGCCGGTCAGCGGCGTCCGCCGCACGAGCGTCAGGACGGGCGCCGTGGCGCCCTCGCGGACCAGCACGGCCACGACCTCGGCCGGTGCGGCCCGCACGGCCGCGCTGTACGCCTCCGCGCGCGCCCAGCGGTCCGCCTGCTGCCACGCCACGGTCGTCCGGCACCGGGCGCACGACGTGAGGGCGGGCGCCTTGGCGCGCACCGCGTGCTTCGCGCCGCACGCGGCGCGCCCGAGGTTGTCGAAGTGCATCATCGTTCCCATGTACCCCTCCGGTGCCCGGCTCGCGCCGGACTGCTGTTGTCGTGACTGCTCGGCGGCCCTACGCCACCACCGCCGTGGACGGCGCGCCCCGGGCGTGGCGGGCGGCGCGCCGCAGCGCCGCCTTCTCGCGGGCGAACCACGACGCCCGGGTGTAGTACCTGCGCGGATCGGCATCCCAGCGGATGTACACGCTGGTAGCACTCCACTCGCCCGGCAGAGTGCGCGCGACGGCGCGCAGCCGCTCCCAGCAGCGCGCGGCAGCGGCCCGCGCGTCGTCGCGCGCCTCCTCCCAGAGCGCGACGCCGTCGGCGTCGCCCGCCGCGCCGCACCGCTCGGCGCAAAGGGCGTACTCGCCCCCCAGCTCCTCAGCGAGTTCGACCTCGCCGCAAAGGTTGTAGGCGTCCGCCCAACGGGCGGCGACCTTGCGGGCGTTGCGGGTGGAACGGGACGGGCGACGCATGACTTCCTCCGGTGCCCGGCTCGCGCCGGGCTGCTGACTGCCCTACAGCGCCTTGCCGCCGAGGGCGCGGGCGGCAGCGGCGCCGACCCGGGTGGTGGGGTGCCACTCCACCACCGCCACCTGCGGCTCCCCGGGCATCAAGCGGGCGTGCGCGCGCTCCGTCGCGCGGACGAGGGCGAGCGCCCTCTCCGCCGCCCTGCGCGCGCCGAGCATGGCGCCGTGCGGGCCGATGACCTGCCACGCCTCATCCTGCTCCACGATCTGGTACAGGCGCATGACTTCCTCCCTTGCCGTGGTTGATCGCCCCGCTACTGATGAGAGGCACCCTCGCCTCCCGGTCTGACAGGGCCGCGCTGCCCCTGCCCCTCGCCGCCGCCGCCGCCCCCACCACCGCTCTACAGGGACCACTCTCGCACGGCCCGACACCCCTTGCAAGGGCCTATCGACACCGTCGGGGGGCGGATCGGGGAGGAAGGCTGTCAGAGCAGGATCCGCGCGCGTGCAGGCTGGCAGGTGGCGCCATGACTGCACGGGCGACCTTGCCCCGGAGCCGACAGCTTGGTACACCCTTGCCATGCAGACGCCGAAACCGACGCTGACGTTGATCTACATGGACGGCTGCATTCATTGTGCAGAGGCGAAGCCGGAGTTCTGGGAAACGGTGCGGCGTCTCGGGGGCGGAATCGAAGGCCGCCTCGCCAACATCGACAAGGTGCGCATCAGCTTCCCCGTCCCCTACCTCCCGACCGTCCTGCTCCAACTCTCCGATCGGTACTACACCGCGACGCCGGACAAGGTGCCGATGCTCGCGACGAACCTCACGGCGTGGGTCACGCTCTGCCTGCGCGATGCAGATCTGAAGCGCACCCGCGCGCGCGCCGCCGCCCTCGTGGCCGAGCGAACCGGGCGCAAGCCGTAGAAGGAGGCTGCCATGCTCGCCGTCTTCGTTTCGACCCACGCCAGCCTGCTCTTGCTGCTCGTGCTCGCGCAGGCCGGGCTCGCCGCGTTCGCGCGCGCGCTGCCGTGGCCGGCGCGCTGGATCGCGCGCAAGCCCCTTGCCTGCCCGGTCTGCATGTCCGGCTGGGCAGGCTTCGCGGTGTGGGGGGCGGCCGTGGCCGACGGCTGGCTCGTCGAGGCGCCGCTGCTGCTGCTCGGCGCAGGCTGGTTCGCCGGAATCGCAGTCGGCGCGCTGATCTTCAGCAGGCTGTACCCGCCGCCGATCGAGCTGCCCGGCCTCTAGTCAGCCTCCGGCGAGAGGCGCCCTCGGGAAGGATCGCAGGATCCTTGCCGGGGCCGCCGATGCTCACCCCTTCCCGGCCGCACGGACCCGCGCGTCCCACTCAGCGACGACCCGCGCGATCGTCGCCTCGTCGTACCCGAACGGCCCACACGCGAGGTAGGCCGCGCGGCGGAGAGCCAGCACGTCCAGCCCCGGCTGCGCCTCGCGCAGCTCCACCTCGATCCCCGCGATCACCGCCGCGAACCGCACGGCGGCGGCGGCCTCGTCGAGCCGCGTCCACCACCCGCCGAGCAGGCCGACGGACAGGGACGTGATTACCCGCCCCTGCTTCCAGAGGCGGAAGGTCTGCGTGCAGCGGGGGTGAAACTGCGCCCCCGGCACCGTGAAGAGGTCGAGCGACCGCTCGCCCGCCTTCAACGCCTTGACCGCGCCCGCGAGCCACGCGGGCGGGGCCTGCTTCGTCTTGCGCGCCATGACTCAGCCCTCCTTGCCGAAGAACTCGATCCACTCGTCGTCCTCGTCCGGCCGGGCCGGATCGGGGACGAGGGCGCCCGCGCACGAGGCGCAGACGTGCAGCTCCTCCGTCAGGCCCCGCGAGGAGCCCGCCGCCGTCGCCGTGCCGCGCCGGTCGCGGGGCACCCAGCGGATGCGCTCGCGGGCCGCGCCGTCGCAGAACTCCCCGAAGATCGCCCCGCTCTCGCAGGGCTGCTTCGTCGTCGTTTTCCCCGTCTTCCTCGCCATGGTCCGCCTCCCTTTCCCCTGTAGGAGCCCTGCCGGCTCCCGGTCTGACAGGTCCGCGCTGCCCCTGTCCCTCGCCCCCACCACCGCTCTACAGGGACCACTCTCGCACGGCCCGACACCCGTGACAAGGGCGAACAAGGACCGTCGGGGGGCGGATCGGGGAGGAAGGCTGGCGGGGTCAGGGGCGGCGAAAGAGGAGGCTGCCCTACACCGACAAGCTGGTCGGCCTGAAGTCACGGCTACGCGACGCCTTGCGCGAATCGAAGAACGTGCGCGATAGTGCAGCTTGTCGGCGGCGACGAACGCCGCGAAGCGATCCACTACGAGGAGAAGATCATGGCGGACAAGAAGACGAGCAAGAAGGCGAAGGCTGCCCGTGCGGCGGCGCTGCGCGCGGCGAGCGCGGGCATCGCGGCGGGCAGCGCGGCGCGGGCCGCGAAGAAGAAGAAGAGCGGCGGCAGGCGCAACACGGGCAAGCTGGCGGCGAAGGCGCGCGCCCGCATGGCCGCCCCGCTGATCGGCGAGAAGACCATCGCGAACGTCCCGCTGCGCTGCTACTCGCGCCGCGTCGGCGTGCGCGGCGGCAAGATGCGCCAGCGCGGCTTCTGCTTCGACAAGAGCAAGCTCGGCCCGAAGGCGAAGAAGGCGGCGGCGAAGTAGCCGTCACCCGCGCAGCACCCGTGAAAAGACGACGCCCCGGCCGGGAGTTTTCCGGGCCGGGGCGTCGAGTTTCCTGCGCGGGACGGGGACGGTGGACGGAGATCGCGCAGTAACTGCCCTCCGTCATATCAGGCGGATGATCTCCCTGCAAGCTGGCAGGCCCCTCCTAGCTAGAACGACGACGCCAAGTCGTCCCAATACACCTTGCCGGTGTCGGTATCGACGTACCGCCCGCCACGGTCGGGATGCCCGCCTTCCGCCGCGAAGAACCTCTGGCTCGCACCGGCCGACTCGAAGACGATCGTCGTGTGCGCCGTCGCCGCTGGGTCCACGTCACCGAGCTGCCCGCCGTGCTGCACGTTGAACCCCTCGCCCGTGCCAGAGAGCACCTCGACGATCCCGTGCGCCCGGCGTTCCTCCGGCGTCAGCGCCGTGAAGGCTGCTGTCACCCTTGCGGAGCCGCAGAGCAGCAGCTTCTCACGGTCGCGCACGAAGAGCCCCTGCTCACGCTTCGCCGCCGTCTTCCTCTTCGCCTTCGCCGCCATCGTCCGCTCCTCCTGCCGGGGGCCTCCGCCCCGGCACCTGTAGTACCTGCACCGCTTCGCGCCGGGCGGCCTCGCCCCGGCGGTCATAGGTCTGCGTCGTCTGCAAGCTCGCGTGCCCTGCAAGCTGCGACACCCGTAGCACGTCCACGCCTCGGTCGAGCAGCGTCGTGACGTAGGTCCGGCGCAGGTCGTGCGGCGCGAACCGCGCCACCCCGACCGCCGCCGCCAGCTTCACGAGCTGCCGGTAGATCTCCTGCGCGGAGAAGCCGCGCTCCGGGTGGTAGTTGCCCCACTTGTCGGCCGCGCAGAACAACTTCCCCGGCGTCCCGCCTCGGACGTGCAGCCACGACTGCAACCGTTCCTTCCCGCCCGGCGGCAGCGGCAACCGGCGTTCCTTGTTGCCCTTGCCGAGCACCGCGAGCGAGCCCTCGCCGGCCGGGTCGAACGCGCCCACGTCGAGCGCGGCGATCTCCGAGCGGCGCAGGCCGCAGAACGCGGCGAGGGTGAGCACGGCGGCGAGGCGCACGTCCGCGCCGTCGAGCAGCTTGCCCAGCTCTTCCGCCGTGAGCGCCCGGCCGCGCGGGAGCCGCGAGCCGCGCACGGGCGCCAGATCGATCAGGCGCTCCAGCTTCTCTCGGTCGATCAGGCCGAGCCGCCACGCCTCGCGCAGCACGCCGCGCAGCGCGGACAGGTGCTTGGCGGCCGAGCGCGGGGCGTACCGGGCCGCGACGGCGGCGCGCAGCTCCTGAGCCTGCGCGTAGGTGAGCTGCTCCCACGGCACGGCCAGCGGGTCCAGCTCCGCCGGGAAGCCGCCAGCCTGCGCGAGCGCCCGGAGCGACGCGGCCATCGTGCGGCGGCTCTCGACGCTGCCGAGCCGCACGAGGTAGGCGCGGCCCGCCGACGCCTCGGGCGCGACCGTGACCGGCGCGGCCGTGCTGGGTGGCGCGAGCACCACGAGCGCCTCGGCGGCGCGTCCGGGCGCTCGGGCGCCCTCCCCTGCCCTCTCCTGCCCTGCTCTCGACGGCGACGCCACGGCTGCACCTCGGGGGAAGAGCGGGCAGGGTACCTCGGACGGGGCGGCGAGAATACCCATTACCGTACCTTGACGAAAGCTGAGAAAAATCGCGGCTTTAGTCAGCTTTCCACGATTACCGGCCCTTGACCGCCCGCCTTCCCCTCCCCAGAGCTGCCCGGCCGGCGCCCGGCGCCCGGCCGCCGGAGGCAGGGAGGGGAGGGCAGGCTGGCCCGCCGCCAGCCTGCGCGCGGGGCGCCAGACGACCAGCCTGCGCGCCAGACGGGCAGCCTGCGCCGGGCCGCCGGGCCGAGCGGCGATCTTGTCGATCGCCGCTCGGCGCCGCTCGGCTAGTGGGTGGTGGTGCCCTCGGGCGCCTCGCAGTCGCAGCCCTCGCAGTCCCCGTCGCAGCTCTCCTCGGTGGGCTCGTCGGCGCACGTCTCGTAGATGGGGGCGCCCTCGGCCTCCCGGGCCTCCCGCCACCCGGCGACGAGCTGATCGAGCTGTTCGTCGTGGGTCGAGTCGAACGCGGCGACCAGCGCCGCGCGCAGCGCCGTGTCGCCCCGGGCGATCACGCTATAGAGCGCCCGCTGCGCATCCATCGCGGACAGCAGCGCGATCGTCAGCGCACGCCGCGTGCAGGTGGCGCAGGCCATGCCGCCGACGCCGCCCGCGCCGCCGATGAGCAGCGTGCGCAGCAGCAGCAGCAGATCGAGCCGGTTCCGCCGAACGAGCTGGATCTCGTCCACCCGGGTCCGCTCCTCCGGGGTGGTCGTCGCGTCGAAGCGCCGCAGGATCTCCTCGTGGCCGCGCATGGTCACGGTGCCGTCGTGGACGGTCGCCGTGATCTCCGGCGGCGGCGCCCCGGCCGGCGCGCTCTTCGCGGCCCCGGCCCCGGCCCCGGCCCCGCGCCCCTTGCCCGCGCGGCGGCGCGGCCCCTGCTCTGCGATCTTCCTCGTAGCCATGACTGCACCTCTTTCCGTGCCCGGCAGCGCCGGGCAGTTGTGCTGCTTAGTGGGACTGCTCCGGGAGCGTCGGCATCGCCCGACGCAACGCCGTGGTGATCACCTTGTCGTTGCGCCCCTGCGCGTACTGCGCATCGAGCCATGCGTGCGCCTCGCGCCCCTCGCGCTGCGCCGCGAACCGCTCGGCGCGGTCGATCAGGTGAAGGATCTCCCACCGGATCGTCATATCGATCCGGGCGGCGTCGCCCCGGCCGGCGCGCTCCACGAGCGACGCGCGCAGCCGAGGCAGCCGGGCGATGATGGTGCCCCGCTCGGCCGCCGTGATCGTCCCTTCGATCGCCAGATCGAAGAACCGCGCGATCCGCGCGCGCAGCTCTTCGACCTCCGCGCGCGGCACGCCGCGCTCCTTCGTCGTCTCCGTCGGCGTCGTCACGGCTGCTCCCATCCGGCGTCCTGCCCGGCATCGGCCTCGGCCATGCCGATGACACTCTGCGCGCGGCCGAGCGCGCGGAGGTAGGCGCGGAGCGTCCGATCCATCTCTTGCACGACGGTCGCCATGTCGGCGCGCACCTGCGTGGAGGCGTACTCCGACGCGGCGCGCTCCTCGGCGCGGAACGCCCCCTCGGCCTTCGCACCGGCCACCCGCACGACTTCACGGTACTCCGCAAAATCGGCGTGCAGCGCGTCGAGCCGCACGGTCGCCGTCGTCGTCGTCGTCGTCGTCGTCTTCGTCGCCGTCACGGCTGCTGCTCCTCGCGCGCGGGGCGCGTGGGCTCCAGCTCCGCCGCGTCGGCCGCGCGCCGCAGCACGAACTGCGCGCGGGCGAGGGCGCCGGAGAGCGCGCGCATCGCCACGTCGAGTTCGCGATCCACCTCGTTCAAGGCCGTGACGACCTCCAGCGGCTGTACCGCGCCGATCCGGGCGCGCCTGCACGCTTCGTGGTAAGCGGTGAGTAGCACCGCGTGCTCCGTGTTCGACGCGGCGCGGTGCGCGCCGATCAGCTCGGACGTTCCACGGCAGGCAGCGTAAGCGCGGCGCAGCGCCTCCGCCTCGTCCGGCGCCGCTTCGCGGCGCTGGTCGTACTCCTCCTCGATCCGCGCCTCCGTCTCCTGCTGGATTCCCTTGAACGTGTGCGCCACCTTGATCGCCATGGCCGACCTCCCTTTCATGCGTAAGAGCCCTGCCGGCTCCCCGGTCTGACAGCAGCCCATCCGCCCTCGCCGCCGCCCTCCGCCGCCCTCCCCTGCTGTGACACCCGTACCATACCACGGCCGACGCCCCTTGCAAGGGCGAACAAGGACCGTCGGGGGGCGGATCGGGGAGGAAGGCTGACAGGGGCCTACTACGTCTAGGGCGAAGCTGGCGTCACACGCAGGAAGGCCCGCAAGCTGTTCGCCTGCGGGCCTTCCGGTACAGCTTGCGCTCCCGTCAGTACGTCAGCCGGAGCAGCGCCTCGTGCAGGTGCGCGCCCAGCGTCGTCCGCCAGCTCGCCGTGGGCTTCACCTCGATCGGCGGGCCGCCGAGCACCCGGTCGGAGGCGTTCACCACGGCCACGCGCAGCGGGCGCCCGTCGAGCGGGGCGTTGCTCTCGCCCCGCTTCACCGACGAGTAGACCAGCAGCGCGCCCACGTTCCCGATCGGCAGCCGGTACACCCGCTCGCCCGTCTTCGTCGTCAGCTTGGCGTCCTCGGCTGCACCACCGATCTCCTTGAGCAGCGCGAGCAGCTCGGCGTTGCGTACGACGACGTAACGGCCAGCCTTCTTGTCCTTCGCGAGGATGGTGCGGCGCGCCCGCGACGTGATCGTCGCCGTCACCCGGTCGATCATCTTCTGCGCGAGCGGGTGAACGACCGGGGCCATGTCGCCGCCCCCGTCGTCGTCGTCGTCGTCGTCGTCGCTCTCCTCCTCCTCCTCCTCCTCCTCGTTGTCGTCCAGCAGCGGGACCGGCGCCGGCTTCGCGGGAGCGGGCCGCTTGGCTGGCACCTTCCTCGCCGCCGGGACGGGAGCGGGCGGCGGTGCGAGCGGCACGATCTCTTCCTCCTCTTCCTCCTCGGCGGCCTTGTCACCCTCTTCCTCGTCTTCCTCGTCTTCCTCGTCGGCCTCGTCGGCTTCGTCGGCTTCGTCGTCCAGCAGCGGCGCGGGCGCCGCCGGGAGCAGCGGCGCAGCGGGCGCGGGCCGCACGGGCTCCTCGGGCGCCGGCTCCTCGGGGAGCAGCGGTGTCGTGACACCGGGCGCGGCGGCGGGCTCGGCAGCGGGCAGGGCGCGCTGCTGGACGCCCGGGCGCGTGTAGTCGCGCGTCGCATCGACGCGGTCGTCGCCCTCCCACTCCGGCGGGATCAGCGCCGCGAAGATCGACGCCGTGCCTGCGTCGGTGCCCTCGCCCGTGTAGGCGGCGCTGACTTCGCTGGCCTTGAGCGGGCGGCCCATGCAGCCTGCCCCGTCGAAGTGCGGGCTCGTGACGTAGAGCACGTCTTTGGCCCGCGTGACGGCGACGTAGAAGAGCCGGCGCTCCTCGCCCCGGTAGCGCAGCGGCTTGTCGGGCTTGCCCGGACCGCCACGCAGCACGATCGTTTCGATGCTCTCCACCGTCTGCGGGCGCAGCACCGCTGACAGGGGCGGCTTCCGAAACGCGATCGGGAAGCTGCCGAACGAGGCGATCACGCAGACCAGATCCCACTCCAGTCCCTTGGCCTTGTGGATGGTGCTCAGGGTCACCATCGGCAGCCGCGCGACGTGCGCCTCGCCCTCGGCCGCCTCCCGCTGCGCGGTCGTCCGCCGCGCCGTGTGCGTCAGCGTGATCAAGTGGTGCAGCGAGGGCTGCGTCGCGGCCACCTGCTCGCAGTCGCAGTAGCTCGCCATCGGCGTCGTCTCTGCGTCGTCCGAGCCGCTCGCGAGCACGTCGGCGTCCCGCGTCGCCGGCCGGCGCAGACGCGCGGCCTCGTGTTCCGCAGCGATCTCGGGCGGCAGCTTCGCGCGCAGCTCTGCGCTCCGCTTGCGCGCCTCGGCCTTGCGCGCCTTCGCCCGCGCCGCCGCGCGCTTGCGCCGGTCCGCCTCGTCCAGTTCCAGCTCGTCGTCCGGCGTGTCGTCTTCGTCGTCTTCGCGCTCCTCCTCCCCGATCTCCGCGCCGTTGGGCTCGTAGCCGAAGACGTAGCAGACCGCCACGCGCGCCTCGTACAGCAGCCGCAGCCAGAGGAGCTGATGCAGCGGCGGCGCAGCCTCCGGCGTGGGCTCCTCGCCCTCGTCGCCCGGCGCCATGAAATCATCGAGCGGGCCGGGCGGGCGCCACTCGACGCCGGTCTGCGTCTTCCACTTCTCGCTCTGCGCCGCATCCGCCGTGAGCAGCTTGCGGTGCAGCGGGCGGCTCGCGGGCGGCGGCGTGCGCGGGTCGCCGCCATCGCGCACCCGTGCGTCTTCGATGCGATACGCGGCGGCGAGCGGGTAGAGCCGGGCGAGCTGCGCGGCGAGGGCTTCCATGATCGCCCGCCCCTGCTTGCTGCGCACGTCACGGCCTGCCGTAGCTATGGCTACAGGGAGGCTCACGCCCTGCTGCACCTGCCGCGCGACGTGCTCGGCCGTGGCGGGACCGGCGCCGGGGATCGCCCGGTCGATCAGCGCGGAGATCCGCCCCGGCGTCAGGCGCTCGGTCTGCATCATGGCGGCGACCAGCAGCGTTTCGTAGAAGCGCCACTCGACGCGGTTGAAGTAGGTGCCGCCGCCCGCGAGCCGGACAGGAATGCCAGCCTTGTAGCACTCCACTTCCATGCGGCCCAGCTCGGCGTTGCGCCGCGCGAGCACCGCCACCTGATCGTAGGTCGGCGCCGGGCGCCCCGGCACGGGCGGCGTCGCCATGTAGCGGTCGATCTGCCGGAGGATGCCCGACACACCCTCCACGTCGGACATGAATGCGCCCTCGATCGGCGGGCTCGTCGGGTCGTTGCGGTCCCAGCGCCGCATCGGGACCGACGGCTCGCCCACGTTCCACGCGCCGCCCGGACCGCCGAGCTGCACTTCCTTGCTCTTGATCGTCGGGTGCGGGTTCAGCTTGCCTGCCGCGACCGCGTTGCCCGCCTCCACGATCCGCCGCCCGGAGCGGTAGTTCGCGGCGAGGAAGAGCGTCTCGACCTTCGCCTTGTCCGGCCCGGACAGCGCCTCCTCGCTCGCGTAGAGCTGCGGCGCCGCCGCGCGCCACTCGAAGATCGCCTGCCGCACGTCGCCCACCAGCACGAGCGTCCCGCCGCGCGCCAGCTCGCGCGCGAACTCGATCTGCAACGTCGAGTTGTCCTGCGCCTCGTCCACGATCACGAGGCGACGCGGGTTCACCTTGCGCGGGTGCGCACGCAGGTGGTCACGCGCCGCTCGCATCGCGTCCGTGAACTCCCAGCCTCCGTTCGCGCGCTTGATCGCCCTGTACCAGCGCGCGAAGGGCGCGAAGAGCGCGAGCCCTGACTCCGCCGCGATGGCCGCCTCCTCTGCGGGGGAGGCGTCGGAGGCGAGGATGCGCATCATCGTGCTCATGTAGTTCTTCGTCTTCAACAGCTTCTGCTGCTCCTCCAGCACCTTCAGCTTGTCCGTGAGGCGATTCTTCTCTTCGCCCGACGTGCGCTTGAGCAGCAGCTTCACCTCGCGCACCTGTTCGCGGAGCTGATCTGCCAGCGCCGTCTCACGCCCGCCGTGGGGCGTCTGGAAGGTCTTCGGGCCGTAGTAGCCGCCGTCCCGCTCTCCGAACAGGATCTCCCCGGAGAAGCCGGCGATGCCGCCCTTGCCCTCGCCGCGCGCAGAGCTGCCCTCGGCATCCTTGCCTGCGATCGAAATGCACTTCCCCATCGACCAGCGGTTCGTGTCTCCCGATAGCGTCGCCATCAGCTTGGGGACGAAGGCGTCGTAGGTGCCGATGCGCGGATCCTGCGGCGTGTAGACGCGGTCGAACAGCTCCGCCGGGATCTGTCGGCCGAGCCGAGCGCGCAGCTCGGCCCCGCCGAGGCGCGTGAAGGTGATCAGGTAGGTGTCGTCAGGGTCCGCCAGCCCGGCCTTCAGCAGTCGCGCCGCGAGCGCCGTCACCGCCGTCGTCTTCCCGCTGCCCGCGCCGGCCAGCACGCGGAAGATCCGATTCGGCGCCAACGTCAAGTCAGCCACCTGCCGCTGCCACTTGTCGAGGGCGTTGTACGCCTTGAGCCGCGCGGCCTCCGCCTTCTCCGGGTCCGGCTCCGCGCCCTCCTCGACCGGAGGCTTCGCCTTGACTGCCTTCGCGAGCCCCCACGGCCCTGCCTGCTCCTCCGCAGTCACGGCTGCACTCGCCGCCGTGGCCCGGTCGGACATGGGGCGGGCATACGGCGCCCCGCGCCCCACGTCCACGAGCGCCGCCACGCGCACCATGCGAGAGGTACCGTCGCGGGTGGTGACCCGCACCTCTTGCCCCGCGACGAACACCTCGCCGCGCTCCGGCTTGAGCAGCCACTCCGTGCGCTGCGGATTTGCCGGGTCCGTCCACTTCGTGAAGGTCGCCACCGTCAGCCTCCAAGGGAGCTTGGTTGCCTCCGATTCTTAGGAGAGCGAATCGCAACCTGTCAAGAGGCTGACAGGCTCGTCCCAGCTTCGTCCGAGCGCCGTCAGCCTCCCTGTAGGCCACCGAAAAAGGAAGGGTTGCAGGTGGTAGCTCAGGCTCGTCGCCCTCGCCGCCTCGGGCTCGTCGCCCTCGGCTTCACCTGCAACCCTCGCCTCGATCAGCCGAACTGCTCCACCGTCACGGCCAGCGCGGCCGACGCTGTCTCGGCCTCGGGCCGCTGGTCGCCCGGCGACCACACCAGCGGCCACCCGCGCCGCGCACACCCGACGATCACCGTGCCGTCGCGGAGCGCCGCCTGCTCCGGCCATGCGTCGAGCCCGCCGTCGGCGGGCGTCCCCACGAGCCCAGAGCTGCTCGCCTGATACAGCACTAGATCGGG
>Ga0172373_10001209_pt1 | contig 41958 bp, 41 predicted proteins | sample Lak10m_2_FD_114546 | JGI IMG/M metagenome (GOLD analysis project Ga0172373, IMG submission 114546) | Freshwater microbial communities from Kabuno Bay, South-Kivu, Congo - kab_092012_10m | ecosystem: Environmental > Aquatic > Freshwater > Lake | place: Democratic Republic of the Congo... | reverse complement strand
GGACGATTAGCTTCCCGAGGCCGGCAGGGGTGCCGGCGCTCCCGGGGCGGAGGGGCTCCGTGTCGGGGGCACACGACCGGCAGGAGGAGGCAGATGATGGTTCATGGGCAGGAAACGATCCAACGTTTGGCCTTCATCTCGAAGCGAGGGAGGGTGCCTGGTGGCATGCAGTCTACCTGGACCCTGAGGCCGAGTTGATCTTTGAAGCGACCCTGCAACCGCTCCGCGAGCAACGTCGGGGCGGCACAGGCGGGTTGGGGTTCAATCTCCAGGATCATTTCCAACATCGCCTTCACGCGCTCGAAGCGGACTCGATATTCCAAGACGTCGGGTTCCACGCGAACGATGGCCTCGACGGTGCTTGGGTAGACGTTGACCCCGCGCACCACCACCATCTCATCGCAACGCCCTAGGATACCGCCGTCGAGCGCGAGCTCGAATCGACCACACGCGCAGGCTGTGGGACGGGTGGAGTCGGTTTGGTCGACGGCGCGAACGAGGTCCCCGGTTCTGTAGCGGATGGCGGGCGACGCGGACCGGTTGAGGGTGGTGAGCACCAATTCGCCGACTTGGCCTGCGGGGACTGGTTGGAGCGTGGCGGGATCGATGATCTCGGTGAGGTAGGCGGATTCGAGAACGTGCAAGCGGCCCGGAGTGACAGGGCATTGATAGGTGACGGGGCCGACCTCGGTCATGCCGTGGTGATCGAACACCTTAGCCCCCGGCCAGCGCTCTTGGATGGTTTGGCGGGTCGACGGCACGCTCCCGCCGGATTCACCGGCCACAACAATCACGCGCACTTGGGAGCGGGCGAGGTCGAGCCCTTCGGCTTGAGCGACCTCGGCCAAGCGTAGTGCGTAGGTGGGTGTGCAGCAGAGGATCGAGGCACCGGTCTCGAGAATGGAACGCACCCGAGTGGAGCTGCTCAAACCTCCGCCGGGAATGCAGAGACATCCCAGGCGTGCGGCCGCTTCGAAGGCGAGCCAGAACCCGAGGAACGGGCCGAAGGAAAACGCGCAATAGACGCGGTCGGACGAGCACACTCCAGCGGCTTGCAGCACTTCCACCCACTGGTCGACCATGGCGCTCCAGCTGGCTTGGGTGTCGAGCCATCGAATCGATTGACCGGAGGTTCCGCTGGTTTGATGGCAGCGGACGTAGTGGTCGACGGGGAAGGTGAGATTGCTACCGAACGGCGGGTGATTGCGTTGGTCGAGGGCGAAATCGGCTTTGGTGACGAAGGGGACGGAGGCGAGAGCGGGGGCTTGAGAGACGAGGGCTTGTTCGAGCAGTGGTGGAGCGTTGCGCCAGTGCTGCTGGTAGAAGACGTTGGTGCGGGAGACTTCGAGCAGCAGCTGATGCCAGCGCTCGGCTTGGCATCGTTGGATATCAGCGTGGGCCAACAAAGCGTGCGCTAGCGGTTGGACGAGTTGGAGGAGGGGGCCGTCGAAGCCGTTTTGACCGGGGCACTGGCTTTGGGTGAGGGCGGATTGGGTTTGTAGAACGTGACGAGGCAACCCCCGAGAGCGGCGAGAGCGATGCCGACGTAGAACTGGGGTTTGATCGAACCCCAGCCTCCCTCGGGAGGGTGGGCGATAATGGAGTAGAGCGCGTTTACCACAGGCGCACCGGCGAAGACGATGGACATGACGACGGCGGGGGTTCCTTTGGCCCCGAAGGCGAGGAGCACGCCGAAAGCGCCGATGGCACCAACGATCCCCGCGATGAGAGACCACACCATGCCTTTGGCGGGAAGGTTCCAGGCGGCGCCTTTGGCCATGAGCAAGGCGAGAGGAGCAAGGACGGCGGTGAGGAAGTAAGCGATCCCGACGAAGAGAAAGGCTTTGTAGCGACCGTTTACAGGGTCCTTCATGGCCAGTTGGCCGGTGTGTAGGAAGATGCCGTAAACGCCCCAAGAGAAGACGGTCAGCAGCGAATACGCGAGCCAGGCTAGGCCGGGCTGGGAGGGAGCACTGGTTGTCATGTCGGGCGCATGCTAGCCCGAGTTGTAGGGTGGCGCAAACGGAAAGCTGGAAGCGCGTGGCGCGCGCACAAACCGTAGGGCGGAGGGTCGGGCAGGGATGGGTCTTCGGATGCCACCGACTCCGCGGCTACGATGGTGCGGTGGTGGGGCGTTCGATTCTTGGATCACCGGCTTCGAGGAAAAATTCCAGGGCGCGAGCGACGCCGCGGCCGCAGGGTTGGTGGCTGAGATAACCGTGCTGGGATTCGATGGCCTCGCGCACTTGGGGGATGGCATTTGCTGGGGCGGCGAGCCAGTGGGCATGCTGTCGACGCAACATGGGCAGATCGTTGAGATGATCGCCGGCGGCGAAGATGCATTCGGGGCCGATGCCGAGTCGGCGCGCGATTTCGTCGAGAGCTGTGCCTTTGTTAAACGCGTCGTGACTGAACCGGGCATAGACATCGTTTCGGACCACGGTGAGGTGGGGAACGGTGGCTGCGAAGGTATCGAGGAAGGCGACGATCTCCTCGGCATCTTGGTTATTACGAGCGATGAGGCAGAGCGGGGACCAGGGATCCTCGTAGAGCGTGGCGTCGTAGCGTGCTTCGATCCATTCGATGAGGCGGGGCATTTCGGAGTGAACGGAGCCGAAAAGCCGTGCGTGCTCGGAGTGACAGCGATCGTTCCATTCGTCGAGAGGCACGTAGCGCGAGCCTTCGTGAAGGTAGATTTCGCGTTCGACCAGCACGAGGAAGTCAGGTTTGATCTCGAGTTTGGCGCGTCCCATGACCTCCATGAGGCTGGACATGTCGCGGCCGGTATTGATGACCCACTTCACCCCTTGCGACTGCAAGCGTGCGATCAGGAGCTGGAGATCCCGGGGTATGGGCGGGTTCTCGAACTCTGCGAACAAAGTGCCATCGAAGTCCGTTGATACTAACCGGATTGTGTTCACCATGGTAGCGGCTTGCAGAATCGCGAGATATGACCCAAAGTCAACCCGAACTGTTGAGCGGGTTGACGCCGCAGCGCCTGACGGGCCGGGAACATGATTATGGAAGCCCAAGACCTTTACGACGATGCGATGTTTGATTTCAGCCGAGGCGACTACGCGGCTGCGATCGCGAGATTTCATGAAATACTCGTGGCTCACCCCGACCACTTTGACGCCCAGTTGTCTTTGGGCATGGCCCATTATCGGTTAGGCGATTACCCGAAAGCGATTGAGCACGGGCACAAGGCCGAGAGGCTTCGGCCTAACGAGCAATTGGTGCACACGAATTTGTCTTTGTTCTACATGCGGTCGGGGAACAAAACCACAGCGGAGCACCATGGCTTGCAGGCGCGTATCGCGTCATGGCGCGAGAACATGAGTGGCCCGGTATCGACTCCGGTGGATCCAGATTTGGCCATTCAAACGACTGGGCCGCTCACACCGATTAAGTTGCCGGAAGAGTTTCCGGACATGCCGTGGAAAAAGAAGGCTGGATCGGCGACCCTTTCGACCCCAAGCCACGCCTCCGCGCCCACCCCGGCCCCAGCGCCAGACCCTGCGTCGAGGTCGACATCGACATCGCACCCGCAACCCGGGGCGTCGGTTGCGGTGCCTGAAACGCGACCTCTGGATCACAACCCATAGAGCAAAGCTCGATCTAACATGTCTGAGTTGAACCTCACCTATCACAATGCAGCCGAGGCGGCGAGCCTTCCACCGGGAACGGGTCGTACGGTGGAGATTCGGGGTCGGCGTTTTGCGTTGTTCAATGTGGACGGGACGTTTCATGCGATTGACGACGCGTGTCCGCACCGCAGAGCACCGTTGGGGGCGGGTTCGTTGGAAGGGGGGCATGTCTACTGTCCGATGCATGGTTGGTGTTTTGATGTGCGGACGGGGGCGTGTGATTCAAACCCTGAGCGGCCGGTGAGCACTTATCCGGTGCGGGTGGAATCGGGAGAGGTCCAGATCCAATTCTAGTTCGCGTAAAGCGGACGATGGAGCCGCGAGAAGATTCGCAAAGGCTTGGATGAGGACAGCCTGACGAAGATCGAGGCAGATTCTTTTTGGATTTGGTGAGTGATCCTGAATGACTTTATTGCCGGGACCTCGTGAAGACTCCTTGCGAGCCATCGTCATGATTGTTTTTAAGGTCCGTGATTTGAACCTTAACCCGGGTGGGTTCGAGTTCTTTTAATTGGAAGCAAATAGAAATATGAAATCAGCTTACGAATTGGCGATGGAGCGGCTCAGCAAGAGCTCGCCTACGGTAAAACTCACTGAGGCTCAGCGACGAGACATTGCGGAGATCGATTCGTTGTATGCCTCACGGATTGCCGAGCGTGAGATCTTTTTGAAAGCGGAGATCACGAAGGCGGTTGAGGCGAATGATTTTGACGCGATTCAGCAGTTGGAACGGCAGTTGACGAGCGAGCGCAAGCGTTTGCAGGGTGAGATGGAGGAGAAGAAGGATAAGGTGCGCGCGGCGGGTGGGAAGTCGTGAGGGGATTAAGATTAAGATTAGATCGCCTCGAACCTGAGCCTCGTGCGTAGGGTCCATGAATCTGCAGGGGTGCCCGGTGGCGGGGTAGGGACGTCCCGCTGGGACGTCCCCGTCCGGCCCACGGCCGGACGGGACAGGGCTTTGAGTTATCGAGCATCTTGTTTCTGGGGGAGGCTCGGAGACACAAGGCTCCCGAGCGTCCGGCCATGGCCGGACGCGGACGTCCCAGCGGGACGTCCCTACCTCGCGAACGGCCGCTTCGGTGTCTTGCCCTTGGTATCTGAAGGCTTTGGGGAAGGCTGGGAGACATGTGGCTCCCGAGCGTCCGGCTGTCGCCGGACGCGGACGCCCCGGCGGGGCGTCCCTACCTGGGGATGGCTGGGGCTGATAATTTTGGCCTCGATGGTTCTGGTGGGTGCGGAGGTTCCGTTTGCGAACCCGCGCGAGGGTCAGCGCTTTGAGTTTCCGCGGGACCACGGCAGCCATCCTGAGTTCAAGATCGAGTGGTGGTATGTGACCGGGCATCTCTTCGAGGAGGGCCACGATCGGAGGTTTGGGTTTCAAGCCACTTTCTTCCGGCGGTCGGCCCCGCGAAGGCCAGCCGTGGACGGGGTGTATGCGGGCTCGGAACGATTCGGCACCGACCAACTTTATCTGGCGCATTTTGCGATCGCAGACCTCAAGCGAGGGCGATTCTATCATCGGGAACGTTTGAACCGGGACGGATGGAACGCGAACGCATCCACGAATGGGCTGGATGTTTTTAATGGCACGTGGCGGTTGCGGATGGAGGAGGAGAAGACACAGACCCTGAGATTGACTGGGGATGCGGGTTCCGAGCATCGACTGGAACTTTCACTCGTTCCAAAGAAGCCGTTGGTGATCTTTGGGACGAACGGGGTATCGCGCAAGGGCAAGGATGCGGAGGCGGCGAGCCATTATCTCACCTTTCCACGACTATTGGCGCGCGGGAACCTGATCGAGGGGGGGCGTGCGATCGCGGTGAGCGGCGAGGCCTGGATGGATCACGAGATCAGCAGCAGCCAGCTGGGGCGCGAGCAGACAGGATGGGATTGGACATGCATTCAGTTTGAGAACGGCTGCGAGCTGATGGCGTATCGGTTGCGTGGTGAGAACGGTCAGACGGATGAGGCATCGACGTTGGCGTGGATCGATAAGGAGGGGCGCGTGACGCATTTGGGGGCGGGCGAGTTTGAGTGGAGGTCGACGGCACGCTGGCGGAGTCCGGCGACGCGCATTGAGTATCCCAACGAGGTTTTGCTGACGTTCAAGCCACCGGGCGAGTCGAGCTTGGTTCGGGTACGGGTGAAGCCGCTGATGCAGGACCAAGAGATTCGGGGAGGAGCGAGTGGATTGGCGTATTGGGAGGGAGCTTGTGAGGCGAGTCTAACGCGAGCGGATGGGGCGCTACTGCGGGGTTCAGCGTATTTGGAGCTGGCGGGGTATGGGCGAGATTTGAGGCGACAGCTCCGCTAGAGCTTGCGGGTGGGCGATAGGGGATGTGACGACGAGGCGAGGGCGGCCTAGCGTCCGAACAAACCGGGAGCGGCCCCTCCCATGCGGGTCATCATCTTTTGCAGCTTGCCCATGCGCTTCATCATCTGCTGCATCTGCCCGAAGCGGTTCAGGAGGTTGTTTAGTTCGGCGACCTTGACGCCGCTGCCGTTGGCGATACGCAGGCGGCGTTTGGCGTTGAGGATTTGGGGGTGCCGACGTTCCTGCGGGGTCATGGCGCAGATCATGGCTTCCATGCGCTTGAACTCGCGTTCGCTTTTATTGAGGTCGACGCCTTTGAGCATGTTTGAGCCGCCTGGGAGCATGCCGACAATCGATTCGAGCGACCCGAGCTTCTTCATCGCCCGTAGCTGATCGAGAAAATCTTCGAGCGTGAACTGGCCTTTGCGCATCTTCTCTTCGAGACGCTGCGCTTCGTCGATATCGACATTTTCGGCGGCCTTTTCCACGAGACTGACGACATCGCCCATGCCGAGAATACGGGTGGCCATGCGCTCCGGGTGGAACGGTTCGAAGTCCTCGAGCTTTTCGCCGACGCCCATGAACTTGATGGGTTTGCCGGTGACCGACTTCATGCTGAGGGCGGCACCGCCGCGTGCATCGCCGTCGAGCTTGGTGAGGATGGAGCCGGTGACTTTGAGAGCTTGATCGAAGTGGGAAGCCACATTGACGGCTTCCTGGCCGGTGGCGGCATCGAGGACCAGCAGGATCTCGCGGGGGTTGACCAATTCTTTCAGGCGGACGAGCTCCTGAACTAGGGGTTGATCGATTTGGAGACGGCCGGCGGTATCGAAGATGATGGTGTTACGCTGATGCGTTTGGGCGTAGGCGAGCGCTTCGCGGCCGATCTTGAGCACATCGGTTTCGCCGCGGAGCAGGAAGACGGGGATGTTCAGTTTTTGGCCGAGGGTTTCGAGCTGGTCCATGGCCCAGGTCGGTAGACATCGGCGGCGACGAGCAGCGGGGTGCGGCCTTGTTTTTCGAGGTAACGAGCGAGTTTGCCGCTGGAAGTGGTTTTGCCGGACCCATGCAAACCGACCATCATGATGGAGGACGGATTGGCGCTGAGATCGAGCGAGGCATTCTCGGAGCCGAGCAGGACGACGAGTTCGTCGTGGATAATTTTGATGATCTGCTGACCGGGATGAATGCTCTGGATGACCTGCTGACCGATCGCTTTCTCTTTGATTTTGTCGATGAAATCGCGGGCCACCTTGAAGTTGACGTCAGCGTCGAGCAAGGCCATGCGGACATCGCGCAGCGAGTCACTCACGTTGGACTCGGAGATTTTTCCGAGCCCTCGCAAATTGCGAAAGACGTTCTGTAACTTGTTGCTAAGGGAGTCGAACATGGGCCGAAACCTACGGGAAACCGAATACGAGATCAACTGAAAGTCCGTGGGATCCGCGTCCTTTCGTTGGGTGTGGGCCTAAATCGTTTTGACTCTCAAACGGGTTCGTCTAGCCTCCGTAAAAATACCCGTCCAATATTTATGAGAATCGGCATCAACACCTTTTTGTTCACGTCGCCTTTTACCAACGAGAGCACGAAGCTTTTTCCCCAGTTTAAAAAGTGGGGCTTCGACACCATTGAGATCCCCATTGAGGATCCGTCGCACATTGATCCGGCGCACGTGAAGGCGGAGTTGGACAAGTATGGTTTGGCGTGTGGATCGGTGTGTGCGTGCATGGGGCCGGATCGCGATTTGCGTGGCACACCCGAGCAGCAGAAGACGGGCTTGGAATACATGATGAAGCTCATTGATCAGATGGTGATCTTGGGTTGTCCGTCCTTGATTGGTCCGGTTTACAGCGCTGTGGGTCGGGCGGATGCGGTTCCGGAGAAAGAATACAAGCAGCAGTGGAAGACGGTGGTGAAACACCTGAAGACACTTTCGAAGTATGCGTTGAAGAACGGTCGTCAGATTTGTTTGGAACCGTTGAACCGTTTTGAGACGGACTTCATCAACACCTGCGACCAAGGCCTTCAGATGATCGCGGACGTGGGCAGCCCGGCGTTGAAGCTGCATCTGGACACGTTCCACATGAACATTGAGGAGAAGGACCAAGCGAAAGCGATTCGCAAGGCGGGCAAGCTCTTGGGTCATTTCCATGCGTGCGGCAGCGATCGCGGCACGCCGGGCAACGATCATATTGATTGGGCACCGATCGCGGCGGCACTGAAGGCGGTCAAATACAAGGGTGATGTGGTCATCGAATCCTTTACGACCGACGTGAAAGTCATCGCGCGAGCGGCGGCGATCTGGCGTCGGATCGAGCCGACAACGGACGAGATCGCTGTGAAGGGAATCAAGTTCCTGAAGAAAACGTTGGTTTGAGGCGTCGAGAGAAGATGCAACCCGCATTACACACCATGAAAAACACATTTCGTTCCCTGGCGATTGGCGCTGCCTTGATTTTGGCTCCGAGCCTCACGTTTGCGGCTGATGCGGGCTTTAAGAGCCTGTTCAACGGCAAGGATCTGAAGGGTTGGGATGGAAACCCGAAACTTTGGTCGGTGCAAGACGGCACGATCACGGGTCGGACTACGGCGGAGGATCCGATCAAGGGGAACACCTTCTTGATCTACACCAACGGGCCGGTGCAGGACTTTGAGTTGCGGTTTAAGTATAAGATTGTGGGGGGCAACTCGGGGGTTCAGTACCGCAGCAAAGTCTTGGATGCGGCCACGTGGCGCGTGGGCGGTTATCAGGCTGATTTCGAGGCGGGGAAGACCTATTCGGGCATCCTTTACGATGAAGGCGGTGTGGCGGGAGGTCGAGGCATCATGGCTGAGCGCGGCCAGAAGGTGGTCTGGGGAGCAGACGGCAAGAAGCAGGTGACGGGAACGACGGGGAAGAGTTCAGCTGAGTTGCAGGCCGCGATCAAGAACGAGGCGTGGAACGATTATGTTGTGACGGTGAAGGGCAACCATTTCACACATGAAATCAACGGGAACGTCACGGTGGACGTAACGGATGAGGACGCGAGCAAGCGTGTGAACTCGGGCATACTGGCGTTGCAGGTTCATGCGGGGCCGCCGATGACGGTTCAGTTCAAAGACATTCAGCTGAAGACCTTGAAATAACACGAGAGAACCGCGCGGCCAAAGTTCGGGTTTCGAGCTTTGGCCGCGTCGATGTGGTTCCTCCGAACTTCTGAGTTTGAGACCCTGACCCCTGACGTTGGACCCTTCAAGACTATGAAACCCTTTCGCTTTGCGCTGGTGGTATTGGTGAGTGCGCTCACGATGGCACAGGCTGCTGACAAAAAGATCCTGCTTTTGGCGGGCAAGGTGAGCCATGGCCCTGGGGACCACGAGTTTCGGGCCGGGGCCTTACTTTTGAAGAAATGTCTGGATGGGGTGCCTGGGGTTCGAGCGGAGGTTTATCCGAATGGTTGGCCGACGGATCCAGCGGTGTTTACGGGGGCGGACGCGGTATTGATTTATGCGGACGGCGGTGCGGGGCATCCGGCGATTCAGGCGGACCGGATCAAGTTCATTGATGAACTCACGAAGAAGGGGGTTGGTATTGGGTGTGCGCACTATGGAGTTGAGGTGCCGAAGGGAGACCCGGGCGAAGCGATGCACCGATGGATCGGGGGATACTACGAGCATCAGTTTTCGGTGAACCCGATGTGGAGCCCGGAGTTTACGAGCTTTCCGAACCACGAAGTGACGCGCGGTGTGAAGCCGTTCAAGCTGGTGGATGAATGGTATTTCAACATGCGTTGGAAGCCTGACAACACGGGCCTGACGCAGATCTTGGTGGCCAAGCCGACGGATAAGGTGCGCAAGGGGCCGTATGTCTACCCTCCAGGACCCTATGACCACATTGTGGCGTCGAGCGGCCGTGAAGAGAGCATGATGTGGGTTTACCAGCGTCCGGATGGGGGGCGGGGTTTTGGATTCACGGGCGGGCACAAGCACGTGAATTGGTACAACGACAACTTTCGGAAGGTGGTTCTGAATGGGCTGCTCTGGTTGGCCAAGATGCCGGTGCCGGAGGCGGGGGTGGCATCGCAGCTCAAGCCCGAGGACATGCCTGAGAACTTGGACAAAAAGAACACCTCGCCGACGGCGGTGAACCTCACGGGCTCTTGGCATTTCGAAGTTGAGACGCCCAACGGCAAGGGCACCCCGGAGGTCAAACTCATCCATGCGGGTCAGAATCTGATCGGCACTTATAACGGCCGGTTTGGTGAATCGGAGGTCACGGGCAGTGTTTCGAAGGAGAAGGATTTTCGCATGAACTTCACCATCGCGCGGGATGGAAACGAGGTTTTGGTGCAGTATACGGGAACGATTGAAGGGCCTGGAGCCATGAAGGGAACGGTGAAATTTGGCGACTTGGGTGAAGGCACGTGGACGGCGAAGAAGTGAGTGAGCCGAGGGTGGTGGGCCTAAGGTCCTGAGCCCTCCTTGGAGGTTCACGAGAGGAATTTCAACGATGCAACTTATAAGAAAAACGTTTGCGACCGTGTGTGTGGTTCTCGCTGTGCTGAGCTCGGCTTCAGCAGCAGACAACAAGATCGTGTTGTTGGCGGGGTCGGTGAGCCACGGCAAGGGCGAGCACGAGTTCCGAGCGGGCTGTTTGCTCTTGCAGAAGAGCTTGGAGCAAGTGAAGGGGGTGACGTCGGTGGTCTATTCGAACGGATGGCCGCAGGAGACGAGCGCGTTTGACGGGGCGTCGGCGGTGTTTATGTATGCGGACGGTGGGAACGGGCACCCTGCGATCAAGCCGGAGCGTTTGAAGATCCTCAATGCACTGGCTGCGAAGGGAGTTGGGATCGGTTGTGCGCACTATGCGGTGGAGGTTCCGAAGGGCGAGCCGGGTGAAGCGATGCTGGCGTGGACGGGTGGGTATTTCGAGACGTTTTGGTCGGTGAACCCGCATTGGGAGGCTGATTTTCGAGAGCTACCCAAACACCCTGTGACCCGAGGGGTGAAGCCGTTTAAGATCAACGACGAGTGGTATTATCACATGCGTTTTCGTGAAGGCATGAAGGGTGTGACGCCGATTTTGTCGGCGGTGGCCCCTTTGAGCACGTTGAATCGGCCGGATGGACCGCACAGTGGAAACCCGGGTGTGCGGGCCTCGGTGGCGAAGGGGGAGCCTCAGCCTTTGATGTGGGTGACGGAACGTGCGGATGGCGGGCGTGGGTTTGGATTTACGGGCGGCCATTTTCATCGCAACTGGACGGACGAGAACTTTCGCAAGGTGGTATTGAACGGGCTGCTTTGGATTGCGAAGAAGGAAGTTCCGAAGGACGGAGTTAAGACGGTGCTGAGTGAAGAGGACACGAAGGCCAACCTGGATGCTAAAGGAAAATAGGCGGTGAACGGCCACGGCAAGGCTTGGACATTACTTTGATCAACATGACACGTATGCGTTTCAAACTACTTCCCCATATCGCGGCGTTGATAAGCGCGGCGGCCCTTCAATCTGGTGCACGCGCTGCCGAGGCGGCCCCGAGATCCGGTGCTGAGGCGGCGAAAGCCCAGCTCCAGACCATGAAAGTGGCTTCGAGCTTGGAGGTGTCGTTGTTTGCTTTGGAGCCGATGGTGCGCAACCCGGCGAACATGGACATCGATCATAAAGGCCGGGTTTGGGTTACCGAGGGCGTGAACTATCGGTTGTTCCAGAAGTGGGGCAAACTGCGACCGGAGGGGGATCGAATCGTCACGCTGGAAGACACGAACGGCGATGGTGTTGCTGACAAGGAGACGGTGTTTTACCAGGGGAACGAGATCAACACGGCGCTCGGCATTTGCGTGTTGGGTAACCGCGTGATCGTGTCCTGCTCACCGAACGTGTTCGTGTTTACGGATACGGATGGCGACGGCAAATCGGACAAGAAAGAGACGTTGTTTACGGGGATCAAAGGCGTTGACCATGACCATGGTGTGCATGCCTTTGTATTTGGGCCCGACGGCAAGCTTTACTTCAACATGGGGAACGACGGACGGGAGATTCACCGACCGGACGGGCAGTTGGTGACGGATGTGGAGGGCTTGGGGGTGTCGACGGTTGGCAAGCCTTATCGTCAGGGCTTGGTGTTTCGATGCAACATGGACGGGTCGGAGTTTGAGGTCCTTGGGCACAATTTCCGGAACAACTTTGAGGTGGCGGTGGATTCGTTTGGAACCCTTTGGCAGTCGGACAACGACGATGACGGGAACAAAGGGGTACGGATCAACTATGTGATGCAGCACGGCAATTACGGTTATGTGGACGAGATGACGGGGGCGGGTTGGGGTAGCAAGCGAACGGGTTGGGAGGACGAGATTCCGTTGAGGCACTGGCATTTGAACGACCCGGGAGTGGTGCCGAATCTGTTGCAGACGGGGGCGGGTTCGCCGACAGGAATCATGCTTTATGAGGGAACGTTACTGCCCGAAGTGTTCCGCAATCAGATGATCCATTGCGACGCGGGGCCGCGCACGGTGCGCGCGTATCCGGTTCAGCCTTCGGGTGCGGGCTATCAGGCCCAGACGGTGAATATCCTCACCAGCGATGACACGTGGTTCCGTCCCTCGGACGTATGTGCGGCACCTGATGGTTCGATTTATGTCGCGGACTGGAACGATGCGGGCGTGGGCGGTCATTACATGGCGGATCAGAAACTGGAAACGATGACAGGCCGCGTGTATCGCGTTGCGCCGAAGGGCAGCAAGCCGTCGGTGCCTAAGCTCAAGTTTGATTCGGCGTCGGACTGTGTGGCGTCGTTGATGTCGCCGAACCAAGCTGCGCGGTATTTGGCGTGGACGAAGCTTCATTCGATGGGGGCTTCGGCGGAGAAGGCGTTGGTGAAGGTTTGGAAGAGCGAGAATCCGCGACACCGGGCAAGGGCGCTGCACTTGCTGGCCCGGATCAAGGGGAAGGAGAAGAGTTACATCAACGCTGCGATTAAGGATTCGAACTCGGACATTCGCATTACGGGATTGCGCATTGCGCAGGATCTGAAGATGGATGTGACGGCGATTGTGAAGACGCTGGTGTATGATCCTTCGGCTCAAGTCCGACGCGAGTGCGCCTTGGCGTTGCGAAAGAACACATCGCCGGAGGCCGCGTCGCTGTGGGTGAGTTTGGCGAAGCAACATACGCCGAGCGACCGTTGGAATTTGGAGGCTTTGGGCATTGGAGCGCAGGGGCAGGAGGACCTGTTCTTCGACGCGTGGTTGAAAGCGGTGGGGGATCAGTGGAACACGGCGGTGGGCCGGGAGATTGTGTGGCGTTCACGGGCGAAGAAAGCGCCAGCGTTGCTGGTCAAACTCATCACGGAGAAGACAGCGACCCAGCGTGAGAAGGACCGGTATCTGCGGGCCTTGGATTTCATCAAGGGACCTGAGAAGGATGCGGCGCTTTTGGAATTGGTGACCGCAGCGACGAAGCCTTGATCCATCGGTAGCGAGGGCACGGGCACACCGTGCGGGGGGTGTGTTGAACCGGGTGGTTGACAGTTGGGCATAACTGTACATGGTGGGTGTCCTTAATTGGAAACCGTTTATCAAATGAAGACTGACTTATCGTTCTCGTGCGTTGTGGCTGTTGCATTGGTTGGAGTGTTCGCTGTGGGCTGTGATTCGAAGCAGGCGACGGCACCGACTCCTGACAGCAAGCCTGCGGAGATGACGCAACCTGCGGCAGCGTCGGCCCCTGCGGCGGCTCAACCTGCTGCGGCCGAAGCTGCCAAGCCGGCCGCGCCTGCGGTGGCACAATCCCTTGCCAATTCGGGAGCCACAGTTGGGGATTTAGTGAAATCACAAGCTCAAGCGCTCTTGGATCAGGCGCAGAAGCTGGCTGGGAACAATCAATTTGCGGACGCTGGGAAGGTTTTGCAGCAATTGACGGGGATGACTTTGACCCCGGAGCAACAGAGAATCGTGAGCCAACTCCAGCCCTTGGTTGAGAAAGCATTGGCCTCGGAGGCGGTCCGAAGCCAGGCCCAGACGTTGATCGAACAAGCGCAGAAGCTCGTGAGCGGAAGCAAGTTCGAGGAAGCCTCCAAAATCTTGAAGCAGATCGCCTCTTACAACCTCAGCCCCGATCAACAGAAGATCGTGTCCGACCTGAAAGCCGTCGTCGAAAAAGCGGTCGCCGCGAAGGTGACTGCGGAAGGCGTTAAAGCGGTGGGTGATTTGTTCAAGAAGAAGTAATCAACCCTATTTATCATCTGAACATGAATCCATCCTGCAATTCCTTGGCGCTGCGTGCGATGACCTGCGCTTTTTCTGTCGCTTCGATCCTCGTCGCGACCGCTGCCGATGCTCCGGCGGAAGATAAGACCGCCTGGAAGACGACGGCCGCAGCGGGGGTCACGCTGACCCGTGGTAACAGCGAGACCTTGCTCGGGACCGCAAACCTGAACAGCGACAAGAAATGGCGACAGAACGAACTCGGCTTGGGGGCGAGCGCCGCCTATGGCGAGGACCGTGGAACGAAGAACTCGGAGTCGGTCGGTGCATTCGGACAATACAACCGGCTTGTGTCGGAGCGTTTCTTTGGTTACGTGCGAGCGGACGCGTTGCATGACGCGATTGCGGATGTGGAATACCGTGTGAGTTTGAGCCCTGGTGCCGGTTATTACTTCATCAAGAACGATCGAAACACGCTGCGCGGTGAAGTGGGTCCTGGCTATGTATTTGAAAAGCTGGGAGGCGACAATCGTTCTTACGCGACGATGCGCGTTGCCGAGCGCTATGAACTGAAGATCAACGAGCGAGCACGACTCTGGCAGAGCTTCGAGTTCATGCCGCGCGTCGAGGATTTCGGTGATTATGTGCTGAACTTCGAGGTTGGTGTTTCGACGGATATCACCAAGTCATTTGGACTTCGGGTCTTTGCTCAGGACACCTACCGCAGCACGCCTGCTTTGGGTCGCGACAAGAACGACCTAAAATTAGTGGCGGGTGTGGAGTATCGATTCTAGTCGAGTTTGCGGTTTAAAAACAAACGGGCGGAAGCGAGAAATCGCTCCCGCCTTTTTTGTTAATCCTCGCGACAAGCTGGATAGTGGACTGGGGTGAGCCATTAGCGGGTCCGGAGTGCTCGGGATCGGCGCGCGGTGTTTACGCCGCTTCAACGTTCACCAACCCGGTGTGTCCGGTAGATGGAGGACGGTCGAACGTCGCACGTTGAAGCGGCATGAATGCCGCGCGCCGTTGCTTTGGGGGGCCATGGGGGCTTTTGGGTCGACACACGACTGGAGGAGTTTCCGAACTCCGCCTAGCAGGGAATGGGACACGCTTGACGAATGACTCGCCTGTTACCTTATTACATTCCGAGCTAGGCACGGTTTGCACCCAAATGGATGGTGCAGCGCAAAGTTAAAGGCCTGAGGCGAGATTCTGCTTCATGGCTTGGATCAGTCGCCTCTGTAATGCATCCGACGGGGCCAGTTCAGAGTTAAGTGTTTGGATGGTGGACTCCGGTCAGGACTTGCTTCCTTTCGTGCACGAGCGCTGCTGAGCTGCTAATCGTGAGTGTCATCCTCCGGTTTGTAGTTCTCTAATTTCTGGATTTCGACTTTCCTGTAAGCGATTTTACGTTCGAAGTAGTCCTGAAGTACAGTGCGCTCCGCAGCAGAATAGATTGGGTCGCTGAGTGCGTCCCTCAATCGCCTATAACCTTCCTCGGTTGCGGCAAGCAGCTCTCTATTCAAATTCAGGACCCGATCGGTGCCAGCGGCGACCTTGGGAGGTGGGTCGTACAGCCCATCGCGTGGGGGGGAAGTGTAAGCGCCTGAGACTCGCATAACGTTCAGCAGTCGATCTTCCTGATCGGGGGACAGGGGAGCACCGGTAGCCTTTTCAAGATCCACGCGAAATTGGTTCAAATCCAGACGACCACCCTCATTCAGCAGCGAGATGTTGAATTTTTCGAGCGCCTCTGGGGGCAGCTGGGTCCTAAGTGTCTCTTTCAGTAGGGCCCTTGATTCATCGAACCCGATGGTAGCTTGCGCGAGCTGCAAAGAGGCTAACCGCGTCTTGTCTAGATGCTCGACCAGCTTCTCTACTTTGTCCGGCGGGACGCCGGCTTTCTGCAGCTCCGAACTCGCAACCTTCCTGGTCTCGTCACCCCACTTGAGCACCATTTCTCGATGGAAGTACCGTGTAGCCTTCTCCTCTACTGGACGCTCGCTGGGGAGAAAGTAGTGTCCTTCGCGGCGGAGTTGTTCGATCTCGTTATTCTTCGCAATATCTTCTGGTGTCACGCCCCATTTGCTGAGTTGGGGTTCGATCGTATTAGGATCACCCGTGCTGGGACGCGAGGAGGGGTGGACCTCTCTCCGTGAAGCTTTGAAACCCTTCGGCTGGGCTACTTGGGCCTGTGTTTGATTTGCTGGGTGTAGAGTCTGAGGGTCACGAGGGGGGGAAGAGGTCGTTCCTAAGATCCATCCGGCGGTGAGACCTGTAATGCCTGCTACCACCAGGGACCTCCACCCCCATCCGGCCGCTTCACTGTCTGGTTGGATCATAGTATCAATGTCCTTAGCCTCAAAGGACCGCGATCGCAGTCTCGTTACGACCCCTAAAACACAGAGCCCACTGCGGATCCCGATGAATTGGCTACCGAGGTGAATGCCGAGATATATACAGCGCTGCCCCAAGTGCTACCTGAAAAGGCGTAATTATCGTTCACAGTAATATGTGAGTGCTCGGTTGTGAAGTCAGCCGACCTAATCCCACAAGCCTTCTTTACCATATTGTACTCATATGGTCCCGAATAAGTCGCCGAAGTATAGCCGGGGTTCGAGTTCGCATACGCACTGAAATTGCTCCCGCTAGATTCTGCACTCGAGCTTGAGAACGCGGCATGAATTATGCCCCCGGTTAGAATCGGGACCGCGAGGGGTGCCAGATGCTTTGTTAATCTGGTCAATCGACTTCGAATGGGATTGTGGTGAGTGCTCATGAGCATGTTTGATGAGTTGTTTATTTGCCTCTTCCCCCGAGAGCCTAAGCGCTGTTAGGGGCTGAGGGGCTGAGGGGCTGAGGGGCTGAGGGGCTGAGGGCTTTATGTATCAAGGCCAATCGGACTTCAAGAACATTCTCGGGGTTTTTGCTTAGGGGCGGTCAGCGGGAAATAAGTCTCCGCCATCCTAACCACACGTGGAATCGGTTTGATCCGATTTGGCTCGTAACCGCGACCCACAACTTAGCTGTTCAAAGTGTTTCATCCCACCGTTGGCTTGAGGACTGGGGTGAGCCATTAACGGGTCTGGAGTGCTCGGGATCGGCGTGCGGCGTTTACGCCGCTTCAATGTTCACCAACTTGGCGTGTCCGATATATGGAGGACGGTCGAACGACGCACGTTGAAGCGGCATGAATGCCGCGCGCCGTTGCTCTGGGAGCCACGGGGGCTTTGTGGTCGCCATGGCGGGAGGAGTTTCTCAACTCCGAATAGCAGGGAATGGGACACGCTTAACGAACGACCCGCCCGTTTCGTTTATCGATTATGCCTCAGAGGCTGGCAATTCTAGGCGGTAACCTACGCCGTGGACTGTCTTCAAGTGGCGTGGTCGGGACGGGTCGGGCTCAAGTTTTGCCCTCAGTGCGGCCATGTGCATGTCGACAGTGCGGGTGGTGGGAAAGGCATTGACGCCCCAAACTTCGTCGAGGAATCGCTCGCGCGTCACGGGTGCCCCCTCTGCCTCCGCCATGAGCCGGAGGATCGCATAGTCCTTTGCGCTTAAGTTAATCTCACGGCTTCCCGAGTGGGTTTTCATGCGCACCAGGTCCACGCAGATCGAGCCCAGCTGCAGCACCGTAGGTCGGGTTTTGTTGCGCAGGGCAGCCCGTCGCAGAAGAGCCCTCACCCGCGCCAGCAGTTCGCTCGTGCTAAAGGGCTTCACCAGATAATCATCCGCACCTGCATCCAGCCCCGCCACGCGGTCGGCCGTCATTCCTTTTGCCGTCAACATCAACACCGGAACATCCGACCCACCTCGGCGCAGAATCTGCACCAAGGTCAGTCCGTCCATCTTGGGCATCATGATGTCGAGCAGGATGAGGTCTGGTTTCTGTCGCTCGGCCTGACGCAGCCCGGTGTCACCATTCTCGGCTACCACCACCTTGTGGCCCTCCGCCGTCAGGATATCCGTCAACACAGTTCGCATCGCGAGCTCGTCTTCAACAATGAGGAGGCGGGACATGGGGAGATAACAGGTTGCTGGGGTCAGGTATTCAGTTCAACGGCACGGGTGATGGGCAGCTCCACGACGAAGCGAGCACCGCAGTCTGATTCCCCGGCTTCACACCAGACCCTGCCCCCGTGCGCTTCCACCGTGTGTCGCACGAGAGCCAATCCCAAGCCAATACCTTCCGTCTCGCGCCGCAACTCTGTTCCGCGACGATAGAATCGCTCGAAAATCCGTTCGCGATCCTCACGCGGCACGCCGGGTCCGGTATCGGTCACTTGCAGTCGCACGCGCCGACCGGCGTCCACCAGACCCAGATCCACCTTGATCAGGCCGCCGCGCGCTGAATGCTTCAAGGCATTGTCGAGCAGATTGGTCAGCGCCTGCTGCAGGCCAAGGCTGTCGCCGAGAATCTCCGGCCATGGCCCTTGAACGGACGACCTAACCTCGAGACGAACTGCTTGCTCGACAGCCAGCGGGCCAAAGCCAGCGGCTGTATCAGCCACCAAGCGGGACAGGTCGAGGGGTTCCCGATTGAATTCCGACGAACCCTGATCGAGTCGCCGGGTGGCGAGCACGTTTTGAATCAATTGACCGAGTCGACGACATTCGCGGCCCATCAGGCGCAAGTATTCCGAGCGCCGTTCGGGAGCAATCACCACATCGCGTTGGAGTGTTTCGACCATCAGTCCGACACTCGCTACGGGCGCCCGTAGCTCGTGGGAAACGCTGGACACAAAGTTCGCCTCCTGTTCGGCGAGACGTCGTTGTCGAGAAAACCCGCGCTGCATTTGCCAGAAACCCAGCGCTGAGATCAGCGCGGCACCGACAATTAGACATCCCAAGGTCCAGGCACGACGTCGGTGTCCGGCCAGGAGGAGGGCGTTGTCGGCGATCTCATAGCCCGCCCAACTGGTGTGACTTTCAGCGTGGCTGGCCACCGCATGAATGGGCTTAAACGCATTGTCTTGGGGACGCGGGGCAATACTCCAGGCATCGACAGCCCCTGCACTCCAGGTGCGGTCTGCCCACCAGATTCGGGGCGTTGCATAGGCGGGAGTATCGGGTGCCAGGTTTCGAACGACGTCGGTAAACAGGGCGTCCAGAGTTTCGCGAGGAGTCGTGGTGAGCGTCCACGAGGTTCGATTTCCTGTTGCGGAGGAATTGGTGCTGGTGGCGGATGCCGGGTGAAGCGAGGCTAGAAACCAATGGGCATCGACCAAAATCCAGCGCGCGCCAGGCTTCCACTCGTTGACCGGCCACTGTTGCCGCAAGGCATGGAGTCTGGTGCGTTCAGCCACTCCTAAGTCGCCTTGGCGCACGATGGCGTCGACGAGGCTGGGAGTCACCTTTGCCGAGCCCTTTTCGGTTAGGAGGACTTCGCGCAATTCCGGCCAACTCCCGGGAAGTTCTTTGGTGAGATAAGACCGCACTAGATCTGTCAGAAGCGAGTCACTGATGGATACTTCGCGGATCCGCTGCCACAACACGGCTTCCCGATAGGACACTCCGCTGGGCAAGAGGACCAACCTATCGTCCGGCACGAGGGACAGAGTCGAGGCCCCGGGTTGCCTGCGGTGATATTCCAGTTTCAGCAAAGCCTTGGCCGTTTCCGGCAACTCCGCAGTCACCGCATCCACCTCTGTCCATGGGGTCGACTTTTGGGCGAAGTGCCGATAGGCGTCCCGCTGCGCTTGGGTCATTTCCCGCCACCAGCCTGGAGGTGTGGGCACATCGGGAGCATAATGAAAATCAAGAGTCTCGCCCTGGGCATCCATGGTGCGATGCATCGACGTACTGTGGATGCTCCGTACATTGTCCGTGGGAATTGTTTTGGAAAGCTCGAGATCGTGTTGAGTGAACGCACGTTGCAACTCGCTGGCCAAACGGGCCGAGAGAGAACCTAATTCCCGGCGGGCGGCCACTTCGATCGCCTCCTGGTCGGACCGCAGCGACCGGAGCGCCACGGCTGCGAGCAGCAACAGCGGCGTCAGCGCGCAGGCAGTGATCCAGCGGAGATGTCTGTCGGACGGGGGCTTCATCGGGGCGGGTTAAGCCGGACAACGCGGAAGATTTTTAACGCGAAGGCGCAAAGGGCCAAAGGCACAGAGGAATTGAATCTATCCCCAGGGAGGATAGTGGCACTGGTTGGTGTGAGAGGTCTCCACGCACTGCCATGTATCGCTGCATGGGTTTGCCAGTCTCCCTTCACGGTGTCGGTAGAGGATAGAGAGTGATGACGTCGCCGTCCTGGAGGACAAAAAGATCCCCGTTGGCGAATTCCTCGGAAGCCGTGGATGTGGATGGAGGTGATGCCTGCGATCCTGGGGGGGGAGGTAGCACTTGAGGGAGACCAATGAACACCGGGGACATGGTTGACCTCCCTGAGGCGATGGATGGGGACGGTCGCCGGCCGAGGGTTGCATCGAATAGGTAGACCTGATCCAACGGACCTGGATCGCCCTGGCGCACAATTCGGAATCGGTTGTGATAAGTATCCTTCGAAAGCTTCGACAAGCCTTGGACGACGGAACGAATCCGTGGGAACTGTGTCGGGTTTCCCGGGTCTGAGCCCTGAGTTTCGGGCACGATCAGACGACCCCGTTCAAATGTCATCGGGATGCTTACGTTGGCGACTTTGACGATCACGTTCTTGCGCAGCGCGTTCTTCAACGACTCTTCTTTGGTGGCGGGCAGAACATACGGCTGTTCATCGCCTTGGCGGGTTCGCTTCGGCACCACAACGATATCGCCCCAATCGAGACGGATGCCCTTGCCAAAGTCACCGGATTCAATCAGAGCGGCCAGGTTCAAGGGCTTTTTGAGCGGTGGCTGAGCGCGGTCTAGATCGTTGTACACGTAGGCTCCCGCGAGGTCCGGATACCAGGGCATCGGAGTCTGATCCTGTTCCCCAGGGTCCAGGCGTCTTAATAAGAGTTGATCCAGCAAATCGGCGAGCGTGAACTCGCGTTCCTGGCTCACCGATGACTTTCGATACACATGGGCGATAGAATTGGTGAGATCGGGAGCGAAACCAATGACTGTGGGGTCACTGAAGAAGAGGCGTCCCCCTTTTGCGGCCAGCAGTTCCAGGATGCGAGCGAGGTCGGCCTGAGAAACGGCACGTGGAGAATGCTGGAAATAGGTTTTCTGAAAATGGTGAGCGAACTCAAATCCGGACGGTCTTCCATTCTTGGGTTTGTGGTTGGGGTTTGCCCCGTATTGCAACAGCAACTCCACCATGCGGAGACTTTTCTCCGTGGCATACACCAAGGGTGAGTAGTCGTCCTTTGGATCCTCGGGCTTTTCTCCATGACGCAATGCGAGCGCGACGATGTCTGGGTCGCCGGTTCCGATGGCTTGGAGGAGAAGCCGGGGACGTTGGTCCGATGTTCGAGCACCCGCTGCCAGCAGCAACTCACACACCTTCTGTCGGGCGCGCCCTTGCTCCTCGGATGCAGGTTCATTAGAAACCCCTTGCTGGAAGATCGGCCTAATGCCGGGGCTGGACCTGGGGTTGCTCGAGAGCGCCAACTCCAGCAACGTCTGAGAGCTGGCTTCCAGATCGAGTCGAGCTCCTTTGGTCAGCAGGAGAGCGACCAGCTCCGGGTCCTGAAGCGATACGGCGACCCACAAGGGGGCGTCGGTCACGGAAGGGTAAAGGTTGGGATCGGCACCCCCTTCTAGGAGGACGGTTTTGATGGGTGAGGACGCTTTGATGAGCGGAGTCCTTCCGAGAACGTCCACGGGGTTGGGGTCGACTTTCATCGCCAGCAAATACCGAAGTGTCTCCATCCGATTCGCGAGCAGTGCCGTCAAGTGAAGAGGTGTCTGCTTTTGTGAATCACGGCCATTCAGGTCCGCGCCCGCTTTCCTTAGCACCTCCAAGAGCTCGTTCGATTTTGGGGTCCCATTCATCATTGCGGCATGAACGGGTCGAAGCGTGGAAGGGAGGCCATCTGACAGCGGGGTGGAGGGGTAACCCTTAATCACTTCGGAGAATGGGCTGAGGAGGTTGACTTGGGCGCCGGCCTGAATCAGCGCCTCGACGACCCGAAGATGCCCTCGGGCCACGGCACAGACCAACGGCGAGGCGAACTGATTTGCCTCATCTGGATCAGCACCGGCCCGGATCAACTGCTGAACCGCCGCCAACTGTCCGTTAAGGGCCGCCAGGCTCAAGGCCCGAGTCCCCTTGAACGCGACGTTCTTGCTCGCGAGGAACTCTAACACGTGCGTGTATCCATTCTGCGCGGCGTTCTCCAAAGGGGAACCGGGTGTCTTGCTGGGATCGCGGGCGGTCAAGAGATCCGGACTATCGCGCCAAAGACGCTGCACGCGGGCGAGTTCACTTTGCTCTTCGGCGCTCAGGGTATTCTTGTCCGCAGCGATCGCAGAAGCACCGGTGCCCGGGATCGCGGCGGGGGCGGACGCGGCTGAAGTGTTGGCCATGGCACGCAGGACGCTCACCACCGACTCCAGTTCCTCTTGGATCTGCTTGCGGGTGAGCTCGAGCGCGCGTTTGCGATCGAGCCCAGACTCCAAGCCGAGCCGCAACGGATCCTGAGTGAGTTGCCGTTCCCGCGCTTGAAGTTGTCCCAACTCGGGCGGCAAAACCCCGTGCAGACTCAGCCATACGAGCCATTGACTGCGATCGAGCCGGTCCAACTGACCAATCGCTGCGGCCGCGCGGGCGGCGGGCATCGAGTCCGTCTTGGCACCGCTTTGGAGTGATTCCAGACCCGTGCGGGTCGAGCTGAATGGCACCTGTTCTCGGGCGAGCTGAATCAAGTTGGTCTGATCGGCATACTGGGCTTCCAGCAATCGCCATGTTCGGATCGCGTCGTTGGTCTTTCCACCGCGCCATTCCAATTCGCCGAGGCGATACAAAGCTGTGGCCGTGGCCACCCGTTGAGTCTCACCCTCTGCGACGGCCTTTTGGTACAAGGCTTCGGCGTCCGCCTTGGGTTTGCCCGTCTCCTCCGCTATCACCCCTTGGCGCAAAAGTTCCGCCGGAGTCGCGGGAGCAGCGGCCAAACCGGCGGCGCTGAGTAGACCAAGCCCCCAGATCAGGAGTATCCTCCAACCATTCATCGTTTTCATCGCACCAAATCCTGCACGAACCGGCCGCTTCGAATTGTATGGATTTTGTAAAAAGGGGTTCCGATTACGCGCGTTACTCTGCCTAGGTGAATTGAAATGGGCCAGGAATTAACCCAATCGATCCGCGTCGTTGGTGTGTCGACACTGCAGCCTCGAGAGCCTCAAGAGCCGTCGGTAGGAGAGAACACGCTTAACGAATGACTCGCCCGTTAGTTGCTTCCACGACGACGCGCTTGGTCCTATCCAGTTCGGCGGTGGAAAGGAACCGCACGGTCACTGCTGTAATCCTTTTTTCAACGCCGCAAAAACATCCTTTGCCTCCCGCGCCTTGAGGCTGCCCGATTCGTAGGCGTCAATCCGGTGTTCAGATTCCGCCGCCCAAGCGGCTTCGCACGATTTCGATTCCGGAGCGGATGATGATTCCCACAGGACATCAATCAAGTGGACGCGCTCCTCGGCGGAAAGACTCAACAATTCGGTTTGGATGGCAGCCGAGCTCATTTTTGGAAATTAGGCCCGCCGCATCCCGACTGCAAGCCCGCCTTCAGCACATGACGAACCGATCGGTGCTGACGATAGCACGCTTAACGAATGACTCGTGATTCCATTTGCTCCATCTCGATGGCCAGTATGGCATAGGTTGATACGTCCGTGCGGGGGGAGCATACCGGGCCGCCAGACACTGGGTCCAGGGGGCTTGTCGAACCGCAGGCGAAGTGATAGACTAGTCTCAGACTAGTTTTAACGGAGTCGCTATGAGCACACATTCCATTTCGGTTCCCCTGGCCGAGGCCAAGAGCAAGCTGTCCGAACTCATCGACCGGGTCAGCCGGGGCGAGGAGTTCGTCATCACCCGGCACGACGCCGAGATCGCTCGCCTAGTGCCTGCCAAGCGACCCAGCCGCGGGGACGTGAGCGACGCCATCGCTCAGATGCGGGCCAGTCGACCCCGGCGGCGCGCCTCGTCCGCTGAGTTGCTGGCGTGGCGGAAGGAAGGCCGCCGATGAGTGATCGGTTTGTCCTGGATTGCTCCGTTACGATGGCGTGGTTCTTTGAGGACGAGGCCACGCCAGCGACCGATGCCTTGCTCGACCAACTCAACCAAGGCGGGCAGGCCGTGGTCGCACAGCATTGGCTGCTGGAGGTGGGGAACACCCTGCTCATGAGCGAGCGACGCAAGCGCTCGACCCTGGCGGACGGCGTGCACTTCCGCAGCATCCTGAGCTCGCTCGCTGTCGAGACCGACAAGGAGACCGGTGCGAACGCCGCCTCGGCAACGCTGGCGTTGGCGCGCAGCCATGGGCTGACGCTCTACGACGGTGCGTATCTCGAACTCGCGATACGCCGAAAGCTGCCGCTCGCGACGCTCGATAAGGAACTCCGGGCGGCGGCGAAGGAGGTCGGCGTTAAGTGTCTGCCCGAGAAGCTTTGAGTGCTTGCACCAAATTGGAGCGTGCACTGTAAAGTTAAAGGCCGGAGGCGAGATTCTGCTTCATGGCTTGGATCAGGCTCCTCTGTACTGCATCCGACGGGGCCAGTTCAGACTCAAGTTTGTCAAGGAGAGCAATGCGATCCTGAAGTTCAGCGGCCGTGAATTCGATTTCTCGTCCAGATAAGGGGTTGACTTGCGTCAACCCCTCGATCAGGCCGTTACGAATATAAAAATCCTCCCTCGAATCTTTGATTGTAGAAAAGACAAACTCCAAAGCTTCCTGCGAGTGTGCCACATGATTCTCGATGACTCCGGCGAGGTGAGCACGCTCACTATTCATCGTGAAGTAGCCTTCCCGGAAAGCCTTCACGTAGCACGGCACTGCCGTAGCACCTGGTGATGATTCGAGGTAGGCGAAGAGCCCCAGGTCCAGTCTTCCATCCTTTACCAAAGCCAACGCAGCTTTCTCAACAAAGCCCGGTGCTGTGATCGATCGCGTTAATGCTTGCAGCTGAAACGAAGTCAATACGTCCTCACTCGGATTAAACCATTTGGCATAACGTGCTGTGATTCCCGGCCAATAGGAATCAAACGCTTTAGAGTCTATGGACTTGATCGCCGCCATAAGAGCAACGAGTTCACTTGCGTTCCGTGGCTCTTGACCGACGCGAAGGAGGGCGGTCAGAGCGAAGGGGGTTTTGATTTCACGAAGGCATTCTATTAAGGCGATGCGGAAGGAAGTCGGAAAAACGAGCTCCCCCCGAGCGCGTTGTAGCAGGACGGCACGGCTACGGGGCATGGTTCCAGACGGCAGTAAATCGCCAGAGTCTTCAGAGGACCCAGTGGGTGTGTTCCAACGGATTGCCGGGAAAGTTCGATCACGGCCGCTCATCCAACACTCCTCTATTCCGGGTATGGATGAATCTCCGCGTTCTACTATTACCGAGAGTGTGTGCGATACGGTCCGCATACTTCTCACAATCTCGTCCGTCTTTGAGCCCAACGAAATACTAGCGACGGAGTCCAGTAATGCCGACGTGGTCGGGACCTTTGATGCCATCTTGACTCCATCGCTGCCAAGCTTTGGGGATGGAGATTGCGGCACGACTTCCGAAAGTGAAGAAGATTGGAGCTGGGGAGCAGGAGGAGATTCCTTTTTGCAACCAAAGCAAGCGAGGACAGCTATAAGAATGGCACCTGGGATGAAATGCCGCTTTAGAGCATCTGGGCAGTAATCAATCATTCGGGGAATAGTTTGGATTAATCCTAGTATCCAGTATGCGAAATGGGCATATCGAGTTGGGATCCAGGAATTGAAGTGACCGCATACTAATCGCCAAAACTCTGCACGACTTCTTTGAAGCGTTGTGTACGTTCGGACGTACTGGCATACACCCGGCCAGCTTCATCGGGTTTATCCCCGAACAAACGACTCATCAAAAAAAGGTTGACAGCTGCGTCCTCGTCACCCGCTTGAACCAGTGCTTCATATGCGCGTAGCGCTGATTTGAGCAGGAGTCGATTTTCCTGCACCGACGCGGTCGTGCTAAAGTTCTTCAATTCGACTATGATTGCGATATTGCCCAGTATCGATTCCAATTTAAATGCCTCAATCCGGGCTGAAGTCTTTGAAGGCGAGAGGTAATCGGATGCCAAACGGGACAGGTACCGCGCTAACTCCTTGAGGAGATCCTCTCTTCGGAGTAACTCCCGTAGCGAATTGAGCTCCACGGCAGCACCTTTAACGGAGCTCAGTGGGTTGATGCTGATGAGGGGGGCGCCCAAGAAGACGTAATCAAAGTAGGTTTCGAGAAGTGCTTTTGTGGTGAGGGAATCTACCACGGCCTGGGGAACTTGAAGGGCTATTTTGCAAGCCATTGGGCCTGGAAGATCTCGCCATTCTTTAGTGTTAAGTTTAACGGGGTATACGTAAGGGATATCAACTGAACGCGGCGGCGGGGCATCAGCACCGGTCGCTGAACCCTCTAGGAGTACACATATTCCACTGATCACGAGGATGGGAAGGATAGCTCTGGGCTTCATAGAAGGGGCTGACTCGTCCGTTCGTTGTCCATGACGATGGTTCAGGTGAGCACTGTGATGTGCTTGCGAATGGCTTCGCCGAGCTGGTTGACGTCGCAGGCTTGGAGGCGGCACAAGACTTTGTCCCAACGGCAGGCGAAACTACCTTCTTCGCTGTAAGGGAGATGTTTGAACAAGCCATCAAAGGCGGTTCGACGAGTGATGTAATCGGATTGGATGCGGCGGATCTCGTTGAGCAAACAGGTGAGGTAGGTGGCGGCGAACGTGGCGGGATCGGGTACTTTATCGACCCGACGATTGACGGGATCGGCGTAGCCTTTGGCGAAGACGAGGAGATCGGGAGACTGCCAGTCGGTGAAGGCTGCGCTGTGGTCTACGAGTGCGTGGTAGCTTGGCCGGGCATCGGGGCCTTCGATGATGATTTCGTCGCCGTCATCGAAAAGCACACGACCGGGCACGCCTGGGGTGTGGGATTCGATGACGCGGCCGACGAGCATATTGGGGGCGGCGGCGGTGCCGAGGATGCGGGCGAGTTGTTCGGCGTAGCGGGTGTCGGCGAGTTTTCGGTCGGGGATTTGATTACTTGGGGTGCCTTGGAGGTAATCGCGTTCGTAGTAGATGACGGGGAAGCGCATGCCATAGAATTCTTTGCGATGCCCGAGGTAGACCTCGCTGACTCGGCGCATATTGACGCGAGCGGGAAGGCGCATACCGAACTGGAGGCAACCGAGACGTCGGTCGAGCGTGTAATCGACGTACTCCTCGGTTTCGAGAATGGCTTGGACGAGTTCCTTTTTGTAACCGTTCCTTCCGTTACCAAGCTCCTCGAGCCGTTCGATGATTCCCCAGCGTTGCACCCGGAGCAGGAGGGTTCGGAGGTGATGATCGTCGCGCACCTTGATTTCGGCGATGTAGACGCCGCGTCGACCGCTGATTTGGCCGCGTGCGGTGACAGGGATTTCGACCTTGCCGAGGTTGAGATGCTCGATGTTTCCGTATTCGCGAATGAAGTTGGCGATGAAGCCGCGAGCCAGGGGGTCCCAGAGCGGGACGAGGTCGGGATCGGTGGGAGGCGTGGCCTCGGAGGGGAAGAGAGATTCGAACACGAACTCGCCCTCTTGGAAGCAGCCCCCGGGCAGCCAGCGGACGGACATCGGAGATTCAGCAAAACCGACGCCCGGTGCTGAGGCATGGTGAGGATGAGAGTGGCCGGTGGGCGCGGAGAGGACGGAGAGCAACTCTAGGCGTTCGATGCGGGAGTTGAGATCGTTTCCATGCAGCACTGGGGGCGTTGCCTCGGTGAAACGTTTGACGAGCCGAGCGTGGTCGCGGAGCAGGGACTCGGGGTCGTTGGCATCGAAACGCAGCTCGACAAAGTTAGGGGCTCCGAAGCGGAGGGGGTCGACGCCGTAGAAGGCGATCTCGGGGTGGCCGTGGCGATTGCATTTGATGCAGTGCTCGGCGATTTCGGTGAGTTGACGCGTCAGCAGTTGGATGGGGTGCTGGGCGAGGCCTTTGAAGTCGGACAGGGTGAGAAAACGGGTTCCGGTGTGCGGGTTGTAGTAGTAAATGGGCAGCACTTCGAGCGCGACCTGGAGTTTGTCGAGCGGTGCGGTGAGTCGATCGGGGCCTTCGATGACGGGATTGGTGCGCCAGAGCTCGCCGCGTTCGCGGAGCGCCTGGCGCACACGGGGGTCCTGGGTGCCGACGAAGCGAATCTTGTGTTTGGGGACCTTCCAGAGCCGTTGGAGCTGTTCATCGGCCTCGAAGGCAAGATCCAGACGTTCGATTTCCGGTCGGATGAGCACGGTGCCTCCGAGGGCAAGGATCAGATCGACGCTTTCGCCCGATTCCCAGGAGACTTTGCGCTCATGAGGGATGGGTTGGGCTTTGGCGGCGCAGTGATCGACGAACCAATCGGAGAACTCACACCGTTGGAGGGCATGGAGCGGGGGGTGAGTGACCAGGAGTTCGTGGTGAGGGAAGAGCGTACCGATGCTCGACTTGTACTTTCCGTCGGGACCCTGTGAGAACAACTCCGGACCGATAGTTTCCATGGGAAAACGTTACGCCTTCGGCGTGTGGCGTCCATGAGGATTTTGCATTGCCGCGCAGGTTCTACTCCCTATCTTTGCGGGCATGCTGAAGCCAGAGGACCTCTTCGACTTATCCCAGACCGAGCATGCGGCGCTGTTTGATGGCTGCGAGCATGCTTGGGAGCCGTTGCGACGACTGAAGGACTACATTCGTGCGACGCTAAAGCCTGAGCAGCATCATCGGCTGCTGGGGAAGGCGTTCATTGGTGAACAGGTGTTTATCGGCGAGGGAACAGTGGTTGAGGAGGGGGCGATGATCAAGGGGCCGGCGATCATCGGTCGAAACTGTGAGATCCGTCACAACGCCTACATTCGCGAGGATGTGATCATCGGAGACGGCTGCGTGATTGGTAACGCGTGTGAGTTCAAGAACAGCCTGCTCTTCAATCGCTGCCAAGTGCCGCACTTCAACTATGTGGGAGACTCGATCTTGGGATTCAAGGCGCACTTGGGTGCCGGGGTGAAGATCTCGAACGTGAAGCTGGTCGCGGGTAATGTGCGCATTCATTGGAATGGTGCATGGGTGGACACGGGGTTGCGAAAGTTTGGTGCTTTGTTGGGAGACCAGACCGATGTGGGCTGTAACAGCGTGCTTAACCCCGGGTCGATCATCGGTCGTGGATCGGTGGTTTATCCGAACGTAAACTGGCGGGGGGTTTTACCGCCGACGTCGGTGGCGAAGAACCGTGCGGAGGTGGAGATTGTGCTCCGGCGCGCGGCCGCATCGGATTCCCCGTAAGCCCTGGGCGCTGCATGATCAGTTCTGTCGACAACATCACGGGCGTTCCCCCAGCGGATTTGGTGGATCAGGTACGAGAGATCTTCTCCACGACGGGGTTGTTATCGAAGGCTTCGAATTTCGAGTTCCGGTCGCAGCAGCAGGAGATGGCGGTCGCGGTGGCGAGCGCGCTGGTGGAGGGTCGGCACTTGGTGGTTGAGGCGGGAACAGGTGTGGGCAAGAGCCTGGGTTACCTCATTCCGGCGATTCTGCATGGGGCGGCGGCGAAGCGGAAGGCGGTGATTAGCACGCACACGATCAATCTCCAGGAGCAGTTGGTGGAGAAAGACCTGCCGATGCTTCGTCGGATCCTAGGGGTTTCGTTTGATTTCGCGATGCTGAAGGGGCGGCAGAATTACCTGTGTTCGCGTCGGCTTCGACGTGCTTTAGCGCAAGCCGAGAGCATGTTCACTTCGCCCGAGTTGGAGGAACTCAAACGGATTGCCGACTGGAGCCTCAACACGGAGAACGGGTCGTTATCGGATTTCGAGGTTGAGCCGGACCCCAAGGTATGGGCGCAGGTTTGTTCTGAGCGAGGCCTGTGTTCGCCGAAGCTGTGTGGACATCAATCGGAGTATGCGAAGACCTTTGGGGTGTGTCCGTTTCAACGAGTGCGCGGGCGGATCATGGCGGCCGATGTGTTGGTGCTAAACCACACGCTCTTCTTTACGTTGCTGGGCGGAGTGGAAGAGGACGAGGAGAGCCATGGTATCCTGTTTAAGAATGATTTCGTGATTTTCGATGAAGCCCACACCGTAGAGGGGACCGCTTCACGCCATATTGGCTTGGGGGTTTCCAGTGGCCAGGTGCGCTACAGCCTTCAACGCCTCTACAATCCGACCACTCGGAAGGGTTTGCTCACAACGCTCATGCAGGGGCCGCTGGTCGAGGCGGTCGGCAAGGTGTTGGAGTCGTCGGATCGCTTCTTCGAGGAGGTTGAATCGACCTGCGACCAGATCGCATCGACCGCAGTGTCGCGCAAACCGGGGGATACAGCCGAAGGGCGCGGGCCGATGCGGGCTTGGACCGAGCTACGCATTCGACGTGCCGAGCTGGTGCAGGACACGTTGTCGGCCAACATCCAGAAGTTGCGCGAAGGTTTGGGGGTGCTGATTAAGACCTTGGACGACCGTGAGACGGCTGAGGAATTGTTGGATTGCAGTCGACGACTCGCAGAGCTGCGGGAGGAAGTGGTGTTGTTTTTGGAGCAGTCGGCGGACGATCATGTGTATTGGGTGGAACGCTCGGGGCGTCAGAGGAAGTCGATTTCGTTAAGCGCGGCACCGGTGGATGTCGCGCCCTATTTGAGGCGTCGACTGTTTGAGAGTGGCACTTCGGTGATCATGACGAGCGCGACCCTTTCGATGACGGGTCAGCCCAAGGGTGGGATACCTGGATCGGCGTCGGGGCCACAGACGGGGTTGGGAGGACGCCGGGGGGTGGCTGCGGTGGGTGGGCTGGGATACTTTCTCACGCGGGTTGGCGCCGAGCGTGCGGAGGCGAAGCAGCTGGGATCGCCGTTTGATTACGCGAGCCAGATGCGTTGTTTTGTGGTTGGGAAGATGCCGGACCCACGGGACACGACGTATCGGGAACGGTTATGCCATTGGATCGAGCATTTTCTGACGATGACCCATGGCAAAGCCTTTGTGTTGTTCACCAACACCACGCTGATGCAGAACGTGGCGATCGAGCTGAAGCCCTTTTTCGAGCGCACGGGCATCCAATGTTTTGTGCAGGGCACAGGCATGCCGCGGAGCCGGATGTTGGAGCTGTTTAAGGAGGATATCGATTCGGTGCTCTTCGGAACCGACAGCTTTTGGCAGGGCGTGGACGTGCCGGGTGAGGCGCTGTCGAATGTGATCCTGACCCGCTTACCCTTTGCGGTGCCGGACCATCCCTTGATCGAAGCGCGGCTAGAGAAAATCGAGTCGGAGGGCGGGAATGCGTTCGGCCAGTTTTCATTGCCGGAAGCGGTCCTGAAGTTTCGTCAGGGGGTGGGTCGGTTGATTCGGTCGAACACCGACAAAGGGATTGTGGTGATCCTGGACAACCGTGTTTTGACCAAGGGTTATGGGAAGAGTTTCTTGGACGCATTGCCTGGGTGTCCGGTGGAAGTGGTGTGAGGCGAGGGGGGGGTGTCCAGGTAGGGACGTCCCGCTGGGACGTCCCCGTCCGGCCATGGCCGGACGGAATGGGGCTGTGAGTCTTGGAGCGTGGTGGCACGCGGCCTACAGCGCCGGAGCGGAGGGGAAGACCGAGCGATCTTGGACAAGAGGTCGAGGGGGAGCCGGCAGGGGTGTCGGCGCTCCCAGGGCGGAGGGGGCCGTGTGTGCACATGGCCTACATGCGGAGGACGGATCAGGGGCAGGATTAGGATTAGGATTAAGAGTAGGAGTAGGAGTGGGGGGGAGGATTTACACGGGTGTTTGTTTCGTTCGAGTGACGAACAGGCGACTTTGAGAACCTAGGCTTGCTAAGGGTCTACGAAACAATTTTCAATCGGCGTCGACGCGTGAATGAGGTCCCTATGCATCGCGTCAACCCTTCCTGATGAAGATCCAACGCATCGTCCTCCTGGTTTGCCTGTCAACGTGGGTGGGATGGCTTTGTGCGCGGCCCGCGCAGGCCGCCGAAGCGGAGGGTGAAGTGCGATCGAAGTCAGGACAGGGAGCGGCACGCGAGGCGAGGCGTGCTGCGGAGGATCGTGAGGCACAGGCGTTTTTCGATGGTCCTATTCGTTCCTTTGAGATCGTTGTGACGCCGGAAAATTACCGGTCGCTGAGGCGCGATGGGCGTCAACCGGTCCCGGCCACGGTGCGTGTGGGAACGAATGTCTTTGAGTCGGTAGCGATTCATATCAAAGGAGCGGCGGGGAGTTCTCGGCCGATCGATGATCGACCGGCGTTGACGTTGAACTTCGATAAATTGAAGGACGGGCAGACCTGTTTTGGGATGGACAAGCTGCACCTGAACAACTCGGTTCAGGATGCGTCATTTGCGAACGAGGCGTTGGCGAGTGCGATGTATTTGAGGCAGGGAGTTCCTACGGCTCGAACCACGCATGCGTTGGTCAAACTGAACAACCGGGACTTGGGGTTGTATGTTCTGAAGGAGGGTTACAGCCAGATGTTCATCCGTCGGCATTTTCCGAAGGACAACAAGGGGAACCTTTATGATGGCGGGTTCGTTCGGGATATCCATGAGCCTTTGAAGCTGGATACGGGTCGGGGTGTGACGAATCATGCGGATTTGCGAGCCCTCTTGAAGAACCTGAACCTCCCCCCGAAGGAGCGACAGGAGGCATTGAACAAGACATTGGATGTGGATCGGTTCCTCACCACGATGGCGCTTCAATGTTTAACGGATGATTGGGACGGGTATGCGCGGAACCACAACAACTACCGGCTCTACATTGATACCACGGGGCGTGCGACTTTCATTCCGCACGGGATGGATCAGCTGTTTCAAGATGTCGACCGCAGCATCCGTGGCGGGTGGTCTGGGGTGGCCGCACAGCGAGTGTTTGAACTACCCGAGATGGCGGAGCGATTTCGGGAACGCATCACGATTTTGTCCACGAACGAGTTCAGCGCTTCGCGATTGGTTTCGGAGTGGACTCGCATTCGTGAACGCCTTCGAGCTGGGATGGAGATGAGTCGACCGGGCGAGTGGCGTGAGCTGGACAACAACCTGGGCCATTTCCGTCGCCAATTGGACGTTCGTGCCAAGGTTGTGGCGAATGAGATCGCGCGATGGCCTCGTCCTCCGAAGCCGCTGGCACCTGGGACGGTGGTGCCCATCGCGGAGTGGCGAAAAACTCCGCAACAAGGGCAATCCACTCTCGACTATGCCCCGCCGGCTGGTGAAACGAAGAAGGTGTTCCATCTTGTGGCGAAGGGCGCTGGGACGGTTGTGTCGTTTCGGTCCACGACCCAGCTTCCGGCGGGTCACTTTATGCTGAAGGCTCGTGCCCGTGTGAAGAATGTGGTGGCGGCGGGTGATCAGCGTGGGCTGGGGGCGGGAGTGCGGGTGAGTGGAGGTCAGAGGACGATGAAATTGGAAGGGACCACGGATTGGACGGAGGTGTCCTTCGATTTCATTCGAGGCGAGCCCGGACCGGTTGACTTGATTTTGGAGTTGAGAGCGAACCAGGGCGAGGCTTGGTTCGATGCCGATTCGATTCAATTGATCGCGCAGTGAACGGGAGGAGGTAGGCGGTGAAAGCACCGGGAAGCCGACAGGGGTGCCGGCGCTCCCAGGGCGTGGGGGCACGCGGCCTAGAGCGGTGGGAATATCGGCGCTCCCAGGGTTTTTGAGACCGTGATGTTTACCACTTGAGTTTGCCGGGCAGGAATTCGTCGACGAGTTCGTGGTAATACGGGAGGCAACGATCGGCGTCTGGTTTGCTGTCACCCTTTGAATAGAGGTCGAACGGATTAAAGGCTTTGACCCATTTGAGCATGCGTCGGTCCTGGTCGTTGAGCATCCAGAGGTATTCGTGCTCGCGATGGAGCGGGTAGAACGAGTGGTAGCGGATGACGTATTGAGCCTCGATGGGCAGGTGATCACGGGTGACGTAGTAGAGATATTCGTCGTGACCCCAGGACATCATGACCTTGTCCAAGCCGCATCCGGGCGAGTAGATCCCGTGTTCGGTTTGGTATTGGGGCACTTGGGTATCGGGGTTCTCGGCGAAGAACTCGGGAAAGACAATTTTGTCGGAGAAGCGGCATCCGACGGGGAAGGTATCGCCGACTACGGCCCACTGTGGTTCGCCGAAGCAGCACAGGATTTTGCCGAGATCGTGGATGAACGTGGTGAGCACGAACCAGCGAGGCAAACCGGCCTCGCGTGCGGCTTCGCCGGATTGCAGAGCGTGCCAGATCTGGGAGTTTTCGTTATCGGGATCGCTGTCGTCCACGATGGTGTCAAGCCATTCGACGGCTTCCCATACCGTCATCTCGCGTCGATTGAGTTGGCCGAACTTGGCTTGGTTGGCTTTGACGGAGTCGACGGTCTGATAGATATGGTTGAGGCGATAGAACTCTTTGACGCCTGGGCGCGCTTCGGCGCGGTAGTCGCGGTAGCCTTCGCGACGCTGCATGGTTCGCTGCATGGGCGGGGGGACGATTTCACCTTCGAGCGGAGTGGGGTACCGTTCCTCCATGAAATGCTCCCATTCTTCGAACCCACTGAGGGTGTTCATGGGATTGGAAGGTGCTGGTGCTAGGCTCGTGCTGCTCATGAGATGGATATGCGAGTGGGGCTAGGACGAATTTTGACTTTCGAGTTTTGAACTTGATGTCAGCTGCATGGGATGTCGGCTCACCCGAAGTTGGCCAGAACGCTGCGGGTTTTGTTTTGCAGCCGAACCCGAGGCTTGAAGATCGTTTGGATTGCGGCTTGGATAAGCTGATCTGAAGTCGTGCGTGCCATGAAATTATCTTTCCGATATTGGATCCCGTTATGGATCGCTTTGCTCCAACCGACAATTGGGCATGGGCAAGTTGTGAACGGGAGTTTTGAGGAGGATGTATTTGGGGCACCGATTTCGGGTTGGCAAGGCGGGGCCTCGGTGGTGGGTCAGCCTATTGGCACCCCCTTGATTCCCCCGTTCTTTACCCCTGCACCACCGGTTGGGATTGATGGGGCGTGCTCTGCTGGTTTGGGCGAAGGCCAGGACCTTCGGCAGACGTTTATTCTGGAAGGGAATCGCACCTACCAGATTCGGTTCGCTGCCAAGAGCCTTTCGGGCCTTGCGGCTGCGGGCCGATTACGCGTTCAGGTGCTGGCGAGTGAGGTCGATGTGATGCCTGCGTTTGTTCCCGGCCTTCAAGTTGGAGGAGCGGGGTCACAGGGTTTTCAATTCTTTAGCATTTCGGTGAAAACGGCGGCGGCTGGGGGGGCTCATACGCTTCGGTTCGTAAACGTCGAAACCCGACCCAGCAGTGTGGCGATTGATGGGGTATCTGTGGAGGCCACCGAGCCGAGTCGGCCACCTCGACTGGCTCGTCCAGTGGTCCAGTCCACGGGTCTGGAGGTGCTATGGTCTGAGCCGCCGTTTGGGTATCGACTTGAGCAGGCACCGAGTCCGAGCGGGCCTTGGACGCCTTTGGCGACACCTCGACTGCGGCGTGATGGGGGGAACTTTCGGGTGCCGTTGGCCTTGAACCCGAACGAGTCGGGCGGGTTTTTCCGGATGACGGCAGTGGCGCCTGCGGTGGATCCGTCTCGGCCTTAGGGCCGGGGACGCCCCAGCGGGGGAATGGCACTTACTTAATACCCAAAACTTTCTTTCCCAACCGCTTACGCCGCGGAGGATTCGGCACCGTTTCGAACAGTACTTGGCGGCTCAATCGCTGCATTTCCCGCAGTGTGGCTTGCACTTCACGCCACTGTGCTATCGCCGTTTCCAGCCACTCGAACTGCTCTTTGGATAGTGCCACACTTACAGTCTTTCCCTTCACTTTGCGCGTCCATTGGTAGCAGGGTCCCCCAGCTCCGGGTCCGCGGTTTTGTACGTAGCCTTCACTGATCCACTCCACCTCGCCCAGTCGACGGCGTAAGGCCTCGTATTGTTTCCGGTAGGCGGCATCTGTCGTCGCAGCTTCGGTCGGTTTTTTCAATGACATGCATTTGATCCTAGCGCACTTGTCAATCGGGCGGTATATATACCGCCCGTGCACTCCACTCCATTCCTCCCAGCTCTCCGCTCCCTCCTCGCTCCCATGGGCTCTCGTTCCTCCTCCCCTCCTCCCAAACCACGCTCCCTCACCCTCGCACACCTCGAGTCCTGCTTCGCCAAATGGATTCCCTCAGACCTCTTTCCCAAGGCTTCCTCCAAAGCCAACAGCCGTGACCGCTTCTACACTCGCCAACGCACCTTCTGGTGCATGATCTTCCAGCGTCTCAACCCTTCGACCTCCGCGCGCGAGGTCGTCCGCCAGCTTCAGGCCCTCTTTTCCCTCGAAGGCGGACCCACCCTCGCCGATAACTCCGCCGCCTATTGCCGGGCCCAAGCCCGTCTACCCGTCGCGAACTTCGCCACCGCCCTGACATCCACTGCCAAGGCCGCCGACCGCCAATCCCCCAACCCTGCCTGGCTCCAGGGTCGCCGTCTCATAGCCGTCGACGGCTCGGCTTTGACCCTGCCCGACACCCCCAAGAACCGGGCCGCATATCCCCAGATTCAGTGTCGCGGCACTCCCCACTTCCCGATGATGCGCTTCGTGGTTCTTTTCTCGATGGTCAGTGGGGCTGTCATGGCACTGGCCCAAGCAAGCCTGAGGACTTCAGAGCTGGCTCTTCTCCAAACGCTTTGTTCCCACTTGCTCCGCGGTGACATCCTGGTCGGCGACCGGGGCTTTGGCTCCTATCCAGCCATCGGGATGCTCCAGCGGATCGTGGGGGTCGACTTCATTGGACGAACCACCCGCACCCTCATTCCTCGGCGCTGCTTTCGACGCCTGGGCCGCAACGATTGGCTTTTCCAATGGAAAAAGGGCAAAACACCCTCCTCATGGCTGACTCCCGAACACTGGGCTGAACTGCCCGAAACACTCTTGGTGCGTGTGGTCAAAGGTTCCCTGTATCGAAAGGGCTTTCGGGTCCGTGAAGCCACGATCGTGACCACCCTGCTCGATCCCAAAGCCTACCCGGCCGATGAGATCCTGAAGGCCTATTTGCACCGGTGGCGCCTCGAGATGTGTCTGAATGATCTGAAAACATCCATGGGTCTGGACATGTTGCGTGGACGCACTCCGGACAGTGTCCAAAAGGAACTCTACAGCGGGTTGATCGCGCACAACCTGATTCGGTGCACTATGGCCAGCGCCGCCAGCACCGGGGGCGTGCCTTTGGAGCGGGTCAGCTTCAAGGGAAGCGTGGATGCCGTCCGACACTTTGCCTGTGCTATGGCCCAGGCCCGAACAAAAGGGAAGCGTTCCCAACTCTGGGAAACCCTCCTAAAAACATTGGCTGGAGATTTGGTTCCAGACCGTCCCGGTCGACGCGAACCCAGAGCCGTCAAACGCAAGAAGAACAAGTATCCACGCCTCAATGTTGACCGGGCCAAATTTCGAGATCATCCCAAACGCCACAAACGCCGCACCATGGCTCGTTTGAGGAAGCAAATGCTTAAGTAAGTGCCATTCCCCTTGACGGGCGGTTGGATCATGTTGGTTGTCGGGCGTGTCACGGTAAAACTCAGTGAATTCCTCCTTCATGGGCCACACCACGCGGGAAAGCAGCCATCCGGCGATCCACGTCGTGAAAAACATTCCGATGAGGATGAAGGCGCGTTCGTTCCAAGTGGTCGTGAAGATGCGGATGGCCAGGATCGCAGTGAGGTAATTTGCCATCAGAGCCAGCTTCATTTTCCAGCTCGGCTGCCGGATCATGGCTTGGACGACCTTCCTAGGAACGACCACCATGAAGGTGAAACCAAGCCCGGTCAGAAGCACACACGCCATGGCCGCGTGGCCAAACCAATTGCCCGGGAAGCGTTCCTCCACCACGGACAACATCCACCAGAACAGGGATAAACTGAACACCATGTACGCCCACTGGGTTCGGGCCTCCCAGCGAAGCCTCTCCATCGGGGCCAACGATGCGAAGAATCGACGCCAGCGCCGCCTCGGTGGATTCACCACGGAATCAAATGCGGTACGGACGTTGACAGGCCGTTTGCAAGATGGGCACCAGGCACTTTCCAGGGGAACAGCAGCGGGACAATGTCCACATTGGACGACCGCAGCGTCTTTTGTCTTCTCGGATAAACTATTCCAGTAGAAGCGGATAACCGAGCCCAAAGTCAGCGACTGGCCGCAACCACATTCTCTGTCAGTGAGTCGGACGATGCGCGAGCACTTGGGGCAGACGATCTTCACGCTGCCCCCTTTCGATGCAACTGACTGGCTGCCAGGGGATACAAACCCGGACAATCTGAACAATTTAGCCGTTCAGGGAAAGTCCGAACTCATTACGAAGATTCGTCGAGCTCATCAATAGGGAGATTGAGGTTCTCTTTCACCCACTTGGCCGCCTTTTCGGGTTCGGTGGTACCCCGGCGATGCAGCAACGCTTCGGTTGCCAAGGCCAGATCTTCCCGCGTTGCGGCCAGTTCGCGACGCAGTTCCTCCAACTGCTCGCCGTTTTCCTTGGCGGCATCCTCCCCACGCAGCGCGGAGGTCACGTAGCTTCTCGCCAGAAGGTGAGCGCTGATGCCCAAGGCGGATGCCCTGCTGTTCAACTCCTGGGCTTCCTCGCAAGTCAGGCGAAAGCCGATCACGCCCAGTCGGGATTTCCGCCGGGTCCTTTGGGTTGTGAGACTCATTGGATTGCCAGTTTGTCCTCGGAGTGGGTCGCGCGCTTGGACCCGCTCATCGAGACGGTCGGTCGAGCGGAGAAGATGGGCTTGGCCCGGCGCTCGTTCTTTCCCAACCAGTATTGCTGGAGAGTCAGCGTCACCCGATTCAGCCAGTTCCGGTCTTCCAGCAGTTCCAGGAGTTCCCGGGTAGCGAAGAACTTGGCACCGTTGGGAGACGGATCTCCCAGCGGCTTGAGGAGCCGCGCGCCGATCAGCGTGGCGATGTCGGTGGGCTGGCACTGGAGCACCCACGCGACCTGTTCGGCGGTCAACCGAGCGGGCGGTTGGCCCAGCAGCCCCAGAAAGTGTCGTTGATCGTCCTTCATGCGCTGTCGAGAGCCCCTAGTTCCACCGTGAAACCACGGGCTTCAACAAGCACGTCTCTCCGAACCAGCAAAACCGGAGGGAAAATTTCAGGGCTGGCCAAACACGTTCGGGGACGCCCCGATGGAGGCGCACCAGGATCCCGAAGCTCTCATTATTGAATGCGACTTGCCAAAATGGCGGTTTTTGGCCATCTAGTGGGCGGTCATGGATTCGCTAGCCTCGATGGTACAGGCGTATCGATCTGCGCAGACTCTCGAAGCAAAACGCGCGGCTACGGATGCCATTATCCACGAGATGCACCCGAGATTGTGGTACTATCTCAGGGCTCGATTGAATTCAGACCACGAGGCGGAAGACATTTTCCAGGAGACGATGGTCGGGATTTTCAAGAGTCTCCCACTCTTCAGGGGGGAATCGTCCTCGGATATGAGCGGGTTCTGTTTTGGTATCGCAAAGCACAAGCTACACACGTTTCTGGCGAGGAAATCCCGAAATCTGGAGGACAGTGGGATTGATGATAACCTGCTGGATTTGCTCGAATCCCTGATAGCTGTTGAGCCTGAGGACCCGTTCAAGCTTGAGGAGCTTCGTCGGGCATTGGGCATTCTTAAGGCGTCCAGACCACAATGTATCCGCTATTTTGAGCTGCGTTTTGTGCTATCCCTGACCTACAGGGAGATGGGCGACATTCTTGGAATCAATAACGAAGACTCAGTTAGATACCTCGTAGAGAGTTGCTTGGAACGGGCCAGAAAGCTCTTCGCGTAAACGAATAATGATATGGCTGAAGACGCCTCCAGGGTGGAATCAATGCTCAGGCTGCTCGGTGAACGAGTTCAGTCGGGCGTAGCCAAGTTGCATCCGCTCAGCCCCAAGGCCTTGGCTGCCGTAGATCAAATCGTCACCGAGCAATGGCAGCGAGAGCAACAGGTCAACCAGATGCTTTCCCAAGGTGATCCTACCAAGGGGCAGAATCCGGCGCAGGAGCGATCCCTGGCTCCGGGCCATCAGGCCGAACCCGACAAGGGAATTTCGGAGGGGAAATCCTCAGATAAAGAGCGATCACCGTCTCAGTCTCAGTCCAAGTCCAGGTCTACCGGTCAAAGCCAGGACCACGGGCACGATCAGGGTCACGACCATAGGCACTGAAGACTGGGCGGCTCGCCCTGTTCTCCGTCGGAAACAATACGGCACGTCGGTAGTTATTCGGAAGTAACGACGTCCACGTCATCGTTCACTGTTTGCCCGGCGGGCGGAACACAATGATGGCGCTCGGAAAAGGAGCGCTGCTGGTGGCGTCCCCGAACTTGAGCCTCCCCTTGAGGAAACGGATCTCCCCGTAGATGGCAAAATTGTGCCACCACGCCGTGTCGGTCCGGGCCGGAACCAAGCAGACCACCGTGGCTCCGGCCGACGCCGACCGGAAAGCCTTCTCCATCCAAAGCCCGATCTCGCGGCCGTACGGGGGATTCATGAAGACGATGTCCCGCGACCAGTCCCGCGAGAGCCCATCCTCGGCCAGCGTGAAGTGCCTCGCGCACTTGGCGTTCTCGTGAGTCGAGCACGGGTCCAAGGTGAAGCCGAACTCCCGATCCAGTTCTTCGAAGAGCCACTTCGGCGTCCCCCACTCGTTGGACTTGGACGAAAAGTGGATACTGGACGGACGGCTCGGGGACGACCGGGAATTGATCCCCTTCCTGTCGAGTTCCGCCCGCTCCTGAATTTGATGACTCCGAGAATTCATGACAGCAATTCCGCGTTCTGCGGGTGCAGTCCTCGGGTTCGTCGAAATCCGGACGGAAAATTTGGGAATTCTGCGATGGTACCCTTTCGGGGCCGTTCCTCACATCAGGCCTTGTGTCCGGGATCTCCGATGAGGCGGAGCACGTGGTTTTCGATAGCCAGCTTTCGGGCGGCCACCGCCAAGCGCCCGCCCTCCTGGATCAACGAACGCTGAAGGGTCAGTGCCGACCTCACAGCCTCGTTCTCCAATTGAAGTCGTTCGTCAGTGGAAAGCCGCTCCAAGAACTGTTCCACCGCCTGCTGTTGCATCTCCTCGTGCCGCCGTTCTTGTTCCTCGCGGCAGATTTGCCGCTTGGCAGTAATCTCCAATCGAACCCGGCGCTCTTGTTCCCGCCGCTCCTGCTCAGCGGATCCGATGAAGCCGGGCGGAGTCACATAGCCGCCTTGGATGGCGCTGAGGAGAAAGCCAGGCGGATTCCGGGAGACCCTGGCGTCCTTGCGCGCAAGCAGCCAATCGAGCACCTCGACCTGGGTCCGAATTTCCTCGGGCGAATACTTCCGAACGGCCTCCTCAGCAGCCTTCACGCCCACTCCGCGCTCCACCAACGCAGTTGCCAAAGGCGAGGGAGCGCGGTTCGCCCGGATCGCGGGCGCGGCAACAGTCCGGGATTCCGCCCGGGTGAACCGAACCTCCCACGTTCCGGAGCACACCTTCCGAAAACGTTCGTGGCCGGGCATCGGCTGCAAATACCCCGCCCGTTCCAACTCCTCGATGCCCACGCGCAGCTTGCGCTTGAGGCTGGCCGCATCGTAGCCACGCGATAGCCCAACGTGATTCCAACTCAGCTCCTTCAGGTCGAACTCCCAGTGGCGTCGGTGAAAGAACCGCTTGTCGAGGAACCGGTACAGCCGCTTCGCGATG
>Ga0172373_10001207_pt1 | contig 42017 bp, 36 predicted proteins | sample Lak10m_2_FD_114546 | JGI IMG/M metagenome (GOLD analysis project Ga0172373, IMG submission 114546) | Freshwater microbial communities from Kabuno Bay, South-Kivu, Congo - kab_092012_10m | ecosystem: Environmental > Aquatic > Freshwater > Lake | place: Democratic Republic of the Congo... | reverse complement strand
CGTGTACGTTTTTGCATGAAGAAACGAGTGAAGCATCGGCGTAGCCGAGCAAAGGAGGCGTGGTATGCGGGTAGGACTGGTACAGATGAATTCCCAAGAAGATCGCCAGCGGAACGTGGCGCGCGCCGTTGCGTTGATTGAGTCGGCTGCCGCCCAAGGCGCAACGTTGGTGTCGCTCCCCGAGTGTGTGACCTTTTTGGGGCGCAAAGAGCACCATGCAGCCAATGCAGAGCACCTTGATGGCGAAACAGCGCAGCTGTTTGCGGCCACCGCCAAACGCCTCGGTATTTGGCTCCACGGTGGTTCGCTCATCGAAAAAGGCCCTGACGGCACCAAAGACTACAACACCACGCTGGTGTTTAATCCGCAGGGTGAACGCATTGCCACCTACCGCAAGATCCATCTGTTTGATGTGGACATTGCGCCGGGGAGCTATCGCGAATCCGATACTTACTTGCCGGGCGAGCACATTGTGAATGCAGAAATTGCGGGGGTCAACGTCGGCTTGAGCATCTGCTACGATGTGCGCTTCCCCGAGTTGTACCGTTTGTTGGCGTTGGCCGGCGCCAAAATACTCTTGGTCCCAGCCGCCTTTACCGCCTTTACGGGCAAAGATCACTGGGAAGTGCTGTTGCGAGCGCGTGCCATCGAGAATCAGTGCTACGTGCTGGCCGCTGCTCAGTGGGGCGAGCACCCGGTGGGACGGCACTGCTACGGGCGGAGCATGATTATCAATCCGTGGGGCACGGTGCTCGCCACCGCGCCCGATGGCGAAGGTGTCGTGGTGACCACGCTCGACATGGCCGAGCTGGAGCGTTTGCGCACGAGCGTGCCTTCGTTGGCCAATCGCCGTCCGGCCATTTATCGTTGGTAAGCGGAAAACACGTCACCCGCGATACGGGCATACATGCCCGTATCGCGGGTGTGCTTGTGGCTTAGGTGAGCCGGAGGACGATTTTGCCTGCGCCCATGCGGTCTTGGTAGGCGCGGATGCCGGCAGCAGCCTGATCGAGGTCGTAACTGGCGAGCACGGTGGTCGTCATGGCGTCGTAGAGCCCACCTTGGATGTCCACCATGGCACGGATGACCCGGGTCATGCCGTAGCGCCGAATCCACTCGGTCAACCAGAACCCCTCCACGATGCGATTGCCGAACAACAGCGTGCCCACGTCGACGCTGACGGGTGCCAACGACAAGGCGCCATAGACCAAGATGCGTGCTCCTGCGGGCATGGCTTTGAGCATGGTGCCGGTCAACGGTCCCGCTACCGCGTCGAACCCGATGCCAGCCCCGTATTGCTGGCAGGCTTGTTGGAGTTGGTCCGTGAAATCGGCGCTGTCGCTCACAAGCACGGTGCTTGCGCCGAGTGCGCGCAACTCGGCCACATACTCGGCGTTGCGCACCACAGCGATGCTGGCGAGACCGCGGTGGGTGGCGGTCCGAATGAGCATGCGCCCGAGCGCACTGTTGGCCGCATTGAGGACCACACCCCGTTGTTTGGCTTCTTTGGCACGGTCGATGAGTGCCCAAGCGGTCAGCGGGTTGACCAGCATCATGGCGCCCTGGGCGTCGCTAATGTGTCGACGTAGTGGAAACACTTGGGTGGCGCTGGCAATGGTGTACTCGGCCCAGGTGCCGAAGTTGCCTTGGCTGGCCAGCGCCACCCGACGGCCCTGCCAGAGGGCGCCGAGGCCGCCGCCACTTGCGACTACCGTGCCACAGCCCTCAAAGCCGGGAGTCGTGGGTGGCTCGCGGCGGACCCCGTAGCGCCCACGCAAAAACATCAAATCGGATGGGTTCACGGCGGCCGTGTGCATGCGGATAAGTACTTGGCCGGGGCGCGGCCGGGGCACAGCCACGGTGCGCACGTGTAATCCCTCGGGTCCGTCGAACGATTCGAGTTGCAGGGTGCGCATGGTGTCGGGAATGGTCATTGTGGTACCTCGTTGAGAAAGCGGCGAAATTCGTGGTGCCAAGCGCTGGGGACTTCGTCTTGTACGGCCATGCCGGCCGGCAAGAGCACGCTGTCGCAGTGCGGGATGAGCCGGCGGAAGGCGGCCAAGCGGGTGGCGGGCGTGGTTTGTGCCTGTTGTCCCCACATGATTTGCACGGCACCGGTGAGTTGTGGCCCTAGGGTGCGTACATCGCAGTTCAAGAGTCCGGTCACAAAACAAATGGGTGCCCAGCGTGCGCCCGGGCGATGTGCGGTCTGGTAGTACTGTTGGCGCATGGGTGCATCACAAGCGGCCGGATCTGCGTATGTCATGCTGGTCAAAAAGTAATCAATGCTCCGCCGGCTCACCAATCCCGCAAAAATAGCCGCTCCGAGCGGTCCCGCCAAGAGTTGATAGGCGGTGCCGGGGCTGGCCGGAGTGACCAGGTCTTCGAGACCGGTCGGGCAGATGACCGACAGCGCCCGAAAGAGCTCTGGTCGGCGGGCGGCCGCACTCAGCAGGTAGGCCGAGCTGAGTGATACCGCCACGGCCGTGAGTGGTTGCTCTACCTGGCTGGCTACGTGGATGATGAGATCGATGTAGAGCTCGGCCGTGTAGTGCATGCGTGGCCGGTCTGAATCCCCAAACCCGAGCAAATCAACGGCGATGACACGATGCGTGGTCGCGAGTAATCGGAACGGATGGCGCATCTCGTGGGCCGAAGCCGCCGCATTGATGCTGTGGATGAGTAGGACGGGAGGGCCTTCTCCTGCTTCGTGGAGCGCAATCTGGTGGCCGCGCCACGTGAGAAACCGTGGGGTGACGCCCAGTAGGCGTAGTGGTGGTATGGTCATGTGGTTGTCTCTCCTGTGATGGTCGCGGCAAGATAGGTGGTGAGCCAGCGCACCCCTGCCTCGTGCGTGTCAAATAATCCGTCGAGTTGTGCGTCGTAGGCGGCCGTAAGGGCGCTCCGTACGCGGGGACCAGGTGCAACGCCGCGGGCAATCACGTCGCCGCCACGTATGAGGGCGGCGGGCCGCCCGCGATGCACGTGGAGCTGGCGGGCACGTGACACGAATTGAGCGCCCGGGTGTTGTGCGGGAAGCGGTGGGCGACCAGCACTATCGGCGGCGGTGAGCCGCTCCCAGAGCTCGATGTCGGCTGGTGCGAGCCGTTGCGCTAGTCGGCGTACACTGCGGTCAGTGACCGTGGCATTGACGGCTACCATGTGCTCTTTGACGAGATTACACACGGCATCGTGGTAGCGTTTGGGGGCATGCAGGCGTGCTAGGAGCGCCTGGGTGGGGACGACTCCCGCGGCGGCATGCCCCGGGCTCAGGATTCGTCCTGCTTGCTCTGTGGTGGTAGCCGGTTTGCCGAGATCGTGGCAGAGGGCCGCTAAGAGCAACGTGATGCGTTGCTCGGCGTCGAGCGCGTCGTTGTCACGGGCCGCCGCCGCACACACATGCCCTGTGTGCACCCAGACATCGCCTTCGGGGTGGTAGATGGGGTCTTGAGCGCACCCCATCAGGGCTTCCAGCTCTGGGTACAGCGTGATGGCGTTGGTGTGTGCCAGTGCGTTGAGCCCGTGCGCGGGGGAGGGGGCAAGTGCCCAGAGCCGCCATTCGTGCCAAATCCGGTCGGGATCGAGCGCTGGGAGTGTGGGCAGAGATTGGCGTACGAATTGAGCCGTTGTTGGTGCAACGGTGAGGCGGTAGGTGGCGGCGAGTCGCATCAGACGCAAGACACGAATGGGATCAACGAGGAAGGCGGCGTTGATGTGGCGAAGCAGACCGGCCTTGAGATCGGCCACGCCGCCGTGTGGGTCGACCAGCGTGCCATCGGGCAAAACGGCGAGTGCGTTGATGGTGACGTCACGGTGGGCAGCAGAAATGTGGATGTCGGCGTGCTCCGTGACGCTGATGTCGATGGGCAGGCCGTTGAGGCGCAGGCGCACGATGGGTTTGTCACTGCCGACGATGTGGCCTGCATACGGGGCACAGCGCTCAGCAATGTCGTGGAGCGATACCCCGACTACCTCGAAGTCGTATTCGTGGGGGTGTTGTCCGTTGAGGAGATCGCGCACCGCACCGCCAACCAAACGCCACTGCCAGCCAGCGTCCGTGAGGAGCTGGCGTATGGCATGCGTGTGTTGCCATATGTCTGCTTGGATGTCGTCGTGCGCCATTCACTCTGTCCTTCGTTGTAGCGACATACTTTTCAACGATGTTTTCGGCAAAAAGTTCCATTTGTGAGTATTATAGAGATATTCATACTGTAGTGAGTAGGTAGTTTTTAATACAACAAAGTTGTGTATAATACTCATGTATCGATGAGTGATGCACACGAAGGAGAGTGGTACAACATGAGCGGAATTACGATGTACAGCACCGATTGGTGCTCAGATTGCCGAGTTGCCAAGCGCGTTTTCGCCGAAGAGCACGTAGCCTACGTCGAAATCAACATTGAGCGCGAGCCAAGCGGTGCGGAAATTGTGCGTTCGTTGAACAACGGTAACCAGGTGGTGCCGACCATTGTTTTCCCAGATGGGTCAATTTTGGTTGAGCCCTCGGCAGCAGTGTTGAAAGAAAAGCTGGCAAGTCTGGCGTTGTAGTCGGCAACAGGAATCCCCTCGGGCTGGAGGTATCTCCGGTCCGAGGGGATTTTTTGTGGTGAAACTAGGCCGGGAGCAGGGGCATGGTCTCGATGATTTGTTCGTGACCAGGACCAACCGACACGATGGCCAATGTGGCGCCACACAGCTCGGCGAGGCGCATAATGTAGGCTTGCGCATTGGCGGGGAGTTCGTGCCAGTGGCGTGCCTGCTGTGTGGGTGCCAACCAACCTGGCAAGGTTTCGTAGACGGGCTCGACGCGTGCATACTCTTCGAGCAGGGTGGGTGGGTGATCGAGCAGGCGATCGCCAATGCGATACCCGACACACACCTGGATCTCGGCGAGCTCGTCGAGCACGTCCAACTTGGTGATGGCCAGGGTGTCGATGCCGTTGAGGCGGGTCACGTAGCGTGCGGCGACGGCATCAAACCAGCCCACACGCCGGAGTCGCCCGGTGGTGGTGCCCACCTCGGCCCACGGCTTGCCCATTTGGCGGAGTGCATCGGCGGCCACGCCATCCACCTCGCTGGGGAACGGACCACCGCCCACGCGCGTGGTATAGGCCTTAAAGACGCCCAAGACGTGGTCGATTTGTTGCGGGGCGATGCCGGCTCCTTGGCAGGCGCCTGCGATGCCTGGAGCGGACGAGGTCACGTAGGGGTAAGTGCCATGGTCGATATCCAACATGACCCCTTGCGCTCCTTCGAGCAACAGAGCATGGTGATCGCTGACCGCGGCTTGCACGACGGGATAAATGTCGCAGATGTAGGGGGCGAGGCGTTGCCCGTAAGCCACGTATTCTGCGTGCATGCGGTCGAGATCAAGGGGATCGACGCCGTAGTACCCGGTGAGAAGGCGATTTTTGCTGTGCAGGATTTGGCTGAGGCGCGTGTAGAGCAAATCGGGGTCGAGTAAATCGGCTACACGTACGCCGATGCGCGCCATTTTGTCGGCGTAGGCAGGGCCAATACCGCGCCCTGTGGTGCCGATTTTGCCGTCACCGCGGAGTTCTTCGTCGAGGCGGTCTTGGAGCACGTGGTACGGCATGACCACATGTGCACGATCGCTGATATGCAGGTTGCTGACGTCAATATTGCGGGCGATGAGCCCGTCGAGCTCACCAATAAATGATTTTGGGTCGATGACGGTGCCGTTGCCAACGATGTTGCGGGTGGTCGGCTCAAAAATACCGGCGGGCACGAGGTGCAACTTGAACGTGCCGTGGCGATTGACGACCGTGTGTCCGGCGTTGTTGCCACCGCTGTAGCGCACCACGGTCTGCGCCCGAGCTGCCAGAATATCAACAATGTGGCCTTTGCCTTCGTCGCCCCATTGTGCACCAATTACTGCTACTACCGTCATGCATTGCCCCTTTTCGATGTACGCACATCCGTCCATGGTGCGGGCAACCACGTTGTTTCCACGCAACGTGTAGTATTATAGGGTATGTTTTAGGAGAAGGGGTATATGGAAATCGATATTGCGCTATTTACCATTGTTGCACAGCTCATCTTTCTGGAAGGTATTTTGTCCATCGACAATGCGGCGGTGCTTGGTGCCATGGTCGCACATCTGCCCACCGATAAACCGATTCCGTGGCCGGCGCCGTTGCGCTTTCTCCAGCCTTGGGGGCAACGGGTGCTCGGCAATCAGCGCGATGCAGCGCTCAAAGTAGGGTTGCTCGGGGCCTACGTGGGGCGCGCTTTGATGCTGGTGTTGGCCGGCTGGATTGTGCAGTACCCGTGGTTGCGCGTCGCCGGAGCGAGTTATCTGATTTATCTCGCCATTCATCACTTTGGGCAACGCTACGACCATAGTGGTGAAGACGGCCAACCGGGGAGCAATCGTTTGTCACAGAGTGGCTTCTGGGCCACCGTTGGTGCGCTGGAATTGGCCGATTTGGCCTTCAGCATCGACAACGTGATTGCAGCGGTGGCGCTCTCCGACAAGTTGTGGATTGTCATGTTGGGGGTGGCCATCGGCATCGTGTTGATGCGTTTTGCGGCGACCATTTTTAGTCGGCTCATCGCTTGGGAGCCAGCGTTCGAGACCAGTGCGTTTTTGTTGTTGCTGGCCATTGGGGCAGAGCTGTTGCTCCATCAATTTGCGCATGTGACCTTCACCGAGTTCCAGCAATTCATCATTTCGGTGAGTATTCTGGGTCTGACGATTGCCATTGCGCGTTCGCCACTGCGGGGGCCGGTCGTGTGGGCCTTGAAACCGTTGCGCTGGTTGAGTTACATCATCGCGACCGCGATTGAGTGGCTGTTGCACCTGCTGACGGCTCCGTTCCGGCGTTCAGCATCCTAAAAAACACGCAGTACCAAAGGACACACGCCCGGCGCAGAATCATCTGCGCCGGGCGTGTCCATTGTCGGGACAGGTGGCAATTACGCCATCTGCTGGTAGCCGGGAACCGTCAAAAACTCCACGAACTCGGGGGTCAAAATGAGCTGATCGAGCAGTGCCACTGCTTGGTCGAGGCGAGGGCCCGCTAGGCGTGCCTGCAGGGCGGCGACTTCTTCGTCACGGATAAGGCGGTAAAGGGTGGCATCAATGGGGCGGCCGTCGTTGAGGGTGGCGCCGTGATGAAGCCACTGCCAGATCTGCGAGCGGGCAATTTCGGCAGTTGCCACGTCTTCCATGAGGTAGTTGATGGCCACGGCGCCGCGTCCACCAAACCAGGCCTCGATGTATTGCAACGCCACACTAATGTTGTTGCGCAAACCGGCTTCGGTGATGTCACCGCTGGGGATGGCCAACAAATCGGCGGCGCTGATGTTGACCTGAGGTACGCGTTCGATTTGGTTGTCGCCGCTAAAGGCCCCATTGAAGACCGTCTGGACTGCGCTGACCAAGCCGGGATGCGCCACCCACGCGCCGTCGAAGCCTTGGTTGGCCTCGCGTTGTTTGTCGGCGGCTACGTTTTTCAGAGCCTGCTCGTTGGCTGCCGGGTCGTCACGGCGCGGAATGATGGCCGACATGCCGCCGAGGGCGTGTGCGCCGCGTTTGTGGCAGGTGGCTGCGACTAGCTCGGCTGCTGAGCGCAAAAAGTGCACGCCCATGGTGACTTGGGAGCGGTCGGGGAGGACGAAGTCTTTGCGGTGGTTGAAGGCTTTGATGAAGCTGTAGATGTAATCCCAGCGCCCGTGATTGAGGCCACTCGAGTGGTCGCGGAGTTCGTAGAGGATTTCATCCATCTCGAAGGCGGCCAAAATATGCTCAACGAGCACGGTGGCACGAATGCTCCCTTGAGGCACGCCGAGACGATCTTGTGCGTAGACGAAGATGTCGTTCCAGAGGCGGGCTTCGAGGTGGTTTTGCAACTTGGGCAGATAAAAGTACGGGCCGCTGCCGCGAGCAAGGAGCTCTTTGGCGTTGTGGAAGAAGTACAACCCGAAATCAAACATGCCCCCTGAAATCGGCTTGCCAGCGTAGCTGACGTGCTTTTCTTCGAGGTGCCAGCCACGGGCGCGGACCGCCAATACGGCGGTCTGCTCGTTGAGGCGATAGCTTTTGCCATCGGTGTGGAGCTCAATGGTGCGCCGGATGGCGTCCCGCAAGTTGATTTGTCCTTGTACCACGTTGTCCCACAACGGGGCATTGGCATCCTCGAAATCGGCCATGAAGACTTGCGCCCCCGAATTCAAGGCGTTGATGACCATTTTGCGGTCGACGGGACCGGTGATTTCGGTGCGTCGATTGCGGAAATCCGGCGGAGGTGGTGAAACTTGCCACGTCCCCGCACGAATGTGGGCCGTCTCCGGGTTGAAATCGGGCAATCGCCCTGCTTTGAGTTCGTGCCAGCGTTGTTGGCGGCGGGCGAGGAGCTCTTGGCGGCGTGCCTCGAACTTTTCTACGAGCTCGGCTACGAATGCGAGCGCTTCTGGGGTCAAAATCTCGTGGTATTCCGGTTGCATGGCGCCGTGAATCACCAAAGATGAACTCATCTGATCGTTTCCTTTCTTATGCCGCAGTGTTGCCATCGACTACGGCCATGTTGAGATGGGTGCCGAGCGCCACGAATGCGTCACACCAGAGTTGGGCACGGCGGTCGCCCGCTTGCGCACTGGCACACATGGCCGGGTAGGTGCGTTGCCACACCACATTATAGTGGTTTTGCATGACCCATATGTCGACGTCGTAGGGAGCAATACTGTCGATGAATGTGATGATGCGCTGGAGCAGGGCCGTATCCGCGTTGGCCGCCGACAGTTGTTGGGCACATTGGCGCAACGTGGTTTGGAATTGATAACGGATATCGTTGACATCAAGGACGACCCCGGCTTCGCGGGCCGCGGTGAGTGTGTGCGCCAAGGTATCGATGGCGGGCGGTGTGGCAGCGAGCGCGTGGCGGATGTCAGCGTGGACGGCCACGCTGGCGGCGACTTGGAGCTCGCTGGGGAGCGGTAAAGCCATGCTCTGCAAAAAGCGCATCAGGGGCACGTGTTCACGGTACAAGTCGTGGTAGCGGCGCACCACGTCGTCAATGACGCCTTGGAGCATGGTGGTCATAATCGTGCGTTGTTCATCCTTGAAGATGGAACGCAACGTGTACGCAAACGTGCCAATTTCGGCGTGCATGATCGCCACAACCTGCTCTTGCTGATGTGCCTGCACTGCGGCCTCGATTTGCTTCAACAAAGCGCCGTAGCGTTGTGGGTGCGGACTAATGCCGCCGGTAAGCACTTGTGTGCCCGCCAAAATTACGCCGTAGAGGAATTGTTGCTGTTCACCCGTCAGGCTGGCCGTGATTTGGGAGACTCCGAGGGCGATACGGAGGTCGCCGAGATGCCAACGCTGCGTCTGTTGGCGCTCGATGCGGTGCTGATAAATGGTGTCGACGGGTGGTGTGTCGAGGAAGAGTGCGGTGAGTGCGTCGTGGGCACACACGTCAGCCAGATGCATTTGCAACGGGTAGACCTGCGTCTGGTAGAGCTCTGCGAGCGTGACTCCCGTGTTGCTGACGACCGCTTCGAGTCGTTCGTGGAAGCCCTCGCTGAGGTCGAGCTCCATGGTCTGCTCGGCAAGCTGGAGCGTGCGGGCCGCATAACGCAGTACTTGGATGGTCTCGATACCGCTGGCATCGTTGAAAAACCAGGCACAGCTGGTGTAACTCTGCATCAGCTGGCGCTGTAATTCGAGTAGCCCGAGCGCCGGGAAGCGACTGACACCGCGTTTGCCGTGTTTGTGCAAAAAGTCCGTAATTGTCCGATCATTCGGACTATTCATAATGTCGATGTAGGCGTCACGTGCCTGCCACGGATCGCGGAAAAACGCCCGAGCGTGGCGCTCCCAGACGGGCTCAATGTGAAGCCGCGCCCAGTCGAGTGCCGTCCGCAACGGGCCGCGCCACGCCTGATTCCAGCCGGGCTCGCCGCCCGTATGGCACCCACAGTCACTGCGCCAGCGTTCGACGCCATGCGCGCAACTCCACGAGCTCTGCTCGACGATGGTCACTTCGTGCGTGGGCGGACAAAGTGCCAAAAACTCACCGTACACGGTCATGCGCGCATGGCCACTCTGCTGAATGTGGTGCAGAGCGTAGGCGAGCGCCATTTCGCCATGGCGATGATGATGACCGTACGATTCGCCGTCGGTAGCAACATGAGCCAAGCACGGGCGATCGCTGTGTGGTGGGAGTGCGCCGAGCAGGGCGTTGGCGAGGGCTTCGCCGTTGTTGAGCAATCCCTGGAAGGCGATGGCCTGCGAGACGCCACCGTCATAAAAAAACACCGCAATGCGGCGTCCCGAGGGGAGCTTGACCTGGTAGGGCTGGGTGGTGTCGAGGCCGTGCTCATGTGTGAGGCGCCAATCGCCCCCCGTGAGGGGGCGCACGGCATGGGCTTGGTGGGGTGCCAAAATGGTAAATGCGATGCCGTGCTCGGCGAGTGCTTCGAGCGAATCGGTGCAGACCGCCGCTTCGGCCAACCACATGCCCTCCGGTTTGCGCCCGTAGTGATGCACAAAATCGGCCACGCCCCAGGCCACCTGGGTGCGGCGGTCGCGCGGAGTAGCCAGTGGCATGATGAGGTGCCCGTAGACTTGGGCGATGGCCGGTCCATGCCCGCCGAAGCGTTGCCGGCCATCGTGGTCGGCCGCAATGATGCCCTGGTAGGTGTCGCGGTCGTGTTGGGCCAACCAGCGCATCAGGGTGGGACCAACGTTGAAGCTCATCCAGGCGTAGTTGTTGCTGATATGGCGAATGCGTCCCTGTGCATCCAAAATCCGCGCTGCGGTGTTGGGCGCATAGCACTCAGCCGCCACACGGGCATTCCAATCATGATAGGGAGCAGCGCTCGGCTGTGGATCAATGGCGTCGATCCAGGGATTTTCGCGGGGCGGTTGATAAAAGTGCCCGTGCACACACACAAAACGAGTCAACATCCATCCTTGTCCAGAGCCACGACACCGTTTGCCGTGGCTCGCCAATTACACATTAGGCCTCGGCAGCCGACGAATCTGTGGCCGGGACCGGTGTCGGTTCGGGTGCCAAAAAGACGATTCCCAGCGGCGGCAACGTCAGCTCCAGCGAAACCGGCATGTTGTGGAGCGGTTCGTGGCGCAGGGTGGGATGCGGATGCACCCCACTGCCGCCGTAGGTGGTGTCGTCGCTGTTGAGGATGACTTGCCAGTTGCCCGCCATCGGTACGCCGATGCGGTAGTGATAGCGCGGTACCGGCGTGAAGTTGCACACCGCCACCACGTTGCGGCTTCCGTCGTGGCCACGGCGCAACATGGCGACCACGCTCTGGTCGGCGTCGTCACACGCAATCCAGTGGAATCCCCAGGGGTCGAAATCGAGCTGGTGGAGCGCTGGTTCGTTGACGTGGAGTCCGTTCAGGTCGCGGACCCAGGCCTGCACACCACGATGAATGGGGTCGTCCAACAAAAACCAGTCGAGTTCACCGGCGTACGCCCATTCACGCCACTGGCCGATTTCCCCGCCCATGAAGAGGAGTTTTTTGCCAGATTGTGCGTACATGTAGCCGTACAAAGCGCGCACATTGGCGAATTGTTGCCAACGATCACCGGGCATGCGTGCTAGGAGCGAGCCCTTGCCGTGTACGACTTCGTCGTGCGACAACGCCAGCGTGAAGGCCTCGCTGAACGCATACAGCGACCGGAAAGTGATGACATTGTGGTGGTATTTGCGGTGCACCGGGTCGAATTGCAAGTACTTCAGGGTGTCGTGCATCCACCCCATGTCCCACTTCATGTCGAACCCGAGCCCGCCGTAGGCGGTTGGGCGTGAAATCATCGGCCACGCGGTCGATTCCTCGGCAATCATGGTCACGTTGGGGTAGCGTCGGTGGACTTCGTCGTTGAGGCGGCGCAACAAGACGATGGCGTCAATGTTTTCGCGGCCGCCGTAGGCGTTGGGAATCCACTCATCCGCTTTGCGCGAGTAGTCGAGGTAGAGCATGGAGGCCACTGCGTCGACCCGCAACCCGTCGATGTGGTAACGCTCAATCCACGACAAGGCGCTACTAATCAAAAAGCTCCGTACTTCGTGGCGCCCGTAGTTGAAGATGTAACAGCCCCAGTCGGGGTGGTATCCTTGGCGGGGGTCGGAGTGCTCGTAGAGGTGCGTGCCGTCGAAACGCGCCAAACCGTGGGCGTCCACCGCAAAATGCGAGGGCACCCAGTCGAGAATGATGCCGATGTCGTGCTGGTGCAAGTAGTCGACGAAGCCCATGAAATCGTGCGGGGTGCCGTAGCGGCTGGTGGGGGCGTACAGCCCAATCGTCTGGTATCCCCATGAGCCGTCGAACGGGTGCTCCATGATGGGCAATAGCTCGACGTGCGTATACCCCATTGATTTCACGTAGGCGGCCAATTTGCGCGCTGCATCGTAGTAGCCCAGCCACGTTCCGTCCGGATTGCGCATCCAAGAGCCGAGATGGACTTCGTAGATGCTCATCGGGCCGTGTTGGACGTGGTAGTTGGTCCGTTTCTGCATCCAGGCGTGGTCGTTCCAGGTGTGACTGCTCAAGTCAGCGACTACAGATCCGGTGCGTGGGCGGACTTCGCTGGCGCTTGCCACGGGGTCGGCTTTTTCGAGCCATTCGCCGTTCTGCGCCTCAATGGCATATTTGTAGCAGGTGCCCACCATCATGTGAGGCACAAAGGCTGCCCAGATCCCCGACGAGCCTTGGGCGTGGAGCGGGGTAATGCCCCGTTGCCAGCCGTTGAAATCAGCAATCACCCAGACACTGCGCGCACTCGGCGCCCACACGGCGAAATGAACCCCGGTCACACCGGCTTGTTGGCACGGAATGGCGCCCAGTTTTTCGTAGAGTGCGAAATGAGAACCCTCGTTGAATAAATAAAGGTCGTCAGCGCTGAGTAATGAATGACCCTCCAACGAAACCGGCATACTCCCTCCTCAATGGGCTCTAACGACCCACGATTGCATTGCGTACGTCAGTGAAAAACGGATCTGCGGTGGCGACGGCTTGTAAATCGGCGAGACCGCTCGGGCTCCGGGGATCCACGAGCAACTGCGCCCAACCACGCAAAAATCGCGCGCTCGTCAGTGATTCGTCTTGCGTCAATGCAGTAGTGGTAAATCGTACCACATTTTCGGAGACGAGGTCGCTGAACCCGTCCATGCCCTCGCTGGTGAAAAACACCCCCTCGGCGCTGACGAGCTCACGTGCCGGGTATTGCCGCATCAACGCGATGGCTGCATCGTAGTCGCCAAAAAACACATTGGCGAGGAACGGTGCGGCGTCGTCGTTGCTCGGGGTGCGCTTGGCGACGAGACGTTCGAGCTGGATGATGGTCCATTTGTCGGCAGTGTTCTGCGGTGTTCCCACCTTTTGCAATGCCTCAGCAACCTTGTTCCAGCGCTCGGCGTTGGCATACGTGATGGCCTGTTGGAGCTGCGGATCGCTACTGTCTTGGATGCGTTGTTCGACGAAGGTACTGCCGTCCCAGACGTAGATGAGCTCGCCGTAGAGCCGCACACCACAGGCATAACAGAAGACGTAGTAATCGGTGTTGTCGGCGACGATTTCACGTTTGCCGTCACTGTCGAGATCGATGAGTTCGGCGGCGCCGGCTGCCGACGACGAGGAGTACTCGGCCTGTTTGCTGAGTGTGGTGCCGTCAAACGCAAAGCGGGTGCTGAAACTGCTATGCGCTCCGATGCCGCCCCACACCAAAAACTGCGCGTTGTTGTTGGTGTATTCGGGCAAAAGATCGATGCCGGCAATGTATTCGTAGTCGACGAAGTCGTGGCGGGCCACCTCCGTGAAGGTGCTCCCCGTCTTGCGGTAGATGATGAGTGGGTGCGGATCCTCGTAGTTCTCTAGCATGCCACTCGCAATCGTGGCAAAGTAGCTCGCATCCGCAGTGCTGTAGAGTCCGACCACAATCGTCTCGCCTTGGAGTGAAGCGAGCAGTCCGGAGGCATCCGGGGTGGCGGTGGCCGGCAACCCGGCTTCAACCGTGGCTGCAATGGCAGTTGCGTCGATGGCGTCCACGTTGCTCGGAGTGGACGTAGGCACCACGAAGGTGGTGGGGGTGGTGGCTCCTCCGTTGATTGGGCTGGCCGTGGGCGCATCGGGGGCTACCACTGTTGTGGCGGTGACCGGTGCTGCGGCCTGAGTGACCGTGGCTGGGACAGCAGGAGTTGATGAGGCGGCTGGGGTACCACTACAGCTGACGACAATCCCACAAAGACCGATGTACACTCCAAGTCGTTTCCACATGACTGCCGCTCCTCTTGCCGTTGGTACTGTTTATGGTTATTTTACTACAGACAGTCGCAAAGTGTGACGAAAAAACACCGAGAGTGCACATGCGGTACGCTCTCGGCGATGCCTCCAGCGAACTACGGGCAGGCGCCGTAGATGGGATCCCACGACATTTCGAGGGGCGCGGTAAATGGGAACGGAGAGCTATACGGATATTCCCCATCAGGAGTGATTATTTTTCCCTCGATCGGAGTACCGACATTCATCGTAAAGGTCACGCTCCCGTCCTCATTGAGAGTAATCCGGGCCAAACTTCCCGCATAGCCACCTACATTTTTGACGCCTTCAGCCTCAAATGATTGTTCGTTGAGCCATGTGCCAGTGCGTTGATTTGCATCAACGGCAACCGTGTACATTTCGCTAATAGGCACGCCTTCCACTACTTTTGTGTCACTGATTTGCCATTCACCACTTAGATCGGCTGGTGTGCCACACCGTACCCCCGCAAAATGAAAGAGTTGCCCCGGGAAATTGGGGTCACGGTAGCGCCAACCTGTCGGTGCGGCGGCCGGCAGAGCGGTCGCAGTGGGGGTGGCACTCGCAGGAGCGGTCGGCGCACTTGCTGGCGTCGTTGTCGCCTGAGATGCGCTCGTGCCACCCGCTCCTGCATTTGCGGTGGCCGTCACCGATGGAGTGGTCGTCGCTGTGCTGCTCGATGTGGCCGTCGGTGGCGCTGACGGAGCCGTGGCGCTGGCCGTTGGGGTAGCGGTCATGTCTGGCGGGGTGGGCGTGCTTGATGCAGTAGTGGGAGTACCACCACAACTGGTGAGCACAGCGATGATGGCGGCGCTGGCACAGATGCGCTGGAAACGAAGCATGGCATGTCCCCTTTCGCTACAAACCGTGGATGTACAATCACACCCACAACGCAATGACCCATCCGATGACATACAACAATCCGAAGCGCATGTGCAAAACGGCCGTGTTGCGGAGCACGGGATGCAGGAGCGCAGGATCTTCCTCGCGGGCCGCAATCTGCATCAACTTCCAAGCCAGTGGCAGCATCAGTGCGGTGACCAGGGTTGGCCATGGTGCCCCACCCAGCGCAACGAGCACCCACTGGCTGACAAAGGTGCCTCCGATGAGCAGGTAGAACTCTAGCCGGGCCCCGGCGCGGCCAAAAATGGTCGCCAAGGTACGTTTGTTGTTTTGGCGGTCGGTGTCGATGTCGCGCAGGTTGTTGGCGTGTAAAATGGCGGCGACCACGAAAGCGACCGGCAAGGACGCCCAGATGGCCGACCACGCCACGCTGGGGATTTGCAGGAAGTACGAGCCAATGACCATGACCGGCCCCATGAACACGAACACCGCTACTTCGCCGAGCCCGACATAGGCCAGTGCAAATGGTCCAGCCGTGTAGAAATAGCCGATGGCCACGCTAGCCAGCCCCAACCAAAAAATAAACGGTCCGCTGACCGTCACGAGGTAGAGGCCGATGCCCGAACCCACAGCGAAGGCGGTGATGCCTGCCCAAAAAATCTGCGTGGGGGTCAGATCACCGCGCAACAGGGCGCCGCCGGTGCCTTTGACGGCCGCAGTATCCGTTCCCTTGCGGTAATCGTAGTAGTCGTTCATCAGATTGGTGCCGCCTTGGATGGCAATTGAGCCAATCAAGGCCAGTGCCAACAGCCACCAGTTGAGTGCGACACTCTGAGCAGCAATGGCGGCACCCAATAACACGGGGATGATGGCTGCCGTATAGCTCCATGGCCGGACAGCGTTCCACCAGGTGCGTAACAAGGGCATACGTGACTCCTGTGCGGTGTGGCGCCACGGCACCACCAACCGTTCTACTTCATCGAGACCGAGAGTAATCACCCACCCCAGCACGGCAATCACACACACGGCAGCCATCATGTCTGCGATGGCGTAGAGTTCGTACGATTGCCAAATGCGGTAGCCGATGCCGTCGGTGGCACCCACGAACTCTACGCCCACAATCAACGTGAGCGCAAAGCCCATGGCGAGCTTCCACCCCTCGACAATGGCGGGCAAACTCGCAGGAAAAATGACGGTGCGCAACAAGGTGCGCTGTGACGCACCAAAAAGTCGGCCTACTTCGAGGTAGCGGGTGTCGATTTGGAGGACGCCGCCAATGGTGTGAATCACCACCATCAAAAACACACTAAAGGCCACCGTGACCACCTTGCTGGTCTCACCTATGCCGAGCACCACGATGACAAGTGGCAACAATGCGATTTTGGGCACCGGATAGAGCATCAGTGTGAGTGGTCGTACCAACGCCAACACGGTGCGGTTGAGACCGCTCCACATGCCGAGGAGCGTGGCGGGGAGCGCTCCCAGCAAAAATCCGAGCACAATGCGTTGACTGCTTACCAGCGTGTCAACGATGAGACTACCGTCACGGAGGCCGTCCCAGAGCGCTCCCGCCACTTCACTGGGTGGTGGCACGAAGACCCGATTGAGGAGGTTGGTGGCGACTGCTAGCTCCCACAGTACGACGAGCAGGAGCGGCGATATCCAGGCAATCCAGCGTGGTTGCGGTGCCATGTTTACTGCACTCCTTCGTAGAGTTGGGCGGCCACTTCGGCGCGAATGAGTTGCCAAATCCGATCAAATGTGCTCTGAAAGAGCGGGTGCGCCCGGCGCTGTTGTGGCGCACTGAGGGCAAAATCGGGCATCACATCGGCCACAATTCGACCGGGCCGGGCCGACATGACCACCACGCGTTCGGCGACCACCAAGGCCTCGTCGATGGCGTGTGTCACGAAGAGCATGGTGCCGAAGGCTTTCTGATGTGCTAATTCCACCAAAAGTTCTTGCATGAGCAAGCGTGTTTGTGCATCGAGTGCCGCAAATGGTTCGTCGAGCAACAAAATATCCGGCTCGACCACCAACGCACGCGCCAAGCCCACCCGTTGTTGCATGCCCCCCGATAGTTGGTGCGGGTAAGCGTCCGCAAAGCGTTGCAAGCCGAGGCGTTGCACCCATTCGTGGGCTTTGCGCTGACACCGCGCAGGATCTGCTCCTTGCGCCATCAGCCCGTAGCCAATGTTTTCGCTGACCGACATCCACGGGAACAACAACCCCTGCTGGAAGACCATGGCAATCCGTGTGTGTGGCGCAAGTTGCATCGTGCCACCGCTCGGTTGCTCTAGCCCGGCGACCATGCGCAGGAGTGTGGTTTTGCCACAACCACTCGGCCCTACGAGCGCCACGCGTTGTTGGGCCGCAATGTGGAGCGACACGTGTGCGAGCGCAACCACACCGGTCGCATAGTGCTTGGAGATTTCATGTAGGGTAACCGTTGCAGCTGCCATGTCTTCGCCTTGTGTGTTGTACACTCCGGTGTCTGCTTCTCTTTACTCGGTATTATACTCGGTGCGGTTGACCAAAAAATCCCACCAGAGCCGAGTACTCAGCTCTGGTGGGATGCACCCATGAATCGATGGTGACTCTACTTGGCGCTGGCGACCAAGCTGGTGTCGATGATGGTGTTGACATCGAGGTCGGTGTCGTATTCGAGCACGCCCCGCTCGCGGAAGTAGCTCTGCAACGTCTGCAGGTTTGCGACGGGGATGGTGCCCGTGGCATCGAAGTGCGGTGCCCCAGCGCGTTTGACGACCGCGGCGGGTACCTTGGTGTACTTTTCGATGATGGCTGCTACGTCGTCGTTCATGTAGTCACCCTGCAAATCGGCACACGCCTTGAGATAGGCCCGCATGAAGCCCGCAGCAGTGGCTTTGTCAGCCAACAGCGGCTCACCCATGTAGAGATAGGTGGCGGTGAAGCCGTCGATGAAGTCATTCGACAACACGGCGACTTCCCCTTTGTCGACCGCAATGGTGGCCAACGGCTCCCCGAGAATGGCCGCGTCAATCGAGTTGTTGGCGAGCGCAGCGGGCACATCCTTGAAACCAACCGTGGTCAGCTCGATATCGGCCATGGTCAGACCACCTTGGCGCAACGCTTCTGCCAACCAGTACTCGGTGGCAGCACCCGTGGCGTTGATAGCCACCTTCTTGCCCTTGAGGTCAGCAACCGAGGTGAATTCTGCCGTACGTTTGGCACTGATGACCAGCGGGCTCGACAATGGTGCCTTCTCGCTGTGCATGGGAGCCACAATGGCGAACTTGACGCCACGCGCAGCTGCGTTGAACAACCCCGCTCCGGCGCCGCCGAGGGCCGCGTCAAAGTTACCGGCGCCCAGTTGTACGACTGGGTCACTTCCGCCTTGTACCGGCGTGGATTCGATGGTGATGCCCTCGGCTGCGAAGTAGCCACGCTCGATGCCCACATACAGCGGAGCGTAAATCATTACTGGCACATACCCGATGCGCACGACTTTGGCGGCTGGGGTATCTGCGGCGGGGGCTTCTGCATCGCTGGGAGCCGCCTCCGGAGTGGCTGCGGTGCCCGCACAGGCCACCAACATCAATAGTGCAATAATCCAGACTGACAGGCGCTTCATAGCTTCTCCTTACCATGTATATGCTGTCGGCTATATAGTAACAGATTTCACAAATTTGTGATGCCTTTTTTTGTTATGAAATACAAAGCATTAGAATCACAAAATTACTCGTCGACTTAAAAATATCTTCACATTGACAAGCGGTCTATTCCCACCCTACAATGGAGGTCTAGGATTCAACGAGCAGATGATGCCACTGACCATATGTCAACACTACCACTCACACAACCTCATTTGCCGTTGATTGCTGCTTGTGCCAAGGCACTGGCAAGCGATCGGCCGTTCAACGACCGTGTAGAGCAGGCCCTCCAGGTGCTTCGCACGCTGGTATATTTTTACGATGCACGGCTCGTCTATTGGCGTGAACACGCCGAACCCCAAACCTATGCGGTCACTCTCGAGGGCACATTGAGTGCCCCGTGGGACGAAGCGCACGTGGCCCAAGCGCAGTCAGCGACCGCCTATTGGCACGCAAAAGAGAGCGTGGCCGTGGCGCATGCTGGTGGTGCGGTGGCGACCACCGAATTCCGTGCCCACCTGCTCCCCGTCGTTTGGAACGACACCAGCGTCGGGCTCCTCGAAATGCGCACTGCCAGCGACGTGTTGTTGAGTAGCGGCGAATTGGCCACCCTCCAAGCCGTGCTCCCCTTGTTTGCCGCCCAAATCGACATTGCCATCAGCCAAATGCCACTGACGATGTTTGACGGTGACCGCGACGATGACCCGCTTCACGACGACGCTTTGGTACAGGTCAGTCAGCAACTCGATTTGGCCCAACTCTTGTCGCGGCTCCGCCACGATTTTGACCCGCCGTTGCCCCTGCACAGTCTCTTGCCCTTGATTCTGAGTCGAGGCATGGAGTACACGGGTGCCGAGGCTGGGAGCATCATGTACGTTGATCATGACCAACAAGAGTTGGAGCTCATCGAGGCGGTCGGCTATACCATCGCACAACTCCCCGACAGTCAGACCGAGCACAAACGGCACCGCTGGAGCTGGGAAAACGGCATTGCGGGCAAAGTGGCCCGTAGTACGCGGCCGTTGTTGGTGCGCGAAGTTACCCAGGATGTGGATTACTTTTATGCAGAAAAGCCCGACGTCCGCGCAAAACTTGCCATCCCGATTACCGTCGATGGTCGGGCGCATGCGGTGATGATCCTCGACAGCGCTCGTCCACACGCCTTCGGCGATCGTGAATCTGCGCTGGCACTGGGTGTTGCCGAAGCCGCCGTACAACCGCTCCGGCGCTCGTTGCGCTATCAAGAATTACTCGAGCGGAGTACGCAACTCAGCCAAGTCTTCAACAGCATTCCATCGGGGATGGCCTTGCTCGACCGGCACGGCCAAGTGCTCCGCCACAATCCGGCCTTTTTGAGCATCTGGGGGCTGACAACCGCCCAAGTGGGCCCCGGTTTCCGCATTCCCTTCGATTTGTTGGCGCTCTTGATGCCACGCTTTCACGATTCGGCCGCGTTTAGTGATTTTTGCACCAACGGACAGGCCAAGCGCGATCTCGAGCATTCGTTGACGGTGCGCTTGCGCAATCCGCACCAAGAGCTGAGTATTTTGTCGGTGCCCACGCGCGACACCAGCGACCAAGTCACTGGGCGTTTGTGGGTCATCCACGACCAAACCCGGGAAAAAGAGGCGGATCGCCTCAAGAGCGAATTTACCTCGATTGTGTCGCACGAACTCAAAACTCCGCTGACCTCCATCATGGGCTATGCGGAGCTCTTGCTCTCGCGAGAATTCACGCGCGACGAGCAACGCAATTTCTTGCAAATTCTCAATCAACAGGCCGAAAACCTGAACAACTTGGTCAACGACATGCTTGATTTCGCTCGCATCGAATCGAACACGGTGCGCATCAACCGCTGGACGGTGCCCCTGCAAGAGCTGACCAGCGATCTCGTGCGCCAGATGCGCCGGCAACCGACGTTCGACAAGCACACCATCGTGACCGATGTGCCCGCCGACATCCCGCCCGTGCACGCCGACAAAGAGCGTGTGCGCCAAGTGATGACCAATTTGCTCACCAATGCAGCCAAATACGCGCCGGAGGGGGGCACCATCACCCTGCGCATTCGCGAACTCAACGAACTCCCCGATTTGCATCCGAGTGGGCGCTTCGTGCTGATTAGCGTCAGCGATGAGGGCATCGGTATTAGCGCCGATCATCTCCAGCGCATCTGGGATCGCTTTGTGCGGGTCGACAACTCCAACACCAAGAGCATTGGTGGCACCGGCCTCGGGTTGTCCATTGTCAAGGGATTGGTGGAGCTCCAAGGTGGACGGGTGTGGGCCACCAGCATTCTCGGCAAGGGGAGCACGTTTAGTTTCACCCTACCCATGGCCACTGATTCGTTGCGCAAATAGGCCAACCGAGCCGGAGCATCATGCCACACTTCATCCCCGCCCAAGCGGTCAACTGTGAAATTCGTGTGAGTAATTCGCGCTTTTTGAGTCACCTCGCGCCGGCACCGAGTGTGGCCGAGGCACGGGCCTACATTGCAAGCATACGTGCGGCCATGCCCGATGCGAGCCACCACGTGTACGCCTATGTCATTGGGCACGGTGCCACCACCACGCTGGGCATGAGTGACGACGGCGAGCCGACCGGCACAGCAGGACGTCCCGCGTTGGCCGTGCTCAAAGGGAGTGGCCTCGGCGACGTGGTCGTTGTGGTGACGCGCTATTTTGGGGGCACGCTCCTCGGCACCGGCGGGCTCGTGCACGCTTACGGCGATGCGGTACGCACCGTGCTCGAGTTGACTCCACGTGTGGAAAAAATCGCACGCACGCAACTCGTCCTCGCCGTCGCGTATGCCCTCTATGAGGGAGTCAAACGCACGTTGGCCAATTACGACCACCACATCGACGAAGAAGACTTCGGCACCGACATCACCATGACGGTCACCGTGCGGGTGGCCGATGAAGCCCAGCTACGGGCAATCTTGATTGAGCAGACCGCCGGGCAAATCGTCATCCTCTAGGCACGGAGCCGTTGCACCACCGCGACCACCGCACCAATCGTGCGCTCGACGGCCGCCATGTCGCTACTGTGGCCGAGGCTGAGGCGGAGGGCGGCTTGCTCTTGGTCGCCGATGGCACCAATGGCGGCGAGGACGTGCGACGGATCCATGGAGCCACTCGTGCACGCTGATCCACTTGAGGCACAAATGCCACGCTGGTCGAGCATGATGAGTAGACTGTCGCCGTCGATGCCGTCGATGATGAAACTCGCGTTGTTGGCGAGGCGTTGAGTCGCATGTCCGGTCATTCGGACATTTGCTAATTCGCCGCAGATACCAGCAATGAGCGTGTCACGCAGGGGAGTGAGGCGTGCGACTTCGTGGTCACGCTGGGAGTGGGCGCGGTGGAGCGCCTCTGCGAGTCCCACGATGCCAGCCACGTTTTCGGTGCCAGCACGGCGCCGGCGCTCTTGGGCTCCGCCGTGAATCAGCGGGAAGAACTCGACGCCACGGCGTACCACGTTGACCCCCACCCCTTTGGGCCCATAAAACTTATGCGCGGTGATGGTGAGCATGTCCACGCCCAAGGCCGTGATGTCGATGGGCAGAGTTCCTGCCGCCTGCACGGCGTCGGTGTGCGTCAGGGTGCCGTGGTCGTGGCAGATTCGCGCTAGTTCAGCAATCGGTTGAATGGTGCCGATTTCGTTGTTGGCGTACATCACCGACACCACGGCGGTATCGGGGCGCAGGGCCGCTTGGAGCTGAGCGGGATCCACCATGCCGGTGGCGTCGACGGGCAACACGGTGACGGTGATGCCGTGGCGAGTCAAGGCTTCGGCCGCGTGTAACACGGCATGGTGCTCGATGGCACTCACGATGACGTGGGCACTGCCACGGCTGTGCAAGCGTGCGAGGGCGGCTCCCTTGATGGCCAAATTATTGCCTTCGGAGCCACCGCCCGTAAAAATAATCTCGCTGTTGCTACACCCGACCACGGCAGCCACCGTGTCACGGGCCTGGTCGAGTGCGTTGAGCGCCGTGCGACCCACTTGATGCGGGCTCGACGGATTGCCGAAGTGGCTGGTCAAAAAGGGGGTCATCGCAGTCAGCACGGCAGCATCGAGCGGGGTGGTGGCCGCATGATCCATGTATGTTAGTGATGTGTCAGGCACGATAAGCCTCCTCACAGAAAGCGCATGTTTGTTTGTATTGTAGCGAAGTCTGACGCCTGCCGTCGCCCTAAAACACCCCGGCGAGGTATTGGCGGGTTCGTTCTTGTTGCGGATGGTTGAAAAGCTCCGCTGCCGGGCCGTCTTCCACGATTTCGCCCAAGTACATGAAAATCACGTAGTCGGCGATGCGCTTGGCCTGACGTAGCGTGTGTGTCACGATGACGGTGGTGTAGCGCTCTTTGAGCTCGAGCAACTTGTGTTCGATGTGTTGTGACGAAAGCGGGTCGAGCGCTGAGGTCGGCTCGTCGCCGAGAATGATGTCGGGCTCGACCGCCAGTCCGTGCGCCAAGCACAAGCGCTGTTGTTGCCCAATCGAGAGCGCCGTCGCTGGTGCATCGAGCCGCTGGGCTACCTCGTGCCACAAACCGGCCGAGTCCGAAAATCCGTTGGCTGCCTTTGGATTGATGTTCGGGGGCGCGTTGGTGGAGCAAATGGTCGACACGTTGTTGACGCCGGCCGGGTTGATCCAGCTGATGCAACGAGCAGAGCCCGATCCGCAAGCGCCAGCGGATCCGGTAGCAGCGGACGACACCACCGTGAATATGGCATATCAGTCGTGGGATCGCTTCGACGTGGTCATCACGTCGCCCCCCAACACCGTGACCGTGGTGTTGCAACGCTCCGGGCTGTGGGACTGGCGTGTCACCGAGATTCGTCTGCCCCTGTCCGAGTAGGTCGCAGTCGTTTATTGGGAGGAAACGCGGAGCGTGACCGGGTTGCAACTGGCTTCGTTTTGAGTGACGTAGCAGGGTGTGTCGGCGTATGCGCACCAGACGCAGTGCGCATCGGCGGGCGCGGTAATGGTGGCGTCGCAGTGGAAGCACCGCAGTGTGCGTTCGACGGTGGTCACGTTCATGGTTTCTTCGCTCTGGTGGTGGCAGTGCGGGCAGGTCAAGATGGTGGTTCGGGGCATGGGAGTCATTCCTTTGGCAGGGTCGGATTACCACCACAGTCGTGGTCGGCATACGAGCACAACACGCAACAGTCTCCCGCACGGGGAGTAGCGACCTGTGCGCAGTGCGGACAGGTCCAGCGCACGATTCAGGCGTCTGTGCTGATGCGGATGACGTGTGACTGGTGGCAACTCGGGCAGTGCATGGTGGTTTGGGTGGGGGGCGTCGTCATCGTTGCCTCCGTGGCGCGCAGGGTGTGTCGAGGCGCATGCCGCAACACACCCTGCTGAGATGTGGACTTTACTTGGAGTGAGCCTGCACGTACTGAGCGAGCTCGCTGGCCAAGATGCGTTCTTGTTGCATGCTATCACGGTCGCGGATGGTCACGCTCCCATCTTCGAGGGACTGAAAGTCGACGGTGACACAGAACGGCGTGCCGATTTCGTCTTGGCGGCGATAGAGCTTGCCGATGGCGCCGGTGTCGTCGTACACGGTGCGCATGTTGGCGCCGAGTTGCAAATCACTGCGGATGCCTTTGGCCATGCTGACGAGACCGTCGTGATTGCGCTTGAGCGGGAAGACGGCCACTTTGTTGGGGGCGAGGTGTGGTTTGAGGTGGAGCACGGTGCGATAAAACTCATCGACCACCGGTTGTGCCACGCCACGTAGTTTTTTGCCGACCTCGATGCTGTCGGCACCGGGCATACCGAGGAGTTGTTCGACGAGTGGGAGGCGGTTGGCCAAATCGGCACTGACGTGCTCGGCTTGGGCCACGATGGCGTCACGGTGCTCGCCGTTGATTTTTTCACTGCGGCTGACCGATTTTACGAAGGCGTCGAGGGCGCCCCGCACGCTTTCCACTTTGTCGGCGGCCGGCTCTTTGACGAGTTGTTCGTCGTAGGCTTCTGAGAGGACGGCCAAGAAACAGCGACCCACGCCGGCCGACGGCTCAATCACGAACGGCACCACGTGGCGATTGTTGGCCTGGTCGTAGTAGTTCAGTTTGGTCACGCTATCGCGGTTGGTGTTGACCTTGGCGGTCAAGCCGAGGTTCTCTTGGTCGCGGGAGTGTGAGCCGAGGTCGTAGTCGCTCCGGCTGGCGATGCCTTCGATTTCTTCGAAGCCCAGCGACGGGTAGTTGTACATCAGGTCGTAGGTGCGCTTTGAGTAGTGTGCCAAATCGCCCTTGGGGACGTCATAAATCTGGATTTGGTGACGGGGCACCCCAATGGACTCCCACCAGCTGAGGCGATCTTCGAGCCAACGGTCGTGCCAGGCTTCTTCGGTGCCGGGCATGACGAAGAATTCGATTTCCATTTGTTCGAATTCGCGCACGCGGAAGAGGAAGTTGCGCGGGTTGATTTCGTTGCGGAACGCCTTCCCCACCTGAGCAATCCCGAAGGGAAGTTTGCGGCTGGTGGTGGCCAGCACGTTGCCAAAATTCGCGAAAATACCTTGGGCGGTCTCGGGGCGCAAGTAGGCGAACGAGTCACTGTCGGCCACCGGGCCCACGGCCGTTTTGAACATCATGTTGAAGGGACGGGGCTCGGTCAAATCGCTCGAGCCACAACTGGGGCACTTGCCTTTGATGTGGTCGGCCCGCCAGCGCCCTTTGCAACTGCGGCAGTCGACGAGGGGATCATTGAAGGTCTCTTCGTGGCCCGAGTACTTCCAGACCAGTTTGTTCATCAAAATGGAGGCATCGAGGCCCTCCATGTCGTCACGGGCATACACGTTGGTACGCCACCACGAGTTGATGATGTTGTTTTTGAGCTCGACCCCGAGCGGGCCGTAGTCGAACACCCCTTGCAATCCGCCGTAGATGTCGGAGCTGGGGTAGATGAACCCACGTCGTTTGCACAACGATGCGAGTTGCTCGAGGGATGCGGCTGGCATGGTGCATTCTCCTTTGTTGGTTGGTGCCTAGGGGCACAAAAAGTCCCCAGGCGATGCGTATCGCCTGGGGACGCAATGTCGTTGCGCGGTCCCACCCCAGTTATTGGGGCACACGAATCCGTGCACCCAATCCCTTTTGTTGTGTCATTGGTATTGAGACTCAGCGGTGCCGTTCGCGTGGATCATTGGTCGAGCTTGCACCATCCTCGACTCGCTGGGCAATGGATTCAGCGCTACTCGTCGCGTCAGCGTCTGTGTCAGAGTATAGCACGTCGTTTGGGGCGGAAGCAAGTACGCGCAACCCGAGAATCCCTGCAAGCACGCAGAGAGCGCCCACTTGGAGCAGTGGCCAGCGAGAGACGGGGACGGCGGTCGGGGTGGTGGGTGCCACCACTGTGACCGCCTCGAGCGTTTCCCCGGCCTCAGCGTGAGACATCTGGGAGGCAGTGGCGCGGGTTGCTTGGTGGCGCACGAGTTGCGGTGTGGCCGGGGGGGGCACGCTGGGCACGGGCTGACACCACGCGATGTCGTTGCCACAGAGTGCGTCAGCAACGACCACGGTGGCCACGAGGTAGTGGTGCGGGTTGGTGAGCCCGATGCGGGCAGTAACGGGGACGACCGCGGTGGTACAGGTCTGGTCGCCGGTGACTGCTTGGGCGCTGTCGTCCACGGTCAGCCACCACCCGGCCAGGGTGTGGGGCTGGCGTTGACAGGCGATGGCCACCGTGGTCCCGGCGTGTTGTGCGACGCGGAGCCATTGGTGGCTCGTGGGTGTGGCCGCCTGGCGCTGCGAAGTCTGCGCGACGGCGGTGCGAACGGATTTCGTGGCTGAGGGCGTTTTGCTGGGTGACAGGGTGCGCGTGAGCGAGACGGTCTTGGAGGGTGAGAGAGTTCTAGTGGCCGAGCGTGTTTTGCTGGGCGACAACGTGCGTGTGAGCGAGGCGGTTTTGCTGGGCGATAACGTGCGCGTCAGTGAGGCGGTCTTAGAGGGCGTTTCGGTTTTAGTGGCTGAGGCGGTTTTAGAGGGCGTCTCGGTTTTAGTGGCTGAGGCGGTCTTGGAGGGCGTTTCGGTGAGGGTGGCTGACGGCGTCGGCGCCACGGTTGTTGCGGACGGTAGCGGGGTGACCTCTGCGGCGCTCGCACTTGGCTCGGGCGTGGCGGTCTGCTCAACCACGGTCGTGGTGGCCAATGGGAGCGCGGTGGCCGTGCTTGGTTCCGGGGTGCTGGTGTGCGTCGGGCTACTACTCGGGATGGGTGCGTTGGCGCTCCCCGGCGACAGACTGGCGCTACTCGTGATGGTGCTGGAGCCATCTGGAATGCGCAGGATGGCTTGATTACTGGTGCTACTCGTGTAGTGAATCTGATCGACGGTGGTGCCGCTGGCATCGCTAAGCGTGACCGCATCCCCGCTGTTGTTGAGGATGGCGCTCGGGATGGCGACCACCAAGTAGCCACCAGCAGGCACGGTGGTGCCGTTGGCGATGATGACCCGGGTGCCACCCGGCGTGTCGTCGTCGATGACCCAGTTGCTGACATCGACGCTACTACTGCCGGCGTTGTAGAGCTCCACCCACTCTGAGCCACTACTCGGGGCGGGCACAAATTCGTTGATGACGATACTCAACCAGAGCAAGAGAATGGGCAACATGTGCGTTCCTTTCAGGACAACGGTTCTGTTGTAATACCGTTAGAAATTGCCAAAAAGATACGCCTAGGGGGTATCTGCAAAGCGAACTGTGCTAAAATACCCCCTAGATGATTGAGATGATGTGAAACGTCATTTCAGCAGATGAGAATTGAGGACAGCAAATGCATACGCGTGTAGCGATTATTGGCTCCGGTCCTGCCGGATTAACGGCCGCCCTCTATGCGGCGCGCGCCAATCTCGAGCCATTGGTCATCCGTGGCCTGCAACCAGGCGGCTTGATCGCCACGACGAGTGAGGTCGAGAATTACCCCGGGTTTGTGCATGGAATTGGCGGGTTTGAGCTCGCTGATAACATCGAGCAACAGGCCAAACGCTTCGGGGCGCAGTACCGTGACACCCTGATTACCTCGATTGATGCGTCACAACGGCCGTTTGTGCTCCACACCGACGGCGACGACATCATCACGGCCGACACGGTCATCGTTTCGACGGGTGCATCACCGCGCAAGTTGGGGGTGCCCGGCGAAGAAGTGCTGGCCAATCGTGGCGTATCGTACTGCGCCACCTGCGACGGCTTCTTTTTCCGTGACAAAAAGGTGGTTGTGGTCGGCGGTGGCAACAGCGCTCTCGACGAAGGCTTGTTTTTGACGCGCTACGTGAGCGAGTTGGTCATCGTGCACCGTCGCGATAGTCTGCGCGCCGATCCCGTGCTCCAAGAACGTGCCTTCAGCAACCCGAAAGTGCGCTTCGTGTGGGACTCGACCGTGGACGCGATTTTGGGGGAAAACACCGTAACCGGTGTCACCATTCGCAACCTGAAGACGGGCGAAGTCATCACGCATGCGACCGACGGCGTCTTCCCGTATATCGGCCACGTGCCCAACACCAAGATTTTTACTGGGTTGCTTGAGCTCGACGAGAACGGCTATATCAAGGCTGATCACAACACGCGCACCAATATCCCTGGTATCTTTGCGGCCGGCGATGTGGTTGACCACGTCTACCGCCAGGCCATCACAGCCGCCGGCGAAGGATGTAAGGCTGCCATGGAGGCCGTGTGGTACCTCGCTGACCAAGACTTTAAGGCGAGCAAAGCTGAGTCAGTCAACGCCTAATCCGTGCCGTATGATTCGTATACATCGCCCATAGCGGAGCTATGGGCGATGTATGTTTGAGGAGGATTGCATGCAACGTGAATCCGCATGGCCAATGGTAAGCGTGGCCGAGGCATTGCAGGTGGTATCACACATCAGTCGCACGCCACTCAGCATCGAAATGATAGCGCCACACCGCACCTCTGGGCGGGTGCTTGCTGAGACCGTAGTCGCACCGGCTGATATGCCAGCCGAGCCACGAGCGACCGTCGATGGCTACGCCATCCGTACCAGCGATGGCGATGTGCCGCGTCAGGTTATCGCCGAGTTAACCGCTGGTGGTGGTGAGCGCCTGACATTAGCACCCGGTCAAGCCACCCGCATCATGACCGGCGCCCCACTGCCAGCAGGTGCTGATGCCGCCGTCATGGTCGAGCGCACCCAAGAAGTAGATGGTGTCTTGACGTACCAAGGTACGGTGCGCCCCGGCGAATGCGTGTTGCCGATTGGTAGTGATATGCGTTGTGATGATGTCATTATTCCTACCGGCGCGACACTCTTACCCGGTGATGTTGGTCTGTTGACCAATATCGGGTTATCGCACGTAGCCGTCTACCGCCGCCCAATTGTGGCCGTCCTTTCGACGGGTGATGAAGTGTACGAATATGACGAGCCCGTGCCGTATGGTGGCGTGCGCGACTCGAATCGTCACGCTTTGATGTCGGCGATTGAGTCGGCCGGGTGCGAGGCGCGTTCGCTTGGAATTGCTCGCGATGACCAGGCACTCCAACGCCACAAAATCATGGAAGGGCTGTCATACGCCGACGTCCTGATTACCAGCGGTGGCGTGTCGATGGGTACCAAAGACTTCATCAAGCCGTTGCTGGCCGAGATTGGCACGGTGCACTTCGGGCGTATCGCCTTCAAACCGGGTAAACCGACCATGTGTGCCACCGTCGGCGAGCGGATTATGTTTGGACTGCCTGGCAATCCGGTGTCGTCGTTGGTGTCGTTTGAAGTCTTCGTGCGGCCGGCGTTGCGTCGCCTGCAGGGAGATGCCACGCCGGAGCGTCCGTGTGTGCCCGTGCACCTTGCCGAGTCCATCAAGCCCTCGCCCGATCGCCCCGAGTATCAACGCGCTATTGTGCGCTGGCAGGATGGACGGCTGGTGGCGAGCACCACCGGCGCACAAGGGTCGAGCCGCCTGTTGTCGCTGCGGGCGGCGAATGCATTGCTCGTGATTGCACCGGGCGATGAGCGCTTAGCGGTGGGGAGTATGGTTGACGCCCTGATTGTTGGTGAGGTGCGCTAATGGATGCCATCAACCAGTTGCGTCACGCATTCACTACGGTGGCAGTCCCTGCAGATGCAGCCCCGATGGCAGAGTATATGAAGCATGTTGCACCTTTTTTGGGTGTAAAAACTGATGTGCGTCGCCGCATGGTACGTCAGTGGTGTGCTCAGGTGCCACTGGCCTGTGCCGATGACGTTATCACGCTTGCGCACCACTTGCTCGCCGAGCCCGAACGGGAGTTTCATTATGCGGCAGCTGATGTGACGGCGTCTCGAATCAAACTGCTTGATGCGTCGTTTGTGGAGCGCCACGCTGAGCACTTGTTGCTCAAGCACCCGTGGTGGGATACGGTGGATTTGTGGGGGAGCGATGTTATCAATCCACTGTGTGTGCGCAACAATTGTACGGCGACGATGTGGCGGTGGAATGCGAGTGGCAATCGTTGGCTCATTCGGGCATCGATTCAGCATCAACGTGGGCGTAAGCGTGACTATGACGTTGAATTGATTTTGGCGCTCTGTACGCCGCATATCACCGATGGAGAGTTTTTTGTGGCCAAAGCGATTGGCTGGGCCTTGCGCGATATGGCCAAGTATCAGCCGGTGCGTGTGCGTCAGTTTGTAGATGCACATCCACAACTGAGCGCAGTAGCGCGGCGCGAAGCGTTGCGTGGGTTGGATCGTCTCGATAGTTAATTTTCACAGCAGGTTGTGATTGTGCTATCCCAGCCGGGGCAACGGTTCGCGCGTTGTTGGTGGCAGACGTGGTCAGCACGTTTGGGAGTGATTCGTAAAAAATAACAAACACAAACGGGTATGAATTGGGGTATAGTCGCAGTAACCGCTACGATCGACCCGAGGAGTACCCGCCATGAATGTTCACGGAGTTTTCCAAGTGCTCAGTGCGCTCCACGATGTGTGTACGGGGGTGGAGATCCGGCACTTGCACGACACGCACGCGGATGCCAAGGTGATTGCTACGCGCACCCGGGCCATGCGCGACCAAATCTTTCAACTCCGCCAGCTGGCGAAAATCCTGGTTGAGACCTACGAACGGAGTCCGCGCTTGTGTGCGGGGGTGATGTTGCTCATCGAGCAACGCATGCAGTACATCGGCGTGGTCTACGAGTTGTTCGACGAAATTCCCGACAAACAGTTCGTCATCGAGGCCGCCGAGTACATTCATCAGCACAACAGCGCCATGCTCAAAGCGCTCCCCGGCTACGACATCGGCGAGGTCATCGAAATGGTGCAGGCCTACGAGCAACTCGACGACTTGAAGTACCTGATCGAGCACCACGACCACCTTGCCCGTCTCGATGTGTTGCCGGCACAAATCCACACCGCACAGACGCGGCAGTGGATGTTGGGCCTGCTCGCAGTGGCCGGGGTCGGTTTGGCGGCCGCAGTGGCCATGCTCAACCCGTGGCTGGCACTGGTGCCCATCGTGGCAGCCGTTGCTGTGGCAAGTCACTACGTGCAACAACAAGACCAACTCGGTCGCCAACGTGATGATTTAATCAAGAAAAACGACGGCGTGCGGCTACGGGCGCTCCTCGGGCGCTACAAAAGCGTGGATATCGCCAAGCGCGAGTACGAGATGCATCATCGGGTAGTGAAAGCCTTTTTCGGCGATATTTCGCCCTCACAACACCTCACAGGAGTCTTTGCGGTCATCCAAATGGAATTGGGCGTCAGCACCACCGCGATCAACGTGCAGACGTAGAGGTGGATTGTGACCGGTTGGACGGCACGGATAGCCTGTTTTTAGGCAAAGGAATGCCCGCCGCCGCGTGGTGGATCACCGCTGCGCTCGGCTGCCACTCACACGGCGCATCCGCGCGACCGTGGTGCAATCAACCCGAGCGTGCATGCACGCGTGCGGCGGCGTACTGAGGGTGTGTGCTGCGTTGTTCGTGGAGTGTGACGCTGAGCACGTTTGATCCAGCACCCGTGGTGGAAATCGGTGGATGTGTGGGGGAGCGATGTCATCAATCCGCCGTGCGTGCGCCTCGCTGGTAGGCTCACGGTGTGGCGGTGGCACGCGAGTGGCACTCTGTATGCCTCATCTCACCAACCATGCATGTTTGTGGTCAAAACGATTGGCTGGGTGGTGCGTGACATGGCAAGGGTATCACGCGACACGTATTCGACAGCTCGTTGAGGCACACCCGTAGTTGCATGTGGGAGCTCGACGTGGAGCGTTGCCTGGTGTGAATCGCCACGATAATTGATTTGCATAGTAGGCAATGGTTGTGCTATCATGTATGCGACGCCGATGTAGCTCAGTGGTAGAGCAACTGTTTCGTAAACAGTAGGTCGTCGGTTCAACCCCGACCATCGGCTCCATTTTTGCACCACGAAGTATGTACTTCGTGGTGTTTTCTTTTGCCAAAAAAGCGGTATAGTAGTAGCACACGATGTGTTTATCATAATGTTCGAATGTCCGTACATTTGTGTGATAGGATACAAGGAAACGGCAATGGACGCTTTTTCGCAGCGAACAGAATGGCAAGCGCAGTACGACGCATGGATTGATGCGATGCGTGCCACGGGCAGTGTTGATTGGAAGCGCTACCCCACGGCGCGTTTCGAAGCCACGCCAGCGAGCCCCGGGGTGGTACTGGCGGACGCGTCGCTGTTGTTGGTGAGTTCGGCGGGGGGGTATCTGCCCACCACTCAGGCGGCGTTTGATGCGAGTCATGTGCTGGGCGATTACAGCATTCGGCGCATCCCGTTGACCACGCCACTGAGCGAGTACGCCTATGCGCACGAGCACTATGCGCACGATGCGCGCAGTGCGGACCCGCAGGTGCTGATGCCGGTGGCGCATTTGCTCGACCTACAAGATGCGGGCGTCATCGGCGAGGTGGCCAGCGAGGTGGTGAGCTACATGGGCTACCAGCCCGACGTGGGGCGCATCATCGATGAAACCATCCCCGCAATCGTGGCAGTCGCCCAAGCATTGCGCGTACAGGCGGCCTTTTTGGTGCCGTCATGACCGTTGTGCGTGCAGTCCGTGGGACTGCTTGCCCGGGCGCTCGAGGCGGCTGGGATTGCCACGACGATGACCAGTTGGATGGCGGGGCGGATGGGGGCCATCAAGCCACCACGCGCCACGTTGACGCAACTCGGTGCGGGGATGACGCTGGGGCATCCGGGAGATGCCGCCCAACAGCGGCGAGTCATCCAAGCGACGCTGGATTTGTTGGCCCAACCGGCCCCGGTGCCCGTGGTGCGTATCGACGAACGCTAGGGCAGATCAGGGGGGAAGAGGAATACGTGCAGTGATGCAGAACACCAATGGAGGATGACATGCGGGTAGGAATGATTGGTCTCGGCGGCATTGCCGACGTGTACCGCAAGGGGTTGCGTCACTACGGGCAGGCGTTGACCGCCGTGTGTGACATCAACGGCGCCAAAGTGCAAGAAGTCAGCACTGCCGAGGGGTGTGCGGGGTACACCGATTACCGCGAGATGTTGGCGAACGAGCAGCTCGATGCGGTGTTTGTGTCGATCCCACCCGGGGCGCATGCGGACCAGGTCATTGACGTGGTGAGTGCGGGTTGTGCGGTGTTTGTGGCCAAGCCGGTCGGTCTTGACCGCGCCTTGGTCGATGCAACGGCGGCAGCGATTGCGCGGAGCGGCGTCATCAACCAGGTTGGCTACATGGCGCGCTACGCGGATATTGCGGCCAAGGCGCGCGAGTTGATCGGCGCGCGCCCGCTGGTGATGGGCTTGGCGCGCTTCATGGTGCGCATGCCCGCATCACACCCGTGGTGGGGCAAACGGGCCATCTGCGGTGGCCAGATTATCGAGCAGAGCACGCACATGTTCGACCTGTTGCGGGATTTGATGGGCGAGGTCAGCCACGTGCAGGCCTTCGGGCATCAGGGCGCCGGCGACGACATTGCGGATTTCGAAGACAGCACGATCGTGAATTTGCGCTTTGCGCGGGGCGGCATCGGCACAGTTATCAGCACGAGTTGCACCGAGGTGCCCGAGGGGTGTGGTTGGGAGCTGACGGGGCGTGATGTGTACCTCAAGTTGACCATGGACCTCGAGTTGAGCGGTGTGATTGACGGGCAAGCGGTGCGGTATACGGGCGAAGAAACGGGCTACATCCGGCAGGTCGGTGAGTTTTTGCAGGCGGTGGCACAGCGTGATCAGCGCTTGGTGCGTTCGTCGTATGCGGACGCGGTGCGCACGTTGGCGGTGACGATGGCAGCCGAGCAGTCGCTCCAGCAGGGCGGCGCGTTGATTGCAATGGAGGGGTAAGATGCAGATTGGCACCATGCAAAACGTCATCAACGAGCCGATTGGCAGTGTCTTTGCACAGGCCAAAGCGCTCGGATTCGCTAGCGTTGAGTTGGACTGGAACGAGCCGGGGCAAGCGGCTCCGGGGGGCACCTTTAGTCCGTACATGTGTGCGCACGCCAAAATGACGGCCGAGCGCAACGGCATCACGATTGCTTCGGTGGCAGCGCATTTCCTCAACAACGGCAACATTGCGAGCGCGGATGTGGCCACGGTCACCGACGCCATGCTCCAGATTCGCCGGGGCATCCGGATTTGTCGGGCGGTGGGAGCACGCGTGTTGCTCGTTCCCTTCTTTTTCAAAGCCGACATCATCGGCGAAGCCGGCTTGGAGCGCCTCATGCGCAATTTGCGTGTGTTGGCGTACGACGCCGAGCAGGCCGGTGTGGTGTTGGGGGTGGAAAGCACCTTGTCGGCCGCCGACAACTGCCGCGTGGTGGACACGGTCGCCTCACCGGCGGTGGGCATTTATTGGGACATGGCCAACGGCATGGCGGTGGGATACGACCCGGTCGCCGACGTGCAGACCATGGGGCGGCGCATCGTGCAGGTGCACGGCAAAGAGTTTGCCCACGACGGCGGTGCGGTCGGCACCCGTGCGCAGCCGCGCTTTGACCGCTTGAACGCGGTACCGCTCGGCCACGGGGATGTGCCTGTGGCAGACATCATGCAGGCGTTGCGCGCGGTCGGGTATACGGGGCACGTGGTGCTCGAGACGGGGCATTTCAACGACCATCATGCATCGGCTCAAGCCGCAGCGGCGGTGTTGCGCCAGGCATCATAAGGAGGCGGCTCATGCAACTAGGATTTATTACGGCCAATTATGTGGCCCGCGAAATCGGTTTCAACATGACCGAGGGGTGGATGCAGGGAGATCGTGCCACCAACGCCTACTACCAGCCACTCGAGACGTACGGCGAGCGCATCGGCGAGCTGTTGGCGTTGATTGCCACGCAGGGCTACACCACGGTCGACATCTGGACGGCGCACTTGCACTGGAGCTGGGCCACGCCCGCGCACATCGCCACGTTGCGCCGTGAGCTGGATCGTTTCGGTTTGCAGGCGGTCTGCTACGGGGGGCGGTTTGGCGAGAACGCGGCAGAATTCCGTCAGGCGTGTGCGGTGGCTAGTCAAGCGGGCATGCACGTGCTGGCCGGATCCACGGGGTTGCTGAGCGCCGACCGCGCGGCGGCAGTGCAGATTCTGCAAGAGTCCGACTGTGTGCTCGCCATTGAAAACCACCCCGCCGAAAAAACGCCCGCCGACGTGCTGGTGCAAATCGGCGACGGCGCCGGTGGGCGCATCGGCACGGCGGTCGACACCGGCTGGTGGGGCACGCAGGGCTACGACGCCGCCCAGGCTATCCGTGAGCTGTGGCCGCACATCAAATCGGTGCACCTGAAGGATGTGCTGGCGGCCGGCGCACACGACACTTGTCGCTTCGGCGCGGGTGTGGTGCCCATTGCGACCTGCGTGCAACTCCTCAAGCAGGGCGGCTACACGGGACCAATCGCGATTGAGCACGAACCGAACCACTTTGACCCCACGGATGATTGCATTGCGATGCACCAGATGGTGCAGGAGTGGTGGCGCTGATGTGCGACAGATACTGTCGATTTGGCATCCACTCTGATTCGGGATTGCTCGTGTATCGCATGAGTTGAATTTGGAGTTGCACGTCATCGTACAAATGAAACCAAGAGTGACCAATTGTAGGCAAGTAACATACTTGCCTACGTTGTTTGTCGCCAATGATGCAGGTGTTAGTCTTTTGTTGTTTTGTATTCTTGGTATGAGAGTGTCATAATAGAGTGTCAATAATAAAGTCTAAGTACTACAAAGTACAGAACATATCATGAAGTAACATAGACGGATTGCTGTTGGTGATTTACTATAGTCTTAGGTCGTATTTGAATGATGTGATGCCTATTCGTATGTATTGTTAGGTGTGCTGAAGATGAAATCAAAGTGTTCGGTACTCTGTTGGGGTGTGGCAGGTTGGGTGTTGAGCTTGCTATTGATGACTACCGTGTTGTGGAGGAGTGGTACACAACCATTCGTCATTGACTTGGGTGAAGTTACTGCTAGACCATTTTTGCAGGGTTTTCATAGTACTGAAATGACTGACTTTGGTGGCGGTATCACCACCTATCAGTGGACAGAGCGTGATGCGCGCATAGCATTGCCAGATGCCGCAATACCTGCCCAGCGTGTGATTCGCTTGCGGTTGATGCGCGCTGGCACAGCACATGTGCCACTTGATATCCAGTCAGGTACGCTACAGATGCGTATTGGTGACGATATTCCATTAGGTATCAGTGCCCGCGTCTATCACATATTGATACCAGCAGTCGATGAATTGGTATTACACAATCAACAGCTCGTTACACTGCCGCAGGATGCACGTGAACTTGGAAGTGCCATCGATTATGTGGTGCTCGAACGCATGTCTGGCGGTTTACCGTCAATCATGCTGTTGCTGGGCTGGACTATCATCGCATTATTACACGTGCGTATCGCACTGTTAGTTGGTTTGCGACCCCTTGATCTCGTATTAGCGATGAGCGTGTTGTTGGGCCTGTTTTTGGCAGCGATTGTCTTTTTTCCAGCAGCATTGATGCTGGCCATTCCCATCGTGATAGTTGTAGCTGGTGGGTTGTTGATACTGAGCCCAGCGTTGGTCTGGTTGATGTCTCGCTTGCACATCCGAGATCATGCGGCCCTGGCTTCCATGTTGATATTTGGGTGGTTTTGGAAAGGCATTGCACTGGGTTACCCAGGATTTGTCGCTACAGATCGTCAATTTCATGTCCATCGTATGATTGCTTTTTTAGAGGGTAATCTGTTTCAAACATCAATGGGTGGAGGGACGACTTTTCCGTATCCGATCGCAGGATATTTTACGTTGTTGCCTGCCATCGCATTGACCAACGAGTTTTTGTGGACGATGCAAATTGGGGCGTTGATTATCGACAGCCTGACCGTCGTGTTATTGGCTGAGTGGCTTCGTGGTCGCAGTGAGCGTCGTGTTGCAGTATTTGCAGCCGGAATCTATGTGCTGTTGCCAGTCGGATATATTCAAGTGTTCCATGCTCCCATATTGCACATCATTGGTCAGTGGTTGAGTATTTTCTATCTGACTCAACTCATTCGGGCCTTTCGGCAACCAGACGATACCGTTGCCATGTGGCCATTAGTGTTGTTGGCATTAGTTGCATCATTGAGCCATTTTGGTATTTTTTTGAATCTTGGTCTGATGATGGTGCTCTTTGTCCTCATCAAACCAAGTGTCTTGCAACATCATCGCCGCGCGTTACTGAGTTATCCGATTGGGGTGCTGCTGAGTGTTGTGTTGTTTTACAGTACTGCATTTGATTGGAGCCAAGCGCATATTGGTAGCGGTAGTGACGCGTTGCAAGGGACTGAGTTATTGTCTTCTCATGCCGAAATCGTATGGGAATTATTGTTTGTGCGTGGTTTGTGGGACCACTTCCTCGGTGTTTTTGTGGTCCTCGGTGGTGCAGGAATCTGGCATGCGTGGCGGCAGAAGGCTACGCCACACGATGATGATGTAGCAGTGCAGCTGTCGCTCGCAATGCTTTTGACTGGTGCCCTGATTATTGTGGCTGTTGCAACCGTGTTGTTTAGTGGCACACGATATCTGTCATTTGTATACGTGCCGTTGACGATCGGTAGTGCGTTGTTGTTGGCGCAGTGGGCGGATCATGCCACAAAGCAATGGGCTGTTCGTGTCATCTTGATCGGTACGGCAGCCATTGTTCTCGTTACTTGGTTTGCCCGATTTGCACTCAAAATTGGGTATTGGTATTTACTATGAAAGAGGTATGGTGCCTACAATGTGGAAGCGTATTGCCCAAATATCTGTGGCGGTGGCGGTGTTAGGGGCTGCCATTGGTCTTGCATTTTGGTCAAGTACTCAGACCTATGCAACGCCTAGATTACAGGTGTGGTTTTATCTCGCTATACCGAGTGTGGCAGCGTGTTTGGTGGCGCTCCAAAAACGTCACATAAGCACGGTGGCCGTCGTATATGGCGAAGTCCTACTCGTCCCAGCACTGATTGCTGGGCAGTTAGGGCGGATCGGGCTGGTCGATGAATTGGTGCCACTGCTGATTTCTTTACAAGTTGGGGCTGTGCTGATTGGTCAATGGGTACGGTGGCGTCGTGCGGCATAGATAATCACGAAACAAATACCACAGCTCCTTTTTTGTAAAAAATAACGAACAATCCCCCCAATCTATATGCTATGCTCGGTATATCTGACAAAACATGCAGAAAGGACCAATATGGAGCGTATCACTGATACCTTGGCGTGGGCGTGGGGGTGGATTTGGTATGGTTGGACGTCCCTCATCGATTGGGTGACCCAGGTGGGGCTGGCACAAATGGGCATCACCATCCGTGAAACCGGTGACATTGTCGACTACCTGAGTGGGGTGATTGCCATAGTGGCGGCAGTGGTGGCCGTGTTGCGCATTTTTATGCGGCGTCCTGAAGGCACAAAAGAGCAACGCAAAGCGTTTTTTAATCAGCTCAATCAATCGATTACCAATTTAATCATGCAGATTCATAGTAAAAAGTTGACCGAAATGGAAATCGCATTTACCGGTGCCAAGCAACAAATCTACTCTCACCAATATATTATTGGGAAGCGGCAGAACAAAGTGTTGTTTGCCTATTGGGAACCCGCCAAGGATGAATATTACGCTGCCCGCAAAACGATATTCAAACAAACGGCCTCACAAACCATCCCCACACCCCGTCTCGATGAGCTCCAGAAATACTTGCAAACAGAGTTGACGAAGCTCTAAACGAGCCAATCTGGGCATGGTGTGGCGAGGTGTTGGTGCCAGAGCGTGGCAAACGTGTCAGGTCCGAGCTGATCTCGGAGCGTCAACAGGGTGTGCGTGGTGCGTGTGACGAGTGTGCCGTGATGGAGACGATACGCCAGATCGTGAGCACGCCACCCCTGCGCAAGCGCTGTCGCAGCATGATGCTTGATGAGTGGACTCGTACTGACGATGTGGGCATAGCCGTGACTGATTTGTGCACTCAGGAGCGGTTGGCGTGTGCTATCGGTGTGTTGAATGGCTTTGACAAAGGCGTCGATGACGTGCGTCAGCATTTCGTGGGCATCCACGGCAATCCGGCTTTGCGCCGCAAAGAGGTGCATGCGATTGAGGTAGACCTCGGCGGTATCGTCGGGACTATCGTGCATGAACATGTCGAGGGCCTGATTGCTCAGTGTCAAGGCCTGTTTGAGTGTGGCGCGAGCGGTGATGAGCGGTTGCTGGCGTGCCTGATGCACCAGTAATGAAACGTGGATGTCGAGGCAGGCTGCGTGTGCATTGCTCGACGTGTGCGCATAGATGCTCTGTGCGACGCAGATGCTCGCGATGGCGTCTGCGAGGAATTGCAGGCAGGTGTCGGGGGCGTCATCGCAGAGTTCGGCCAAATCACGCAGGATGAGGGCGCGCACGTACTGAGTCGGTGCGTGATACAGCGGTGATTCTTGCAGGGTGCGGAAGCGCAGTGCTTCGTCGTTGGCGTGGAGCCCGTCGATGAGCGTGCTGTAGCAATCAAAACCAATGGTGTGGGCGGCGTTTTGGTATAAATGCGCCAAGTTGTGTTGTGTCCAGCTGTATTCGTGTGGGGCGGTGTCCATGGTGCGAATGGTCAGCGCCTCGGTGTAACAGTCGAGAGCAGACTGGTGGATGCGGTAGTGGTCGACGTCGAGGAGTTCGGCCATCGACACGTATAAATTCCCACGGTTCATCAGATACACGCCGTGGCGGTGTGGATCATCGATGTCGAGCACATAGGCAATGGCGGTGTCGTTGGTGTCGAGGGCATTTTGGAGGTGAATCTGGCGATTGCCGGGGTCATGGCTGGCGAGGGCGTGATGTGCCATGCTCAGTGTGGCATAGATCTGCACCATGGTGAGGGTCTTGTGTTGTTGCGGAAGCCAGCTGAGCGCATCATTGCAGGCTGACACGGCGCGGTTGAGCGCGGCCATGCCGTTGGGATACTGTGTTTGTGCCAGGGCCATGTAACAGTTGGCGATGTCTTGCTGGCGGGCGACATAAATGGCCGCATTGAGCCCCGGCAAGTGCACCAGATCTTCGTAGATGCGAATGGCGGCATTGATGTGGGTGCTGAACTGTGCCGGATCGGTGCTGGCCAGTTCTTGGTAGACGACGCCCAATTGGCCGAGGATGACGGGGATTTCGTGGTCGACGGCATGGGTTTGGCAGATGGAGTGTGCCTCGTTGAGGTGGTGTTGGGCCTCAATCAACAAGTCACGCCGCTGTTGTCCCACCGAAATGGCCATTTTGATGGCGGCATCGGCCACCAACGTGCTGGCCTGCATGCGCAATATATCGTTGTCGTGGTGGTTGGAAAGCGTTGCGTAGAGCGTTGTGCTCCACGCATATTGTGTTGCGGTGCGATTGTACGCTTCGTGGAAGCTCGCACAATCCGTGACGATGGCCACGGCAATGTGGTGGTGGTAGCGCAACGCCAGCTCGAAAGCCGTTTCGAACTGATGATGCATGAAGTGCCGATGAAAGAGGTGCGTTTCGTTGGCTTCTGCCATGTAGTGGTGGATGGTCTGCAAATAGCGCGTGATGATGAACTGGTCACTATTGTTGTGCTCGACTTGGGTCTGCGTGAACACGCGCATGATGGGGTGTTGACTCCAGGTGTCATCGGTGATTCCCGGCACGATGAGCGCATCGCGTGCGAGTGCCCGCAACGTGTCATTTGCTTGCACGAGCGTAATTTGCCACATGGATGCAATGAACGCGGTGGGGACATACGAACCGGGTGCGACTGCCACAAATGAGTGTAAAATTTGCCGTTGCATGGGGTGCAGGCGGGCATAGTTGTGCGCAAACAGATGCGTCAGTTGCGCACCAATTTGCGGGTATTGACTGAGCTGCCAGATGGGCTCGGCTGTCTGCGATTGGATGAGATCAAGGGTGAGCGCGCGCCAATCACTGGGATTGGCACTGATTTGCCGCAAATACGTGCTCCACAGCTGAATCGACAGCGGATGATACGACAGGGTGGCGAGCATGTCGGTGACCCATGTCTGGCCGACAAAGGTGCTCATCGGTTGGGCACAGTGGGCAGCGAAGAGTTCCAATGCTTCGGATTGCAACAACGTGTCGCAGGCAATGATCGCAGCGTCGCATTGCAGTGCCACATCTGCAAAACGTGTGGTCATGATGATGTGTACGTGTGCCGGAATGGCATCTTGGAGCTGAGCAAGATGTGCGCGATCCCAGACATCGTCACACACGACAACGGTGGCTGATGCTGGCCACGCCGCTCGCAGGGTGTCGCTGTCAATGGTGGTGGTGTTTGTTTCGACATGACACTGATGCCACCAGTCAATCAACACAATATCGCGTTGATAGGCAGTAAATGTTGCTCCGAGCGTCGCCCAGAGCACCGTGGTCTGCGGAGCAAACTTGGCGACGAGGAGGTGTGCAAGTGTGCTTTTGCCACTGCCGGGGATGCCTACAAATGCGATGATGCGGTGCTTATTGAACGCCGCCCGAGCCTGATTGATGAGGTTTGGCCGTGACACGGGTGAAAAATTTGACATGTAGGCACCTAATTGGGTGTGCGAGGTTAGCCCTATTGTAGTGAAAAACGGTGTTCTTGTATAGGTGATGACGTGTACAATAGGCATATCCCAATGTGTGGTGTTGTTAGCGTTTTGTGTGCCGTGATAAGGTACTGTGAGGGCGTCATGGAAGATATCCGTGAATGGCTGGCACTCGTGTGGCAGTGGGTGCTGGTGGTCTGGCAATGGATCCTTGTTGGCTGGCAGTGGCTCCTCGCTTGGCCGTGGAGTGACTGGCTCGGGATGGTGCAGGCGGCGCTTGGGCACGGGTGG
>Ga0172373_10001206_pt1 | contig 42021 bp, 45 predicted proteins | sample Lak10m_2_FD_114546 | JGI IMG/M metagenome (GOLD analysis project Ga0172373, IMG submission 114546) | Freshwater microbial communities from Kabuno Bay, South-Kivu, Congo - kab_092012_10m | ecosystem: Environmental > Aquatic > Freshwater > Lake | place: Democratic Republic of the Congo... | reverse complement strand
TTTGGAGCGGGCGAAGGGATTCGAACCCTCGACCCCAACCTTGGCAAGGTTGTGCTCTACCCCTGAGCTACGCCCGCTCTGTCTGGCGTGTCCGCTGGCGTTGCCGCCTGCGGAGGCCCGGATAATACGCAAAGCATCGCGCCGATCAAGCCCTTTTTTGCAGAATTTTCTGATGACCGGAAAGGGTCCCGTTTGCCCTTGCCAGCGGTGCGGCTCCGGTCCATCTATTGCGGGATATGTCAGGAAATGCGGATACGGGCACATGGATCTGATTCTCGGTGCCGGCAAGAAGCCGGCGGGCAATGGCGGTGGTGCGGCGGGCGATCTGGTCAAGGACGGCTCGACCGCCACGTTCGTCGCCGATGTGATCGAACTCTCGCGCACGGTGCCGGTGATCGTCGATTTCTGGGCCACATGGTGCGGTCCCTGCAAGCAGCTGGGGCCGGCGCTGGAAAAGGTGGTCAAGGAATTCCGGGGCGCCGTCCGCATGGTCAAGATCGATGTGGACAAGAACCAGGATCTGGCCATGCAGCTGCGGGTGCAGTCGGTTCCGATGGTCTATGCCTTCAAGGACGGCCGCCCGGTCGACGCCTTCGTCGGCGCCCAGTCGGAAAGCCAGATCCGGACCTTCATCCAGCGTCTGGCCCAGGGCGGCGGCGGCGGTCCGTCGCTGGCCGACCTGATCGCCGAGGCCCAGCAGATCCTGGCCGGGGGCGACCCCCGCATGGCGGCCCAGATGTTTCAGCAGATCCTGGCGGAAGAGCCGGGCAACGCCCCGGCCAATGCCGGCTTCCTGCGCTGTCTGCTGGCGGTGGGGGAGGTCGCAGGGGCCAAGCAGATGCTGGCCGAGTTGCCCGCCGATGTGACCAGGCACGCCGACATCGTCGCCGTGCAGTCGGCCATCGAACTGGCCGAGGTGGCGGCCGCGGCCGCCGGCGCCACCGCCGACCTGCGCCGCCGGCTGGCCACCGATGCCTCGGACCATCAGGCCCGTTTCGACCTGGCCCTGGCCTATTATGGCGGCGGCGAGCAGGAAGCGGCGGTCGAGGAATTGCTGGAGCTGTTCCGCCGCGACCGCACCTGGAACGAAGACGCCGCCCGCAAACAGCTGGTCAAGCTGTTCGAGGCCCTTGGCCCCACCCATCCGCTGACCCTGTCGGGGCGCAAGCGGCTGTCGGCGCTGCTGTTCAGCTGAAGCGATGGGCGTGCCGCGGCTGACCCTGGCGGACCTGCCGCCGGTGCTTCCGGTCTTCGCCGTGCCGGGGGCGTTGCTGCTGCCCGGCGCCCGCCTGCCGCTGACCGTGTTCGAGCCCCGCTATCTGGCGCTGACCGACGATGCGCTGGGGGCCGGGCGGCTGTTCGCCCTGGTGCAGCCCTCGCCGCATCCCGGGGGCGACGGCGCGGTGGCCGGATTGTACGGAACCGGCATCGTCGCCCGTATCGTCGCCTTCGGCGAAACCGGCGACGGGCGCTATCTGATCACCGCGCTGGGCCTGTGGCGGTTCCGTCTGGCCGGCGAGGACGCAGGGCGTTCGGGCTATCGCCGGGTCCGGGCCGATTACGCCCCTTACGCCGTCGACCTGCTGGGCGAGGCGGCTGCCGGAATCGACCGCCGCCGGCTGATGTCCGGGGTCACCACCTATCTGACCCGCCAGGGCATCGCCACCGATCCGGCCAAGCTGGAAGAGGCCGGCGACGCCGATCTGGTCACGGCCCTGGCCATGACCGCGCCGCTGTCGCCCGAGGAAAAGCAGGCCATGCTGGAGGCGGTCGGCGTCGCCGAGCGGGCCAGACTGATGATGACGCTGTTCGAGATGGCGTTGCTGGCCGAAGCCGGTCAGGATGTCAGACACTGATCGCCGCCCCATATCGAGACCGAGGCAAGAACATGACCGATCGCGTTCCCGGTATTGATCCCAAGCTCATGGAAATCCTGGTCTGTCCGGTTTCCAAGGGTCCCCTGCGCTATGACGCCGCCCGTCAGGAGCTGGTCAGCGAAAAGGCCGGACTGGCCTATCCCATCCGCGACGGCATCCCCATCATGTTGCCCGACGAAGCCCGCTCCCTTGATACGGAAGGAACCCGCCCATGACCGAGACGTTCGGCAGCCGTCACTGCCCCGAGGAAATCAAGGTCCGCAAGGCGGAAAAGCGCCTGGACGTGCGGTTCGAGGACGGCAGTCTCTTCGAGATTCCCGCCGAGTTGCTGCGGGTGGAAAGCCCGTCGGCGGAAGTCCAGGGGCATGGGCCGGGGGAAAAGACCCTGGTCTCCGGCCGCTCCCATGTCGGTATCATCGCCGTCGAGCCGGTGGGCAACTATGCCGTCAAGATCGTCTTCGACGATCTGCACGATTCCGGCATCTATACCTGGGATTACCTGTACTGGCTGGGCTCGACCCAGGACCAGCTGATGCGCGAATACGAGGCCGCCCTGGCCGCCGCCGGCCTGTCCCGCCATCCCAACGCCACCCTGCCGGGCACCGCCGCGGCGCCCAAGCATTCTGGCTGCGGTTGCGGATCGGGCGGCGGCAAGGGCGGTTGCGGCTGACCGCGGTCAGGGCAGGTGGCGGCCGGGCGGTTCATCGGCCACGGTATAGTCGGCGTCGATGACCACAGGCCCCGATGCGCCATCCGGCCGGGCCGGTTTCAGCCGGCGGGCCAACCACAGCCGCAGGCCGGACCGGACCGGCGGCAGCAGCAGGGCGATGGCGACGATGTCGGTCATGAACCCGGGCAGAATCAGCAGCATCCCGGCCATCGCCAGGCACAGGCCGTCGAAAAGGGCCGTCACCGGCAGCGTTCCCTGGTGCAGGTCGGCCTGCAGCCGGCCCATCGTCGCCAGACCTTGCGAGCGCACCAGGGCGATGCCCGCCATTCCGGCGGCCAGCGCCAGCAGGACGGTCGGCCCCAGGCCGATCCATCGGGCGGATTGGATGAACAGGGCGATCTCGATCACCGGCAGGGCGATCAGCGCCGGAATCAATATCCATGCCATGCTTGCTCTTTGCCCTTCCCCGGCTTATCTAGGTTTTCGGCTGAGTGAGACCTGATTTCCATGACAGACGGCTTCCAAGCAATCGACATCGTATTCTTCGCCCTGGTGGCGGTCTTCCTGGTTCTGCGTCTGCGCAACGTGCTGGGGCGGCGCACCGGCACCGAGCGTGAGCCGCAGCGGGAATGGAAAAGCGCCGCCGAAAGCCCGCAGGACAACGTGATCGATCTGGCCAGCGTGCGCAAGCCCCCGGCCGAGCCGGTGCCCGAGGGGCCGCTGGCGGCGGGGACCCTGGCCATCCGCAGCGCCGACCCCGGTTTCAGCCTGGACGGTTTCCTGCTGGGCGCACGCAGCGCCTTCGAAATGATCCTGGAAGCCTTCGCCGCCGGCGACAAGCAGTCCCTGCGGCCGTTGCTGGCCGACGCGGTGTTCCAGTCCTTCTGCGCGGCCATCGACGCCCGCGACCGGGCCGGCGAACGGCTGAGCACCGAACTGATGGGCATCCGCAAGGTCGAGCCGATCGAGGTGCGGATGGACGGTTCGTTTGCCGTGGTGACGGTGCGTTTCGTCTCGGAACAGGTCAATGTCGTCAAGGATCTGGACGGCAAGGTGGTCGACGGCGACCCGACCCGCGTCGTCGACGTCACCGATGAATGGACGTTCCGCCGCGACACCCGCTCGCCCGATCCCAACTGGCAATTGTCGGCCACCCGTTCGCCCGAGGACGAGGCGCGGTGACGGCGCGGCGCTGCCGCTTTCCCGTTCTGCTGGCGGTCCTGGCACTGGCCGCCTGCGCCGCGCCGCAGCCTGTCCGCACGCCACCCCCCTTCCCGCAGCCGCCGTCGGTGCCGGCGCCGGACCGGCTGGGCCTGATTCCTTCCACCTTCACCGCCTTGCCCGGTTGGCGCGAGGATGCCGCCGCCCAGGTTCTGCCGGCCCTGAACCGCACCTGCGACCGGCTGATGCGGCTGCCGCCCGACAAGTCGGTGGGCAATGACGGCATGGGCGGGACCGCCGCCGACTGGCAGGGGCCGTGCGCGGCGGCGCGGCGCTTGCCGGCGGATGACCACGAAACGGTCCGCCAGTTCTTCGAAGGCTGGTTCAGCCCGTTCATGGTCACCAACAACGGCAATGCCGATGGTCTGTTCACCGGCTATTTCGAGCCGGAACTGGCGGGATCGCGCAGCCGCAGCCGCCGCTTTTCCGTTCCCATCCTGGGCAAGCCCAAGGATCTGGTGGTTCGCGGCGATCAGACCGGCCGTCTGGCCGGCGGCGCCCTGGTCCCCTATCCCACCCGGGCCGAGATCGAGGCCGGGGCGCTGGGGTCGCTGGCCCCGGTGATCGCCTGGGTCGAGGACCCGGTGGACGCCCACATCCTGCATATCCAGGGCTCGGGACGCCTGACCCTGGAAGACGGCAGCATCCTGCGCCTGGGGGTGGCGGCGACCAACGGCCACAAGTTCGTCGGCGTCGGCCGGCTGCTGCGCGAACGCGGCCTGCTGGACGACATCTCGATGCCGTCCATCCGCGCCTGGCTGAAGGGCAATCCGGCCCAGGCCAAGGCCCTGATGGCGGAAAACCCGCGCTATGTCTTTTATCGCATCCAGGACGGCGACGGCCCGGTAGGGTCGGAAGGGGTGACGCTGACCCCGGAACGGTCGCTGGCCGTCGATCCCCGCTTCATCCCCCTGGGTCTGCCGCTGTTCCTGGATACCGTCGATCCCGCCGGCAACAGCCTGCGCCGGCTGGTCATGGCCCAGGACACCGGCGGCGCCATCAAGGGGCCGATCCGCGGCGATTTCTTCTGGGGCCGCGGCGAGGCCGCCTTCGAAAAAGCCGGGCGGATGAAAAGCCAGGGCCGCTATTGGGTCATGCTGCCCCGCGTCCGGTCGCCGCGCATCGCCCTGGCCGATCCGTCGCCCTGAGCGGACAAAATCTCCTGGCGGGTGGCCGGACGAGCGGCTATTCTGCCGTCCGCGGCCACGAAGTCGCATAATTTTTCAGTCCGCAAGCCAGTCGCATAATCGCTGGAGGAATCGATGCTTGCCCGTCTGGCCGCCGCCGCCGTCCTGACCATCGCGACGCCGGTCCTGGCGCATTTCCAGGAACTGATCCCGCAGACCGACATCCTGGCAGAGGATGGCGACCGCAGCGTGCGCCTGGACATCGCCTTCACCCACCCGATGGAGCGCGGCCCGGTCATGGAAATGGGGCCGCCGGTCCAGTTCGGCGTACTGGCCGGCGGACGCCGGCAGGACCTGCGGGCGGCGCTGAAGCCGGTGCGCAAGGGCGACGGCCGGACGGCCTTCGAGGCCGGCTACAAGGCGTCGGCCCCCGGCGATCTGGTCTTCTTCCTGGAGCCGGCCCCCTATTGGGAGGCCGCCGAGGGCAAGGCCATCATCCATTACACCAAGGTGGTGGTCGATTTCGGCAGCGGCGGCGGCTGGGACCGGCTGGTCGGCCTGCCGGTGGAGATCGAGCCGCTGGTGCGGCCCTACGGCCTGTGGACCGGCAACGCCTTTCGCGGCATCGTCCGCAAGGCCGGCAAGCCGGTGCCGTTCGCCGAGATCGAAGTGGAATGGCGCAACGACGGCAGCGTCAGGGCGCCGTCCGACCCGTTCGTCACCCAGGTGGTCAAGGCCGACGCCGCGGGACAGTTCACCTATGTCATGCCGCGGGCCGGCTGGTGGGGCTTCGCCGCCCTGGTGGATGGCGGGCGGACGGGCAAGGGGCCTGACGGCAAGCCGGTTCCGCTGGAACTGGGCGGCCTGATGTGGGTCAAGACCGTGGACATGAAATAGGGCGGAGACGGCGGCATGGCCCATATTCCCGACGGTGTCCTGACCATGCCGGTGCTGCTGGGCGGCGGCGCCGTCAGCGCGGCCGGAACCTGGATGGGGCTGCGCCGGATCGGACCGGAGCGCATGCCGCAGGTGGCGGTGCTGTCGGCGGTGTTCTTCGTCGCCTCGCTGGTGCATCTGCCGGCCGGTCTGGCCAGCGTCCACCTGTTGCTGAACGGATTGATGGGGGTGGTGCTGGGGATGGCGGCCTATCCGGCCATCATGGTGGCGTTGCTGCTGCAGGCGGTGCTGTTCGGGTTCGGCGGTCTGGCGGTGCTGGGGGTCAATGCCGCCAACATGGCCGTTCCGGCCCTGCTGGCCGGCTGGCTGTTCCGGCGGCTGCGGCGACCGGGCGATTTCTCCCGGCGCACCGCGCTTGCCGCCGGGTCGGCCGGTGGCGGGGCGGTGGCGGCCACGGCCCTGCTGGTCGCCGGGTCGCTGGCCCTGTCCGGGCAGGATTTCCTGCCGGCCCTGACGGTGGTGGCGGCGACCGCCGCGCCGGTCATGGTGGTCGAGACGGTCTTCACCGCCGCCGCCATCGGTCTGCTGGCCCGGGTCAGGCCGGAACTGCTGGACGGTCCGCCATGATGCGGCTGCCGGCGGCCCTGCTGGTGCTGGCATTGTCCGCCGGACCGGCCCTGGCGCACAAGCTGAAGCTGTTCGCCCAGGCCGAGGGCATGGATCTGGTCGGCACCGCCTATTTCGCCGGCGGCGGCAAGGCGGCGGGTCTGGACGGACGGGTCGCCGCCGCCGACGGGTCGCCGGTCGCCACCTTCCGGACCGATGCCGACGGCGCGTTCCGGGTGGCCGCCGGCCGCCGCCAGGATCACCTGCTGACGGTGGACTCGGCCGATGGCCATGCCGCCACCGCCAGGGTCGCCGCCGCCGACCTGCCCGATACCCTGCCGTCCGGCGGCATGGTGTCCCCGGCCGGCGACGCCGCCCTGGACGCCGCCCTGGCCCGGCAGCTGCGGCCGCTGCGCGAACAGATCGACGCGCTGGAAAACCGCACCCGCCTGGGCGACGTCATCGGCGGCGTCGGCTTCATCTTCGGCCTGTTCGGCATCGCCGCCTGGATGGCCGCGCGCAAGGAGAAACGGGGATGAGCATCCTGACCCTGCCGCCTGCCGCCGCCGGTTCCCTGATCGCGCGCCTCAATCCCTGCACCCGGGTGGTGGCGGCCTTCGCCTTCGCCCTGGCGGCGGCGGCCGGCGGCGGTCTGGCGGCGCCGGTTGCCGGTCTGGCCCTGGCCCTGCTGCTGGCCGGCCTGGCCCGGCTGGCCCCGGGCCGGGTGCTGCGCCGCCTGCTGGCCCTGGAAGGGTTCATGGCGATGCTGCTGCTGGTGTTGCCCTTTACCGTGTCCGGCACCCCGCTTTTCACGGTGGCCGGCCTGACCGCCTCGGCCGAGGGTGTCCGTCAGGCGCTGTCCATCGCCCTCAAGGCCAATGCCGTGGCGGTGGCGGCCCTGGCCCTGCTGGGGACGATGGACATGGTGACGCTGGGCCGTGCCCTGGCCCGGCTGGGGCTGCCCGACCGCTTCGTCACCCTGTTCCTGTTCACCGTCCGCTATATCGACGTGCTGCACGAGCAATATGGCCGCCTGCGCCTGGCCATGCGGGCGCGGGCCTTCCGTCCCTCGGCCGGCCTGCACACCTGGCGGTCCATCGGCTGGCTGGTCGGCATGCTGCTGGTCGGCAGTCTGGAACGGTCGGAACGCATCCACGCCGCCATGCGGCTGCGCGGCTTCACCGGACGGTTTCCCCGGCTTGACGGCCAGCCGGCCGGGGCGCTGGACTGGGGTTTCGGGGCGGCCCACGCGGCGTGGCTGGGGGCGATGGTCCTGTTGGGGCTGCCATGAGCGACGGCCTGATCCGGCTGGAAGGCATCCATTTTTCCTATCCCGGCCGTCCGCCGGTTCTGTGCGGCCTGGATTTCGCCGTCGCCGCCGGCCAGCGGTGGGCGCTGACCGGGGCGAACGGCGCCGGCAAGACCACCTTGTTCCACCTGATGGTCGGCCTGCTGGCCCCGGCTGCCGGACGGGTGGTGGCCTTCGGGCGGGAGCGGCGCGGCGAGCGCGATTTTCATGACGTCCGGGCCAGGGTCGGCCTGCTGTTCCAGGATTCCGACGACCAGCTGTTCTGCCCGACGGTGGCCGAGGACATCGCTTTCGGACCGCTGAATCTGGGCCGTTCGCCGGCCGAGGCCCGCCGGCTGGCGGCCGCCACCCTGGACCGGGTCGGCCTGGCCGGGTTCGGGGACCGCGTCACCCACAGGCTGTCGGGCGGCGAGAAGCGTCTGGTCGCCCTGGCCACGGTACTGGCAATGGAGCCGGAAATCCTGTTGCTGGACGAGCCGTCCAACGGACTGGACGACGATGCGCGCCGGCGCCTGCTGGCCGTCCTGGCCGATCTGCCCCAGGCGATGGTGATCATTTCCCACGATGACGGCCTGCTGAGCCGTCTGGCCTGCCGGCGGGCGCATTTGAACGGCGGCCGGGTGATGGTGTAGGCTGGCCGCCTCCGGATCGTCACGAGGCCCGACCCATGCACGGCAGCCATCACGGCCACCACAGCCACGAGCACAAGCACGAGCATGCCCACGAGCACAGCCACGTGCATACCCACGAACACCGGCATGGCGGGGAAAGCCATGTTCACGCCCATGCCCACGCCCATGCCCACCCGCACCTGCACCAGCATTCGCACCCGCACGGACCCGAGGCCGCGCACGGACACGAAGAACCCAAGCATGCCTGGAAGCCGCACGACCACCAGCATGACGAGACGGAACTGGACGACCACCGGCACGGTCACTGACCGGCGGGGGTGAAAGGCCGCAGATTGTCGAGAAACTGCCGGGCCGAGGCCGCCCAGGAAAAGCGGGCGGCATGGGCGCGGCAGGTGGCGGCGGGGATATCCCGGGCGGCGATGGCGGCGCGGCCCAGATCCTCGTCCAGGATGCCGGCCGCCGATCCCGCCAGGATGTCCCGCGGCCCGGCCACCGGAAAGGCGGCCACCGGCAGGCCCGAGGCCAGGGCCTCCAGCAGCACCAGGCCGAAGGTGTCGGTGCGCGACGGAAACACGAAGACGTCGGCGGCCGCGTAGTGGCGGGCCAGATCCTCGCCGCTGCGGGTGCCGGCGAAGATGATTCCGGGATGGCGTTTTTCCAGGCCGTCCCGTTGCGGGCCGTCGCCGACCACCACCTTGCTGCCCGGCAGATCCAGGGACAGGAAGGCCTCGACGTTCTTTTCCACCGCCAGCCGCCCGACCGACAGGAAGATGGGGCGGGGCAGTCCGGCCAGAGGTCCCCGTTCGCCGCGGCATTCGGGGCGGGGCCGGAACAGCGTGGTGTCGACGCCCCGCGACCAGCGGCCGATCCGTGGGAAGCCGCGGGCGGCAAGGTCGGCCTCGACGCTGGCGGTGGCCACCATCACCCGCGCCGAGGGGGCATGAAAGCGGCGCATCAGGCCATAGGACAGGCCCAGGGGAATGCCCCAGCGGGCCTGGACGTATTCGGGGAACCGGGTGTGATAGGCGCTGGTGAACGGCAGCCCCCGGCGCAGGCACCAGCGCCGGGCCGCCCAGCCCAGCGGGCCTTCGGTGGCGATATGGACGGCGCAGGGCTGCGCGGCCTGGATCAGGCGGGCGACGCGGCCGGGCGGCGCCAGCGCCAGGCGGATTTCCGGATAGGTCGGGCACGGGACCGAGGGGAAGAGATCCGGGGTCAGCATGACCACCTGATGGCCGTCTTTCCGCAGTTCGCCCCTCAGGACGTCGAGCGTGCGGACCACGCCGTTGACCTGGGGAAACCAGGCGTCCGAGACGATGAGCAGGCGCATGCGTCCTCCGCTTCCACCGGGGATTCGCCCCGCCAGCGCACGATTTCCAGACGGCCGTCGGCATGCTCGACCAGGGCGGTGCAGCTTTCCACCCAATCGCCGCCATTGCCGTAAAGGACATCGCCGCACCGGCTGAGTTCGGCATGATGGATATGGCCGCAGACGATGCCGTCGACTCCCTGGCGCCGCGCCTCGTCGGCGACGGTGCGCCGGTAATCGGCCATGAATTGCACGGCGTTCTTGACCTTGTGCTTCAGATAGGCCGACAGCGACCAGTAGGGCAGGCCCAGCCGGCGGCGGATCAGGCCGACCCAGTGGTTGGCCGCCAGCGCCACCCCATAGGCCCAGTCACCCAGATGGGCCAGCCAGCGGGCGTAGGTCACCACGCCGTCGAAGGAATCGCCGTGCAGGACCAGCAGACGGCGTCCGTCGGCGGTGGTGTGGATGGGGCGCTCCGCGACCAGGATGCCGCCGAAATTGTGGCCCAGGTAATGGCGGGCGAATTCGTCATGGTTGCCCGGCACATAGATGACCCGGGTGCCCTTGCGCGCCTTGCGCAGCAGCTTCTGCACCACGTCGTTGTGGGATTGCGGCCAGTACCAGGACCGCCGCAGGCGCCAGCCGTCGACGATGTCGCCGGCCAGGTACAGGAAGTCGGACTCGGTGGCCCGCAGGAAGTCCAGCAGCATCTCCGCCTTGCATCCGCGGGTGCCCAGGTGGACGTCGGAAATCCAGATGGCGCGGTAGCGCCGGGTCGGAACGGCATCGACGGTCATGCCGTACTGATATGTCCCGGCCGGGCGGACTGTATAGATCAATCATTTGCCTGCCGTTATATTTCATCGATCCGTCAATATTGTGTAATCTGAAATTCATCATCGGCAGCCGGCCGTATTGATATGCTTCGGCCATGTCGAACGATCATCTTCTTCAGTCCCGATCCCATGCCGCTCCGGCCCCTTCGCCGCGCCGGGTGCTGGTCGTCCACAATCCGGCCGCCGGCCGCCGGCATGGCCGCCGGCTCGATCAGGTCCTGGCCCGCTTGCGGGATCTGGGCTGCGTGGTCGAATGCCGCGCCACCACCCGCCGCGGCGACGCCGAGGATTTCGCCCGCCAGGCCAGCCGCGACGCATACGACGTGGTGGCCGCGGCCGGCGGCGACGGCACCGTCAACGAGATCGTCAACGGCCTGGCCGCCGGTGGCGGCGGTATGGCCCTGGCGGTCATCCCGTTGGGGACCGCCAACATCCTGGCCCTGGAAATCGGTCTGGATATCGCCGATGGCGATGCCGTGGCGCACACCATCGCCTTCGGCCCGATCCGGCGGGTGCATCCGGGAGTGGCCAATGGCCGCCATTTCCTGCTGATGGCCGGAGCCGGCCTGGATGCCCAGGTGGTCGCCGGCCTGAATCCGGAATTCAAACGCCGGACCGGCCGTCTGGCCTATGTGGTGGAAAGCGTCCGGCAGGCACTGGGCTATGATTTCCCGGAAATCCGTGTGCGGGCCAACGGCCGGACCTATCGAGGCCGCATGGCCGTCGCCTGCAAGGGCCGCTATTACGGCGGTCCCTTCGTCGCCGCGCCGCAGGCCGGTCTGGACAAGCCGCAGCTGGACGTCTGCATCCTGCCGAGATCGGGCATGGCCGGTCTGATGCGCTATGGTCTGGCCCTGCCGCTGAACCGGCTGTCGGAATTGCCCGAAATCGAACACGTCACCGCCAGCACGATGACCATCCTGGGGCCGCGCGGGGCGCCGCTGCAGGGCGACGGCGACATCGTCGCCCGCCTGCCGGCGGAAATCGGCATCGCCGACACCACCGTGGATCTGATCGTTCCGGGTCCGTGAAACACTCTTGCCGCAGCGCAGCAAAGACGGCATTCTGCCGCTTTCCCAGGTTTGACGGCGGCAGGAGACGGACGGATGCGCGTGGTGCCGGTGGTAATGGTGGCGGGATTGGGCATGCTGATGGCCGGACGTCTTGCCGCGGCGGCGCCCGGCCCCTCGCCCGAGGCCGGCGGCGAACTGGCGGCCCGGTGGTGTGCCGCCTGCCATGTGGTTTCGGTGTCGGGGGCGGGCGGCAGCAGCGCCCCCAGCTTCGGAGCCATCGCCCAGCACCGTGCCGCCGCCGAGATCCGGGCCGCTCTGTCCCGGCCGCATGCCCGGCCGATGCGCGGCTTCACCCTGAAGCGTCACGAAGTCGACGACGTCACCGCCTACATCGAAAGCCTGGATTCGCGGCGCTGACCACCCTTGCAGATTTTTCCGGTGGGAACTGCCGGGGCCTGGGGTAATCTGGCCCCCCCTTTCCGGCGAGAGTTGCGATGCAGCGTCCTTCCTGGCTGACCCCTGCGGTCTTCACCATTTTCGCCGCCGGCACCAGCATGATGAGCGTGTCGATGGGATCGCGCCAGGCCCAGGGACTGCTGATCGGGCCGCTGTCCCTGGACCGCGACTGGCCGCTGGCCACCTTTTCGCTGGCGGTGGCGCTGCACAACCTGATGTGGGGGGCTTTCCAGCCGTTCACCGGCGCTGCCGCCGACCGTTTCGGCGCGGCGCGGGTCGCCGCCCTGGGGGCCTTCGCCTTCGGGCTGGGCATGGTTCTGACCGCCCTGGGCGGGGTGGGGCTGACCACGGTGGGGTTGGGGATCATTTCAGGCTTCGGGCTGGCCGCCACCAGTTTTTCCGTGGTGCTGGGGCCGGTCGGCCGGGCGGTGCCGCCGGCGCATCGCACCGCCGCCCTGGGTGCCGGCTCGGCGCTGGGCTCGCTGGGCATGATGGCGCTGATTCCGGTGGCGCAGTGGCTGATCGCCGATCTGGGGGCCGTCGGGGCCATCTGGGTGCTGGCGTCGCTGTCCTTCCTGTCCATTCCGCTGGCGCTGATCCTGCATCGCGGCGAACAGGCGGTGCCGCGTCCGGCGGCGGCGGCGGCCAGCCAGACCGCCCGCGAGGCCCTGCGCGAGGCCTGGGGCCATCCCGGTTTCCGCCTGCTGACCATCGGTTTCTTCGTGTGCGGCTTCCAGGTCACCTTCATCGGCGTGCATCTGCCCGGCTATCTGGCCCTGTGCGGCATGAGCAAGGGGGCCGGAGCCACCGCCTTGCTGGTCATCGGCCTGTTCAACGTCATCGGTACCTACGGCATGGGGCGCTTGGCCCAGGTCTATCGGCCGAAATACGTGCTGTCGGCCATCTATCTGGGGCGGGCGGTGGTGACGCTGGCCTTCGTGCTGGGGCCGAAGACCGAGGCGACGCTGCTGGCCTTCGCCGCCTCCATCGGCCTGCTGTGGCTGTCAACCGTGCCGCCGACTTCGGGCCTGATCGCCCACGTGTTCGGGCCGCGCCACATGGGCATGCTGTTCGGCGTGGTGTTCTTTTCGCACCAGATCGGCAGCTTCCTGGGATCGTGGCTGGGCGGGGCGATCTATGACGCCACCTTGTCCTACGATGTCATGTGGATGGGAACGGCGGCGCTGGGGGTGCTGGCGGCGCTGGTCCACCTGCCGATCCGCGACGCCAGCCTGCGTACGCAGGGGGCCTGAGGGCCGCAGGCCCCGGTGGCGGGTGGGAGACCGGACACGACCCGGACCGGAAATCGTTACGGCTGCTTCCTTCCGGACCTGACCGGGTTGGCGACGGGTCCGTCCGCGCCGATCTCCCGCGGCGGACTATCGTGGGACTCGCCCGCGAATGCAAGAACTTCTCTGCGGGCCTGGCGCGGCTATGCCCAGGTCAGGCTGTCGACGGCACGGCAGGACGGGCACTGCACCGCCCAGGAATCGGTGGGCTTGCCGCAGGCACGGCAGGTCCAGGCGGGCTCGGCGGGGGCGGTGGGAACCCGGGACAGCCAGGCCTGGGCGGCACTTTCGTCCTGGCGCTCTTCCCGTTCCAGACGGGCCAGCAGGATGAACAGGCCGGGGCCGGGGCGCAGGTCCACCGCCCGGTCCAGGTGGGTGCGGGCCTGCCCCCACAATCTGGCGGCCAGGGCGGCCTCGGCCAGGGCGGCATGGCCGGCGGCGGCGTCGGGGTTCAGCCGCACCAGTTTCTCGATGCGCTTGACCCGCTCCAGCGGCGTTTCCATCGGCGCCAGAGCCAGCAGGGCGGCGATCAGGTCGGGGTGGGGGGCGGCTTCCCAGGCGTCGGACAGGATGGCGGTGGCCTTGCGGGCCTTGCCGGCCCGGTGCAGCAGCGCCGCCGCGCGTACCGCCGCCGCCGTCAGGGTGGGATCGGCCTTGCGGGCGGCCAGGGCCTGTTCCAGGGCATCGGCGCTGCGGCCGTCGCGTTCGGCCCGGGCCGAGCGTTCCAGCGCCACCAGGGCGCGGCGGTGCAGCAGGTCGGCCCCGCTCATGGCGCGGCGCCGCCTGGCCTCGTCCAGGGTGGCGGCGGCCTCGTCCCACAGGCCGGCCCCGGCCTGCAGCGCGAACAGCGTCGCGGCCAGTCCTTCCGCCGGTCCGCCGGCGGCCCAGGCGTGGCGGGCATGCTCCAGGGCGGCGGCATCGTCGCCGGTGCGCAGGGCCAGATCGGTCAAGCCCTTATGGCCCAGGAAGGCGGTTTCCGGCCGTTCGGTCAGACGGGCATAGCGGTCCCGGGCCTCGGCCGGATCGGCGGTCTGGGCCGACAGCAGCCCGGTCAGCGACGAATCGGCCAGCAGCCGGTCGGCGCGCCGGGCCAGGGCGCGGGCCTGGCGGGCATCGCCCACGGCCAGGGCGGCCATGCCGTCGGACAGGGCGCGATAGCCGTCGCGGGTGCGCCGGGCGCGGCGGCCGGCGAAGAACCGGCCCGGTCCGCCGAACAGCGAGGCGCCTAGCCGCAGCATCAGATGGATCGCCGCCAGCAGCGCCAGCACCGCCAGCACCAGCACCGGAACGGTGGTGTCGACCCGCCAGCCTTCCCAGCGGATGGTCACCGTGCCGGGCCGGTCGGCCAGCCAGACGGTGGCGGCGACCAGCAGGGCGGCCAGGACGGCAAAGGTCAGAACCCGGCGGATCATGGCCGGACTCCGACCGCCGCCACCACGTGGGCGGTCAGTTCGGAAACCGCCCGGTCGGCGGCCAGCCGGTCGCGGGCGTCGGTCAGCCAGGGGGCGGCGGCCGCGGCCGGGCCGCCCTCCAGGCCGCTCAGTTCGGCGATGGCTGCGCTCAGGTCGCCGTCGCCCAGGCGGGCGGCGGCGCGGGCCACCCGGGCGGCGGCATCGTCGCCGACGGTGTCGCCGTCCTCGCGGCGGACGGTCACCAGGGTGGCCAGCCGTTCCAGGGTCTGGCGCCACCATGTGCGTTCTTCCGGCAGGGAATCGGCGCGGATGATGGCCGGGGCCAGCCCGTGGAAGCGGGCGGCCAGCACGGTGCGGGTCGGCAGGCCGGCGGCGGCGCGGCCCCTCAGGATGTCGGCGGTCCTGGCGACCTCGGCATCGTCGCCGGCCAGGGCCTTGACCGCCCGCAATTCGGCGTCGAAGGGCAGCGAGGCGGCCAGCGCCTCGCGCAGTTGCCCGACCGCCAGCAGCAGCGCGACGGCGGAACCGCGCCGGCTTTCCAGCTCGTGCAGGCGGGATTCCATGCGCTCCAGGCGGTCGGCCAGCCGCAGTACGGCGGCGGCGTCGGCGCTGCTGCGCTTCAGGTCGGCGACCTGGCGCGACAGCTCCTCGACCTCGCCGCTCAGCCGGGCCGGGACCGCCGGCTGGGCCTGCAGCGTCCGCAATCCGGCTTCCGCCTGGGTCAGCCGGGCATCCAGGCCGGCATCCCCGCCGGCCGGACCCGGCCGGCTTTCCAGTTGGGCCAGCCGCTCGCGCAGGGTGGTCAGCTCGCTGCGCAGGCCATCGGCCGGTACGGCGACCGGGGCCACGGTGGCCAGCGGTGCCGGAGGCCGCAGCAGCGTCTTCCATTCGTCGAAGGTGGCGGCCCCGGCGGCGATCATCGCCGCCAGGGTCACGGCCAGTCCGATGGCCAGCCACGGCGACGACGGTCTGGCCGCCGGCTCGGCCACCGGCGGGGCGGGCGCTTCGGCGGGCTTGGGCGCTTCGGTCTCGGTCATCGGCGGTCCCCGGTCGGTGGCGGCGGAAGAAGGCGTCCCGCCGGAATCTGGGCAAAGCGCCGCCAGCAGGGCGGCCTGGGTCGGAGCAGCGGCGACGTGAACCGCCGCCCAGGGCAGGGCGGCCAGTTCGCGGGCGACGGCCGGGCTCAGGGCATAGGCGGCGATCCGGCCGGCGGCGGTGGCCAGCCCGGCGGCCTGCACCAGGGTAACAAAGGTCGCCGCGGTGCGGGGAGAGAAAAACAGGGCGACGTCCAACTCGCCCCCGGCCAGTGCCGCCGCCAGCCCGTCCGAGACGGCTCCGGCGGTTTCCGCCCGGTACAGGACGACGCGGCGCACGGTGAAGCCGGCCTTGCCCAGGCCGCCGGCCAGGTCGCCGGCGGTGACGCTTCCGGCGGCGTGCAGCAGGTCGCCGGCCGCCGGGTCGCAGCGTTCGCCGACCAGGGCGGTCAGGCTTTCGACGTCGCCGCCGGCGCTGGCGACCCGGGTATAGCCCAGGTCGCGGGCGACCCGGGCCGAGGCGTCGCCCACCGCCCATACCGGCCAGTGGCGGTCCGGCACGGCGCGGGCCAGGGCACGGATGCCGTTGGCCGAAGTGGCCAGGATGCCCTGGATGCCGGCGGTGTCGACCGGCACGTCGGGGATGGCCCGGATGTCCAGCAGCGGCTCGACCTGGACCTCGAAGCCCAGGCGGGCGAGTTCGGCCGCCAGTCCTTGCGAATCCTCGCGAGGGCGGGTGACCAGGGCTTTCATCGGATCAGGCCTTGAAGTCGAAGAAGCCGGCCCCGGCGATGCCGATCAGTTCCTCGGCGGCGTCGGTGCCCAGCGCCGCCGCGTCGGCGGCCCGGCCGCGCCGTTCGGTGGCGTGGACGGTGCGGCCGTCCGGGCTGACGATCAGGCCGCGGAAGAACAGCGCGTCGCCGTCCAGTTCGGCCAGGGCGGCGATGGGGGTGCGGCACGACCCGTCCAGGCGGGCCAGGAAGGCCCGTTCGGCCGTGATGCGGATCATGGTCTGGGGATGGTTCAGCGCCGCCAGATAGCGCAGCGATTCGCCGTCGTCGGCGCGGCAGGTGATGCCGATCGCCCCTTGCGCCACCGCCGGCAGCATGTCTTCCGGCTCCAGGGCGCTGGAAACGTGCCGCGACAGGCCCAGCCGGTTCAGGCCGGCCATCGCCAGCAAGGTGGCGTCGACCACTTTTTCTTCGAGCTTGCGCAGCCGGGTCTGGACGTTGCCGCGGAAGTTCACCACCTTGAGGTCGGGGCGGCGATGCAGGATCTGGGCGCCGCGGCGCAGCGACGACGAGCCGATCACCGCGCCGGCCGGCAGGTCGGACAGCGATTTCGCCGTCAGGCTGATGAAGGCGTCGCGCACGTCCTCGCGCGGGAGCACGCAGGGCAGGACGATGCCGTCGGGCAGCACCGTCGGGACGTCCTTCATGGAATGGACGGCCAGGTGGATGCGGCCATCCAGCATGGATTCGTCCAGTTCCTTGGTGAACAGGCCCTTGCCGCCGATTTCCGCCAGCGGCCGGTTCTGCACCATGTCGCCGGTGGTGTTGATGACCTGGATGGCGATGGCGCCGTCACAGGCCAGGTCGGGCCACGCGGCCGCCAGGCGGTCGCGGGTTTCGTGGGTTTGGGCCAGCGCCAGCGGAGAACCGCGGGTGCCGATGGCGATGATGGGTCTGTCGGTCATGGCCTGGTTGTTGTAGGAAATGGCGAGGCTTCTGGAAAGGGGATTCACGCGTGCTGGTGCTGGGTATCGAAACCAGTTGCGACGAAACCGCCGCCGCGGTGGTGCGCGACGACCGGACCATTCTGGCCGATGTGGTGCTGTCGCAGCTTGAAGACCATCGTCCGTTCGGCGGAATCGTACCGGAAATCGCCGCCCGCGCCCACCTGGAACATGTCGACCGGCTGGTGGCCGAGGCCATGCGCCGGGCCGGAATCGGCTTTGCCGGTCTCGACGCCGTGGCTGCCACCGGCGGGCCGGGGCTGATCGGCGGGGTGATGGTCGGGGTGATGACCGGCAAGGCCATCGCCCTGGCCGCCGGCAAGCCGTTCCTGGCGGTCAACCATCTGGAGGGCCACGCCCTGACCGCCCGGCTGACCCACGACCTGCCCTTTCCCTATCTGCTGCTGCTGGCCTCGGGCGGGCATTGCCAGTTGCTGGCGGTGCTGGGGGTCGGATCCTACCGCCGGCTGGGCACCACCATCGACGACGCCGCAGGCGAAGCCTTCGACAAGGTGGCCAAGATGGTCGGGCTGGGCTATCCCGGCGGGCCGCAGGTGCAGGCCTGGGCCGCCCGGGGCGATGCCGCCCGCTTCGCCCTGCCCCGGCCGATGAAGGGCAAGCCCGGCTGCGATTTCAGCTTTTCCGGCCTGAAGAACGCCGTGCGCCTGCTGGTGGAAAGCCTGCCCCGGCCGCTGTCCGGGACCGATGCCGCCGACATCTGCGCCGGCTTCCAGGCCGCCGTGGCCGACAGCATCGCCGACCGCACCCGCCGGGCCGTCGGCCTGATGCAGCGGCAATGGCCTGATTGCCGCCATCTGGTGGTGGCCGGCGGGGTCGCCGCCAATTCGGCCCTGCGCGCCACCCTGGAAGGGATCGCCGGCGAAACCGGCCTGACCTTCCTGGCGCCGCCGCTGGGGCTTTGCACCGACAATGCCGCGATGATCGCCTGGGCCGGGCTGGAACGGTTCCGCCTGGGCCTGACCGATTCACTGGATTTCGCCCCCCGTCCCCGCTGGCCGCTGGACCCCGACGCCCCCAAGGCGCGCGGGGCCGGGGTCAAGGCCTGACTTTTCCCGGAGGATTCCGCCGATGGACAATTTCATCTACCACAATCCGGTCAAGCTGCTGTTCGGCCGGGGCCAGATCGCCCGTATCGGCCGCGAGATCCCCAAGGGCGCGCGGGTGCTGTTCGCCTATGGCGGCGGTTCGATCAAGGCCAACGGCGTGCATGGGCAGGTGGCGGCGGCGCTGGACGCCGCCGGTCTGGCCTTCGTCGAATTCGCCGGCATCGAACCCAATCCCCGCTACGAGACCCTGATGAAGGCGGTGGAACTGGCGCGCTCGGAGAAGCTGGACTTCATCCTGGCGGTGGGCGGCGGCTCGGTGGTGGACGGCTGCAAGTTCGTCGCCGCCGCCATTCCCTTTGCCGGCGATCCGTGGGACATCGTCGCCCGCCGGGCGCGCCTGGACGGCGCCGTGCCGCTGGGGGCGGTGCTGACCCTGCCGGCCACCGGCTCGGAAATGAACGGCTTCTCGGTGGTCAGCCGCCAGGAAACCGGGGAAAAGCTGGGCTTCGGCTCGCCGCTGGTGATGCCGGCCTTCTCGGTGCTCGATCCCGAGACCACCTATTCGCTGCCGCCCCGGCAATTGGGCAACGGCATCGTCGACGCCTTCGTCCATGTGCTGGAACAGTACCTGACCGTGCCGGCGGCGGCGCCGCTGCAGGACCGGCTGGCCGAATCGGTGCTGTCGACCCTGGTCGAGATCGCCCCCGCCGTCCTGCGGGACCCGCCCGATTATCAGGCCCGCGCCAACCTGATGTGGTGCGCGACGATGGCTCTGAACGGGCTGATCGGCCAGGGCGTGCCGCAGGATTGGACCACCCACATGATCGGGCACGAGCTGACGGCGCTGTACGGGCTGGACCATGCCCGGTCGCTGGCGGCGGTGTGGCCGGGGGTGGCGGCGGTGTGCCGCGCCGGCAAGCGGGCCAAGCTGCTGCAGTTCGCCGCCCGGGTGTGGGGGCTGGCCGACGGGGCCGAGGATGCCCGCATCGACGCCGCCATCGCCCGGACCTGCGCCTTCTTCGCCTCGGTGGGGGTGCCGGCCGGCACCGCCGCCCACGGCGTTCCCGCCGATGCGCCGGCGGTGGTGGCCCGGCGTCTGGCCGAGCGCGGCGGCCTGCCGCTGGGCGAAACCGGCGGCGTCGACGCCGCGGCGGTCCGGGCCATCCTGGAAACGGCGGCCGGATGACCCGTCCCGTCGCCACCCTGGTTCTGGGCGGTGCCCGCTCGGGCAAAAGCGCCTATGCGGAATCGCTGCTGGCCGGTGCTCCGGCGCTGTACGTCGCCACCGGCCAGGCTCTCGACGGCGAGATGGCCGACCGCATCCGCCTGCACCGCGACCGCCGCGGGCCGGACTGGACCACGGTGGAGGAGCCGCTGGATCTGGTGGCGGTGCTGGACCGCCACCTGGGCCGGGGGCAGCCGGTTCTGGTGGATTGCCTGACCCTGTGGCTCAGCAACCTGATGCATGCCGGCCGCGACGTCGGCGCCGAGACCGGGCGGCTGGCCGAGCTGCTGGCCGGCCCGGCCGGCCCGGTGGTGCTGGTCTCGTCCGAGGTCGGGCTGGGGCTGGTGCCGGACAATGCTCTGGCCCGCGAATTCCGCGACCACCAGGGCAGGATCAATCAGCGTCTGGCCCAAACCTGCCGCCGGGTGGTATTCGTCGCCGCCGGCCTGCCCCTGTTCCTGAAGGATGTCCCCTGATGCCCAAGATTCCCGCTACCGTCATCACCGGCTTCCTGGGGGCCGGCAAGACCAGCCTGGTCCGCCACCTGATGGAACACAACCAGGGCCGCCGCATCGCCCTGATCGTCAACGAGTTCGGCGATATCGGCGTCGACGGCGATCTGCTGGCCGCCTGCGGCATCAAGGGCTGCGCCGACGACGACATCATCGAACTGGCCAACGGCTGCCTGTGCTGCACCGTCGCCGACGAGTTCCTGCCGACCATGCAGGCCCTGCTGGAGCGCGACTCGCCGCCCGACCACATCCTGATCGAGACGTCCGGCCTGGCCCTGCCCAAGCCGCTGGTCAAGGCCTTCCACTGGCCGGAAATCCGCTCCAGGGTCACGGTCGACGGCGTCATCGCCGTGGTTGACGCCCATGCCGTCGCCGCCGGCCGCTTCGCCGACGATCCCCAGGCCATGACGGCTCCCGACCACGACAACCCGCTGGAAGAGGTGTTCGAGGACCAGCTGGCCTGCGCCGACATGGTGCTGCTGAACAAGGCCGACCTGCTGCATCCCGACGCCCTGGCTCAGGTGCACCAGCAGGTGGCCCAGGATTTGCGCCCCGGCATCAAGGTGGTGCGCGCCACCCGCAGCGCCGTCGACCCCCGCATCGTGCTGGGCCTGTCGGCGGCGGCCGAGGACGATCTGGCCGCCCGGCCCAGCCATCACGATGCCGAAGAGGGGCACGACCACGACGATTTCACCAGCTTCGCCATCGCGCTGCCCGCCGTCATCGACGTCGAGGCGCTGGAGGACCGCATCGCCGAGGCCATCGCCGGGCACGACATCCTGCGCCTGAAAGGCTTTCTGGCGGTCGAGGGCAAGCCGGCTCGCGCCGTCGTCCAGGCGGTCGGCGCCAGGATCGAGCGGTGGTTCGACCGCCCCTGGGCGGACGGCGAAGACCGGCGCGGCCATCTGGTGGTGATCGGCCGCTCGGGCCTGGACCGCGCCGCCATCGAGGCGGCGATCGCGGGACGAAGCTAGCGTGCATCTGCTGGCCGCCATTCCCGGCAGCGTGTCCGACGGGGCCGAGGCCGTCGATCTGGGCCAGCAGCCGGCCGAGATCGTGGTGCTGTCGGCCGCCGACACCGAACTGTCGGCCCTGGCGGCGGCCCATGCCGCGCTGGGGGCGCCGGTCGGGCTGCGGCTGGCCAACCTGATGCGGCTGGCCCACCACATGTCGGTGGACCTGTATGTCGAACGGGTGATCGCCCGGGCCCGGCTGGTGGTGGTGCGGCTGCTGGGCGGGCGGTCCTATTGGCCCTATGGGCTGGAACAGATCGCCGCCGTCTGCCGGCGCCGCGGCATCGCCCTGGCCTGCCTGCCCGGCGACGACCGCCCCGACCCCGACCTGCTGGCGCAATCCACCCTGCCCGACGAGGATGTCGGCCGGCTGTGGCGCTGGCTGATCTTCGGCGGGCCGGACAATGCCCGCTCGTTCCTGGCCTTCTGTGCCGGCCGGGCCGGGGCGGAGCTGCCGTGGCTGGAGCCCCGGCCGTTGCCGCCGGCCGGCCCCTATGGCGAACATCGGCGCGATCCGGCCCGGCCGCTGGCCCTGGTGGTGTTCTACCGCGCCCAGGTGCTGGCCGGGGACACCTTGCCGGTGGACGCCCTGCTGGAGGCGCTGCGGGCCGAGGGGCTGGACGCCGCCGGCCTGTTCGTCCAGTCCCTCAAGGAAGCCGGGTCGGCGGCGGTGGCCGAGGCGCGGATCGCCGCCGATCCCCCGGCGGTGATCCTGAACGCCACCGGCTTCGCGGTGGCGACGCCGGGCCGGCCCGGAGATTCCCCGCTGGCCGCCGCCGACTGTCCGGTGCTGCAGGTGGTGCTGGCCGGCAGCAGCGAACAATCCTGGCGCGACGGCACCCACGGGCTGGGTCCGAAGGACATCGCCATGAACGTCGCCCTGCCGGAGGTGGACGGCCGCATCCTGGCCGGGGCGGTATCCTTCAAGGCGGCACAGCGCGATCCGGCCACCCAGTGCGACATCGCCCGCCACCGGCCGCTGGCGGACGGCGTCGCCTTCGCCGCCCGGCTGGCGGCGGCATGGGCCGCCCTGCGCCGGACCGCCGCCCCCGACCGGCGGATCATGATCGTGCTGGCCAATTACCCCAACCGCGACGGCCGCCTGGGCAACGGCGTCGGGCTGGATACGCCGGCGGCCACCGTCACCGTGCTGCACGCCCTGGCGGCGCAGGGATACGATGCCGGTCACGTCCCGCCGGACGGCGACGCCCTGCTGGCCCTGCTGCGGGCCGGGCCGACCAACGACTGGCGCCACCTGGACGGGCGCGAGGAGCGCGAGACCCTGGTCCTGTCCGATTACCATCCGTTTTTCGCCGCCCTGCCGGCGGCGGTGCAGCGGGCGGTGCTGGACCGCTGGGGGCCGCCCGAGGCCGATCCGTTCTTCCGGCCCGGGGCGGTGGATTGCGGCCGTTTCCTGCTGCCGGTGCTGCGGCTGGGCAAGGTGGCCATCGGCATCCAGCCGGCGCGGGGCTACAATATCGACCCGGCCGGCAGCGCCCACGACCCGGCCCTGGTGCCGCCGCATTCCTATCTGGCCTTCCACGCCTGGATGCGGCGGTCCTTCCAGGCCCATGCGGTCATCCACATGGGCAAGCACGGCAACCTGGAATGGCTGCCGGGCAAGGCGCTGGCCCTGTCGCCCGACTGCTTCCCCCAGGCCTGCCTGGGGCCGCTGCCCAACCTTTATCCCTTCATCGTCAACGATCCCGGCGAGGGCACCCAGGCCAAGCGCCGGACCGGCGCGGTGATCGTCGACCACCTGACCCCGCCTTTGACGCGGGCGGAAAGCTATGGCCCCCTGCGCGACCTGGAGCGGCTGGTGGACGAATATTTCGATGCCGCCGGCCTGGATCCCCGCCGCCTGGTCCTGCTGCGCAAGGAGATCCTGGCCCTGACCGCCACCATCGGCCTGGACGCCGATCTGGGGATTTCCGCCGCCGACGGCTCGGATCAGGCGCTGGCCAAGCTGGACGCCCATCTGTGCGAACTGAAGGAGCTGCAGATCCGCGACGGATTGCATGTCTTCGGCCGCAGCCCGGCCGGAGACCAGCGGACCGGGCTGCTGGTGGCGCTGGTGCGGGTGCCGCGCGGCGCCGGCCCCGGTCAGGACTCGCTGCTGCGGGCGCTGGCCGCCGACCTGGGGCTGGGATTCGACCCGCTCGACTGTCCGCTGGCTGAACCCTGGGCCGGGCCGCGTCCGCCGGCCCTGGCCGGTTCCGATCCCTGGCGGACGCATGGCGACACCGTCGAGCGCCTGGAGGTTCTGGCCCATGCCCTGATCGGCGGAACCCGCCCCTGCGACCCGGCCTGGAGCCGGACCATCCCCGTTCTCGACCATGTCGCCGGCCATCTGGCCCCCGCCGTCGATTCCTGCGGCCCGGCCGAGATCGCGGCGCTGCTGCGCGGGCTGGACGGGCGGTTCGTCGCCCCCGGCCCGTCGGGGGCGCCGACCCGCGGCCGGCCCGACGTGCTGCCCACCGGGCGCAATTTCTTTTCCGTCGACACCCGCGCCGTGCCGACCCCGGCGGCCTGGGCCTTGGGGTGGAAGTCGGCGCAATTGCTGGTGGAACGGCACCTGCAGGATCATGGCGACTGGCCGAAGACGATGGCGCTGACCGCCTGGGGCACCAGCAACATGCGCACCGGCGGCGACGACATCGCCCAGGGTCTGGCGCTGATGGGGGTGCGGCCGACCTGGGATATCGGGTCGAACCGGGTGTCGGGTTTCGAGGTGATGCCGGCGGGGCTGCTGGACCGGCCGCGGGTCGACGTCACCTTGCGGGTGTCCGGCTTTTTCCGCGACGCCTTTCCCGACCTGATCAACCTGTTCGATTCGGCGGTGCGGGCCGTCGCCGCCCTGGACGAGCCGGCCGGGATCAACCCGCTGGCCGCCCGGGTCCGCGCCGAATCGCCCGCCCTGGGCCAGGACCGGGCGGCGGCCCGGGTGTTCGGGTCCAAGCCGGGGGCCTATGGCGCCGGGCTGCAGGCGCTGATCGACGAAGGCGGCTGGGACCGCCAGGCCGATCTGGCCGCCGCCTATGTCGCCTGGGGCGGCTGGGTCTATGGCAACGGCAGCCAGGGCGAGGCGGCGCACGGCCTGTTCGGGCAGCGTCTGTCGCAGGTGCAGGCGGTGGTGCACAACCAGGACAACCGCGAGCACGACCTGCTGGATTCCGACGATTACTACCAGTTCGAAGGGGGCATGGCGGCGGCGGTGACCCAGGCCGCGGGGGCGGCGCCGGCGGTCTATCACCCCGATCATTCCCGCCCGGAATCGCCGCGCATCCGCACCCTGGAAGAAGAGATCGCCCGTGTCGTGCGGGCGCGCGCCGCCAATCCCAAATGGATCGCAGGCGTCATGCGCCACGGCTACAAGGGGGCCTTCGAGATGGCGGCGACGGTGGATTACCTGTTCGCCTTCGCCGCCACCACCACGGCGGTCAAAAGCCACCATTTCGACCTGCTGGCCGACGCCTATCTGGCCGACGACGCGGTGCGGCAGTTCATGGAGCGGCACAATCCCGCCGCCCTGGCCGAAATGCGGGCCCGCTTCGCCGAGGCGATCCGCCGCGGCCTGTGGACGCCCCGGCGCAACTCGATCCATAGCCTGCTGTAACATTTCACAATTCTGTCATCGCTTTCGCGCTATACCTTGCCGGCTTTTCGTCAAGACCGGGTCCCGACATGCCGGAAGTCACCGCCGACACCAAGATGAGCGCCCGTGCCGTGCGCGTCCATTACGGCAGCAAGGAGGCCCTGAAGGGCATCGACCTGGATATTCCCGCCAACCGGGTGACGGCGCTGATCGGCCCGTCGGGATGCGGCAAATCGACGTTTCTGCGCTGCCTGAACCGCATGAACGACAATGTCGCCACGGCCACGGTCGATGGCGACATCCGGCTGGACGGCCAGCCGCTGTACGGTCCCGGCGGCATCGATCCGGTGCTGCTGCGCATGCGGGTGGGGATGGTCTTCCAGAAGCCCAATCCCTTTCCCAAATCCATCTACGACAACGTCGCCTTCGCCCCGCGCATCCACGGGGTTGCCGGCGACCGCGATCACCTGGACGGGCTGGTGGCCGACGCCCTGCGCAAGGCCGGCCTGTGGGCCGAGGTCAAGGACCGCCTGAACGACCGGGGCACCGGCCTGTCGGGCGGGCAGCAGCAGCGCCTGTGCATCGCCCGCGCCATCGCCGTGCGGCCGGAAGTCATCCTGATGGACGAGCCGTGCTCGGCCCTGGACCCCATCGCCACCGCCAAGGTCGAGGAACTGATCGACGAACTGGCGGCCAGCTACACCATCGTCATCGTCACCCATTCGATGCAGCAGGCGGCGCGGGTTTCGCACCAGACCGCCTTCTTTCATCTGGGCAGTCTGGTGGAACTGGGGGCGACCGAGCAGATCTTCACCGCGCCGACCCAGCAATTGACCCAGGGCTACATCACCGGCCGCTTCGGCTGACACGAGGAGAGGACGCGATGCCGAGTGTGGGCGACCGTCATATCGTCAGATCCTACGACGACGCGCTGAAAAAGCTGCACGATGCCCTTGCCCGCATGGGCGGGCAGGCGGAAAGACAGCTGTCGCAATCGTTGCAGGCGCTGGAACAGGGCGACGATTCCCTGGCGCATCAGGTCGTCGCCGCCGACCCGCGGATCGACGCCGACGAACATTTCGTCAATGAACAGACCGTGCGGCTGCTGGCGTTGCGGGCTCCCGTCGCCGACGATCTGCGCACGGTGATCGCCTCGCTGAAGATCGCCGCCGATATCGAGCGTATCGCCGACCATGCCGCCAGCAACGCCAGGCGGACCCTGGTGCTGAACCGCGAAGGCGCGCCGGCCGGGCCGGTGCGGGCGCTGATCCGGCTGGGGTGGCGGGTGCAGGCCCTGCTGGCCGAGGTTCTGGAAGCCTATCTGCAGCACGATGCCGGCCGGGCCTTGGCCGCGCGGGGACTGGACCAGGAAGTGGACCAGCTTCATTCCAGCCTGTTCCGCGAAATCCTGACCTACATGATGGAAGATCCGCGCACCATCACCGCCTGTTCGCATCTGATGTTCATGGCCAAGAACATCGAACGCATCGGCGACCATGCCACCAACATCGCCGAAATGACCTGTTTTCTGGTCACCGGCGTGCCGCTGACCGCGCCCCGGCCCAAGGGCGACGTGTCGTCGTCGGAAGGCCTGCTGCCGGTTCCGGACCGATAATCCGGAAACGGCATGGCGCCACGAAAAACGGCCGGCACGGTCTGCACCGCACCGGCCGTCATCGGCAGGACCGATCCTACTTCTTCTTTTTCTTCTCGGCGCGGGCGATGGCCTCTTCGATGATCTGGCCGGCCTTGTCGGCGTCGCCCCAGCCCAGGACCTTGGCCCATTTGCCGGCTTCCAGGTCCTTGTAGTGGGCGAAGAAATGCTCGATCTGCCTGATCAGGATATCGGGCAGGTCGGTATACGATTTCACATCGTCATAGAAGGGGTGCAGCTTGGGGTGCGGCACCGCCAGGATCTTTTCGTCCTGGCCGGATTCGTCTTCCATCAGCAGCACGCCGATGGGACGCGAGCGCAGCACCGAACCGACGGCCACGCCGTGCTTGCCGACCACCATCACGTCGACCGGGTCGCCGTCATCCGACAGGGTGTGCGGGACGAAACCGTAATTGGTCGGATAGAACATGGCGGTATGCAGGAAGCGGTCGACGAACATGGCGCCGGATTCCTTGCAGATCTCGTACTTGACCGGATCGCCGCGCAACGGGATCTCGACCACCACGTTGATGTCGTTCGGGGGATTCTTGCCGATCGGGATCTTCTTGAGGTCCATTTTCGTTTCTGTCCTTGTTCCCAGCGATAACGCGGTCCGCTTCAGATTCGGAACCGCTCTAAAAAGCTCTCGGCATCCTCATACGCCATTCCGAGCGCGCGTGCCACCGCCGGATGGGTGATTTTTCCGGCATGGGTGTTGAGCCCGGCCCGAAGATGCGGATCGTCGGCCAGGGCCCGGCCCCATCCCTTGTCGGCCAGGGCCAGGACGAAGGGCAGGGTGGCGTGGCCCAGGGCCAGGGCGGAGGTGCGTGCCACCGCCCCCGGCATGTTGGTGACGCAGTAATGCACCACCCCTTCCTCGACGAAGGTGGGGTGGGCGTGGCTGGTCGGGCGCGAGGTCTCGAAGCAGCCGCCCTGATCGATGGCGACGTCGACCAGCACCGATCCCGGCCGCATGGCGGCGACCAGGGCGCGCGACACCAGGCGGGGGGCGGCGGCGCCGGGCACCAGCACGGCGCCGACCACCAGATCGGCGTCGGCGACGGCCTGTTCGACGGCGTCCAGGGTGGCGCAGGCGGTTTCGATGCGGCCGGCGAACATTTCGTCCAGTTGGGCCAGCCGCGGCAGCGAACGGTCGATCACCGTCACCCGGGCTCCCAGCCCCACCGCCATGCGGGCGGCGTTGCTGCCGACCACGCCGCCGCCCAGGACGGTCACGTGGCCGGGCCGGACGCCGGGAACGCCGCCCAGCAGGATGCCGGCACCGCCCTGTTCCTTTTCCAGGCAGTGGGCGCCGACCTGGATGGACATGCGGCCGGCGACCTCGCTCATCGGGGCCAGCAGCGGCAGGCCGCCGCGGGCGTCGGTCACGGTCTCGTAGGCGATGGCGGTGACGCCGCGCGCCAGCAGGGCCTGGGCCTGGACGGGATCGGGGGCCAGATGCAGGTAGGTGAACAGCACCTGGCCGTCGCGCAGCAGGGAAAATTCCGCCGGCTGGGGCTCTTTGACCTTGACCACCAGATCGGCGGCGGCGAACAGGTCTGCGGCGTCGTCGGCCAGGTCGGCGCCGGCCTCGGCATAGGCGGAATCGGCGCAGCCGATGCCCAGGCCGGCCGACCGCTCGACGGTGACGCGGTGGCCGTGATGCACCAGTTCACGCACTGCCCCGGGGGTCAGTCCGACCCGGTATTCGTGCGTCTTGATCTCTTTGGGAACGCCGATGCGCATGAGCAACCCCTTGCGGCGAGTTTACTCCGGCAGCAGCCGCTTTCTCAAGAGCAGCAGCAAAATCAGTCCGGGGGCGGCGACCAGGGTGGACAGGATGAAGAAATCCACCCAGCCCATCCGCTCGGCCAGCCGGCCGGCGGAAGACGCCACCACCGTGCGCCCCACCGCCGCCAGGGAACTGAGCAGGGCGTATTGCGTGCCGGTATAGGTCAGGTTGCACAGGCTGGAGATGTAGGCGACGAACGCCGCCGAGCCCAGGCCGCCCGACAGGTTCTCGACGGCGATGGTCAGGGTCAGCGCCGACAGGTCGGCGCCGATCGTGGCCTGCCAGGCGAACATCAGGTTCGACAGCATCTGCAGCACGCCGCACAGCAGCAGGCTTTTCCACAATCCGTAGCGGGCCACCACGACGCCGCCCAGGAAGGTGCCCAGGATGGTGGCGCCGAAGCCGAACAGCTTGGAGACGGCGGCGATCTCGGCCTTGGAAAAGCCGATCTTGATGTAGAACGGGTTGGCCATCACTCCGGCGAAGGCGTCCCCCAGCTTGTACAGCAGCACGAAGGCCAGCACCGCCAGGATGGCCCAGCCCCGGCGCCGGACCATGTCGGCGAAGGGGGCGACCACCGCCCGGCGCAGGCGCCCGCCCGGCGGCGGCGGCGATGACGGCGCGGCGGCGGCCGGCTCGGGATTGGCCAGCACGGTCAGCACGCCCAGCCCGACCAGGGCGGCCATGCCGGCATAGGTGACGAACCACGAGCCGGTGAACTGGGCCAGCAGCAGGGCGCCGGCCCCCGAGACCAGCATGGCGATGCGATAGCCGAACTGGACGGCGGCGGCGCCGGCGCCGTATTGCCGGGGGTCGAGGATTTCCACCCGGTAGGCGTCGATGACGATGTCCTGGCTGGCCGAGCAGAACGCCACGATCAAGGCCAGGACCGCCACCGTCCAGGTGTCGTGCACCGGGTCGCTGGCTCCCAGGGCGATCAGGGCGGCGATCAGGGCGGCCTGCGTCGCCAGCATCCACGACCGGCGGCGGCCGAATATCCGGGCCAGCAGCGGCAGGCGGACCTGATCGATCAGCGGCGCCCACAGGAACTTGAAGGTATAGGGGATGCCGACCAGGGCGAACAGGCCGATGCCGGTCAGCGGCACCCCGGCCTCGGTCAGCCACACCGCCAGGGTGGCGCCGGTCAGCGCCAGGGGCAGGCCGCTGGAAAACCCCAGCAGCAGCACGGTCGCCACGCGGCGGTCGAGATAGACGGCAAAGGCCTGGCGCCAGCCCGGCCGTTCGGCGATGTTCCCTGTCATGGCCGGCAGCTTAGGGGAAAAAGGTTAAGGGAGGTTGATCCCCGGCCCGCTTTCCGCCATCCCTTGCGTATGTCCGCCGCGAGGTTCCGATGACGCCCGATCAGATCGACCAGTTCTATGCCCGCCTGTCCGCCGCCCATCCCAGCCCGAAAAGCGAGCTGGATTTCGTCAACCCCTATACCCTGCTGGTGGCGGTGGTGCTGTCGGCCCAGGCCACCGATGTCGGGGTCAACAAGGCGACCGGCCCGCTGTTCGCCCGTGTCGCCACGCCGCAGGCCATGCTGGAACTGGGGGAGGAATCCCTGCGTCAGGCCATCCGCACCATCGGCCTGTACCAGACCAAGGCCAGGAACGTCATCGCCCTGTCGCGGCTGCTGATCGAACGCCATCGCGGCGAGGTGCCGGCCGACCGCGACAGCCTGGAAGCGTTGCCCGGCGTGGGGCGCAAGACCGCCAATGTCGTCCTGAACGTCGCCTTCGGCGAGCCGACCATCGCCGTGGACACCCACTGCTTCCGGGTCGCCAACCGCACCGGACTGGCGCCGGGCAAGACGCCGCTGGCGGTGGAGCAGGGGCTGCTGGCGGCGACGCCGGCCCGCTGGGGCCGCGACGCCCACCATCTGCTGATCCTGCACGGACGCTATGTCTGCAAGGCGCGCAAGCCCGATTGCCCGGCCTGCCGGGTCCTCGACCTGTGCGGCTTCGCCGGCAAGACGGCGGGATGAGACGGGGTGGGCGCCGGATGGTCCGGATCGCGGGTCATACGAAGCCCGAATGAATCATCCGGGCTTCGTATCCGGCGCCCATTGGGCGCGGCCAAGGCCGCGGATGCGGCCGCCCGGCGAGGGCTTGGGAACCCGGATGATTCATTCTGGTTCCGTATCAGAAGGTTCGCCGGGCCTTCAGGGCGGCGCTGATGGTGCCGTCGTCCAGGTAATCCAGCTCGCCGCCGACCGGGACGCCGTGCGCCAGTCCGGTGACGGCGACGCCGCTGCCGGCCAGGCTGTCGGCGATGTAATGGGCGGTGGTCTGGCCCTCGACGGTGGCCGGGGTGGCCAGAATGATTTCGCCGACCGCGCCGTCGACGGCGCGGCGGCGCAGGGCGGCGATGCCCAGATCGTCGGGGCCGATGCCGTCCAGCGCCGACAGCAGCCCCCCCAGGACGTGATAGCGTCCGCGGAAGGCGCTGGTGCGTTCCATCGCCCACAGGCTGCCGACATCCTCGACGACGCACAGCAGGGCGGGGTCGCGGCCGGGATCGGCGCAGATCGAGCAGGGTTCGACGCTGTCGAAATTGCCGCAGACGGGGCAGGTGCGCACGGTATCGGCCACCCCGGCCAGGGCACGGGCCAGCGGTTCCAGCAGGGTCTCGCGCTTTTCCACCAGATGCAGCGCGGCCCGGCGGGCCGAGCGCGGCCCCAGCCCGGGCAGCCGGGCCAGCAGTTGGATCAGCCGTTCGATTTCCGGGCCGACCATCGTCTCAGGGCTCCGCGCCGGACGGGGTCAGAACGGCAGCTTGATGCCGGCCGGCAGGTTCAGGCCGCCGGTGACCTTGGCCATTTCCTCCTGCATGGCGGCCTCGGCCTTGACCTTGGCGTCGTTGAAGGCGGCGACGATCAGGTCTTCCAGCACCTCGACGTCGTCGGGATCGGCCAGGGCCTTGTCGATCTTGATGGCCTTCAGCTCGAACTTGCCGTTCAGGGTGACTTTCAGCATGCCGCCGCCGGCCGCGCCGGTCACTTCCAGATCGCCCAGCTTGGCCTGCATTTCGGCCATCTTGCTCTGCATCTGCTGGGCCTGCTTCATCAGGTTGCCAAGATTCTTCATGGTTCCTCGTCTCCGGGGGTCAGGTCGCTGTCGAAAGTCAGGTCGGCTTCTTCTTCCGGCTCGGCCGCGGCCAGGTCCCGCACCGCCTCGATGACGGCGCCGGGGAAGGCGGACAGCACCGCCTTGATCAGGGGGTGGCTGGCGGCGTCCTCGCGGCGGCGGGTTTCCGCCATCGCTTCCTGCTCGCCCAGGGTGGGCTCGGCCGGATCGGTGGTGTTGACGGTCACCGTCCAGCGCCGGCCGGTCCATTCGCCCAGCAGCCGCATCACCCGGGCCGGCAGGTCGTGCGGGGCGTTGGCATGGGGGCGCAGTTCGATGCGGCCGGGCTCGAAGCGCACCGGGCTGACCTGCGACCGCAGGGCCACCGCCAGGATGCCCTCGCGCTTTTCCGAGAACAGGGCGGCCACCTCGGCGAAGCTGGCCGGCATCGGCGGCAGGGCGACGGGGTCGGCGGCCGGGGCGGGGGCCATCTTCAGGGCGGCGCTGGCCCCGCCGCCGCCGGAGGGGGCGATCGCCTGGGTGGCGACGGAAGCCGCCGCCTGTCCGCCGCCGGCCGGGATACCGCCGCCACCGCCGCCACCGCCGCGGGGCGGGGGCTGGGTGCGCAATTGCTCGATGGCTTCGGCCGGGGTCGGCAGGTCGGTGACATAGGCCAGGCGGACCAGGGCCATTTCGGCGGCCTGCAGCGGATTGGGGGCGGCGCGGGTTTCCTGCAGCCCCTTCAGCAGCATCTGCCAGGCCCGGGCCAGATGGGCCATGCCCAGGGCCTTGGCCATGTCCCCGCCGCGGACCCGCTCGGCCTCGGCGGCATTGCTGGAATCGGCGTCGGGGCTCAGCTTCAGGCGGGTCAGCCAGTGGGTCAGCTCCAGCATGTCCTGCAGCACCACCGCCGGGTCGGCGCCCAGGGCATATTGTTCGGCCAGCAGGTCCAGGGCCGGGGCGATGTCGCCCTTCATCACCCGTTCGAACAGGTCGAAGACGCGGACGCGGTCGGCCAGACCCAGCATGTCGCGCACCTGCGCCTCGCCGACCAGACCGGCGCCGTGGCTGATGGCCTGGTCCAGCAGCGACAGCCCGTCGCGCACCGACCCGTCGGCGGCCCGGGCGATCAGCTTCAGCGCCGCCTCTTCGATCTCGGCGCCTTCCTTCTGCGCGATGGCGGCGAAATGGGCGGCCAGGGTGGCGGTTTCGACGCGGCGCAGGTCGAAACGCTGGCAGCGCGACAGGACGGTGATGGGGATCTTGCGGATTTCGGTGGTGGCGAAAACGAACTTCACATGCTCGGGCGGTTCCTCCAGCGTTTTCAGCAGGGCGTTGAAGGCCTGCGTCGACAGCATGTGGACTTCGTCGATGATATAGACCTTGAAGCGGGCCGAGGTCGGGCGATAGCGCACGCCGTCGATGATCTCGCGGATGTCGTTGACGCCGGTGCGGCTGGCGGCGTCCATCTCCAGGATGTCGACGTGGCGGTCCTCGGCGATGGCGCGGCAATGTTCGCACACCCCGCAGGGGTCGATGGTCGGGCCGCCCTGGCCGTCGGGGCCGACGCAGTTCAGCGCCCGGGCGATGATGCGGGCCGTGGTGGTCTTGCCGACGCCGCGCACCCCGGTCAGCACGAAGGCGTGCGCCAGCCGCCCCGACTGGATGGCGTTGGTCAGCGTGCGCACCAGCGCCTCCTGCCCGATCAGGGTCGAGAAGTCGGTGGGGCGGTATTTGCGGGCAAGGACGCGATAGGGCGCGGCCTGGACGGTTTCGGTCATGGCGGGAGAATATAGGGGAAATCGGGTATGATCAAACCATGCCTAGCCTGTGCCGCGATTGCTGCAAACCCTTCAAGTCGGGAGACGACTGCCCGCGCTGCGGATCGGCCCGCGTCATCGCCCATCCCGAGCTGTTCGACCTGACCGTCGCCCACATGGATTGCGACGCCTTCTATGCCTCGGTGGAAAAGCGCGACAATCCGGCGCTGGCCGACCGCCCGGTGATCGTCGGCCATCCCGGCGGGCGCGGCGTCGTGACCACCGCCTGCTATGTCGCCCGGCGGTTCGGCCCGCGTTCGGCCATGCCGATGTTCAAGGCGCTGGAACTGTGTCCGCAGGCGGTGGTCATCCCGCCCGACATCGCCAGGTACGCCCGCGTCTCGTCCGACATCCGGGCCTTGCTGGCCAAGGCGACCCCGGTTTTCGAGCCGCTGTCCCTGGACGAGGCCTACATGGACCTGTCGCCCGGCGTGCGGCTGGTGGAGCGGCCGGCGGCGGTGCTGCTGGCGCGGCTGGCCCGGGCGGTGGAACGGCGGGTCGGCATCACCGTCTCGGTCGGCCTGTCCTGCAACAAGTTCCTGGCCAAGCTGGCCAGCGACCGCGACAAGCCGCGCGGCTATTCCGTCATCGGCCGGGCCGAGGCGGCGGCGCTGCTGGCGCCGATGCCGGTTTCGGCGCTGTTCGGGGTGGGGGCGGCGACGGCGCGGCGCATGCACGAGGCGGGCTTCACCTCCGTCGCCGATTTGCAGCAGGTGGCGGAAGCCGATCTGGTCGCCCGGTTCGGCCGGTTCGGGCACCACCTGTTCCGCATGGCCCGGGGCGAGGACAGCCGTCCCATCGACCCCGGCCGGCCGGCCCGCAGCGTCTCGCGCGAGACCACGTTCGCCCGCGACGTCCGCGACCCGGCGGCCCTGCGTCAGGCCCTGGAGCTTCTGGCCGCCAAGGTCGCCGCCCGGCTGGAGCGCGACGACCTGGCCGGCCACACCGTGGTGCTGAAGCTGAAATGCGCGGATTTCCGGATTCTGACCCGAAACCACAGATTGCCGGTTCCGACCCGGCGGGCCGAGGTCATCGCCAGGGCGGCCTGGCCGCTGCTGGAGCGCGAGGCCGACGGCCGCTCTTTCCGGCTGATCGGCGTCGGGTTGGGCGATCTGTGTGCCGGATTCGAGGCCGATCCCCCCGATCTGTTCGGTGGTTGATCTCGACAAGTGCCCCGTCAGGGGGTATGACGGCAGATGCGCCTTTTTTTCATTGTGAGTTTAAGCCCATGAGTCTGTTCGGCCGCCGTGCCCGCGGCGATGACGTTGCCCCGGGTGACATCTTCCGCAAGGCGGGAACCTATGGCGGCGAATGGGTGGTCGAGCGGATTTTCGACTATCCCGACATCCCCCGCCATGTCCGCATGGTGGAACGCAACGGCGCCCGCGCCATGACGGTGGCGGTGTCGATGCTGTTCGACCCCGACTGCTTCACGGCGGTCAGCATGGGGAATTCCGGATCGTGATCGTCACCACCACCGATTCCGTCGACGGCGCCACCGTCGCCCAGTATCTGGGCGTGGTGTCCGGCGACGCGGTGCTGGGCACCAACATCTTCAAGGATCTGTTCGCCTCGGTGCGCGACGTGGTCGGCGGCCGGGCCGGCGCCTACGAGAAGGTGCTGCAGGAGGGCAAGGACATGGCCCTGGCCGACATGACCGAGCGCGCCCGGGCCCTGGGGGCCGACGCGGTGATCGGCGTCGATCTCGATTACGAGGTCATCGGCGGCGACAACAAGACCCTGCTGATGGTCAGCGTCAACGGCACCGCGGTCAGGCTGTCCCGCTGATCCGGCCCTCAGGGCTGGTAGCGGCGCATGTAGCCGGGCAGGATGCTTTCGCAGCTGGTGGCGCCGATTCCCAGCTCGGCCAGTCCGGGCTTGCCGCCGCGCACCACGTTGTCGACCCGCATCAGCAGCAGCTGGTCGGCGGTCAGCGGCGGCGTCGGCAACAGGCTTAACAGGGCGGCCTGAATGCGGCCGACGGCGAAGGGCAGCGGCACGATCCGGCATGTCTGCCCGGTCTCGCGCAGCACCAGCTCCATGATTTCCTTCAAGGTATAGCGGCGCGGTCCGCCCAGTTCGTAGATGCGTCCGGCCAGGGCGGGTACGGCAAGCGGCCGCACGATGGCGTCGGCGACGTTGCCGACATAGACCGGCTGGAAGGTCGGGCCGCCCGATCCGAACCAGTCGACGTCATAGCCCGTTTCGGTGTGGATGGGCCGGAAGCCGTCGCCGGTGAAGACCGGCAGGACCGGCGACAGCCGGGCCAGACGGCCGAAGCGGTTGAAGAAATCGTCGTCGGGACCGAACACCACCGAGGGGCGGATGATGGTGGCGCCGGGGATGGCGGCCAGGACCGCCTCTTCCCCGGCGGCCTTGCTGCGGGCGTAGGCCGAGGGGGAATTGCGGTCGGCGCCCAGGGCCGACATATGGACAAGGCGGGTGATGCCGGCGGCCTTGGCCGCCTCGGCGACATGGGCGGCGCCGCGGGCGTGGACGGCGTCGAAGCCGGCGCGGCCTTTCTCGAACAGGATGCCGACCAGATTGACGACGGCGTCGGCGCCGGCGACGGCGGCGGCCACGCCGGCCGGGTCGGTGATGTCGGCCATCACCGGGTTGACCTGGGCGGGATCGCCCATCGTCTTCAGGAAGGCGGCGGCCACCGGGTCGCGCACGGCGGCGCGGACGATCCATCCGTCCGCCGCCAGTCTGCGCACCACCTGACGGCCGATGAAACCCGAGCCGCCGAAGACCGTAACAACGCGCCGGTTCATGCCTGATCTCCCCGCATAGCAATCGAGACAAAGGCTATTCGTTTCCGCGCCCTGGCGCAACCGGCAGGGGCGACGAATCCGGCGGTTCCGTACCGGGACGGAAAAAATCTTCGAAAACATCGTTGACAGCAGGGGGGAAGGTCGGATATCCCTCTGCGCCTCGGTCGGGGCTACCCCGGCTGAACCACCTGCCCAGGTGGCGGAATTGGTAGACGCGCACGGTTCAGGTCCGTGTGGCTGTGAAGTCGTGGAAGTTCGAGTCTTCTCCTGGGCACCATTACCTCCCGCACGGGTTTCCCGACGGGAAGCCCCCCGAGGGGCGTCTTGCAAACGGCTCTTCCGGGGATACCTGGAAGGGCCGTTCGCATGTCAGTCACATACCATATCGGCGATCTGCCGGCCGGGCTGGACCTGGGGCCGGTCGTCGCCATCGACACCGAGACGATGGGGCTGAGCCTGGTCCGCGACCGTCTGTGCGTGGTGCAGCTCTCGGCCGGGGACGGCGACGCCCACGTGGTCCACTTCCCCCGGGCCGAATATGCCGCCCCCAATCTGGTCCGGCTGTTTTCCGATGCCGGGGTGGTCAAGCTGTTCCACTTCGCCCGCTTCGACCTGGCGATGATCCGCCGGCATTTCGGGGTGCGGTGCGATCCGGTGTTCTGCACCAAGATCGCGTCGAAGCTGGTGCGCACCAATACCGACCGTCACGGGCTGAAGGATCTGTGCCGCGACCTGCTGGGCGTCGAACTGTCGAAGCAGCAGCAGACGTCGGACTGGGGGGCGGCCGAACTGTCGCCCGAGCAGTTGGCCTATGCCGCCTCGGACGTGCTGCACCTGCACCAGCTGAAGGCCAGGATGGAGGCCCTGCTGGACCGCGAGGGCCGGCGCGATCTGGCCCAGGCCTGCTTCCGTTTCCTGCCGGCCCGGGCCGATCTGGATCTGGCCGGGTGGGACGGCGAGGATATTTTCACCCACTGACCGGCGCATCCCTGGCCCTTATTGCCGGACGGTGCGGATTTGCCTTCCGCTGGCGGCGGGGATTCGTATAGTGATGGCCTCGCGCCATTGTCGGCGCGTCGCTTGCCAGTTTGGACTTCGACGCCTCCATGACCATCGCTCTCCGCGACGCCTCCGCCGCGCCTGCCGACATCGCTGCCGCTCGCCGGGTTCTTGAGGTCGAGGCCCAGGCACTGGGGGCATTGGGCGATTCCCTGGGCGAGGCTTTCGCCGCCGCCTGTGTCGCCCTGGCCGGGGTATCCGGCCGCGTGGTGGTGTCCGGCATGGGCAAGTCCGGCCATGTCGGGCGCAAGATCGCAGCGACCCTGGCCTCGACCGGCACGCCGGCTTTTTTCGTCCATCCGGCCGAAGCCAGCCACGGCGATCTGGGCATGATCACCCGCGACGACGCGGTGATCGCCCTGTCCAATTCCGGCGAGACGCCGGAATTGTCGGACATCGTCGCCTTCACCCGCCGCTTCGCCATTCCGCTGGTGGGCATCACCTCGCGCGACGGCAGTTCGCTGGCCCAGTCCAGCGATGTCGCCCTGGTCCTGCCCCCGATCCCCGAAGCCTGTCCGATGGGGCTGGCCCCCACCACGTCGACCACCATGATGCTGGCCCTGGGCGACGCCCTGGCGGTGGCGCTGCTGGAGCGCAAGGGCTTTTCCGCCGCCGATTTCCGCGTCTTCCATCCCGGCGGACAGCTGGGGCGGCGCCTGCTGAAGGTGGCCGACCTGATGCACGGGGGCGACGCGGTCCCCCTGGTCCGGGCCGACACGCCGATGGCCGAGGCCATTCTGATCATGACCGCCAAGAGCCTGGGCTGCGCCGGCGTCGTCGATGCCGACGGGCGGCTGGCCGGGGTGGTGACCGACGGCGATCTGCGCCGCCATATGGGACAGGCGCTGCTGGAGGCGACGGCCGGCGCGGTGATGAGCCGCAATCCCAAGACCATCGCTCCCAACCTGCTGGCCGCCGAGGCGCTCAGGATCATGAACGAGAAATCCATCACCAGCCTGTTCGTGGTCGAGGACGGGCGGCCGTCCGGCGTGCTGCACGTGCACGATCTGCTGCGGGCCGGGGTGGTCTGAGGGTCCGCATGGTTCTGCGCGCCGACCCCGACGTGATGCCACCTGTGCGCAGGCGTGGCGCCCATCCGCGGAAGCCGGCGGGTCACCATCGGTATTCCCGCTTCGTCGGCGTGATGAAGGTCGCGCTGCCGGCCAGCGCGGTGGTGTTGCTGGGGCTGGTGGTGGTGTGGCCCAAGCTGGCGCGCGACGTCGACCGCTTCCAGATCGGTTTCGCCGCCCTGTCGCCCACCTCCGTCGAGACGCTCAGCATGGTCAACGCCCACTATCAGGGGCTGGACAACACCAACCGCCCCTATACCCTGACCGCCGAGCGGGCGACCGAGACCAGTTCCAAAAGCGGCATCGTCATCTTGGACAATCCCAAGGCGGATTTCCTGACCCGCAAGGGGACCGGCATCTATGTCGAGGCCAGGACCGGCATCTATTATCAGGCCGACAAGATTCTCGACCTCGAAGGCGAGGTCAGTCTTTATCAGGACGAGGGCAACGAGATGCATACCGAAAGGGCGCGAGTCCACCTCGATACCTCTTCGGTGGAAGGCGACATGCCGGTGACCGGCAACGGTCCGCAGGGGCGGATCGCCGGCACCGGATTCCGGATCGACGACAACGGCCGGCAGATGCTGCTGACCGGGCGGTCCGAGGTGCAGATGCGGGGGGCGCGACGCAAATGAGGGCGCTGCTGCGGATCGGACTGGGATTGGCCGCCCTGTTGCTGGCCGCCGTTCCCGCATGGGCGCAGGGGTTCAACCTCAGCCGCAACAACAACGAGCAGATCCAGGTCTATGCCGATGGCGGCATCGAATGGATGAACGATGCCCTGCGGGTCATCGCCCGCGGCAACGCCAAGGCGGTGCGCGGCACCGTCACCGTCACCGCCGATACCCTGACCGCCTATTACCGCAAGGGGGCCGCCGGCGACGAGATCTGGCGCCTGGATGCCGACGGCGCCGTCACCATCGCCACGCCGACGGAGACCGCGACCGGGCACAAGGCCAGCTATGACCTGGACAAGGCGGTGTTCGTGCTGCGCGGCTCGCCGGCCAGGCTGGTGACGCCCACCGACACGGTGACGGCCACCGAGATGCTGGAATATTGGGAAAAGGATCTGCTGGCGGTTGCCCGCGGCGATGCCGTCGCCATCCAGAAGGACAAGCAGATCCAGGCCGACGTGCTGACCTCGCATTTCAAGGAAAACGCCAAGGGCAGCATGGAGATGCGCCGGGCCGACGCCTATCGCCATGTCGTCTTGACCACCCCGCAGGAACAGGTGTTCGGCGACCGCGGCGACTACAATCTGGAAAGCGGTATCGCCACCGTCACGGGTTCGGTTAAGATCGTGCGGACCGGCAACGAACTGAACGGCGAGTACGCCCACGTGAACCTCAATACCGGCATCAGCAAGCTGTTCGGCATCGGGCCGGGCGGCCAGGGCGAGGGTCGCGTCAGCGGGTCCTTCACTCCGGACAAGAAGGACGCCAAGGAGCGCCGGGCGGTATTCCGCGGCCCCGGCGCTTCGGGCGGGTCGTCTTCCGACGACAAGAAGCCATAGGGGGCGGCGGATGGACGCGAACCAGTCTTCCGTTACCCTGTCCGGGGACGAGCGTTTCCCCGGTCCGCGCCTGGTGGCCGATCAGTCCGGCCTGGTGGCGCGCGGGATCGGCAAGCGTTTCAAGCGCCGCACCGTGCTGGGGGACGTGTCGATCTCGGTGCAGCGGGGCGAGGCGGTGGGCCTGCTGGGACCCAACGGGGCCGGCAAGACCACCTGTTTCTATTGCATCACCGGCCTGATCAATCCCGACATGGGGCAAATTCTGCTGGACGGCCACGACATCACCGGCCTGCCGATGTACCGCCGCGCCCGCCTGGGGATCGGCTATCTGCCGCAGGAAGCCTCGATTTTTCGCGGCCTGACGGTGGAAGGCAACATCATGGCGGTGCTTGAGGTGGTCGAGCCCGACCGCAGCGACCGCGAAAGCCGTCTTGACGAATTGCTGGCCGAATTCGGCATCGAGCATCTGCGCCGGGCGCCGGCGCTGGCCTTGTCCGGCGGCGAGCGCCGCCGCGTCGAGATCGCCCGCGCCCTGGCGGCCAAGCCGCATTTCATCCTGCTGGACGAACCCCTGGCCGGCATCGATCCCATCGCGGTGTCCGACATCCGCGATCTGGTCCGCCATCTGAAGGACCGCGGCATCGGGGTGCTGATCACCGACCACAATGTCCGCGAGACCCTGGATCTCATCGACCGCGCCTATATCCTGCACGACGGACATGTGCTGATGGAGGGGCGTCCCGCCGAGATCGTGGCGCACGAGGGAGTGCGCCGCGTCTATCTGGGCGAGCGGTTCAGTCTTTAGGCGATGGCTCTCGGTCCCCGCCTGGATCTGCGGCAAAGCCAGTCCCTGGTGATGACGCCGCAATTGCAGCAGGCGATCAAGCTGCTGCAATTGTCCAATCTGGAGCTGGATACTTTCATCGACCAGGAGCTGGAGCGCAACCCGCTGCTGGAGCGCGAGGATTCCGAGCCGCCCGAGGCGGCGGACGTCTCCGATGCGCCCGAGCCGGCTCCGGCCGGGGACGAGCCGATGCTGGACGGCCAGACCCGGGCGTCGGCGGAAGATTCCCTCGATGTCGATTACGACAATCTCTACAACAACGACAGCGCGTCCGATTCCGCCGGTTCCGAGGCCTTCGGCCAGTGGAGCGGCAGCGGCGGCCGGCATGATTTCAGCGACGGCGACGGTGACTTCGATCAGATTCTGGCCGGCGATGTCAGCCTGCGCGATCATCTGGTCGCCCAGATCAACATGGATTTTTCTGCTCCCGCCGACCGTCTGATCGGGTTGCATCTGGTCGAGATGCTGGACGAATCCGGCTATCTGATCGGCGATGTCGCCGACATTGCCGCCAAGCTGGACTGTCCGCTGGATACCGTGCTGGGGGTGCTGGCCCGGGCGCAGCGTTTCGACCCGGCCGGCATCTTCGCCCGGTCGCTGAAAGAGTGCCTGGCCCTGCAGCTGGCCGAGAAGAACCGCCTGGACCCCGCCATGCAGGCCCTGCTGGACAATCTGGACCTGCTGGCGCGGCGCGATCTGGCCGGGCTGATGAAGGTCTGCGGCATCGATGCCGAGGATCTGAGCGAGATGATCGCCGAGATCAAGGCCCTGGACCCCAAGCCGGCCCTGCGGTTCGACAGCGTGGTGGCGCAGCCGGTCACTCCCGACGTGCTGATGCGCCGCACCGCCGACGGCGGCTGGCTGGTCGAACTGAATTCAGACACCCTGCCGCGGGTGCTGGTCAATTCGCGCTATTACGCCAAGGTGTCCGGGGCTGCGCGCAACCGAGAGGAAAAAGCCTATCTGTCGGAACGCTATCAGTCGGCCAACTGGCTGGTGAAGTCGCTGCATCAGCGCGCCACCACCATCTTGAAGGTGGCGGCCGAGCTGGTGCGCCAGCAGGAGGCGTTCTTCCGCCTGGGGGTCCAGCATCTGCGGCCGCTGGTGCTGCGCGACATCGCCGGGGCCATTTCCATGCACGAAAGCACGGTCAGCCGGGTGACGTCGAACAAGTACATCGCCACGCCGCGGGGCATCTACGAGCTGAAATATTTCTTCACCCAGGCCATCGGCTCGAACGACGGCGGCGACGCCCATTCCGCCGAATCGGTGCGCCATCGCATCAAGGCGCTGATCGACGCCGAGGGCAAGCGCGTGCTGTCCGACGACCGGCTGGTCGAGATGCTGAAGAACGAAGGCATCGACATCGCCCGGCGGACCGTGGCGAAATATCGCGAGGGCATGAACATCCCGTCCTCGGTGCAAAGGCGGCGGGAAAAGGCGCTGCAGGGCTGACCCCCGGCCTAAGCCGCCAGGGCTCCGAACTCAGGTTACGGAAGGGTAAATTTTTGACGTCATGCCCGCGCAGGCGGGCATCCAACCGACGGGAGCCGTCAGGCAATGTCTTCGCAGAGATCGCGCCACTGGGGGTT
>Ga0172373_10001205_pt1 | contig 42034 bp, 33 predicted proteins | sample Lak10m_2_FD_114546 | JGI IMG/M metagenome (GOLD analysis project Ga0172373, IMG submission 114546) | Freshwater microbial communities from Kabuno Bay, South-Kivu, Congo - kab_092012_10m | ecosystem: Environmental > Aquatic > Freshwater > Lake | place: Democratic Republic of the Congo... | reverse complement strand
GCCACCTACTACATCGACGGGCGGACCCTCATGCTCCTCAAGGACTTCGACGGCGCCGGCTTCGCGTCGAAGGCGTCGCTGGCCCCCGAGGTCGTCGGCTTCGACGTCGAGCTCGGCTACGACACCGACGCCGACGGTGAGCTCGACCTCTTCAACGCGACGCCGGCGGTCGGACAGATGCGGACGCTGCGGATGGTCCGCGTCGGGCTCGCTCTTGCCCAGCGGGCCCGCGACGGCATCAGTGCGCCGGCGACGCTCTTTGGTGATCCAATCGGCGGGCCGGGCGACCGCGTCCTCAGCCTCGAGGGCACGGCGCTGCTGCGCGCCACGGGGGTCTTCCAGTGACGACGACGACGCGGGCCTATGCCCTGCCCCTGGTCATGCTGCTGCTGCTGCTGCTGGCGGGCATCCTCACCACGCTGGTCGTCAACCTCGAGGGCTCCATCGCCATCGGCGAGAGCGCCGTGCACCGTCGACAGGCGTTCCACCTGGCCGAAGGTGTGCAGGTCGCCGCCGTCGAGGTGGCGGCCGCGCGGCTGCGGAGCCTCCCCGTCGCCCCCGAGCTGGCCCGCAACGACCCCGGCTTCCCCGCTGCCCTGGCAAGCATGCTCGCCAGCCAGGAGATTGACGTCGAGAACACGGTGAACGCCCGGATCGCGCAGACCGTGGTGCCCGGCTACACCATCTCGCCCGTCGACATCGGCAGCCTGAGGGCCGCCGAGCAGACCGTGCTCACCGAGGGCGCCTTCGCCGGCATGCAGGCCCAGATCCAGCGCTTCGAGGTCACCGTCGAGGCGCGCCGCGACGACGACGAGACGCCCGCCGCCGTGCAGCTCGTCGCCGAGGTCTCGCGCGCGACCATCTCGATGTTCCAGTTCTACGTCTTCGCCGACGGCTACCTCGACCTCGACCCCGGTGGCCCCGTGACGGCGACGGGCCGCATCCACACCAACGGTGACTTCTGCATTGCCGGCCAGCCCGTCGTCGACACCGTCACCGCCGCCGGCCGCGTGCTCATGTCGAACCCCAACACCCACGGCCTGTGTCGTCGACGCGCCGGCGAAGCGAACACCATCAGAATCGCCACCGACGACAACTTCACGACATTTGCCACGATGACCATCGACCACACGTCGCCGTCGTGGCCGTCGGTGGAGACGACCTTCAACCGCCACCTGCTCGACCAGACCCACAATGTGTCGTCGCTGCGTATGCCCGTGAGCGGCCGCCCCCGCGTGCAGGCCGGCGCCAGCGTCCTCGCCATGGAGCGGGCCCCGTCGACGACGGCGCCGAATCCCGCCGCGAAGGAGGACAACACCACGAGCATGCGCTTCCTCGTCGATCCCGTCCTCGTCGACGAGCCGGACGATGTGCGCCGACAGAAGTTCGCCTTCAAGGCCGACCTCCGCATCATCGACGGCGTGTGGTTCCTGCGCGATCCCAATGACCCCGCCGCGATCGGCACGCCCATCTGGTCCGATCACGTCGGCAGTCTCGCCGCCACCGACGTGTACCCGGGCTTCCCCGGCGAAAACGGGCTGGGCATCACCAACCACCGGCTCACCGGCCAGGAAGACCTGCGCTCACGGCTCGGGTGGGGCGCCATCAACCCGCACCGCTTCAGCTACTACGGCTTCACCGACGAGCTGAACGGCAACTTCCGCTGGACGTGGAATGGCACCCGCGCCGTCGTCTCCTATGGCGTCCTGCACAACGAGGGCGGCAATGTCTTCTCGCCCGGGCACATCAATGGCGCGCAGACGGGGACGGCCCGCAACGTCGGCCTCGCCGACTTCCTTGGCGGCATGCGCTCGGGCTTCAAGAACGGCTGGATGGAGGCCCGCTCCGAGAGCACCGACCCCGACGTGAATGAGGGCGCCTCACCGGAGGAGATCGCGCGTTCGCGGTTGCTGCCGCTCAACTTCGACGTGGCCGCCTTCATCGCGGCGCTCAAGGACTGCACCGCGGGGGAGCTGGGATCGTACTTCCCGGGCACCTGCGGCGGGGGCGGCCGACGCTTCAACGGGATCGTCTTCATCTCGGCGACCTGGCCCGGAGCGCTCGATGGGCTCGGCGACACGGCGGCGAGCCACGACTTCGCACAGCTCTGGCCTGCGCAGCCCCGGGGCGACGGCGACTTCCGCAACGCGAGGCTGCCCATGCCACTGTGTGGCCAGGCGGGCCGGCCCCTGAAGGAGCCCGTCGGCGGCACGGTCATGCAGACCGAGCCCTGCGGCGCGATGGACCGGGCGTCGGGCGGTCCGTTCGTGAACTTCGTGCGGGTCTTCAACGCCCAGCACATCAACCCGCCCGCCGATCGCAACTACGCCGGCCTCACGATCCCGGCGAATGCGGTTCCGGGGGGACTGACCATCGCGACGAACCTGCCCATCGCCGTCCTCGGCCACGCGAACCTGGACACGACCCCGAAGACCGGCCGCAACCATGTGCCGGCGCCCGACCACTTCGTTCCCTTCCTGATCGCCGGCGATCGCTTTCATCGCCAGTCCGTCGCCTGGGACGACTTCGACGCCAACTGGCGCGAGTCGATGAAGGACAGCTCGTTGCGCCGGCTCGCACAGACGACGACGCAGCACCTTGAGATCCTCGCCGGGTGGAACCCCACGCCGGTGCGGCCACTCGCCGGCCACGACCACTCCTCCGACGGCTTCGAGGACTTCCCGCGCTACAACGAACGCTGGAATTGCGACGGCGCCAACGCCTTCGCCAACTACTTCGGCTCCATCGTCGTCGCCTTTGCGTCGGTCTACGAGCGCACGGGCGCCAACAACGACAGCGGCCATCTCAGCAACGGCCGCTACACGACGTGCTTCCCGCGCCGCAACGAAGGCTTCGACTTCCACCTCGAGGACCCGAACAACCAGCCGCCCGGCGCGCCGCTCATCCTCGCCCAGAGCGTCGGCTTCGTCGCCCGCCGCTGACGGTCAGCGACGCAGCAGGCTCTCCACCTCGTCGGCGACGGCCTCGGCGCAGGCCTCCTTCGACAACAGCGGCGTCCACGCCGAAGCGGCAGCTTCGCGACGGGCGAAGTAGAGGCGGTTGGTGTCGACGTCGAACCCGGTGTTGCCCGCGCCGACGTCGTTGCCGACAACGACATCGCAGGCCTTCCTGGCCCGCTTCTCGGCGGCGGCGGCCTCGACGTGCTGGGTCTCGGCGGCGAAGCCGATAAGCGCGAAGGGTCGATCGCTGCGGGCGCCGAGGGTCGCAAGGATGTCGGTCGTCGGCGACAGCGTGATGGTCGGCGGGCCGTCCTGCTTCTTGAGCTTCTGCCCGGCCTTGTTCGTCGGCGTGAAGTCGGCGACGGCGGCGGCCATGACGACGGCGTCGACGCCGGCGTCGGTGAGGGCGAAGACGCGCTCGGCCATCTGGGCGGCGGTGCGCACCGGGTGATGGACGATCCCGGGGGTGTCGGGCACGGCGACGGTCACCGGCCCCCGCACGAGCTCGACGGTGGCGCCCCGCAGGGCGAGGGCCCGCGCCACCTGCAGGCCCATCTTGCCGGACGAGCGGTTGGTGATGGTGCGGGCCGGGTCGATGTCCTCGACGGTGGGCCCGGCCGACACCACGATGCGCCGCCCCCGCAGCGTCGGCGCCGTCGCGGCCTGCAGGGCCGTCTCGACGATGCGGCCCACCGCCGCGAGGCGACCGCGGCCGACACGCCCCGACGCCAGCGGGCCCTCGTCGGGCTCGACGACGGTGACGCCGCGGGCCTTGAGGGTGGCGATGTTGGCCTGCGTCGCCGGGTGCCCCCACATGTGGGTCTCCATCGCCGGCGCGACGACGACGGGGCCAGCGAATGACAAGAGGAGCGAGAGGATGGCCTCGTCGGCGAAGCCGGCCGCCATCTTTGCGAGCACGTCGGCGCTCGCCGGCGCGACGACGACGACGGCGGCGCGGTACGCCTCCTCGACGTGGGGGATCCGGCCGTCGTCGAGGTCCAGTGACGTGGTCAGGCAGGGCTGCCCCGAGAGGGCCTCGAAGGTGAGCGGCGTGACGAAGGCCTGGGCCCCCTTCGTCGGCGCCACCCGCACGCTCGCGCCCTGGGCGCGCAGCTCACGCACGACGTCGCACGCGCGATAGGCGGCGATGGAGCCGCTGACCCCGACGACCACATGACGACCCGCGAGGCGTTGCATGCCTCGACCGTAGCGTCACCATCGGGCCGGATGAAGTTTCCCGCCGACGTCGTCGCCCACACCCTCCACCGGCTCTTCATCGGCGCGGCCGGCACCGCGCTGCGCCGCGAGGACGGCCAGAAGGTGCAGGAGCTCGTGCCCCTGCTCGACGAGGTGGCGCGGGCAGCCACGAAGAAGCGCGGCGTCCTCGTCGACCTGTGCGCCGGCAAGTCGCCCCTCGGGCTCGTGGCGGCGGCCCTCGTGCTGCCGCCAGGCTGGCGCGTCGTCGTCGTCGACCGCGACGACGACCGCGTCGCCGCGGCCCGCGAGGCCATCGCCCGCCTCGATCCGGCCCGCGGGGTCGTCGCCGAGGTCGTGGTCGGCGACGTGGCCGACGACGCCGTCGCCGCCCGCGTCACCGGCGCCGACGTCGTCTGCGCGCTGCACGCCTGCGGACCGGCCAGCGACGCCATCGTCGACGTCGTCGCCCGCGCGCAGCCGACGCGGGTGCTGCTCGTACCCTGCTGCTACGGCGCCCATCCGCGCGTCGGCGCCGACCACGCCATCCCCGGCCAGCGGGCCGTGGCAGGCCTGCAGGACGTCCTGCCGCGCCAGGGCCTCGTCGGGCGCAAGATCGCGGCGGGCCTCATCGACGCCGAGCGCACCCTGCGCCTCGAGGCGGCTGGCTACGACACCGAGGTCCTCGAGTTCTGCGCTCCCACCATCACCCCGCACAACCTGCTGTGGCGCGGTCGTCGGGGGCTCGACGAGGTCCGCCGCGCCGACGCTGCGCAACGCCGCCAGCGCCTGCTCGCCGCCCTCGCCATGACGACGTCGACGGAGTAGACGGACGCGATGCGCATCGTGCTGGGAGGGGACCTCGGCGACGGCGGCTTCCCGGGGCCGCTGGGCGATCGTGCCGGCGCCGGGGCGGCCCTCGACCAGGCCTGGGTCGACGTCGCCGGCCTCGTCGCCGTGCTCGAGGTCCGGCTCGGCATCGCCATGCGCGATCCGCCCGGCGAGGCCGAGCGGGCCGCGGCCCTCGCCCGGGCGCTGCGCGACGCCGGCCCGGCGCCATGGTCACGCTCCCTCGAGGTGGATCCCCTCGCCACCGCCCGCGCCGTCTTGCGCCTGAAGGACGCCCTCACGCTCGCCGGCGTCGATGACGACGTCGACGCCAGTCGCCTGCCGCCCCGGCTCGCCGCCGTCCACCGGCTCGCGCGCGGCGCCCTGCCCGGCATCCCGGAGCGCCTGCTCGCCTGCCTGCGGGCCCTGCGCGACGGCGGACGCGCCCGCATCGAGCGCATCGAGCTCGTCGACGCCATGGACGTGCTGCCGCTCGCGGCCCGGCGCCTGTGCGACGCCCTCGCGGCCGACGGCGCCGTCGTGGCGCCCTTCGAGCGGCGGCCGGTGCAGGACGATCGCGACAACGACCTCGCGGCCGCGCGCGGCGCCGGCGAAGCCATCTACGTCGGCGACGGCAGCCTCGTGATGCTGCGGCCCGACACCGTCGAGGAGGCCGCCGCCGACGTCGCGCTCGCCCTGCCCGGCCTGCGGGGTCCCGTCGTCGTCATCGGCGGCGAGCTCGTCCTCGACGAGGCCCTCGCCCGCGTCGGGGGCCCGCCGCTGGGCGCGCGCGGCGACGTCGGCAGCGATGCCCTGCTGTCGCTCCTGCCCCTCGTGGTGGCCCTCGGCGAGCCGGCGGTGGATCCCGAGCGTCTGTTCGAGGCCACAAGCCTGCCGGTCACAGTCTTTCCGCGCGGCCTCGCCGGGAGGATCCGCCGGGCCCTCGCCGAGACGCCAAGCGCGCTGGCGCCCGAGATCGTGGCCGCTGTCGTCGCCGCCGTCACCGAGCGGGGCGAGAAGCACGGGCCGCAGGCCGGGGCCTCCCTCGCCGATCGCCTCGCCGTCGTCGTGCCGGCCTGGGCCGCGCCACTCGGGCGCCCGACGACGACGACCCGACGCGACGATGGCGCCGTCGACGTCGCCGCGGTGCGCGCGCGGGCGGTGGCGCTCGTGCAGCTGCTCGGTGGCCGGCAGCAGCGCGACTTCGGTGACGAGGAGCGGACGCCCTATCGGGCATCGATGCGGCAGGTGGGCGTATTCATCCGGCTGCTCGACGCTCTCGGCACCGACGTCGTCACGCCACCGCAGCTGGCCCGCCTCGTGCGCAGCGCGACGGCGAGCGTGCGGGCGGCGGCGCCGTGGACGGCGAGCGCCGGGCTGCTGCGGGTCGCGCGGCCGGGCGCGATCCTCGGGCCGGCGCCGACGATCGTCTGGTGGGGCTTCACCCGCGAGAGCGGTCGCCTGCCGCCACGAACACTGCTGCTCGACGAGCGACAGCAGCTGCAGCGCCTCGGCTTCGACCCCGGTGCCCTCGACGCCATCGCGGCGGGCTTCGCCGAGGCGACGCGGCGCCCGCTCATGTTCGCGCGGGATCGCCTGATCCTCGTCGCACCGCAGCGCGGACCGACGGGGCGCGAGCATCACCCGCACCCCCTGTGGGACGAGATCCTTGCCCGCGCGCCGACCGCCGAGCGGCGCGCCGCGACCCGCAATCTCGTGCGCCCCGACGACGAGGGGGCCCGCGGCCTCGTCCCGCGGGTGCTGCCACCGCGGCGGCAGGTGGCGAAGCTGCGCAACCTCCATGTGATCGGCGCCGACACCGTGCACCCCCGCGAGGTCACGTCGCCATCGCGCGAGGAGCTGTTGCTCGGCTGTGGCCTTCGCTTCGTCCTCGAGGAGCGCGGCGCCTCGGCGCGGCCGCTGCGCGTGAAGCGCGGCGTGACCCTCGAAGGCGAGGTCGTGCACCGCGTGATCAGCGCCGTCCTCGCCGCCGGCATCGTCGACGTCGACGACGACGCCGTCGCCGCTCGCGCCCGGGCCGCCTTCGTCGACGTCGTGCCCCTGCTCGCCGGGGACTGGCTGCGACCGGGGCGGGAGCAGGTGCTGCTGCGGGTGCGCGAGCGGGCCACCCGCGCCGCCGTCGCCCTCGTGGCGACGTTGCGTGACAACGGACTCACGGTGAGCGCCGTCGAGCAGGAGGTGGCGCGCGAGCTGCCGACGCCGATCGGCACCGCGATCCTGCAGCGCACCCTCAAGGGCACGCCCGACCTCGTCGTCATGGGCGTCGACGACGGCAAGCCCTTCCCCTTCGTCATCGACCACAAGACCGGCCGTGAGGAGCACCGCCGGACGCTGCTTCGCCTCGGCGTCCCGCTGCAGCTGCTCGCCTACGCCCGCCTCGTCGGCGACAAGGCGATGGCGCCGCCGGGCTTCGGCTACTTCATCATCCGCTCCCGTCGGCTTCTCACCGCCGACGCCCGCGTCCGTGGCGTCGAGCTCGTGCCCGCCGAGCGGACCGCGCGGGAAGGCTGGGGCCTCATCGAGGCAGCGCGCCGCCAGGCCTTCGAGGCCCTCGCCCGCGGCGAGGTGCGGGCGCCGGGCGCCGACGACGCCGTCCCCGAGGAGATCGCCGTTGTCGGCGACCGCGTCGTGATCGGGCCGCCGTGCCGCTGGTGCCGCGCCGACGTCGTCTGCGCCGCCGGCCTCAAGGAGGAGCTCCATGGCTGAGCTGCGCGTCATCTCGGCAGGAGCCGGCACGGGCAAGACCTGGCGCCTCGCGAAGGAGCTCCTCGACGCCCTCACCGATCCCACCGCACCGGTGGCTCCCGAGGGCGTCGTCGCCGTCACCTTCACCCGCACCGCCGCCGCCGAGCTCGAGCAGCGCGTGCGCACCGCCCTCATCGACGCGGGTCAGCTCGAGCTCGCCCGCCGCCTCGCCGCCGCGCGCATCGGCACCGTCCACGCCGTGTGTGCGCGCCTCATCGAGGAGCACGCCTTCCAGCTCGGGCTCTCGCCCGAGATCGAGACCATCGACGACGTCGTCGCCGGCGGCCTCTTCGAGGAGGCCCTCGCCGCCGCCGTCACCGACGCCCAGCGCAGCGAGCTCGACGATCTCGAGCAGCGCTTCACCCTTGGCGATCAGGGGGCGGTCTTCTTCCGGCAGGTGCGGATCCTCGTCAACCGCGCCCGCAGCAACGAGCTCGACGACGACGACCTCGCCCGCTCCTGCGCCATGAGCATCGGGTCGCTGCGCGCCGCGCTGCCGACGCCCGCAACCGCCGCCGAGGTGGAGCGCCAGCTCGCGGAGGCCTGTCAGCAGGTGCTCGACCGGACCAGCGATCGCGGCGCCGAGGCCTTCCGCAAAGACCTCGACGCCGTCCGACGGGCCCGAAGCGCCCTGCGCCTCGGCGAGACGCTGCCGTGGTCGACGTGGTCGTCGCTGGAGGAGAGCCGCTTCCGCCCGGTCGGGATCGCCGCCGCCCGTCACCTCGAGCACCCGGCCTTTGGCGAGGACCTCGAGCGCATGTGCCGCCTCGTCTTCGACGTGGCCCGCCAGACGATGCGGCGCTACGCCGACGACAAGCGCGCCGCCGGCGTCGTCGACTTCACCGACCAGGAGCGCCTCGCCGTCTCGGCCCTCGAGCAGCCCGAGGTCGCCGCGAGCCTCGCCGCCGACGTCCAGCTGCTGCTCGTCGACGAGTTCCAGGACACGAGCCCGCTGCAGCTGCGGCTGTTCAACGCCCTGCGCCAGGTCACGCGGCGCACGGTCATCGTCGGCGACGAGAAGCAGTCCATCTTCGGCTTCCGCGACGCGCGGCCGGAGTTCTTCGCGCTGCTCGCGAGCGAGGCCGGCTCGACGGACCGGCTCGGCACCTCGTATCGCTCGCGCCCGGGCCTGGTGCGGGCGGTGTCGGCGGTGTTCGCCGAGGCCTTCGCCGCGACCCACCGGCGCGAGGAGATCGTGCTCGACGCGGCGCTGCAGCAGGAGCCACCGGGCCTCGGCCCCATCGCCGAGCGCTGGACGGCCGAACAGGGCGGCGACGGCGGCTCGTCGGAGCGCGTCGGCGACGAGGTCATCATCGCCGCCGGCATCGCCGAGATCCTCGGCACGCGCGATGTCCCCGTGCGCCCGCGCGCCAGCGGTGAGGGCATGGTGCGTCCGGCCCAGGCCCGCGACATCGCCGTGCTGTGCCGCACCAACAGCGAGTGCCGCGCCGTCGCCCGCGCGCTGCACCGCCGCGGCGTCCCCGTCGTGCACGCGCGGCGCGGGCTGTCGAAGACCTTCGAGGCCCGGCTGATCGGCGCTGCCCTCGGCCTCTGGCTCGACGACCGCGACGTACTGTCCCGCATCGCCCTCGTGCAGCTCCTCGAGGCCGAGCGCGACGACGTCGCCGCCGTGGTGGCGCGGTCCGACAGGGGCGAGGCCTTCATCGACCACCCCGCCGTCGTTGCCGTCGTCGAGGGGTCCAGGGCCCTGCCATGGGCCGGGCTCGTGCAGGCCTTCGACCGCGTCGTCGATGTGCTGCGCATCCCCGAGCACCTCGCGACGCTGCCGTCGCCGCACCAGCGCCTGGCCGACCTCGCGGCGCTGCGGGCCCTCGCGGTCCGCTTCGTCGAGGAGTGCGTCGCGCGCGGGCGGGGCCCGACCATCGCCGGCTACCTCGATCGCCTCGAGACGCTGCGCACCGCCACGCGCGACGACGACGACAGCGACGACGACAACCGCGGCGTCGTCGCCGGCGAGGACGCCGTCACGATCCTCACGTGGCATCGGGCCAAGGGAAAGGAGTGGCCCCTCGTCGTGCTGGCGAGCCTGTGGAAGGACCCGCTGCCGCGCCCCTTCGAGCCGGTCGTCGAGACGACCGTGTCGTTGCCCGACTTGCAGCGCCCCGGCTTCGGGCAGTGGCTGCGCTACTGGCCTTCGCCGTATGCGGAGAACCGGAAGTCGACGTTGCAGCGGACGCTGCTGCAGTCGCCGGTGTTGCAGAAGGCCGAAGCCCACGAGCGCGACGGCGATCGTCGTCTGCTCTACGTGGCCTTCACCCGGGCCCGTGATCGCCTGATCCTCGTCGGCGATCAGACCCTGTGGGGCAAGGGCATGCTGCGCACCCTGCAGCGCGACGGGCGCCCCCTGTGCGGCGACCCACCCGGCGACCACGGCATCGCCCGCTGGGCCGGTGTGGACGTCGATGCCATCGTCCACAAGCCCTCGCTCAAGGCGAAGGTGCCAGCGCGCGGCGCGCCCCTCGTGCTGCCCGAGCGTCCGACGGGCCCACGCCCCGTACATCCGCCGATGTTCCTGCAGCCATCGGCCCAGGAGGGCAGCGGTGTCGCCGGCGACGCCATCGCCCTCGGCGCCCCCGTGCTCATCAAGGCCACGACGCGCGACGAGCTGAACCCGGTGGGCGTCTGCGTCCACGCCTTTCTCGCCTGGGACGCCTTCGTCGACGGCGCCGACCCGTCACGTCATGCGCGAGCGGCGGCGATGGTGGAGCGCTTCGCCGTGAAGGAGTGGATCACGCCGTCGCAGCTCCTCACGATCGCCGACCAGCTGTGGCGCGCCCTCGACGCCCGCTTCCCCGGCCACCGCCGTCGCACCGAGGTGCCGATGCTGCATCGGCTGCCGTCAGGCACGCTCATGCGCGGCCAGCTCGACCTGCTGCTGGACCTCCCCGACGGTGGCGCCGTCGTCGTCGACCACAAGACCACCTGGGACGAGGACGTCGTCGGCTACGCCGGACAGCTCGCCGCCTACAGGGCCGCCGTCGTCGCCGCCGGCCAGGCAGGCGCGGTGCAGACGTGGATCCACCTGCCCCTGCACGCCCGCCTCGTCGAGGTCACGACGACGACGTCGATCACGACGACGACGTGAGGTCGCGAGCGAGGGCGTAGAGCAGGCGCTCGAGGTCGGCGGCGAAGTCCCAGCGGAACACGGCGAGGTCGGGCGCCTGCGCGAGGGCCTGCTCCACCGACGGCGCGGGCATGGCGTGGGGCCACAGGCCGGTGAGGACGACGGCGCCGTCGATCAGCCAGCGCTGCGCCTGTGCCGCCGACAGGCCCGGCGCCTGGACGGCGAGGAAGGCGGCGGCCTCGTCGAAGAACGCGAGGGTGAGGCGCTTGAAGTCGACGACGGCGGCGGCGCTGAGGTTCTGCTCGAGGACCGACGGCAGCGCGCTCGTCAGCGTGCACAGGAGCGGTCGCGCGGCGAGGGTGCGGGCGACATGGCCGGCCAGGTGACGCAGCGGCGGCGTGCCGTCGGGCGGCGGCGTGTACGTCGTCGTCAGCGTCACGAACCAGGCGAGCCACTCGTCGCGCAGCAGGTCGAGGAGCACGGCCTCGCGGCTCTCGAAGTAGCGGTAGACGTTGGACTTCGTCATGCCGGCGCGACGCGCGAGCTCGTTGAGGCTCAGCGCGGCGAGCGGCGTGCCCTCGTCGAGCATGGCCCGCGCCGTCGTCAGCAGCTGGGCCCGACGCTCCTCCTTCTGCTCCGGCTGTCGGGCCCTCTGGAAGGCGCCTGTGCACGTGCTCACACCGCCACGGTACCGGATCCCTTGACTGGAGACCAGTGGTCTCCTACTTTGGTGACCACCGGTCGCTAAAACTTGCAGGCTTCGCCTACATAAGTGAGGACCGCGCAAGTACCCGATGGATCGTCTCTTTCTGCAGGAGTCCCCGATGCCTCGCCCCCTCCTCTGCCCGCCCGCCCTGTTCCAGACCGACCTGACGGGTCGCACCTATGTCGTCACCGGCGCCAACTCCGGCATCGGCCTCGTCACGGTGGAGCAGCTCGCGAAGCAGGGCGCGACGGTGGTGCTGGCCTGCCGTCGCGTCGCCGAAGGCGAAGCCGCCCGCGCCGACATCGTCGCCCGCGGCGTGAAGGGCACCATCGAGGTCATGGCCCTCGACCTCGCCGACCTCGCCTCCGTCCGCGCCTTCGCCGCGGCGTTCACCGCGCGCCACCAGGCGCTGCATGGCCTCGTCAACAACGCCGGCGTCATGAACACGCCGAAGGGCACGACGAAGGATGGCTTCGAGACCCAGCTCGGCGTGAACCACCTCGGGCACTACCTGCTCACCGAGCTGCTGCTGACGGCGCTGACGGCGACGGCGTCGTCGACGGGCGGTGCGCGCATCGTCAACCTCTCGAGCTGCTACCACGACCTCGCGATGGGCAAGGAAGGCCGCATCGACTTCGACGACCTCATGTTCGAGCGCCGCGCCTGGGACGGCTGGACCGCCTACGCCCAGAGCAAGCTCGCCAACGTGCTGCACGCGAAGCACCTCGCCACGCGCCTGCAGGGCACGGGCGTCGTCGCCGTGAGCGTGCATCCGGGCTGGGTCCGCACCAACCTCATCAAGAACTCGATGCCGACGTGGATGCAGGACTACGTGCTGCGCCCGTTCCTGCGGGCCTCGGGCATGATCGAGCCGTGGGAGGGCGCGCAGACCTCGCTGTATGCGCTGCTCTCGCCCGACGTGGACGCGCACAACGGCGCCTACTTCAGCCAGACCGGCATGTACCGCGACAAGGCCGCGAAGAAGGGCGGCTGGCCGCTGCGCTCGCCGAACCCGCACGCCCACGACGACGTCGCCGCCGCCCGCCTCGACGAGGTGAGCCGGCAGCTGGTCGGCCTCGCCGCGACGACGACGACCGCGACGACGGCGGCCGCCGCCTGACCGCGCTCACCGATCGAGGAAGGTCCGCAGCAGGCGGGCCTCGCTCGTCGTCACGAACGAGGGCCGGTGGGCGCTGATGGACTGCAACGTCTCGGGGACCGCCGAGAACATCCAGTAGCCGACCTCGAGGTCCTCCGACGCAAACGCCGCCGACGCCGCCTGCCGCGTCCAGTGTGGGTGGATGGACACGACGTCGAGGGGCACGTCGGCGAAGGCCTCAAGCGGCAGCGTCTGGCTGTCGAGGGGCGGCGGGATGCCGAACAGCCCGCCGAGACGCACCTCGACAAGGTTGCCGCTGTCGACGTCGGCGAGGGCCTCGTGCACCGCGCCCAGCAGCGCCGGGTCGAACGACGTGAAGACGACCTTGAGGGGTCGGGCGTCGGCGGTGGCGGCGTCGCCGAGGGCGCGCAGCACCGAGACGGCGCAGTCGGCGTGCAGCGCGCGCTGGGCCGGGGAATGCCGGGCGCTCTTCTCGCGGGCCACGTGGCCCTTCAGCTCGACGAAGACCTGGAAGGCCCGCCCCTCGTGCGTGAGCGGCAGGCCGGCAGCGTGGCGCTCATCGAGCCAGGCGTTGATGACGTCGACGGCGGCGCCGACCTCGGGGTACTCGCCGGGGCGCTCGAGATCGTGGGCGAAGAGGCAGCGGGCGTCCTCGCCGTGCCAGAAGGTGTCGATCTCGACGCCGTCGATGAGGGGCCGGCCGTCCTCGTCCTCGAGGTCGAGGGAGGCCTGCAACGCGTCGACGGTGTCGTCCTCGTCGGGATTGGCGGGCTCGACGCAGTTGCTGTTGTGACAGATCAGGGCTGGCACCACCGACGACGGCGTGCAGGCCGACGCGAGGAGCCCGAGGCCACAGAGGAGCGACCGCGTCATGGCGTCACCCCCTCCGCCGCCGGCGCCGACGACGACGACGACGACGACGACGACGCGGGCGACGACGACGGCGTGCCCCAGGGCCAGCCGAACTCGAAGCGGGCGAACATCGCGAAGTTCACGAGGTCGATGTAGTGGCGCCCCGACGCAAAGGAGATGACCTCTTCGGGCAGGCCGCCGCCGTGCTTCACGACCGTCATCGCCAGCTCGAGGCCCCACTGACCCCGGATGGCGCCGTCGCAGAAGCGGGGCAGCTCGAGGCCGGCCCCCAGCAGCAGGTTCTGCTGGTACTGCGGGCCGTCGAGGGCGCCGATCGTCGTCGTCCGCCAGCCGACGAGGCCGTCGATGCCGAGGTCGCTGCGGTACTGCAGCAGCAGGTCGGTGCTCATCTGCCCGTCGGTGAGCACCATCGGGTCGAGCACGAGGGTGGCGTCGAAGGCGCCGATGCGGCCGCCGATGTCGAGGCGGAGCGGGTGCACGCCGAGGTCGGTGCGCAGGTTGAGGCCCACGTGGACATCCCAGGGCTGCGACCACGCCAGCGGCCCCGGTGCGGTCGTCGTCGGCGGCGGCGCCGTCGTCGTCGGCGACGTCGCGGGCGGCGCGTCATCGGCGTGGGCGAGGCCCGCCGTGCAGACGGCGAGCAGGCAGAGGGTGGACAGGGCGCGCATCGGACCTCCGGTGGCGTCGTCTCGCACGGCGACGACCACGACACCAGAGGCGCCGTCAGCGCACGATGGCCGGGGCGTCGAGGCGACCGGTGAACTCGATATCGAGGGCCTGGGCGACGACGCTGTAGACGTCGCCTTCGTGCAGCAGGGTGTCGGGTTCGGCCGCGCCCGTCGTGCGATTGAAGCCGAACGTGAGGCCCGTGGCGGGGTCGACATCGCCGTAGACGCGACCACCGCGGACGAGCGGCGACACGATGACATTGCCGTTGTTGAGGTGGTGGCCGCTGCCGAACTCGAGGCTGCCCGGCGGGCGCGTCTTGTCCCGGCCGAAGTCGGTGGCGATGTAGACGACGCTGCGGTCCCACATCTTGCCCTGCGACGGGTCGGCGTCGTCCCAGTCCTGGGCCTTCAAGAGCGTGATGAGGCCGTCGGCCACCTTCAGCACCCGTGACCACATGGCGTACTGCGTGAGGACGTGGTTGCTGTGGCTGAAGTCGAAGGCCAGCGGCGTGTTGCGCAGGCCACCCTCGAGGAGGGGATTGAACGACGGCGACAGCGCGATGGCGCAGCTCACCTTGTGGCGCGCAAGCAGGAAGGCGAGCGCTGCCTGGGCCTCGAACGGATCGCGCAGCAGATCGGGGAACTGCGCGCGGACGGCGGCGCCGTCGGGCGAGCTCTCGAGGCCGAAGTCCGTGAGCGGGATCTGGCCGGGGACATTCGCCACCATCGTGAGCTTCGTGATGAGGTCCTGCTGCTCCATGAGCGGGGCGATGCGCTCGCGGGCGTCGAGGAAGTGCTTCTGCACGGCGGCGTCGCGGAAGGTGAAACCGTGCACGCTCTGGGCATCGAGCCGCCCGCGCACCGAACGCGCGCGTTCGAGGAGCCGACGATCCGGCGCGCCCTTGATGCCGCGGAAGCCGTCGGTGGCGAACGGAAAGAGCAGCGCGTCGGCCACGGCGATGGACCGATCCCGGTCGGCCACACCCACGTCGTCGCCCGGCTCGAGGTAGCCCGACTCGCACATGTTGACGTTGGGCATCAGCAGCCCGGCGCCATGGCGGGCGGCGGCGGCTTCGAGAATGGTGCGGCCGCCGTGGATACCGGCGCCGGTGAGGGAACGCTTCTGGGCCACGATGTGATTCACACTCGTGACCTCCTGCGTGACGACGGCCATGTCGCGACCATGGCGCTGGGCGAAGGGCAGGATGTGCCCCGTGACGTTGAAGCCACCGAGATTCACCGGAAACGGCGCGTGGACGCAGCGGAAGCCGCCGCCCTCGGCGATCAGGTTCGCCGGATAGCTCACGATGGGTGAGTTGCCCGCGTCGACGATGGGCATGAACGAGTCGATGAGGCTGCCGCCGCCCGCCGCGGCGATCACGAAGAGCAGCTTCTGATCGGGCGCACGGGCCTGGGCGCGCGCCGGCGCGCTCAGCAACGACGGCGACACGATGCCGGCCGCGGCGGCGGCCCCGAGACTCTGCAGCAGACGACGACGATTGATGGTCTTCATGGTGCGTCCCCGGGCTCAGTAGAAGACCGTCTCCACCATCGTGCCGATGGCGAGACAGGTCGTGATGGCGAAGTCGCGGGCCGAGACGGCGTTGCCGTCACCGTCGTCGGTGAGGTCGCGCAGGATCACGAGTTCGGCGTCGGTGAGCTCGCGCGCCAGCAGGCGCCGCGCCAGCAGCTGCGCCGTCGCGTCGGCCTCGACATCGGTCACCGAAGACGCCGACAGCTCCAGCGTCGAGAACACCTCGGCGGGGCCGGAGATGTCCTTGTCGACGCGGGCGACGCAGCCCGACAGCACCACGCGCTCGAGCGCGATCGGCGTCGTCACCGTCGGCCGCGCGAGGGGCTCGTACTGCGACTTCACGAACGGGTCGTTGCCGCCAAGGGGCACCTGATGGACGAAGTCGACGCAGGAGTAGAGCCCGAGCTCGTTGCACAGCTCACCCTTCTCGAGGGCGAGGGCCGCGAGCAGGTCGCTCTCGACGGCGCGGTGGCGCTTCCAGGCCACCTCGGCCTTCGTCGAGATGGCGAAGGGCGGCGGCGGCAGCGGCTCGCCCTCGCCTTCTCCCTCGCCTTCACCCTCACCTTCGCCTTCGGCGCCATCGGCGACGACGGGATCGGGGCAGCCGGCGCTGGCGGCGAGGACACACACGGTGACGAGGAGTCGCGGCACGGAGCGGAGCATCACGGCACCCCGAAGGCGTCGGTGTCGACGAGACGGTGGATGAGGGCGGTCGCGCGGTAGCCGTCGGTGTCGGCCAGCCGGTCGGCGAGATCCTGCAGGGCGTCGAGCTCGTCGGGGCGCGGCGGTCGACCGAGGCCGTGCGTCATGAACATGCCGGCGATGGTCTGGCGGAAGAGGGGGCTGTCGGCGGCGGTGCGGGCCCAGTCGACGACGCCACGCTCATGCACGTTCTGCAGCGGCACGTCGAGGATGGCGCTCTCGATGGCGGTCGGCGCCCACGACGGGCGGCCCGCATTGAACGCGCCGTTGCCGCCGCCGCCGCCGATGCCGTTGTAGTGGGCGAAGGCATATGAGAGCGGGTCGAGGGTGGCGTGGCAGTAGATGCAGGTCTCGTTGTCGTCGACGCCCTTGTTGTCGATGTCGACAGGCTCACCGTCGACGGGCAGCAGGCCCTCCGAGCGGGCGATGTCCTGGCCGAGGTACGCGCGGTAGGCCTGCGCCGCCGTCGTGCGCGGCAGCTCCGAGAACATCGTGTGGATCATGAGGAACCACTGCGTCGTGATCATGCCGGCGCGCTTGTCGACGGCGAGGGGCTGCCCCCCCACCTGCTGGTCGCCGCTGCCGGCGATGACGCCGGTGACGACGGTGCCGTTGGCGTCGACGTGGTAGTCGGCCACGAGCAGGTCGCGGGCGTCGCGGTCGCCGGTGAGGGCGTGCACGAACAGGCGGTAGTCCCAGGCGTAGTCGGCCAGCGGGATGACGCCATCGACGTTGATGGCCTGCAGCGGGCGGATGCGCTTGTCGGCGAGGCGGGGCAGCCCCTCCGTCTTCCAGTAGGCGCTCTCGAGGCAGACATCGACGGCGTCGTGCAGCGCGGCGCGCTGATCGGCCGCCTCGGCGAAGGCCTCGCGCTCCTCGAAGGTGGGCGAGCGGCCGCAGTAGGCGATCATGGCCCGGCGGTGGGCGAAGGCCGGGTCATAGCTGCCGACGTCGAAGCCCGGGTTCGTCGGCCCGCTCGGCGCCGGCGGCGCGGCGAAGAACGAGGTGGCGTCGCCGGGCTTCGTGCCGAGCACCAGCTCCTCGAGGTTCGAGAGGCCGTCGCCGTCGCTGTCGTTGCCCTCGACGGCGACGAGGGCCTCGCCGAGGACGTCGTCATAGGGGCCGGTGAGGGCGGTGACGATGTCGACGCCGTAGGCGTTCAGCTCCGGCGGCGCCGTGTGGCACTGCGTGCAGGCGACGATGGCGCCGCGGCAGGCCGGGGTGTCGTCGTAGTGGGCGCAATACAGACGCGGGCCGGTGGGCCGCGCCTGCGCATCGACGCCGAAGGCGACGGCGGCGACGGCGGCCAGCACGGCAAATGGAGGGACGAGGGCCTTCATGCGGGGATCAGACACCGCCGGCCGCCGAAAGGGAAACGATCTGGCGGAGCAGCGTCCACCTCCACCGACATCGCCCACGCGCCTGGACTTGATCGCGGTCACGCCACTCGCCCGTAGAGCCGGTGGCCGCTTGCGCCTGGAGGTCTCGAATGTGGGTTCCGCTTCTTCTCGCCATCGCCGCGGCCGATCCCGCGACACCGCCCGAGCCCGCCCCGGCGGCGGTCCAGGAGGCGCCGGCGAAGACCGGTGGGGCCTTCGGCCTCGGCCTCGACGCCGGCCTCGACCTGCCCGTCGATGACGCCCGCTTCCCGATGGCCTCCACCCGCGTCGAGCTCGTCTGGCGTGCGCCCCTCGGCGGTCCCCTCGTCGTCAACCTCGGCCTGCGCTCGGGCTACAGCTACGCCGCCGGCGAGAGCGCTGTGAGCGACGCCGCCCTCGGCGTCGACGCGCACGCCCTGCTCATGGCCCACCGCATCCCGCTGCGTGGCCTCGCCCGCTTCGGTCTGCGCGGCGAGGGCCTCGAGGCCGGCCTGCAGGCGAGTGGCGGCGCCGACGTCGTGCTGCTGGAGGCCCGCTCCTTCGGTCGCAGCGCGTCGAGCAACGCCCTGACCGCGGCGATGTCCGCCGGCGCCTACGCCCTCGTGCCGATGGGCGACGCCCTCTCCCTCGGCCTCGTCGGCGAGTGGGACTCCGCCCTCGTCGACATCGCCGCGCGGACGCCCGGTCTCTCGGGTGACCTGTCCGCGATGCGCATCGCCCTCCTTGCGTCCTTCCTCTTTGGTTGAGGTCCCCAGCCATGACACGCCCCACCCAGCATCTGGCCCTCGTCACCCTCGTGCTCGCCTCCGTCGGCGCCGGCTGCCTCGTCGATGACGACCGCCCCGCCGCCCCCATCGTCGACGGGCTGCGCCCGCGCACCAGCCTCGCCGACGCCCGCATCGCCGGCGTCGCCGAGTACTTCGCGACCGTGACCGCCACCGGCCCCGGCGGCAGCGTCTCGGCCGTCGCCGACGGGCGCACCGGTCTGTTTGCGCTGCAGCTGCCGCTGAGCGCCGGCGACAACGCCATCTCGATCACGGCCGCCGACGACGCCGGCAACGTCAGCGAGCCAGTCGAGGTCGTCGTCGTGCAGGAGCCCGCCCGCGCCGAGACGGTCCGGGTCAACCTGCCGCGCACGGTCATCGACGCCGACAGCGGCGCCCTCGAGGTCATCGTCGACATCAGCAACGACGAGGCCGAGATCCCCCTCACCGGGCTCGGCGTCACGCTCACCATTCCCGAGCTGGCCGACTTCGCGCCGCTGCCCATCGCCGTCAACGACACGGGCCACGCCGTCGTCGTCCTGGAGGATCTGCGCCGTGCGGGCACCATGACGGTCCGTGTCGAGGCCGACGTCGCCGACCTCGCCGGCGCCCGGGCCTTCGACCAGGCCGGCTTCACCGTCCTGCCGGGGCGCCCCGCTGTCGTCGACGTGAGCCTGTCGGCCACCGTCGATGGCACCGCCGTCGGACCGGAAAACGCCCTCACCGTACCGGCGGGCACGCTGGTGGACGTCGACGTCGCCGTCAGCGACGCCCACGGCAACGCCGTCGAGGGCGCCGCGATCACCATCGACGCGCCCGGCAGCGGCGCGGCGGTGCTCGGTGATCGCCTCGCCGACCTCACCCGCGCCGGCACCTTCGACGTCGTCGCCGACACCGGCGTGGGCCTCGTGAGCGGCACCGCGACCCTCACGGTGACCGCCGCGGCCCCCGACCACGTCGAGCTCTCCCTCGACGCCGGCCTCGTGCAGGCCGGGACCGCCGTGACGGCGCAGGCCCGGGTCGTCGACGCGTTCGGCAACACCGTCACCGATGCGGTGCCGGCCTTCGACATCGATGCGCCCCAGGATTTCGGCGCGCCCCTCGTGAACGCGGGCGTGGCGACGGCGACGGTGACGGTGACCCTCGCCGGGGCCTTCACCGTGACGGCGAGCGACCCGGCCTCGACGGCGACGCCGGCGACGGCGCCGCTGCAGATCGTCGCCGGCGTCCCGGTGAACGGCAACTTCATCGAGATCGACGCCGCGGGCCTGCCCTACCAGGCGGGCGACGCCGTGTTCGTGAACTACGAGCTGCTCGACGCCTTCGGCAACGTGAACTCGACGTCGCCCGTCGTCGTCACCGTCAACGCCCCCAACGTCGCCATCGCCGACAACGGCGCGGGCACCATCGAGGTCAACGGCATCGTCCGGGCCGGCACCTACGTCGTGCGCGGTCGCGCGGTCGGCACCGGGCTGCCCGATGACGTCGAGACCCTCGTCGTGGGTCCGAACCCGGAGCTGGCCGGCTTCAACCTCGTGCTGTCGGCGTCGCTCGTCACCGAGTTCGGCACGCTCGTCTTCAGCGGCACCGACGGCTTCGGCAACCTCATCGACGAGTCCCAGATCACGACGACGGTGTCGGATCCGTCGGTGGTGCGCTCGGGCTCGCAGCTCACGTTCGGCCGCCCCGGCAGCTTCTCCATCACGGCGTGCGTGACGGGGACGACGCTGTGTGACACCGAGTTCGTCTCGGTGCAGGGCCTCATCGACACGATCCCGCCGACGGTGGACATCGTGATCGAGACGCCCGTCGGCAGCAACACCGTGGTGCGCGGCCAGCGCATCGTCTTCCGCGTCGACGTCTCCGACGACCGCGCCCTGTCCGAGCTGCGCTTCGTCGCCACCTTCGGCGACAACGGCGTCTGCACCCGCACGGGTGGCCCGGTGCTCTTCTCCGCCAGCACCACCGAGAGCCGCACCTTCTCCTTCACGGTGCCGAACTGCGCGATTCCCCTCGACGTCGTCAACATCGTGGCCCAGGCGGCTGACGAGGCTGGCAACACCAGGAACGGCGCCGACGCCAGCCTGAGCGTGCTGGATCCCTTCACGCTGCAGACCGGGGTTGATCCGCAGGGCGGCACCTTCGTCGTCGCCATCGCGGCCTTCCAGGATCGGCTCGATATCCCGAGCGGCATCGCCGTGCAGGAGGCGAGCGGCACGTTCTTCGTCGCCAACGCTGGCAACGACCGCGCCGTCGGCGTGCCGATCGACCGCGTGCAGTTCGAGCTGCGCGACCAGAACAACAACCGCATCGACCTGCTCAACGCGCGCGGCACCGCGGCGACCCGTGCCGGCTCCCTCTTCTTCGGCGTCGACGACGTCATCAATGGCAGCGGCAGCAGCGGCATCATCCGGGTGCGGCAGGACCTCGTCGATGAGATCTTCGTCGACAGCGCCCGCCCCGGTGGTCAGGCGGAGCTGATCGGCAACCAGCAGCTCGTCAACCAGCTCGTCGTCGACGAGTCCGCCGGACCGCCCGCTGCCCTCTGCATGGTGATCAGCGCCCAGGATCACCTCTACTGCTACGGCAACCTCGACGCCCAGCCCATCGCCACCACGCGCCTCGCCGAGCTCGAGCTCACCGGCCTGCGCCCCCGTGGCATCGGCATCGATCCCGCCAACGACCCGGGCGTTCTCAACGACGTCAACGACGTGCTGTTTGTCGCCTTCAACCGGACCGTCGGTGGCTCGCGCATCATCCGTCCGTTCCGCTTCAACGCCGCGCGCACGACGCTGACGGCCTTCGCCGGCGCCGACATCTCCCTCAACGGCCTCGGCCTGCAGGACGATGACCTCGGTGACCTCGTCGTGGGCCCCGGCCCCGAGCGCAACATCTACGTCGCCGACCGGCGCGGCGGCCGCGTCCTGCGCATCGAGCGGGCAACCGGCGCCGTGTCGACCTTCGTGTCGGGCCTGTCGTCGCCGGTGGGTCTCGCCTTCGAGGGCGGCCTCAACGCCCAGGCCCTGCTCATCTCCGACGACAACGACCGCGTCGTCTTCCGCGTCCTGCCCGACGCCGGAAACCCCGGCCTGTTTTGAGGCCGCCACATCGCGCCGCATGCGTGACGACGACGGGGTCCGTACGGACCCCGTTTTCGTTCCGGCGCCGTCGGTGCATGGGGCGGACATGCGCCTCTCCGCCGGCCTGTGCCGCTGCCCCCTCTGCGCTGCCGGGTTCGTCGACGTCGCCGACCCGCGGGCGCCGTGGCGGTGTCCGACCGGCCACAGCTTCGACGTCGCCCGCGACGGCAGCGTCCACCTGCTGCCGGCGGGTCACGGGCGGAGGGTCGTCGGCGACGACAAGGCGATGCTCGAGGCCCGTCGTCGGTTCTTCGGCCACGGCCACTACCGGCCCCTCACCGACGGCATCGCCGACGCCGTCGTCGCCGGCGTCGCCGATCGCCCGGCCCCGGTCCTCGTCGACCTCGGCGCCGGCGAGGGCTCGCACCTGCGGGGGGTGCTGGACCGCCTCGGCCCCGACGTCATCGCCGCCGGCCTCGACCTCGCCAGGGACGCGGTGCGGATGCTGGCGCGGCTGTGCCCCGACGCCCGCGGTCTCGTCGCCGACAGCGCCCGGCACATCCCGCTGGGCGATGGTGTCGTCGACGTCGCCATCGTGGCGTTTGCACCGCGGCACGCCGCCGAGCTCGCGCGTATCGTGCGCACGGGAGGCAGCGTCGTCGTCGCCTTTCCGCGCAAGCCGCACCTGCAGGAGGTCGTCGCGGCCTTTGGAGGCATCGGCATGGCGGACGACAAGCTCGGCCGGCTGGAGCGCGACCTCGACGACGCCTTCGACATCGCCACTGTCGTCGACGTCGACGCAACCCTCGCACTCGACGGCTCCGCCCTCGCCGATCTGCTGGCGATGACGCCCCACGCACGCCACGTCGACGGAGCCGCCCTCGACCGCGCAACCGCCACGACGACGTTCTCAGCAACACTGGCGGCCACGGTCGTGCGCGCCCGCCGCCGCTGACAGGCCAGCGCAAGCGAGCGAGCTCAAGCAACCGAGCGCAAGCAACCGAGCGCCCAGAGGCGAGCGCAGCAGGCGCGCGGCAGCGGGATTTCGGGCGCCTGCGCCCGAAATCAATCAGCGCCTGAATTCATCAGCGCCAGCTGATGAACCTGTATCCAAATTCCCGACACGCGACAGCGTGTCGAGGAATTCGGGCGCTTCGCGCCCGAATAGTCCTTATGATTCAAACACTTGGCGGGACGCCAAGTGTTTGAATTCAAAACCGCATGCCGTTCTTTGCGCGGAACTTGAACCATTCCCAGCCGAAATAGCCGCCGGCAATGAGCAGGGGCACGCCGAGCACGGGCGTCAGGGCGGCGGTGATGGCGACGCCGGCACCGGTGACCCCCAGCGCGAGGTAGCGCTTGTTCTTCTCGACCTGCTGCGTCTGCTTCATCAAGCTGCCCATGGTCTGAAGTGTAGGCGCCCCCCGGCCACCCGACAACCGCGGCCTTCTCCCATGACGGACGGCGCGGCCGCGTTCCGCGATGGCGGACAGGCCTTTGACACGCTCAAGACGACGCCCTACCGCGTCGGCCGTCATTGCGGCGCACCGTCTTGCGCCCGCGTCTGGAGATCGCCCATGGCCCGCAGCTACCTCTTCACGTCCGAGTCCGTCACCGAAGGCCACCCCGACAAGATGGCCGACCAGGTCAGCGACGCGATCCTCGACGCCATCCTCACCGGCGACAAGCACCCCCAACACGCCCGCGTCGCCGTCGAGACCCTCTTCAAGACCGGCCTCTGCGTCGTCGCCGGCGAGGTCCGCACCAACGCCGTCATCGATGTGCCGGCCATCGTGCGCCGCACCATCAACCGCATTGGCTTCGACCACTCCGACAAGGGCTTCGACGGCCACACCTGCGCTGTCATGAACGTCATCGAGGGCCAGAGCCCCGACATCGCCATGGGCGTCGACGCGGGCCAGGGTGAGAAGGCGAAGAAGGCGAAGAAGGGCGAGCAGAAGGAGATGGGCGCTGGCGACCAGGGCCTGATGTTCGGCTTTGCCTGCAACGAGACGGCGCAGCTCATGCCGATGCCGATCGCCTACGCGCATGCCGTCACGAAGCAGCTGGCCGACGCCCGCCGCGGCAAGCTCAAGTGGCTGCGCCCCGACGGCAAGAGCCAGGTCACCATCCAGTACATCGACGGCGTCCCGTCCTACGTCGACACCGTCGTCGTCTCGACGCAGCATGCTCCCGAGATCAGCCAGAAGAACCTCAAGGAGGCCATCCTCGAGGAGGTCATCAAGAAGGCGATCCCCGGCAAGATGCTCACGAGCAAGACGAAGTTCTTCATCAACCCGACGGGCAACTTCGTCGTCGGTGGCCCGATGGGCGACGCCGGCGTCACCGGCCGCAAGATCATCGTCGACACCTACGGCGGCATGGGCCGTCACGGCGGCGGCGCCTTCTCGGGCAAGGACCCGTCGAAGGTCGACCGCTCGGCGGCCTACATGGCCCGCTACGTCGCCAAGAACGTCGTCGCCGCCGGCCTCGCCGCCCGCTGCGAGGTCCAGCTCGCCTACGCCATCGGCGTCGCCGAGCCGGTGAGCGTGATGGTCGACTGCCAGGGCACCGAGGTCGTCGACGTCGAGAAGATCGAGAAGGCCATCCGCGCCCTGTTCCCGCTGCGTCCGCTCGGCCTCATCGAGCACCTCAAGCTCTGGAAGCCCGGCTACGAGCGCACCGCCGCCTACGGCCACTTCGGTCGCCCCGAGTTCACGTGGGAGAAGACCGACATGGCCAAGCCCCTCGCCGAGGCCGTCGGCTTTGGCAAGAAGACGAAGGCCACGGCGTCGGCGAAGCGTGGTCAGGCGACGGCCTGAGCCACCACGGCGACAACGTCTTCGCGCGGGCGCCCTCGTGGCGCCCGTCGCATGTCGACGCTACGACCGGGACGCATGAGCCGACCGACGCTCACCATCTGCACCCGCTGCCACGGCGGCGAGGCGCTCTTCGAGGCGGTGCGGGAGCTTCGTCGGGACCTCGACCTCAAGGAGGTCTTCAAACTCGAGGAGGAGCGCTGCCTCAAGTGCTGCAGCGAGCCCATCGCGCTGGAGCTCTCGGGCAAGAAGCGCTCGACCTACACGCGCCTCGACGTGCGCAAGAAGGACGCCGACGTCGTCGTCGCCGCCGCCGTCGCCTACGCCGCCCTGGAGCCCGGCGAGGAGCTCCCCGAGCGGCTGTTGCCTGGCGACGAGGGCTGACCTCGCACGCGGTCCCCACTTGTCCCCACCTGGGCGTGACGCCGCGCCACGACGCCCTGCGGCCCGCGCGCTACACAGGGGGCATGCGCACGTTCCCGTGGATCATCGCCCTCCTCATCGCCACTGCCGGCTGCGACGACCGCCGCCACCGTCGACGACGAGCCCACGCGCCGTCGCCGCGACGACGACGACGATGATGGTGGTGAAGGCGAGGGCGAGGGCGAAGGCGAGGGCGAGGGTGAGGGCGAAGGTGAGGGCGAAGGCGAAGGTGAAGGTGAAGGTGAAGGTGAGGGCGAAGGTGAGGGCGAAGGTGAAGGCGAGGGCGAGGGCGAAGGTGAAGGTGAGGGCGAAGGTGGAGGTGAGGGCGAGGGCGAGGGTGAGGGTGAGGGTGAGGGTGAGGGTGAGGGTGAGGGTGAAGATCCCCCCGGGCCTCGCATCGAGGTCCGCTTGAACTGGACGTCGACATCCACGGATCTCGACGTGCGGGGCATCCAGCTCCGCGACGCCCGCTTCTGCGTGAACCAGGGCTTCTTCCCCTCCAACAGCGCCCCCGGCGTCGGCGATCGGGCCCAGGTCTGCGCGCCGGCCCTCGACTGCAGCTTCAGCAACTGCGCGGTGAACACGACGACGCGCCCCCAGTGGGATGGCCTGACGGGCAACAGCGACGGCGACCCGCTCATTGAACGTGACGTGCTGCGGGGACCGGGCGAGGAGGTGCTCGTGCTCGCCGGCGCCGCCGACGGCAGCTACCTGTTCGGGGCGATGGCGTTCACTTCGACGCTCGTGCAGGACGCCACGATGCGCATCGTCGTCGACGGCGTCGAACGGGGCAACCGCAGCTTCCGTTTTGGCGACGACGACTGGCACGAGCTCTTCCAGGTCGTCGTCGTCAACGGCAACGTCGCCGTGCAGGCACTCAGCATCGTCGAGCCGCCGGCCCCCCAGTGCACCATCGCTGCCGATTGCGGTCCAGGCGAGACCTGCACCAACCAGGTGTGCGTGGCCAGCCCCCAGTGCGTCGTCGACGCCGACTGCGGCGCCAACCGCGTCTGCAACGCCGGCACCTGCGAGGCCGCGCCGCCGCCGGAGTGCACCGTCGACGCCGACTGCAACGCCGGCGAGCGCTGTCAGGGCGGCTCTTGCGTCGTCGCCGGCAGTGGCCCGTCGCTGCGGGCCCAGCTCACCTGGGGCAGCGCCGGCGACCTCGACGTGCGCGGCATCAAGGCCGACGGCACCGGTCGTTTCTGCGTCGGCAACTCGTTCTTCCCCGGCAACGGCACCGCTCCGCCCGGGGCCCTCGCCCAGTTCTGCACGCCGGCCCAGGACTGCTCCTTCAGCACCTGCCGCGAGGGGAGCCTGAGCCGCGTCGACTGGGATGGCGTCGTCGGCGTCACCGCCGGCGACCCCGCCATCGACATCGACGACCTCAACGGCTTTGGCCCCGAGAACCTCACCGTCGCGTCGCTGCCCGATGGCGACTACCTGTTCGGCGCGGCGTTCTTCTCGGGCGCCACGCCCCAGGACGCCACGCTGCGCATCGCCATCAACGGCGTCGAGCAGGGCGTGCGGACCCGCGCCGCCGCCACCAACGGCACGTGGACGGAGATGTTCCGCGTCACCGTCGTCGGCGGCGTCGCCACGGTCACCGGACTCATCCCCTGAACGGCGTCAGCGCCGGCGCAGCTTCGTGAGGAGTTGTCCGACGCCCCACACCGCGACCGCGATGACGCCGACGAGGCGCCCCGCGGCCGTCGGCGCCGGGGCATGCCACATGACGCCGGCGCTCAGCAGGGCGCCGGCGACGAGCAGCAGCAGGAAGCCGACCCGGACGAAGGGGCGGCCGAGGCCGTTGCCGTCCCACACGAAGTGGACGGGGCAGTTGCTCTCACGCCGGACGCTGATGTCGAAGAAGCCCACGGTCGGTCTCTAGCAGCGCAGCGCCTCAGGTGCAGCAGGAGGTGGTGCTGCCAGGCGGCCGCACCTCGACGGTCACGTGCGTGACGCCGTGCTTCTGCTGCAGCGCCGACCGCAGGCGGTCCACGACGACCGCCGCGTCGACGACGGCCTCGACCGCCACGACGACGACGACGCTGGCCACGATGTCGCCGTCGTCGAGGGACCAGACGTGCAGACCGACCACCTCGCGGACAGCCTCGTCGGCGACGACGGTCGCCCGGACGGTGTCGAGGGACAGGTCACGTGGCGCCCGCTCCAGCAGGATGTGCACGGCGTCGCGCAACAGTGGCACCGCGCTGCCGACGACGATGGCGCCGACGATGACGCTCACGATGGGGTCGACGACGACGGGGCCGCCAAGGACGATGACGACACCGGCGACGATGGCCGCCACCGAGCCGAGCGCATCGCCCAGCATGTGCAGCAGCGCGGCCCGCATGTTGACGCCGTGGTCACCCGAGCGATGCAGCCACCACGCCGACGCGACGTTGACGACGAGGCCGATGGCCGCCGTCACGAGCACCGGCAGGCCGGGCACATCGACAGGCGCCTGGAAGCGCTCGATGGCCTCGACGACGATCCACGCCGACGCCAGCAGCGCCAGCATGGCGTTGACGAGGCCGCCGAGGACGGCGACGCGGGCATGGCCATACGTCGACACCGGATCACGCGGGCGCTCGCGGGCCCGCGCGGCCAGCAGCGCGATCCCGAGGGAGAGCACGTCGCTCAACATGTGGGCGGCGTCGGAGAGGAGGGCCAGCGACGACGTCCACACGCCGACACCGGCCTCGATGACGAGAAAGGCGAGGTTGAAGACGAGGGCCGCCACCAGGGCCTGCCGGCCGAGGGCGCGATGGTCGTGGCGATGGCCGTCGCCGTGATGATCGTGGCCGTGATGATCGTGACCGTGATGATCGTGACCGTGATGATCGTGACCGTGCTGGTCGTGATCGTGGTGGTGGTCGTGGCTGTGGTCGTGCGTCATGGCGTCACCTCCACCGACCACACCTCACCCCGCACGGTCCCGACGAGGAGGTCGCCAGCGCCGTCGAAGGCGAGGGCGGTGAGTTCGACGAGTGGACGCACCGGGCCGGCGATGGCCGGCTCCACCGTCGGTGTCGACGTGCACAGGCTGGCTTCCTCTCCGGCCGGCAACACCACCGCGACGCCGGCGGGCCCGAACCCCACAAGGCGACCATCCCCCAGCACGGTGAGGGCGGTGAGGTCGGTCCGCAGTGGGATGGGGGTCCCATCGAGGCGGGGTTGGATCGCCGTGATCGCCGCCTGCGGTCCCAGGCGACACCAGGCGCCCTGGAAGTCGGGACCGTTCACACCGCTCACGACGCATGCGGGGGTACCGACGGTGATGGGGGTACCCTGGCTGTCGCCGAACGACGCCGACGCTGTCTCGTTGACGCTGAGGGTCCCGAAGTCCAGCTCGAAGAAACCGCCGGTGTGCATCGCGATGATCCGGTCGTCGACAACGACGATGCCGACGGGGACGCTGCAGCCCTCTACCGGTGCGTCGGTGCAACCGTCGACCCGGGTACAGCGCCGCACGACACAGCCATCGTCGACGGTGCGGGCGAAGACCACGCTGGTTTGATCGTCGACGGCGCCGACGACAGCGTCGCTGCCACCGATCGTGACGCTCCCCTCGACGTCCCCGTTTTGGAACACCAGCGGTCGGGCATCGCCGCTGCCAACGAACCCGACGATGCCGGAGGTGCCGAGGCTGGCGTTCTCCAGAACCGCCACTTCGGCACCGGTTTCGAGGTTCGTCACGGTGGCGCGAGTTCCAACGATGGCGGACGCATGGGGAACGCCGTCACCGTCGTGGAAGAGGCGGATCGTCTGCGTCCCCGCCGGGGTCGGCACGAGGTCCTGGACCGCACCGTCGTTGCCGACCGTCAACGAGAAGCGCTTGTCACCTTCGGTTCGGACGACGACGCCGACGGAACCTACTGCGATGGCCTCGAACACACGCGGCAGGACTTCGCGCGGAAAGGGCGGCAGTGATGCGACGTCACCACACGCGGCGTGGCCAACGTGGAAGCGGCCGTCGACGGCGCCTACGCCCACAGCCCCGTCGACACGCACGGCCAGCGAGGCCACCCGCGGCGGATTCGCCGGCACGACTGCTGAGGTGAGCGCCACGGCGGAAGGCGCGCCGCCAGTCTGGAGGTCGACGACGGGGAAGCGCATGGCGTCCTGCTCATCGCTTGCCCACATCACGACGTCGGCGTTGGCTGCTGCCGAGAGGGGCTTGTCACTGGCCTCCACAAACGTCTCCACCCGGGTCACCTCGAGCCCGGCGGCGCCGATGGCAATGACGTGCAGATGGCGACGACGTTCAGCGGCGGTGATCGCGGCGCCAACGACGACGGCGCCATCCCCGGTCGAGACGAGACGGGCCCGCAGCGGCGCCGTGTCGAGGGCGCCGCCGGAGACCGTGAGGGGCACACAGCCCTCGAGGCCCCCGCCAACGATCTCGCAAACGCCCGGAACGCTGCCGTCCTCGTGTGTCGTGGTCGTGAGGGTGAGCAGACGAGACACACCGGCCGGGCGCACCTCGACGATGTCCGCCGTCACGGTGCCCTGATCGGGTATGTCGACAACAGCGCCGGGGCCAACCGGGATGACGCAGCGTCGCCCCTGGGCAGACACCAGGATCCGATCCCCCGCCCCGGTCATGGAGAGGCCTACGGGGTCGGCACACGTCGCGCGCCGCACGCCGTTCACGGAAACCTCTCCGACGAGGTCGGCCGTGACGAGGTCGCCCGCAGGCGTCCGGCCCACACCGACGAGGATGCGGCCGGGCTGCGCCTCGAGGGTCCAGTCGACATCGGCATTCCATGGGCAGGCTTCCCCTTCCCCTTCCCCTTCCCCTTCACCTTCCCCTTCCCCTTCACCTTCACCTTCACCTTCCCCTTCACCTTCACCGGGCGGCCCGATGTCGTCGAGGAGGGTGAAGTCCGGCAGCAGCGGACAGCCGCTGCTGCCGACGACGATGGCCCACACCCACACGCGCTTCACTCGCCACCTCCGAGGATCCCGACGACCAGGAGGCTGCCACCCACCACGACACCAAGGACGCCGACGACGCCGCTCGCGATGGAGGCTACGTTGAGGCCTCCCCCGAGGCGCTGGGCGTCATCGCGAACGGTGGCGGGGTCACCGCGGCCCTCTTCGAGGTCGGCCTTCGCCGTGTTGAACGTGTTCCAGGAGACGGCACCGTGGACGCCGGCGCCCACCAGCCCGAGGGCCCCCACGCCAAGGCCGACGCCGCCGGCGATACCCCAGACGTCCGCGGGCCGGGCGAAGAGCTCGTCGACCTGGCCGTCGAGGCCCGGAAAGAGCGCATCGGCGCCAGCGCCCTTTGCCTCCCGGGTGACGCGCGCGACCACCTGCAGGGAGCGCTGATCCAGGCGGGACAACGACAGGACCCACGTCTGGCCAACGCGACCGAGCTGACCGGTGATGAGCATGGGTGCGTCGAGGGCTCCGGCGACCTCGGCGGCGCATGCGACGCCATCAGAGCACCCGGCCTGCTGCTTCACGGCCTCGAGGTCGAGCATCGTCGCAACGTCGCTCGCTCCGACCACCTCGAGTTCCGGCAGGCGACGCAGGCTCGCCAGCAAGCGCTCGTCGACGAGCGCGACCTCGGCGGGGTCGGCGCCGGCGCCCGGGGTCAGCGCGGCGACAAAGACCTTCTCGGCGGACGCGGGTCCCGCGAGCAGGAGCAGACAGGGGAGCCACGGCCAGGCGCGCATATGTCGTCCTACCCCGCCGTCGGCCACGGGCCAACGAGGTGGGGCTTCCTGCGACGTGTCGGTGTGTCCCGCGGCGGTCGGGGATCGCCGTCACGGGCCGGGCACCGACGGCATCGCTACACTGGTGGCAGTGGGGTCCTGCTGCGGAGGTGTTGGATGCCAGGCAGTCTCGTTCTCGCCGTCATCGCCGCGGTGGCCTCGGCTCCGCCCCCGCCCGCTCCCGTCGAGGAGGCCCGCGCCATCGCCCCATCGGGCTTTGTCGAGATGTTCGTCGCGACGGTGATGCCCACCGCGGACGGGCACACCGTCGTGCTGGTGAACCCCGACGAGGAGGTCCTGCTGCCGGTCGGTGTCGCGCTGCCCGAAGCGGTGACCATCTACGGCCGCCTGGAGCACAAGCGGGCGCCGCGGCCGCTGACCCACGACCTGCTCGACGGCGTGATCAGCTCCCTGGGCGCGCGCATCGTCCGCGTCCAGATCGACGACCTTGTCGACGGCGCCTTCATCGGCACCGTCATCCTGCAGGGCCGTACCGGTGGCGCCATTTCGCTGGACGCCCGCGCTGCCGATGCCCTCGCCGTGGCCCTGTCCGCGAAGGCCCCCATCTTCGTCGCCCGCCCGGTCATGGACCGGGCAGCGCTCACCCACGACGACCTCAAGGCCATGCCCACGCCGACGCCCCCGCCATCGCCGACGACCGAGGGGGCCCTGCGGACCTTCGAACTCTGACGGCCTGTGCTCGTTGACGCCCGGCGTCGTGGACGGCGCTGGCGCGGGTGATCCCGATGCGGCTAGGGTGCGCCCGACATGCGCGCCTACGACATCATCCAGCAGAAGCGCGACGGCCACGCCGTCAGCGAAGCCCAGCTCCAGTTCCTCATCGATGGACTGCTCGCCGGCACCGTCTCCGACTACCAGCTCACCGCCTTCCTGATGGCCGTGTACTTCCGGGGGATGCAGCCCGACGAGGTCGTCGCCCTGACGAAGGTGATGCTGCACTCCGGCATCGTCGTCGACCTCTCGCACGTGCCCGGCGTGAAGGCCGACAAGCACTCCACCGGCGGCGTCGGCGACAAGATCTCGCTGCCGCTGGCCCCCGCCGTCGCTGCCTGTGGCGTGCCGGTGCCGATGATCTCGGGCCGCGGCCTCGGTCATACGGGTGGCACCCTCGACAAACTCGAGAGCATCCCCGGCTTCCGCGTCGACCTCGACCTCGACACCTACAAGCGCCTCGTCGGCGAGCTCGGCTGCTGCCTGATCGGGCAGACTCGTGAGGTCGCCCCCGCCGACAAGCGCCTCTACGCGCTGCGCGACGTCACGGCGACGGTCGACTGCATCCCGCTCATCGCCAGCTCCATCATGTCGAAGAAGCTCGCCGAGGGCATCGACGCCCTCGTCCTCGACGTCAAGGTCGGCACCGGCGCCTTCATGAAGACCCGCGAGCAGGCGACGACGCTGGCGCGGACGATGGTCCAGATCGGCAAGGGCATGGGCAAGCAGGTCGTCGCGCGGCTGACGGCGATGGACGAGCCCATCGGTCGCTTCGTCGGCAACAGCCTCGAGGTCATCGAGTCCCTCGACGTGCTCGAGGGCCGTGGCCCGGCCGACACCGTGGCGCTGACCGTCGAGCTCGGCGCCGAGATGCTCGTCATGGGCCGCGCGGCGAAGGACCTCGACGAGGGCCGCGACAAGATCACCCGCAGCCTGCAAGACGGCTCGGCCCGCGAGCACTTCGGCCGCATCATCGAGGCCCAGCACGGTGACCGCCGCGTCCTCGACGATCGGTCGCGACTGCCGACAGCGCCGAAGCAGCAGGTGTGGACGGCGCCGCAGGGCGGCCGCCTCGTGAAGGTCGACAGCGAGCGCGTCGGCAAGGCCTCGATGCAGCTCGGTGGCGGCCGCGCCCGCGCCGAGGACAAGGTCGACCACCGCGTCGGCCTCGAGATCCACGCCCGGCTGGGCGACCGCGTCGAGGCCGGCCAGCCCCTCGTCACGCTGCACCACGCCGACACCGGCGTCGACGCCGCCACCACGCTGCTGCGTGAGGCCTATGTCATCGACGACGGCGACGTGGCGCCGGCCCCACTCTTCATTGATCGGATCACGGCGTGAGCGCCCGCAGCGTCATCGCCATCGCCCTGCTCTGCGCCGGCGTCGCCCGCGCAGACCTGGCCCCGCTGCCGCCGGCCCCGCCCGCGACGCCGACCGAGGCGGAGGCACCGGCGCCCCCGCCGGCGCTGCCCGCCACGGATCCACCGACGACGACGACCACGACGACTGCGGCGGCAACGACCGCGACGCCGCCCCCCGCACCCGTCGTGCTCGCCGAGCTGAAGGGCGGCATCCGTCAGGACCTCGCCGGCCGCGCCATGGGCCTCGTGGGCATGGCGCTGCTCATGGCCATCGCGGTCGCGCTGTCGACGGACCGCAAGCGCATCTCCTGGCGCCTCGTGGGCATGGGCGTGCTGCTGCAGGTGGCCTTCGCCCTCTTCGTGCTGAAGACCACCGTCGGCGCCTGGTTCTTCGGTCGTGCCAACGACGCCATCACGGGTCTGCTCGCCTACAGCCAGGCCGGCTCGCGCTTCGTGTTCGGCAACCTCGCCGACAACAAGATCCCCGTCGGGGTCGGCGTGCTGCCCTCGCCAGACAACCCGTTGGTCGTCGCTGGCGAGCTGTTCGCCTCGACGGGCAGCATGATCGCGTTCCGGGTGCTGCCGACGATCCTGTTCTTCTCGGCGCTGACGTCGGTGCTCTACCACCTCGGCGTCCTGCAGCGGGTCGTGCAGGTCCTCGCCGCGATCATGCAGAAGACGATGGGCACCTCGGGGGCGGAGTCGCTGTCGGCGTCCGCCAACATCTTCGTCGGCCAGACCGAGGCGCCCCTGCTCGTGCGGCCCTACCTCGAGAAGATGACGCCGTCGGAGCTGTGCTGCGTGATGACGGGCGGCATGGCCACCGTCGCCGGCGGCGTGATGGCGGCCTACGTCGGCATGTTGTCGTCGTCGTTTCCGGACATCGCCGGCCACCTGCTGGCGGCGAGCGTGATGTCGGCGCCGGCGGCGCTGGTCATGGCGAAGATCATGGTGCCCGAAACCGGCGAGCCCGAGACCCGCGGCGGCGCCAGCGTCCCCGTCGAGCGCACCGACGCGAACCTCATCGACGCCGCCACCCGGGGGACCTCCGAGGGCCTGCACCTGGCGCTCAACGTCGCGGCGATGCTCATCGGCTTCCTCGCCCTGCTCGCGCTGTTGAACGGCATGGTCGGCGGCATCGGCGGCATCGTCGGCGTCGATGGCCTGAGCCTCGAGAAGATCTTCGGTACCGTGTTCGCGCCGCTGGCCTTCGTGCTGGGGACGCCGTCGGAGGACATCGTCGCCGTCGGCCAGCTCATCGGCACCAAGACGGTGGTCAACGAATTCGTCGCCTACCTGCAGCTCAACACGCTCATGCAGACGGGCGGCATCGTGCACGGCAAGAGCGTCGTCATCGCCGTCTATGCCCTCTGTGGCTTCAGCAACTTCGGCTCCATCGGCATCCAGATCGGCGGCATGGCCGCGCTGGCGCCGTCCCGACGGAGCGACCTTGCCCGCCTCGGCCTCCGGGCCATGATCGCCGGCTCCCTCGCCTGCTTCCAGACCGCCGCCATCGCCGCGATGGTCCTCTGACCTCGAGAGATCCATGACCGACACCCTTGGCTTCACCCACGCCACCGCCGCCGCAGCAGCCGCCGCCGACCGCCTGCGCTCCGGCCTGCCTGCCGCCACCGTCGGCGTCATCCTCGGCTCCGGCCTCGGCGCCGTCGCCGACACCGTCGTCGACCACGGCGGTACCGCCCTGCCCTACGGCGAGATCCCGCACTTCCCCACCTCGTCGGTCGAGGGCCACAAGGGCCGCCTCGTCTACGGCCGCGTCGGCGGCACGCCGGTGCTGCTCATGCAGGGTCGCGTGCACCGCTACGAGGGCTACCCCGCGTCGTCGGTGGTGTTCCCGGTGCGGGTGCTGCACGCGCTCGGCGTGAAGAAGCTCATCGTCACCAACGCCGCCGGCGGCATCGGCGCGGGCTTCGCTGCCGGTGACCTCATGCTCATCGAGGACCACCTCAACCTCACCGGCGACAACCCCCTCGTGGGCCACAACGACGCCCGCTTCGGCCCCCGCTTTCCCGACATGAGCGAGGCCTACAGCCGGCGCCTCACCACCCTCGCCGACGACGTCGCGAAGAGCCGGGGCCTGAAGCTGCAGCGCGGCGTCTACGCCGGCCTGCTGGGCCCGTCATACGAGACGCCCGCCGAGATCCGCATGCTGCGCACGATGGGCGCCCACGCCGTCGGCATGTCGACGGTGTTCGAGGTCATCGCCGCGAGCCACCTCGGCATGGAGGTGCTCGGCATCTCCTGCATCACGAACCTCGCCGCCGGCATGTCGGATCAGAAGCTGAGCCATGACGAGGTGAAGGACACCGCCACGCGCGTCGAGGCAGCCTTCTCGGGCCTCATCCTCGATCTGCTGCCGCGCCTCGCCTGAGCGACGCCTGCTGCTGCGATCTCGAGGTCGCAGCCCTGACGTCCACAGCACACCGGCCCCGGCCCCGTCGCGCCCGAGTGCCCCGGCGGCGCTGGCACGGATGTTGATTTGCTTCGGCGCATGACGATGACACGAGCTCCCTTCTTCCTCGCGGCCCTCCTCGCCACGCCGGCCCTGCCCTGCAGCCCCGCCATCGACGACCTGCTGACAGCCGGCCTCATCGTCGACGGTGAGCGTGACGTCCCGACCCGCGTCCACGTGGCCTTCAGCCCGATCGGGGTCTTCGACACGGTGCAGATCACCGACGCTGACGACGTCGACGCCGCCCCCGTCGCCACGGTGACCCTCACCGGCGAGAGCGGCCTCGCGGGGCTCGTCACCCTCTCGCCCGGCCGCCGCTACCAGCTCACGTCCCAGGCCCTGCCCGAGCCCGTGACGTTCTCGACGGGCGCCGGCGACGACACCATCGCGCCCGAGGCCCCCGAGGTCGCCCTCGACATCATCCAGCGTGGCCCCGAGCTGCTGCCGTACTTCGACAGCTGCGGCGGTGGCGGCTTCGACGGCGGCTCCACCCGCATCGACGTGCTCGTGGCCACCGGCCCCGACACCGCCGGCGTCATCGCCCGCGACCCGGACTCCGGCGCCGTGCTGCGGCACGGCCGCGACACCCTCACGTTCGTCGACAGCGACGGCGGCCGCCAGCTGATCGAGGTCGTGGCCGTCGATCGCGCCGGCAATGAGAGCGAGCCCGTCGCCGTGAACCTCGACTTCGGTGGCCCCGGCGGCTGCAGCCAGGGCAACGTCGGCGACGTCGGTGTCGGCGTCGCGGGCCTCGCGCTGCTGCTCGTGCGGCGGCGCCGGCACGCCCGGACTGCGACATCGGCACACATGTAGCACCGGCCGATCATCCGAGGCCCGGAGCGGAACCGGCGGCAGCGGCGTGCGATACTCGACCCATGCGTCGTCTCGTCCCGGTCTTTGCGTCCATCGTGGGTCTCAGCGCGGGGTGTCCCGAGCCCGAGGTCGTCCGACTGCCCGGCTCCATCTCGGGCCAGGCCTGCGGCGAGGAGAGCCGCGTCGGCATCCCGAACGTCACGATCGCGATCCGCGGTCCGACGGCGAAGGAGGTGCCGAGCGACGGCGCCGGCCGCTTCATCGCCGACGGCCTGCAGGAGGGCGAGTACGAGGTCTTCGCGCTGCTGGCCGATGGCACCGAGCAGAACGTGACGCTGCCGAACACGCCGGTCGTCGTCGCGCCGCAGGAGACCACCGTCGTCACCGACACCCGCTGCGACGGCCCGCCTGACCCGCCCGACAGCGGCACCATCGACGGCCAGATCTGCAACCGCCACACCGGCGAGCTCGTCGTCTCCGCCACCGTCGAGGTGATCGGCGCCAACAACGAGGTCCTCGCGTCGGCCACCACCGATGGTCTCGGGAATTTCGTCATCGCCGACGTCCCCGAGGGTGATCACGTCGTCTCGATCCGCGCGCCCAACTTCAGCCGCTCGTTCCCGGTCACCGTCGTCGTCGGCGAGACCGTGACCCTCGACCTCGCCGAGGGCGGCTGCGAGGTCCCCTTCGGCGCCGGCTGCACCATCCTCGGCTCGATGTGTGATCCGCGCGGCGGCGACGGCGACAAGCTCGCCGGCGCCAACGTCAGCATCCGCTCCCGCGCCGACAACAGCGTCGTCACCGACCTCACCGACACCAACGGCGAGTTCTACGTCACGGCGCTCGTGCCCGGCAGCTACGACGTCACCGTCAGCCACCCCGACGCCGGCGTGAACGAGGTCTTCTCCGACGTCGCCTGCCTCGCCGGGGAAGAAGCCGTGCTCATTGGCCCCGACGCCTGCGCCGACCGTACGCCGGTGGGCCGCGTCGAGGGTCGGGTCTGCATCCTCGATCCCAACGAATCGCGCGGTCGCTTTGTCGGCACGGTGTTTCTCAAGCGCGGCGCCACCGTCATCGCGCAGGTCCAGACCGACGCCGACGGCGCCTTCTCGTTCCCGCCGGTGCCGACGGGCACCTACGACCTGCAGCTCGGCGATCCGGCCCTGCGCCTCATCTCGCCGGTGATCGTCAACGCCTTCCAGACGACCTTCATCGAGGAGGCCTCCTGCCCCGAGCCAGCCGACGTCTGTGAGGAGTTCACCCATGACCCCGACGTCCGCTCCGACGGCCGCATCCTCTTCGTCGTCGACCGCTCCGGCTCGATGAACTTCGCCCTCGGGGCCCAGTCGAAGTGGGAGGCCCTCAAGAGCGTGCTGTCGACGGTGACGGGTGGCCTCGCCTCGACGGTGACCTACGGCCTGTTCGTCTATCCGAACCCCGGTGGCGACAGCCAGCAGGTGAACTGCAGCGCCGGCGTGCAGCGCCAGGCCGTGGGGGGTACCGCCGCCCAGATCAACGCCGCCCTCGCCGCCGTGAACCCGACGGGCGGCACGCCGACGGCGGCGACGATGGCCGAGGTCCGCCCCATCGTCGACCAGCTCCGCGGCGACGGTCGCCCCCTCGCGGTCGTCCTCGCCACCGACGGCGCCCCCAACTGCAACCTCAGCCAGGGCCGCGCCGGCGTCACCAACTGCACCACGCAGACCAACGGCGTCGTCACCTGCGCCTGCGCCTGCACCTCCAACGCCGGCGACCCGCCCCAGAGCGACGCCAGCTGCGCCGTCTTCAACTGCCTCGACGACAGCGCGTCGACGGGGGCCATCTCCCAGATCGCGTCCCTCGGCGTGCAGACCCACGTGATTGGCATCCCCGACAGCGGCCTGCCGCCGGGCCTGCAGGCCCTCTTCGCCAACTCGCTCAACGCCATGGCCGTCGCCGGCGGCGCCCCCCTGCCCGGCGCCACCCGCTACCACGAGGCCAGCAACCTCGCCGCGCTGCAGTCGTCGCTCGAGGCCGTGACCCGCCGCATCGTCGCCTGCCAGATCACGACGCCCATCGTCCTCGACGGCGGCACCAGCCTCGAGGTGCGGCTCGGCTCCCAGCCGATCCCGCAGGACCTCACCCGTCGCAACGGCTGGGACCAGACGGGCCCGTCGAGCATCCAGCTCTTTGGCAGCGCCTGCGACGCCGCCACCGCCTCGCAGGAGACGGTCCGCATCAAGCGTTGCGCCCGCCCCTGACGACGAGGCAAGGTCACGTCATGTCCCGCATCGCCCTGCCGCTCGTCGTCGTCCTCGCTGCCGTCTGTGCCGGCGTCGGCTGCCCCCGCTCGACGCTTGTCGGCGCGCCCTGCGAGGTGCCCGGTGAGGAGGTCTGCGAGGACCTGCAGAAGCTGCGCTGCGATGGCCGGCAGTTCATCATCCTTGCGCCCTGTCACGCCGACTGCGCCCCCGGGCCTGGCGTGACCCACGAGCAGGGCGAGATCGCCGCCGACGAGACCTGGCTGTGCGCCGAAAGCCCGCACCTCGTCCGCGGCGTCGTCACCGTCGCCCCCGGCGCGACGCTGACGATCGAGCCCGGCAGCGAGGTCCGCCTCGAGCCATCCAGCCACGTCGACGTCGACGTCGACGCCCGCGTCGTCATCGACGCCAACGCCGGCGCGCCGGTGCTGTTCACGAGCAACAACGAGCTCGAGGGCGGCTTCGCCACCGCGGCCACCGGCGGCCTCAACGTCTTCGCGACGTCGAGCGTCGAGCCCTCGATCATCCGCTCGCTCATCGTCGAGCGCGGCCAGAACGGGCTCGGTGTCTTTGGTCTGTCGGCGACGGCGACGCCACCGGTCGTCGAGCGTTCGACCTTCCGCGATAATAGCGGCTTTGGCATCCGGCTCAGCTGCGACGCCGTCGACAGCCCGGTCCCGGACTTCGACGCTGCCGGCAACCTCTTCTTCGGCAACGGCGGCGACGTCTCGACCTGCAGTCCGGAGTAGTCCCCGGCGACGATGCCGTCAGGCGCGCAGGCGCCCGATGACGGTGAGCACCCCGGCAAAGACGCCGGCGATCAGCAGGTTGGCCGAGACCTCGCGCGTGCCGACGCTGAGGAGTTCGACCTTCAGGGCGAGGTCGGTGGCGGCGTCGACGGCCGAAGCCACAAGGCGCTGTCCGAGGCCAACACCGACGGCGCCGGCGACGAGGATGCCGAGGGCCCAGCCGTCGACGGACCGACCACGGGCGCGGGCAACGAGGCCGGCGACAAAAAAGGCGAGGGCGACGAGGGAGAAGACGCCGGCTTCCAGAAAGATCTGCATGTGGTCCTCCGCGGGTGGTGGAGGTCCGACACGAACAACGCCGCCGGGGTTCCGGCGGCGTCGCGAGATCAGGCGCGGGAGATGGACTCAGGCCTTCGCGAAGGCCTGCTGGACGACCTCGAGCCGCCAGGTGTCGGGGCCGTAGCGGCCAAGGATCGGGGCCACGCCGTCGTCGCCAGCGGCGCCCAGCAGGAACGGCCCCTTCGTGCCGGCGTCGACGAGGTAGGCGCCCTCGGGCTTGAGCACCTCGACGGTGCTGCCCTGCTTCAGGCCACCCCGCAGCACGGTGTCGATGCGCAGGGTCACGCGCTGCCACGGCGCCTTGTTGCCGAGGTCCTTCTCACCCTTCTTGCCCTCGCGATGGGGCAACGCGGGGCCGGTGGCGACGACGCCGGTGATCTCGCCGACGACGGCGACCTTCGTGTCGACGAGGACGGTGTCGATGGGCTCGGGAGGCAGGGCCATGGGGGCTCCGTCGGTGCAGGAGGGGAAGCGGGTTCAGCGCACGATGGCGACGTCGCCGTAGAGCTTCATGAACTGGCTGAGCTCGAGCTTGAAGTAGCCGTCGTTCTTGCCGTCGTTGCCGGCCTCGGACTCACCCCACGGGTTGCGCAGCAGGATGAACTTCTTTCCGCCGCTCTCCTCGGCGCCAAGGACCGAGTAGGCGTGGTCGGCGTAGACACCGGTGTTCGTGTAGATCTTCTTGTCGTCGTGGGTGCCGGCCGTCATCGGCTGCTTCGCGTCGCCGGCGGCCTTCACGGCCCGGAAGATCTCGTCGGCGTCGTTGTAGCTGGTATCGAAGTAGCGGGTGGACTTGCCCGTCAGCGCCGTCAGCACCGAGGCCGGCGAACCACCGTTGCCGATGCGGTCATAGCTGCCCTTCCACTTGGCGTAGGCCTTCTCGAGGATGGGGAACCAGAGTTCCATCGAGTCGGGGTTCGACGCGTTCGGCGTCGTCCCGTAGATCGGGCCGCCCCAGCTGCGCGTGTAGAGGTCGGCGTCGACGGTGACGAGTTCCATGCGGCCCGACGACGAGTAGAAGCGCACCTGGAACTCGCGCTCGCCGGTCTGCGGGTTGCGCACCTCGGTGATGGCGTCCTCGATGACCTTCGGCATCATGTGGGCGACGGCGCCGACGGCCGCGGGGAAGTAGCAGTTGCCGATCGCGCCCTGCCGCACGTCGTTCGACGTGGGGCCGTTGACGAAGAGGGGACCGTTGTAGCGACGCAGCGGGTACATCGGGGTGCCGTCGCTGCGGACCTCGTCCTTGTGGGGCATCGGGTCGTCGGCCGGGTCGACGGTGCCGGAGTTGCCCAGCACCGACAGCGTCGTCGTCACCGTCTTCAGGTCGGCGTTGTTGGTGCCGTCGGAGACGGCGACGGCGATCTGGTCGCCGGCCTTGCCCGCGATCTTGAGGTTGGCCGGGATCGAGCCGTCGGCGGTGGCCTTCACGTCGAGCTGATCGCCCGTGCGGAGGTTGATGAAGCGGAGCTGCGCGCCGGGCTCGGTGAGGGGGCGACCGGTGTTGTGGGTGAGCCCCACCTGACCGCGGCCGTCGTCGGTGAGGGTCAGGCGCATGCCGTTGAACTGGGCGTTGGTCGTGTCACGCCCGCCGACCTTCAGCTCGATCCAGTCGGTGGTGGTGCCGTCGGCGCGGCGGCCACGGAGCCGGATGACGTCGCCGGCGGTGAGCCGCTTCATGGCGTCGGTGCCGGTGACGCTGTTGGCGTCGAGGACGAACTGGCCACCGGCACCGGCGCGACCGATCTCCTTGGTGTCCGTGAGGTGCAGGCGCTGGTCGGGGGCCGAGCTGAGGTTGATGGCCTCGATGACCATGCCGGCCTCGAGGGTGCCGCGGATGCCGCGCTCGTCGGCGACGACGCCGGCCGCCGGGGGCGGGAGGGGGCCGTTGCCGCCGCCCGTCTCGAGGGTGGCGCGGCCGATGAGGGCCTCGAGGAAGTTCTTCGCGCCGGCGTCGAAGGAGAAGCCGCTCTGGTCGAGCAGGGTCTCGATGTCCTTGCGCTCGCCCTTGCTGAGGCCGGCCTGGGCGATGGCGAGCTGCTCCGCGCGGGTCTTGCCGGGGGCCGACAGCTCGGTGAGGGCCTGGGCGGCCGAGCGGCCGCTCTTGTCGGCGACGGCGGCGAGGATCTCGATGACGAGGCGATCGTCCACCCGCTTCGTCGGGGTCTGGGCGACACGGTCGGCGATCGGACGGAGCTGCTTGTCGGAGATGCGCATCGGCGGACCCTCGGGATGGAATGACTCGGGTGGTCTAGCGCGGTGCAGGGCAAACTGGCGCAGATCGCCCCACCGCCGCCGGCGATCTCCACGACCGGGCAGCGATCACCCTGCGGCGTCGACGCACCGCATTGCAGCGCGGCGGCGACGGTCGCCAGCCCATGCGCGAGAGAAAGCGCTTGTCATCTGCGCCGACATCCCTTAAAGGTCCCCTCGTCTTCACCGGCGGGGTCATAGCTCAGCTGGGAGAGCGCATGAATGGCATTCATGAGGTCGGCGGTTCGATCCCGCCTGGCTCCACCACCGGAAGATGAAAACAGCGCCCGCAAGGGCGCTGTTTTCGTTCCAGGGCAACGCGCGATCGGCATAGGGGACGGCGGGATGCTCCCGCCGTTCCCCTGCCACACCACCGGACATGCGGGTCCGCATCCGGCGGTTCGGTTCGTTGAGGTCACGTGGCGAGTCGGGGCACACCCTTCT
>Ga0172373_10001203_pt1 | contig 42053 bp, 44 predicted proteins | sample Lak10m_2_FD_114546 | JGI IMG/M metagenome (GOLD analysis project Ga0172373, IMG submission 114546) | Freshwater microbial communities from Kabuno Bay, South-Kivu, Congo - kab_092012_10m | ecosystem: Environmental > Aquatic > Freshwater > Lake | place: Democratic Republic of the Congo... | reverse complement strand
TGCGACACCGCCATAGCATGCCTGGCCACAAAATTGCCCGACTGAACATCCAAACTATTTGGAAACCAACCAGCCAACCACCATATCGTTTTGCTATCGCCCACGTAACAAAAGTACACAGCCCAAAGCGTCGCATCAAATAATTGGCAATTTTTGCAAAGGATCTGTACGAAATTGAAAATTATTCAAAAAATAACTATGTTTGCAGCCCACAAAATGGCGGTTATAGCTCAGTAGGTTAGAGCACTAGCTTGTGGCGCTAGGGTCGCCGGTTCGAGCCCGGTTAATCGCCCTCCAAAAACAAAAAAAGCAGCGAAATCGCTGCTTTTTTCTTTTATCCAAAATTCAAGGAAAGCGACTCCGCACCCCCCTGAATCTATACCCTGTTATCCGATATACTTCAACAACTCCGCACGCGTAGCTGCATCCGAAAACTTTCCATGAAAACTGCTCGTCACCGTGCTGCTGCTCGTATCCTTAATCCCCCTGCTGGCCACACACATGTGCTTCGCATCGATGATCACCGCTACATCCTCGGTACCCAACACCTTCTTCAATTCCTGCGCAATCTGTACCGTCATGCGCTCCTGCACCTGCGGACGTTTTGCGTAGTAATCTACAATCCGGTTCAACTTGCTCAACCCAATCACCTTGCCCCCACTGATATATGCCACATGCGCAAACCCATAAATCGGCACAAAATGATGCTCGCAAGTACTGTGAAAATGAATGTTCTTCTCCACCAACATCTCTGAGTATTTGTAAGTATTCTCAAACAACGTAGGTTCAGGTCGGTTTTTCGGATCCAACCCCTTGAAATGCTCGTTCACATACATCTTCGCCACACGCAATGGCGTACCCTGCAAACTCTCATCGGTTAAGTCCAAACCCAACACATACATAATCTCCTTGAAATGCTTGGCAATCAACTCAATCTTCAAGGCATCGTCCATCATAAAAGCATCCTCACGCAAAGGGGTCTCCTGCTTCACTGAAATGTGCGAATCGCCCATCTCCTCCCACTGCTTCAGCAGTTCGTTCGCTAGTTTTTTATCCATTGAATTCTACAAAATTACGGGGTGTTTCGTACAATCGCACACTCAAACTCATTTCCATCGGAACGCGGGCACGCAACTTTTGCCAAATCACCCATACGATGTTCTCGGCCGTTGGATTCAATTCGCGAAACTCCTCCGTGTCTAAATTTAAATTTTTGTGATCAAATCGCTCGATCACCTCCTCGTCGATGTACTGCTTGACTAACTTCATATCAATCAGATAACCCGTTATACTGTCCACCTCTCCCTCTACACGCACCTCCAAATCGTAGTTGTGACCATGGTAATGGGCGTTGTTGCAGGGCCCAAAGAACTGCTGATTCTGCTCATCACTCCAACTCGGCACATGCAAACGATGGGCGGCATTGAAATGGGCGGTTCTGTAAACGGCTACGCGGTGCGACATCTGAAATTATCCTTAGAAGTGATAGTTAAACCAAACAAATCGAAAATGGTTTGTTTATTCTACAAATCTACGATGCAATTTACTTTTGTCACAAAGGTTTCGGCCCAACGCGATCAGGTAGCCGACCAATTCAATCAAGACCTGCTGCTCAAACTAAAGCCGCCATTGGTTACCATGCATCTGTTGCGCTACGATGGACAGCAGCGCGGCGATGAACTCATGTTTGCGGTTGGCTTCGGCAAATTGACACAAAAATGGCATGGCGCCATCACCCAGCACCGATATACCGAGAAACATTGGCTGTTTCGCGACGAAGGCATCGCCCTACCCCATCCCCTAAAAATCTGGCAACACACCCACGCACTCAAACACGCAAACCATCACACCCTGGTCATCGATCGGGTAAAATTCTCAGGCAAAAACGCCCTATTCACAGTGCTATTGTGCCTCCCTATTGCGATGATGTTCCTGTTGCGCAAACCCCTGTATCAACGGTGGCTCTCTGTGCGATAAATACCGTCCATCACCACCACATGAGGCAATGTCACCAGCGACAACAAAACAAAGCCCAAGCCCAACGGCATCGACTCATCCAACCGCGAGAAACTGAAGGTCGATAGCGCGTTTTGCGTTGTCCACACCGACAAAACCACCCATGCCAGCAATGCCACAAATCCCAAAGGCAAGAAACCCATCAACACCCCGCCCATCGATCGATCCTGATCGCGCAAGATGTAAACCACCTGATACCGCATCGACTGTCCTGCATGCCAAAGGCAAAACACCACCACAAACCCCAATATCAAAGGAGATACCCAATACCAAACCGACACCAAAATCCATTGCAATAGGTATTGCCAACGGTGTGCGATGTTTCTGCGATTCAATATCCAAGCATAGACCAAACCAAATGTGAGCGCAATCACCAATAGCATACCAGGACTCAATTGCCAAGCCCGATAATTTTGAACGGTTGAATCACCCAGCATCTGGGAAAACACCGCCATTGCTTCCGGCAAATGCATCAAAACCGGATACACCAGTAACCATCCGCCCCACAAGAGCGATTCTGGTACAAACCATCGATCCGATAAAAAATTCGACTGACCAAAATGATGCATTGAGATAACCAGAAACAGCAGCAGGGCTAGAAGCGGAAACACAAACCACAATGCGGCATAGAGCGCCATACTCCCAAGGTAATACAGCAAAAACAACAGGCTGCCCCGCAAAGATTTGTTGGGCCGATAAAAAAAATCATTCCCGCCATGGGGCACACCCACAAAAACCAACGCAACAATTGCAAAGAGCGACAAAAATGCACCCCCTGCCTCAGACTGCGATATCGACAGCAAGATCAACAAGGCTTGCACGAGCGACTGACCCCAGAAGAACCGGTGATTGACCGAGGCCAAAGATGCGTTAGCTGCCAACATATTTAAAAAGAGCTTTCAAAAACCAAGATACTTGCAATTTGGAGAATATCTGAACTTCTTCCCAAAGCGATGTTCGTTCATTCAAAAATTTCAACACGTGTTGAGCGGGTTGCCGAGAAAACAACCGTTCAAAAATGGCTTTCCCCCTCTCTGGATTATCCATCAGCATTTGCAACAGTAACGCATCGTAAAACCGAAACCGCTTTTTGCGATAAATTCTCGGAAGCGCCTCCCCCAGTTGAAGGGCGGTGGCCATGGCTTTGCCATGGTCGCGCATCGCCAAAAACCCATACCCTGTGGTGGGTTTCAATGCCCCCGCCGCAACCCCTATGGGTAAAATGCGTTCGGTATTACGGAAATGCGTCTGGGTCTGATTGAAAATCGAACTCATGGGAATGGCATCGACCTCCACCTCGAGTACTTCTACTTGCCATCGGCGGTCCACACACAATTGCCTCAACAACTCTTCGCCTTGGGCCTGGCTCAATGGATATTTATAAAATTGGGTGATTTCTATGAGTCCCTCCGTTTCCGAAATGGGCAACATATAAACAAAGCGAGTGGTTCCCATCTGTGCAATGCCAAAATCCATCAGGGTGGCCGCAGCAGGTTCCCACTGACCTTCGAGTATTTTCACACGCCAACCCACAAAAGACTGCCAAAGTTCAATGGAAGCGTTTTTTGTAGCCGCTGCAACCCCTCCGCTGTAAAAAAAATAATCCGCCAAATAGGTTGCTTTTTCGGTCTTCACCTGCACCCCGAAATTTTGTTGTTCTGCGCCTGTAACCCAGTCCGTGCACCAATGCACATGCGCGTTTTTGTGCAAGGAAGATTTGATCCATTGATAAAAGGTGGCACTTCGGGCATGACAGTATTGATACGGAGCAATGGGCTGAGTTTGGCCTTGAACCCACAGTGAAGACCACTGCTGATCCACAAAAGGAAAATCTTGTGTGGACTCATCCGTCCAGAAACACCATGTGCGATCGTTCAATTTGTTTGAATCGCCTTCAATGATCAACAACTGTTTGGATTCAAGCAATCCTTGTTGGTCCATCCAATAGGCCAGCCAAAGACCTGAGGCCCCTGCTCCTTGGATGATATAGGCGTATTTTTCTTGCACTACGATTCTCGTACAAACCCCCAAATGCCATAATTGTTTGAGTTTCAATTTACCGATACCCAAACCTTTAAGACAAAAATACGCAAAACGTGTTTCAAATCGTGTAAAAAATGTGGAACGATGGCCATGAAACAACCCCAAAGGATGTCTAACTTCGTGGCATGAAGTTTTTCATCGACACCGCCAACTTGGCACAAATCAAAGAAGCAAACGACCTCGGCATTTTGGATGGGGTTACCACCAACCCTAGTTTAATGGCCAAAGAAGGCATCTTCACAGAAGAAGCCGTATTGAACCACTATAAAACCATTTGCGAAATGGTAGATGGCGATGTGAGTGCGGAAGTGATTAGCACCGATTTCGAAGGCATGGTGGCCGAAGGTGAAAAATTGGCGGCGTTGCATCCCAACATTGTGGTAAAAGTTCCCATGATCAAAGACGGCATCAAAGCCATCAAATACTTTTCTGACCGCGGTATTCGCACCAACTGCACCTTGGTTTTCAGTGCTGGACAAGCCATCTTAGCAGCCAAAGCTGGTGCTACATACTTGTCGCCATTTGTGGGCCGTATCGACGACCAAAACTGGGAAGGGTTGGATTTGATCAAGCAAATCGCAGAGATCTATGCTGTTCAAGGATACGAAACCGAAATATTGGCCGCAAGTGTTCGTACCTCGTTGCACATTGTTCAGTGCGCACAACACGGCGCCGATGTGGTTACATGTCCGCTTAGCGCCATTTTGGGCTTGCTAAAACATCCATTGACCGATATCGGACTGGCTCAGTTCTTGGCCGATCACGCCAAAGGCGGAAAATAACCATTGATACACTCCAATTGAACCTATGGACCGGAGCTTACTTCCGGTCCTTTTTTTTGAGGCCGATTAAAAAATCAATAATTGTTGAAGAAAAATGTAAATTTGAAAACCTTTGTTTAATTCTCTTTGTTTCAGTACAACATGATCATCACCCTCAGACAGATGCAATACGCGGTTTCAGTGGCTAAGCACGGTAGCTTTTCAAAAGCGGCCGACGACTGTGCTGCAGACCAAAGCACAGTAAGTCAACAAATTAAGACTTTCGAAGACCGAATGAATACCAGCATCTTCGATAGGAGTACTTTACCAATCACCGTAACCGAAAAAGGGAAAGAGATCGTTGCCCAATGCGAAAACATCATCAATCAAGTGGATGAGATGATTGCGCCGTTCAAACGAAAAAAACCTTTGTAAACGGTATTCTACCCCACATTTTTACTGCGACGTTCCATCAGTACAATGTCGCGCCATTCCCCACTGGGCATCTGACCGATACGCTCGCGAATGCCTACCGTCCGAAATCCATGCTTTTCGTGCAAACGAAGGCTGGCCACATTCTCGGGAAAAATCCCCGACTGTAGCATCCAAAATCCTATCGATTCCGAAGCCTCAACAATCTTCGCCATCAACGCATCGCCTATTCCCATGCCTTTTGCCTCATTGGCGAGGTAGATGCTCAACTCAGCCACACCGCGAAAAACCAACCGCGAACTTACCGGACTCAACGCCGCCCACCCCAACACGCGATGGTCTTGCTGGGATTTTGCCACCCACCTGCAAACCGAAGCATGATTCGCATCCCAATCTTCCCAAGTGGCTGCCGCCAAATCATAAGTAGCGTTTCCACCCGCAATACCCTGTTCAAAAATGGCCGACACCGACGCATAGTCCGCCGACACCATGGTATCCAAATAAAAGGGAATGGATGTCATACCGCCATGCCCCCAAGCATCAATATTGTTCTTTGTTATTGGGAAAATCCACCGACTTTACGTCGCTGATATAATTTTCCACGGCGCCCTTCATTACATCGTACAGATTGGCGTAGCGACGCAAAAAGCGAGGCGAAAACTCATTGGTAATCCCCAACATATCGTGCACCACCAAAACTTGTCCGTCTACCCCACTCCCCGCACCGATTCCTATGACAGGGATGGTGAGGTTTTCTGCCACACGCTTGGCCAAATTCGCAGGTATCTTTTCCAATACGATGGCAAAACAGCCCGCCTCCTCCAGCATTTTACTGTCGCGAATGAGCTTATCTGCCTCGGCGTCCTCCGTGGCGCGCACGGTATAGGTCCCAAATTTATAGATACTCTGCGGGGTAAGTCCCAAATGCCCCATGACCGGCACTCCGGCCGTTAAAATTCGTTTGATGCTCTCCAAAATCTCTTCGCCCCCTTCCATTTTGATGGCATGAGCACCACTTTCCTTCATGATTCTGATGGTCGATGCCAGCGCTTCCTTACTGTTGCCTTGGTAGCTACCAAACGGCAAATCCACCACCACCAACGCGCGATTCACACCCCTAACCACCGAACTGGCATGATAAATCATTTGATCCAGGGTGATGGGCAAAGTGGTTTCATGTCCAGCCATCACATTCGACGCGCTATCACCCACCAAAATCACATCAATGCCCGCTTGATCCACCACGCGAGCCATCGAAAAATCATAGGCCGTTAACATGGAAATCTTTTCACCGCGGGCCTTCATCTCGTGAAGTACATGGGTGGTCACCTTTTTTTCTTCTTTTTTGTGTATGCTCATGGTCGATATCCATCCCCACTTTCGATGAAATCACCGCGGGATAGTACAAAGTTCCCCGCAAAAGAACCATCTTTGTAAGAATTCAAAAACAAAAGTAGGATTATTTCTAAATGAAACAGCAATTGCAGACGTACAAGTACCGCCTCCTTTCTTTCGCCCTGGTTTTTATTACCCTTTTTACCGCCTGTGAGAATGAAGTATATATCAATGCCGACTACAAAGAGACCATTGTTGTTTATGGCCTACTCGATCCCCAAGACAGCATCCAATACATCAAGGTAAACAAAGCCTACCTCAACGAAAACATCGGCGCATTGGAAGCCGCCAAAATATCAGACAGCCTCTATTTGGATTCAACCCGGGTTGAGTTAAAGCGATTATCGAACGGACAAATCATCGTGTGCAATGCAGAAGCGGGCCCAACGAAAGAAACTGGCATCTTCGCCAACGACAAAAACATTTTGTGGGTTACGCGCGAGAAAATCTACCCCAACGAAGACTATGAAATTACGGTGAGCAACCCCCTCACTACAACCAAAGTGGTTTCTGTCACCCGAACTGTGGGTGTAACCAAAATTCGCTCGCCCTTCATCGACCAAACCAACGTATTCAGTGTTGGGCCGGAATATTTAACCATTTCTTATGTGGCGGCCCCCAACGCGTATGCTTATGATGCCCGCTTTTTGGTCAACTATGAAGAAATGGACGTGGCTGACACAAGCAAAAAAGTGACCAAGACGGCAGTTTGGCGCGTGGTCAACAACTACTTGGTTGGCAACAACACTTCGCCGATGCGACAGGTACCAAGACTGAGCTTCTTGCAATTTTTGCAATCGAACATCACGGCAGCACCCAACCTTAAGCACCGCATCAAATGGGTGGGCATAAGCCTGTATGCCGGAAACCAAACCCTGGTGGATTATATCTCGGTGAACGAACCCAGCATTGGCATCGTGCAAAAACAAGCGGAATACACGAACATCAGCGGCGGATATGGCCTATTTGCCTCAAGGTCTACCCTAAAAGTTTGGGGAATTCCGATCGACGCCTCTTCCATCGTGTACTTGCAGAAACACGAACTCACCAAAGGATTGAATTTCGTTCGTTAAATCAGTAAAAACGACAGACCGCGGAGGGTTCTACTGCCCCATTTCTTACTTTTTGTCAGCATTTCTGCCATTACGACACCCATCAAAAGGATTTTGGGCTGTGGTACAACGATTGCTAAATCATGGCAAATAGAAATCAAACAACATGAGTAAAATAATTGGAATTGACTTAGGTACCACCAACAGCTGTGTAGCCGTTTTGGAAGGTAACGAACCCGTTGTAATTGCCAACAGTGAAGGTCGTAGAACCACTCCTTCGATTGTGGCATTTATGGACAATGGCAATGGCGAGCGCAAAGTGGGTGATTCTGCCAAACGTCAAGCCATCACAAACCCTCAACACACCATCCAATCGATCAAGCGATTCATGGGTGAAAAATATTCCAACATGTCCACCGAAATCGGTCGTGTTCCCTACGAGGTGTTGAAGGGAGACAACGATACCCCAAGGGTAAAAATTGGCGACCGCAACTACACGCCCCAAGAAATCAGCGCCATGGTCCTTCAGAAAATGAAGAAAACTGCAGAGGATTATTTGGGTCAGGAAGTAACCCGTGCCGTAATTACGGTACCTGCTTACTTCAACGACGCACAACGTCAGGCCACCAAGGAAGCGGGTGAAATTGCGGGCTTAGTGGTTGAGCGCATCATCAACGAGCCCACTGCTGCCGCGTTGGCATACGGTTTGGACAAAATTGACCGCGACATTAAAATTGCCGTGTATGACTTGGGTGGCGGAACTTTCGACGTATCCGTTCTTGAGTTGGGCGATGGCATCTTTGAAGTAAAGAGCACAAACGGAGATACCCATTTGGGTGGGGACGATTTCGACCAAGTCATCATCGACTTTTTGGCCGATGAGTTTAAGCAACAAGAGAACATCGACTTGCGCAAAGACCCCATGGCCTTGCAGCGTTTGAAAGAAGCCGCCGAAAAAACAAAAATTGAACTTTCTGCCAGCACAGAAACCGACATCAACTTACCTTATGTCACCGCCGTTGACGGAGTGCCCAAGCACTTGGTGATGAAAATGAGTCGCAGCAAATTCGAACAATTGGCTGCCAGCTTAATTCAGCGCACGTTGGAGCCTTGTAAGCAAGCATTGAAAGATGCGCACATGACGGCTAGCGACATCGACGAAGTAATTTTGGTGGGTGGATCAACCCGTATCCCTGCCATTCAGAAATTGGTGGAAGAATTCTTCGGAAAAGCACCAAGCAAAGGGGTGAACCCCGACGAAGCTGTTGCCGTAGGTGCCGCAGTACAGGGTGGGGTATTAACCGGGGAAGTGAAAGATGTGGTATTGTTGGATGTAACTCCATTGAGCATGGGTATTGAAACCATGGGCGGTGTAATGACCAAAATGATTGAGTCTAACACCACCATTCCAACCAAAAAGACGGAAACTTTCTCTACCGCGATGGACAACCAACCTTCGGTTGAGATTCACATCTTGCAGGGAGAACGTCCTATGGCCGGCGACAACAAAACCATCGGTCGATTCATACTTGACAGCATTCCTCCAGCGCCTCGCGGTGTGCCACAAATTGAGGTAACGTTCGACATCGATGCAAACGGTATTTTGAGTGTTCATGCCAAAGACAAAGCCACGGGCAAGGAGCAAAAAATCCGCATTGAGGCTTCGAGCGGTTTGAGCAAGGAAGACATCGAAAAGATGAAGAAAGATGCTGAAATGAACGCGGAAGCAGATGCCAAGCGCAAGGAGGAAGCCGACAAAGTAAACGCGGCCGACGCGTTGGTGTTCAGCACTGAAAAGCAGTTGACCGAGTATGGCGATAAAATTCCTGCCGAGAAGAAAGCCACCATTGAAGGGGCTTTGGGCGAATTGAAAACCGCATTGGGTGAGAAAAACTACGCTGCGATGGAAACAGCGAGTGCCGCTTTAAATGCTGCATGGCAAGCCGCAAGCCAAGACATGTACAACGCTACAGGTGGAAATCCTGAGGGCGGCGATGCAGGTGCTGGCGCTGGTGCGGGCGCAGGTGCTGGTGCTGGCGACCAAGTACAAGACGTAGACTTCGAAGAAGTAAAATAAGTTTCTCATTTGTTATAGTTAGTGAATGCACGAAGGGTGTCCAAAAAGGACACCCTTTGTGTTATTTTTGAACCTACGATGATGACTGGCTTACATAAAAGTACCAAAATTGCCTGTTTAATGGGCGTGTTGGTGTGCTTCAACTTGATCAGCTGCAACCAAAACGAGGAATCTGCCACAGAGCCAACGGCAACTCCGGCTAGCAACCCATACGAGAATGCCAAACCGGGCGCGGAAACGGCCGCGGGCATTGCCCCACCCAAATTGAGCGACACTGCCAACATCAAAGACCCTTTGGCCAAGGACAGTCTCAGAATGCATGTTGCCTTTCAACTTGCAGCCAACGAACTAAGCGGCGCCTACATAAATAAAGACGCTGCCACGTATGCAAAGTACACAATGCCTTCCATCATCAAGGCGAATGGCGGCGAAACCACCTACAAGCAGAAATTAGACATGGTATTCAAAGACCCCGGAACGCCATCATATTTCAAGGTATTATCGGGCCCGCTGCAACGCACCAAAGCCAAACTGGACGACCAAGGATATTTACAGGGGTGGTATTGCTTGCTGCCTGAGAATGTATCGTACCGAGGCCGGAAAAACACTACAAGACATCAAATGGATGGGCGGACAATCCCTGGACGAGGGTAAAACCATTTATTTCATCGACATCACCAATTTACCCCCAGAAAAAATTGCGCAAATCATGCCCGATTTACAGGTAGTATTGGTGAAATAATACGTTGCCTAAGCAAAGCACGGGGCGCCGATGGATTTCATAGGGCTCCGATGGTTTTTACAAAGTGCCGCTGCGTTGAACGGAGCAAAAAAAAGGCGGCCTGCGGCCGCCTTTTTCATATCCAATAAAAATTTTTCTTACTTGGTGGTCAAACGCATCTTACGACGGGTGGTCTTCTCAACCTTCTCCTCCTCCATCGCTGCAATACCCGTGATCGATTGGTCAACCAAAATACGTCCACAGTTCTCGCAATCAATGATGCGATAGTGAGCACGAATTTCGCTATGACGCTGTGATGGAATCTTACTGAAACAACCACCGCATGAACTACGCATAATAGAAGCTACAGCAATACCGTTGCGCACATTGCCACGAATTCTGTGGTAAGCACGGTGCATGCGAGGATCCAACTTGCCATCCGCCGCAGCGCGCTCAACCATGATCTTCTCAATCTCCTCAGCATTCTCCTTCTCAATCTCCGTCAACTCAGCCTTCTTGAATTCCAAATCCTGCTTGCGTGAAGCCAAAGCATTTTGGGTGTTGCCCAACAACTCTTCCTTCATTTCGATCTGACGGCCAAACTCGCGGATGCGCTTCTCAGCAGACAAAATCTCCAAACCCGCAATTTCCTTCTCCTTGTTGATGGCATCGTACTCGCGGCTATTCTTGATGTTATTCAATTGGTCATCATACTTTTCAATCGAACGTTGAAAATCTTTGATGGCGTTCTTCTTGTTACTAATCTCATGATTCAACTCCGCAATCTCCTCGCTGATGTGAGATACACGGGTCTCCAAACCGGCGATATCATCTTCCAAATCAGCTACTTCCATGGGCAATTCGCCCAATACTGCACGAAGGTTGTCCAGGCGTGAATCGATCTGCTGCAATTTCCACAGATCCTTGAGTTTTTTATCGATGGTTACGTCCATGTTATCTTAAATAATCAATAGGGTTGGTGATAGTTTCCGCAAAAATGGTTGCAAATTTAGGGAATTTCGTCGACAATAACGAAGAAAACAAATCAATTGTATATTTCTCGCTTTCGTAATGTCCGATGTCGCACAGCAACAATCGCTCCTCGGCATCGAAAAATTCATGATACTTCACATCGGAGGTCACAAAAGCATCAGCACCCGCCCGCAGAGCATCGCCAATCAAAAAACTGCCCGCACCCCCGCAAATCGCCACCCGCTTTACAGCACCCACCGTGCATTTGGTATACTTCACCACGTCGGCGCCCATCCGCGATTTTACATGACGCAAAAACGCCATGGGGTCCATCGCCTCTTCCAACTCTCCAATTACACCTGCACCGTATTCGCTGCTCACATTTGACAATTGCACCCAATCATGGGCAACTTCTTCGTAGGGATGCGCTTCGATTAGGGCCTTGGCAACCCGCTCCTTTAGCCACATTGGTACCAGCACTTCCACCCTCGCCTCCTTCAACACCTCGCGCTTGCCAGCCACCCCTATCGTGGGATTGGCGGATTCGTTCGGACGAAAACTCCCCTCTCCAATGAGTGAAAATGCACATTCGTCGTAATTCCCAATATTTCCTGCTCCTGCGGCAAACAACGCCTCCTTAACCACTTCCAAATATTCCATCGGCACATAAACACCCAACTTCATCAATGCACCACCCATGGGCCTTAACACCCCCTTCACTGATAGTCCCAATTGCTGGGCGACGCGTTCGTTCACCCCACCTTTCAACACATTGTCTAAATTGGTGTGACAAGCGTATATCGCAATGTCGTGCCGAATGGCCTTTACCACCGCTTTCTGCACATAATTCGCCCCGGTAAATCGCTTCAACCCACCAAACACGATGGGATGATGGGCGATAATGATGTCACAGCCCTTGGCGATGGCTTCATCAACCACGGCCTCAGTACTGTCTAAACACAACAACGCTTTTTTCACTTCACGCTGAGGGTCCCCCACAATCAAGCCTGAATTGTCATACGACTCCTGCAAGCGCGATGGCGCCACCTGCTCAAAAGCCGACACGATTTCATGGATTCGCAACATCATGATTCAAATTTCATGGAATTCCCCCAACTTTGCACCACTCCGTGAAAAAAGCAGTCCTAAAGCCCGGCAAAGAAGTCAGTTTACTCCGTAAGCACCCCTGGGTGTTCTCCGGCGCCATCCAAGAAATCGATGAAGTGTATATTGGTGATTGGGTGCAAGTCTTCGACCACAAAGGTCGGTTGCTGGGGACCGGACAAGTGGGCGATGGCAGCATTGCCATTCGCATGGTGGCCTTTGAAGCCATAGAACCCAATACGTCCTTTTGGCAAACCAAATTGGCAAACTGCCTGGCCCTGCGCAAACAGCTGGGATTCGGACTCAAAACGACCACCACCGCCTATCGCTTGGTTCATGGCGAGGGCGATAACCTGCCCGGACTCATCATCGATATTTACAACGATTGCGCGGTGATTCAAGCACACAGCTTGGGGATGTACAACAGCATCAACCACATCGCTGAAGCCTTGGAAAACCTGAAAGACCTCAAATTAAAAACCATTTACAACAAGAGTTTTGCTGCCATGCACGGCGCAGTGGACCCCGACGGTTTCCTGCTGGGTGATACGGCTGAAACCATCGCCAAGGAAAACAACCTATTGTTTACTGTGAATTGGGTGACTGGACAAAAAACGGGCTTTTTCTTGGACCAGCGAGATAACCGCGATCTGCTGAGACAGTTTGCCAAAGACAAATCGGTGTTAAACACCTTTTGTTACACCGGCGGGTTTTCTGTAGCCGCCCTGGCGGGCGGCGCCACCAAAGTAATCAGTGCCGACATCAGTCAAACCGCCATCGACCTGGCCAACAACAACGCATCGCTCATGAAACTACAACCCCACCAAAGTCACGAAGGATTGGTTGTAGACGTCATGAAGCACCTGGGGGATGTGGAGCAACAATTCGACATCGTAGTACTCGACCCGCCAGCGTTTGCCAAAAGTTTGTCGAAAAAACACAAAGCCGTCATGGGCTACAAACGCCTCAACGCCATGGGCATGAAACGGGTATCACCCGGCGGCCTTTTGTTCACCTTCAGTTGCTCTCAAGTGGTGGATGATGTATTGTTCGCCAACACCGTCACCGCAGCGGGCATCGAGGCAGGAAGAAACTGCAGAATCCTCTATCGATTGGGACAAGGCGCCGACCATCCAGTGAATTTGTATCACCCAGAAGGACATTATCTGAAAGGATTGGTGATCCAGGTGGAGTAATTCTTTGCGACTATTGTTGCGCAAATCGATAAAACAAATACGCCACTGGCACAAAGAGCAAATTCGGCAACCAAACCGATAGCCAAGGCCATATCACCCCGGAATTGCCCAACGAAACAAAGTACTTACTGAAAAACAAGAAAAACAGGATCACAAAAATCCCAACGGCCAAGGAAAAACCGAGTCCCCCGCGCGTTTTTCGTCCAGCCACACTCACAGCAATCAACACCAAAATAAAGGTACTGAACGGCGAAGCATATCTGCGATTGAGCTCGGTTTGCAGCAATTCCACGTTGCTCGACCCCCGCATTTTTTCTTTGGCAATCATGCCGCGCAATTCGTTTTGATTGAGGCTCTGAACGTCTTCCAAGCGAAAAAAGAAATCCTCGGGATTAAATGGGATCAAGGTATCCAAGGTGGCGTGATATTGAATGTCTTGGTTTCCATTCGATAAAAATTTCCGCTGCCAAACCATTTCCAATCGCCACTTTTTGGCCTCTGGCGACCAGCGAATAAACCGACCGAACAATGAACTTTTGAGCTGCTGTCCTTTGTATTCTTCTACGGTGATCCCCACCCCTGAACTGTCGTTGTTGTTAAAATACTCCATGTACAAAATCACGCCGGGTTTAATCTGCCGAAAAATGGTTGATTTGGCTTGGGAGTAATAGTCGCGCATGTAGGCATTTTCGAAACGCACACGGGCTTTGTCGGTAATGGGAATTACCCAGGCATTCAATACATAGCTACCCACGGCCAGCAAAGCTGCCGTGGCCATGTAGGGAAATAAAATGCGTTTGAGCGACATCCCGCCGGCCAACATGGAAATAATCTCGGTGCGAGAGGCCAACCGCGAGGTCATGTACAGCACGGAGATAAAAATGAAAATCGGGGAGAATGTATTGAGCAAACTCGGAACGAAATTCAGGTAATACACCGTAAAAATCTCATTCACCGGAGCCGATTTCGCCAAGAAATCATCGAGCTTTTCTGCCACATCAAACACCATGATGATGATGATGAACAACCCCACCGTTACAAAGAACGTCTCCAAGAACTTCTTGGATATGTACCAGTCTAACTTTTTAATTTTCATGGGGATGGCAACAAAAAGGCAATCTACGACAATTTGCGCGAAACGGTTTTGAGAATGCTTTGCTTCCAAATATGGAAATCCCCCTGCAAGATGCGCTCGCGGGCTTGTCGCACCAACCAAAGATAAAACCGCAAATTTTGAATGCTCGCAATGATGGGCCCCATCATCTCATTGGACTGGAACAAGTGTCGCACATAGGCCTTGCTGTATTCAGGAGTGAGCCAAGTATCCAAGGCCGTAAAATCGTCTGACCATTGTTTGTTTTTGATGTTGATGATGCCCTCGGTGGTGAACACATTGCCGTTCCTACCATTGCGGGTTGGCATCACACAATCAAACATGTCTACCCCCAGGGCAATGGCGTTTAACAAATTCTCTGGGGTGCCAACGCCCATCAAATAGCGGGGCTTATCGGTAGGCAAAATATCTGTCACCAATTCGGTGATTCGGTACATGTCCTCATGAGGCTCTCCCACGCTCAATCCACCAATGGCGTATCCTTTGGCGTCGTGTTTTAGCACATATTCAGCACTTTGCTTGCGCAAGTCATCATACACACTCCCCTGAACGATGGGCATCAACGCCTGTTCATGTCCATAAATGGGCGATGTTTCATTGAAACGAGAAAAGCAACGATCGAGCCAACGATGGGTCATGTGCATCGACTTTTTGGCATAGTCGTAATCGCAAGGATAGGGCGTGCACTCATCGAAAGCCATGATGATATCCGCACCAATGACCCGCTGGATATCCATCACACGCTCTGGACTGAAAAGGTGCTTGGAACCATCGATGTGACTTGCAAATTTCACCCCTTCATCGGTCAGTTTTCTTGTACCCGAGAGCGAATACACTTGGTACCCCCCGCTGTCGGTAAGGACTGGACGATCCCAATTGCTAAATCCATGGATGCCACCTGCTTTTTGCAATACGTCTAGTCCGGGACGCAAATACAGGTGGTAGGTATTGCCCAGGATGATGTCTGCATTGACATCATTTTTGTTAAGTAGAAAATTGCGATGAACCCCTTTCACTGTTCCGGCTGTGCCAACCGGCATGAAAATGGGGGTTTGGATACGTCCGTGTGCGGTTTCGATCACACCGGCCCTTGCTTTGGTGAAGGGATCTTTATGTTGTAATACGAAATTCAATTCTGGGCCATCAATGAGATGCTGAACAGACGCGGGTAAATGGCCGCTAAGCTGCCAGAATAGTAGCTATTGGGCACCCTTATCAATGCGTTATTCAGTCCGTTAGACATTTTTAATTCAAGCGACAAATCCACAAAATCTAGGCGAAATTCCATCCCTGCCCCAAACTCATAGTAGTATGTATCGGCTTTCAGGGCGATGAGGGGTTTTGACTCCCCAATCACCAGGCCTTCGTTGCTCTGAAAATCGTGTGACCAGCGCACCCCGCCCAACACATACATCCGCGTGTTGTTGGGCATGCTAGAACGATATTTTAGCGTCAGTGGCACATCAAACGATATGGTTTCAATTTTAATGGTTGGTCCGGGCGTATGCTGCCATGTATATTGTACATTGCGCTGATGCAGTTGCAACATGGTCAACGTTTTGATCTCCCAATATTTCCCCATTCGATAAGCCACAGAGCCTCCAAATCCACCACCGGCTTGGGCTTGTGGACGGATACTTGAGATGGAATCGGTGCGTTGCCAAAAAACGGGATCGAGCTCCATTTTCATTTTGGCCGATGTACCCGCGAAGGCAATCCCCCAGAAAAAATGCTTGCGGTAATCGCGATTGTAATCGCGGGGCTGGGCCATGGAATTGCCCACCAACACAAACATCACTATGAGAAGAATTACTTTACGCATGTGTACATAGTACAAATTCCGAAGGTAAGGGGTTTAAATGTAACGGAAGAAAAGCCCACAGATTTTGCTTTTGATGCAAATTCCTCTCCCTCAGGGAAGGCCGCCACACTCTGAGGCAAGTAGGTGTAGGCGTTGGTACTGCGCGACAGCAATTTACCCATCAAGGGCAAAATATTCTTGAAGTAAAACCAATACAGTCGAGAGAACACAGGATTGGTGGGTTTGCTGAATTCCAAGACAACCATGGGGCCACCGGGCTTCAGCACGCGGTGCATTTCCGACAATCCAGCCACTAAATTTTCGAAGTTACGCACACCGAAACTCACCGTTACTGCATCAAAATCTTGATCGCCAAAGGGCAATTTTTCTGAATCGGCTTGTTTTAATACGATGCGATTCGTGAGCTTTTTTTGGTTTAGCTTCACCTGACCAAAATCGAGCATGCCTTGGCTAATGTCCACACCCACAATGCTTGAACCTTCAATTTTCGTGAGTTCGATGGCCAAATCTGCCGTTCCAGTGGCCACATCGAGGATGTGTTTGGCACCGAATGCATTGACATTCTTTCTAACCTTCGTGCGCCATGAGTAATCGACGCCGAGCGACAAAAAATGATTTAAAAAATCGTATCGGGGAGAAATGTTGTCGAACATTTCCTCCACTTGTTGTTTTTTTGAAGCCTCGGAGGCAGGATTGGGTTTAACTTGCGTGGTCACGATAAAGTTACAAATATACGCAATTGGCACCACTCCCCTCTGAAACCCGTTGAAGTCTTTCACCGAATACGCGACAAAAAACCATGGAAATCAATACCGCAGATTACATTGGCAGCTGGCAGAAGAATACCGATATGCCCCATACAGAATTGCCTGAATTCGCCTTCATTGGTCGGAGTAACGTAGGCAAAAGCAGCTTGATCAACATGCTCACCCAGCGCAATGGCTTGGCCAAAACAAGTTCTACCCCGGGGAAAACACAATCCATCAATTTGTTTTTATTGAACAAGCAGATTCAATTTGTGGATTTGCCCGGCTATGGATACGCCAAAGTTTCCAAAGACCAACGAGAGGTATTTGGAAAGATGATCAAATACTACCTGCGCGATAGGGTCAATTTGTTTTGCTTGTTCGTGTTGGTGGATTTACGCATCAAACCCCAGGCCATTGACTTGAGTTTCATTAACGAATGTGGGGAGAACAGCATCCCAATGGCCTTGATTGGCACCAAGGCCGACAAACTAAAAGCATCGGAATTGGCAGAAAACAAAGCCGCCATTGAACAAGCATTGTTGGAGGTGTGGGAGGAATTGCCACCGTTTTTCTTCAGCAGCGCAGAGACCAAAGCAGGTCGTGAAGAAATTTGGAATTTCATCAAAGGCACCTTGCCTAAGTGATGATTCAAAATAGGGGCAGAATTGAATGACGACCCAACCCCTGACAGCATCTGTAGTAGTCTATTTCACAGCATAACTGCCTGTTTCACAGCATAATCGGCATAACTATTGCCGCAGAATTTTCTCCATCTTACGCCCTTTCGCCAATTCATCTACCAATTTATCTAAGTAACGAACATTCCGGGTCACAGCACAAAACTTTCGGCTACCACTAAACTGTATGCGGAGCACGAAACCCCGCCTTTTGGGTAGGTGCTGTTATAGGGCGTTGTTCTTCTCATGCTTTTATGTCTGTCTGTTTTCTACTTTTGATAATTCTATTTGTTGTACCGATAATAATTGCACAAACAAGTCCAATTGCTGTAAGTAGAAGTGAAAAGAAAGGCGCTATGTTTGCATATTCAAGTCCTTCTATTCCCGCAACGTCTGTATAAAATCTTTGTTTTTTGATAAGTTCATATTGATTGTTCTTTTCGGCAAACAAGAATTCGTATTTAGGGTAATGGTCATTTGAAACTTGTCCGCCACTCAACCCAGCAAAAATATATTTTTCATTGTCTTCTGTTATGAATTCAGTAACAATGCCGTTTAATTGTCCAGAAGTGTCCCAATTTTTTTCACCTTTATCGATGAGTTTAGTTTCTCTAATTTGCTTGTCGATGCTTGGTAAAATGTCTTTACTAATCTTTAGTTCAGGATTATTGTAAACTTTAGGAAAGTCATAAAGGTGTCCGTTAATATGAGCTCTGTCTTGAAAAACCATAAAAATTCTGTCTGACGTTCCGTAATAAAAATCTTTTCTACCATATAAATTATCTATCGACTTTGTTGTGTCCTTTACAACTTGCAATGGTTTGATACCGGTCGAGTCAATATTTGAAACTCTAGAACACGTTATTACTTTGTCTGCTTTAAGGATTTCACTAAATACTGCTGGTCGTTTAAAAGCATAGCCCCAATAACTAAAATTCATAATTGAAGCCGTCACGGTAAACGCAAGCTGCAAAATAAAGAATGAACCGAAAAGTATTTTTAAACCTTTAGAAATATATTTATTCTTTAGCCAAAAATAAAAAGTCAGTCCTGCAAGTAATGGAACTAAAAAGAAAATAAAATACCAAATGAAGCTGTCTGAATAGTGAAGCGACATGTTGTCATATAATTGTCGATTACTTACAGTCAAAAATGAAAGAAGTCCGTGAACAATAGTAAAACCTGTCGCTATGTAAATTAATATGTCTATGGTCTTTTGTCGTGTCATTTTACAATGCCCTATAACGTTTTGCAGATTTGCGATGTGGCGGACTTAGTAGCACTATCTTTCATTTTACAACCAATGTTTATTAGAAGCAGAATGTTTCTTTTACAACTAAACCCGCCATATCCGCAAATGTGCTGTTATGGGCTGGTTTAGTCTTTCGAGTAAACCGTAGACCCCACTTTTAGACTACCGCAAGAGGACATTGTAAGAATTTGGTCATCAGGAATAATTCCTTCACTTGTCCTTGTGTAAGAAATCTTAACTTTTCCTGGGCTAATAACTTGCCAATTACCCCATGTACTCATGCCGCCAAACATAGTTGTACTTGAATTAAAACTTCCGTCTGACGAAAACTTCCACGCACCAGTTGGATTACTACTACTTGGATAAACCCAATCAAATCCAACTAGGCAAGTTTTTGTGCCTTCTATTGATTCCACACTACTGTTGCTATTACTATTTTTGTCATTACCAGCATTGGCTATAACTACTAGAGCTAATGCGCCCGTAACAATCCATCTTGTTTGTTTGGTCCATAATTCATTCTTCCACATTAGGTAAAGACCTACAGGGAAGAAAAATATTAGAAGAATAATTACGCCAGTTGGTTTTTGATACCATTTAAGTTCTGTTTGATTTTCCATTTTTTCGAATTTTAAATTTTGCACCTACTCTTTTCGATTTTCAGATTACTCGCTCGGTTTACCTGTCGAGGCAGGCTGTATTTTAAAGTGGTTTTCTTGTCTCCACTATTTTTTTGTCAGCAAAAAAATGCTGTTATGATGAGTCAATTCCGTTTTTCGGAGGCTCTCTCGTTTGTCCGCTATGTCTTTTTAACTTGCCCATAACTTGATTATATACGAAACTAAGACAATCACCGATGATTTCCAAATGGCATGTACTGCATTGATTTTATTGAATTTGCGATAATTACAAATTGCGTATTAGCAATTGCAAAAAACACACACTACCTTCGTATGTTATCACCAATTTCCTATTTAACATGCAATTTAAACTCGCTAAACACCGCAACGAAAATGTAATTTTTTGCTTTTTCCAATATAATCCCAAAATCTTAGAGACATTCAAAAACTCCTACCCCCAAGCAAAATGGAGTCGTTTAAAATCTGCTTGGTTTTTACCCGACACATCACTTTATCGCAAACGATTGAATATTCCATTACCCGAAATTGGTGATCAACTTCTACCGAAGCTCTATGAAAATAACAAACAAGAATTTCTCAAATTCAGAAATGCCCTGCAACAAAAAGCATTCTCACCCAACACCATTAAGTTATATCTGTATGAATTTGCACAATTATTGATTTTATTAAAAAATCATCCTGTACAGAATTTAACATCAGACCGTCTAAATTCATATTTTCTCTACTGCATCAAAACACTCAAGCACTCAGAGTCACATGTGTATTCCCGAATGAATGCCATAAAATCCTATTTTTCTCTTGTTTACTCACGGACAGAGATTTTCGATACAGTCATCAGACCCAAACCCACCAAAACACTCCCCAAAGTACTCAGTTCGTTCGAGGTAAAAAGACTATTTCAAGCAACTCAGAATATAAAGCACCTGCTCATTTTGAAAATTGCCTATGGCATGGGATTGCGTGTCAGTGAAATCATTCATTTACAGCTGGCACACATCGACATAGATCGAATGCAAGTGCTAATTGCTTGTAGCAAAGGTAAAAAGGATCGGTATGTCAATTTCCCGCAATCGCTGATTCAATTGTACCAGGATTATTTGAAAATGTATCAACCCTCGAAACATCTGTTTGAAGGTCAATTTGCCGCAAAGTATACTACCCGAAGCGCACAAACGGTGTTCAAGAATGCAATGACAAGGGCAGGCATCAGCAAAACTGTTGGAATCCATGGACTGCGCCACTCCTACGCAACACACCTACTTGAAGCAGGAACCGACATGGTTTTTATCCAAAAATTGTTGGGGCATTCCCAAATTAAGACTACAGAAATTTACGCAAAAGTCTCAAACAGAATTATCTCGCAAGTAAAAAGTCCGTTAGACTCAATCACCCCATCTTAGGAAACAACCACCCCTTGGCAGAGGCGATCAATTCCTGCATGGGTTGAGATTTGTGGTCGATATCGTAAGCCTTAGAAAACGCATCTACCCCTTGCTGCAAGGCCGGTGCCGTGGCCTGTCCACGCTGTTTTAGTGCTGCCGCCCCACACAACCATTCCACCGCCAAAATATTCTCGATATTCTCTATCACACGCAACAATTTGGTGGCTGCGTTGGCCCCCATGCTCACGTGATCCTCCTGACCGTTCGAACTCATGATACTATCCACCGATGCCGGCGTACACAACTGCTTATTTTGCGAAGCCAAGGCCGCTGCGCTATACTGCGCAATCATGTATCCACTGTCTAACCCCGCTCCATCGGCCAAATAAGGCGATAAACCCCGCTGACCGCTCACCAACAGATAGGTCCTTCGCTCACTAATGCTACCGAGCTCAGACAGCGCCATCGCGGCGTAATCCAACGTCAATGCCAACGGCTGTCCGTGGAAATTGCCACCGCTCAGAACCAAATTTTCTTCCTCAAATACATTGGGGTTATCGGTCACCGAATTCAACTCCGTTTCCCACATATCCAAGCAATGATCCAAGGCATCGTAAGAAGCGCCATGAACCTGGGGAATACAACGAAAGCTGTAAGGATCCTGCACTTGCTTTTTGGCTTGCTTGGCATTGGGAGAATCTTCCAAAATGGCCCGAATCTCCGCGGCCGCGGCCAACTGTCCGGCATGAGGCCTCACCCGATGAATGGGCGTTTGGAAGGGATCCATCCTACAATCGAATGCATCCACGCTCAATGCACTTACAATCGGCAGTTGCTTCACGATGTTGCGAATTCTGCGGTATGCTTCCAGGGCATGGGCCAACATAAATTGGGTGCCGTTGATGAGTCCGAGGGCTTCTTTCGGACCCAATTGCAACGGTTTCCAATTGTTTTGAGCCAGCCACTGTTCGCCTGAAATCTCACCGTGTTGAGGATGGCGTAAAAAACCTTTCCCGATGAGAGGCAACACCATTTGCGACAGCGGTGCGAGGTCGCCGGAGGCGCCGAGCGAGCCTTGCTCAGTAACCACGGGATACCACTGCTGATTATACATGGCAGAAAGTCGCTCGAAGATCTCAGGTCGGAGCGCCGAATACCCCTTGCTCATGTTGAGCATTTTGAGCCACAGCATGGTACGCACCAGGTGCATATTGAGGGGATTACCCACGCCTGCGGCGTGGGTAATCAACAAATTTTCTTGCAAGGCAGATAAGTCCTGGGCCGATATTTCCACATTTTGCAATGACCCAAACCCTGTATTCACCCCATAAACGGGGGCCGTTGCTTCCGACAAATATTTCGCCAAAAAAGCCACACTCCGATTCATTCGCTCCCGCACTTCCGGGGTTAGTTCAACCGGCTGTTTCAATGCCTCCAGGGCCTCCTGCAATGTATAAAATGATTTCATGAAGTTCTATTATCGATTGACCGATGCGATCTGCTCAATGGCCTCTTCCACCGAACAATGTGTTTGTTCCCCAGTGACCAAATTTTTCAAGGCCACTTGATTGGCTTGCATTTCATCTCGACCGATGATCACCGCAAAGCCCATATTTTTATCGTTGGCATAGTCCAACTGTTTCTTCAATTTCGGCGTACCCGGGTAAAGTTCTACCTTGGACAAGCGCGCGCGGAGCGCGCGCGCAACACCGCTGCTGATTAACAAACAATCCTCATCCATTGCACACACCAGCGTTGCCGTAGCATCTACCCCAACTCCCTCAAACAAATTGGCCGCCTCCATCGTGTCGTATATCCGATCCAAACCAAAACTAACCCCCACACCAGAAACATCCTTCAATCCAAATACCCCCGTGAGGTTGTCGTACCTACCGCCCCCGCCAATACTTCCCAACCGGAAATCGGAAGGCAAACGCCCGTCCGACCCCTCCACCTCAAACACCGCTCCAGTATAATAACTCAGCCCACGAGCCAAGGTAAAGTCCAACACCACATTCTCTGTACTTTCTAACAATCCAAAAATCGAACGCAAATCATTCAAAGCCGCAGTCAAAGCATCGCACTGCATGAAAGCGGTATTGGCTGCCAATGCCAATTTGGCCTCGTTTCCTCGCTCCGATTTACTATTCCATAGCCACTCCCAAGCGCCCAAAGCACGGGTTAGTCCTCGCTCCGATAACTCCTTCGCAACCCCCTCGTAACCTATTTTATCGGCCTTGTCAATCACAATCATGAAAGTATTCCAATCTTCCTTGTTCCCCAAAACACCCATGAAAGCATCCAAGACACCACGGTGATTGATTCGAATGATCACCCCCAAATCCAAACGCGCGAAAACGGCTTGATACATTTCTATCAACTCAGCCTCCGACACCACAGAATTTGCCCCAACCACATCAATGTCGCACTGCCAAAATTCTCTGTAACGACCTTTTTGCGGACGATCAGCCCGCCAAACAGGCTGCATTTGATAACGCTTGAACGGAAATGTAATGTCGTTGCGATTCATGACCACAAACCGCGCCAACGGCACCGTCAAATCATAGCGCAACCCCCGATCAGCAATGTGCGGCGTGAGCGATTTCACCTCTTTGCTCTGCAAAATATCTTCGCCCACCTTCGACAAATAATCCCCAGAATTCAGCACTTTGAACAACAATTGATCCCCCTCATTGCCGTATTTTCCCTGTAAGGTTTTCAAATTTTCCAACGAAGGCGTCTCCAAAGCCCCATAGCCATGCGCAACAAACATAGATTCCATGACTGAAAGGATGTATTTTCTTCGCTGCATTACAAGCGGTGAAAAATCGCGGGTTCCGGATGGCAAACTGGGCTTTTCCATGTTGCGAAGTTAACATCCAATGGCCAAAGCGATGAAACTGTTGCGAATTTTGCAAAAAATCCGTGGCGTTTGGCACCAAATTTGGAATACTTTTGCCACGATGAAAAAGAACATTACCTCTCTTTTGTTTGCATTGGTGGCTATGACCCCCGCAATCTTCGGTCAAGATGCCAATCAAGACGCCCCTTCTGTTCAAGTAAAAGACATCGATGGTGCGCCCATCAACTTCAATACCACCGTTGAAAAAGGCAAAATTACTGTGGTGTCGTTCTGGGCCACTTGGTGCGGACCTTGCATCAAAGAATTACAAGCGATCGACGAGCTTTATGCCGACTGGCAATCAAAATACAATGTAAAATTGGTTGCTGTAAGCATCGACGATGCACGCACCAGTCGCAAAGTAAAGCCAAAAGTATTGGCCGAAAACTGGCAATACCAAATCATCCTCGATGAAAACATGGATTTGGCGCGCGCCATGAACGTGAACAATCCGCCAATGACCTTCGTGTTCGACAAAAATGGCAAAATGGTTTATTCCCATCAAGGATACACCCCCGGTGCCGAGTCAGAACTCGAGGCCCACATCGCCGAACTGGTGAAGTGATTTATCGCATCGGAATTTCGATTAACAATACATCAGACTTCTCCAAAGCCTTGATGTCTAGCTGATCAACCTCCCAAACGCCCAGCGCATCACGCCTTCCAAGGGCCTGTCCGTTGACCTCTACACTGCCTTCAATCACAAACACATACACCCCTTGGTATTCGCCATGCAGTTCGTAGGCCGCCGTTTCATCCATTTTCATCAAACGACGTACGAAGTAAGCATCCTGTTGCACTTTGATTGAATCTCCGCCTTGGGGTGTAGCCAAAAATTGCCACTGACTGTCGCGACCTGCCTCATCAAAAAAGCGCTGATCATAGCTAGGCTTTAAATTGTGCGCCCGGGGAAACACCCACAATTGCAACAATTTACTCTCCTCGGTGCTGCTCGAGTTGACCTCACTGTGCATGATCCCTGTACCCGCCGTCATGTGCTGAACCTCCCCTGCTTTGATGATGGCCGTATGTCCCATAGAATCTTTGTGCTGCAGCTCACCCGATAACATAATGGTTACGATTTCCATGTTGTCGTGAGGATGCATACCAAACCCCATATTGGGCGCAATGATGTCATCATTCAACACCCGCAAAGCCCCAAAATGAATTTTTTGAGGGTCATACCAATGGGCAAAACTGAAACTAAATTTAGAATCTAACCACGCCATTTTGTTGACGCCGCGCTCCGCTGAAGGGTGAAATTTAAATTTCATAATATTTGTTACAACAAATATAGTTCATTTAGGCAAAATCGTCAAGGACTTCTTCCGGACGAGGAATACGCGCATTGGTATCGATCAAAACGCCATCTACTCCGGCAGCAGCAGCGGCATCCAAATCGCGTTGCTTATCGCCAATGATCAGGCATTGACTGGGATCCAAATGAAATTGATGCAGCCCTTTTTCCACCATCAAACTACCGGGTTTGCGACATAAGCAACGCCCGTTGTAATCGGGATGATGGGGACAGAAATAAAAATGGGCAATGGAAAAGCCGGCTTGAATGCAAAGCCCTTGAAAATATTGATGCATCGCATGCACTTCGGTTTCGGGGTAAAGCCCTTTCGCCAAGCCCCCCTGATTGGTCACCACAATGAGAAGAAAGCCTGAATCATGCCAACATTTTAGCGTTTCAACCACCCCAGGCAGCACCTGAAATTCTCCCAGCGATTGGGTATAATCGCCCGGATCATGATTGATTACGCCATCTCTATCGAGGAATAACGCTTTTCTTCCGCCCGACGATACACCCATTTTTTTCATTTACTTGCAAAATAACTTAATTTCGCTCACCGAAACACATGTTGAAGTATCTAGTTATCATCCCTACCTACAACGAAATCGAGAACATCGAGAAAATGGTCCATACGGTGATGGCGCTGGACAAAGACATTGACCTGCTGGTGGTAGACGATAATTCTCCCGATGGCACAGCCGCTCAGGTGGATGCAATGATGTCGCAATACAATCAGCAGCGTGAGAAATTGCACATCCTCAAACGCCAAGGCAAAAATGGCTTAGGCACCGCTTACATCGCCGGATTCCATTGGGCTTTGGAGCGAGGATACGAGTACATCTGCGAGATGGATTGTGATTTCTCCCACCCTGTAGACCAACTCCCCAACCTCATTGCCAAATGTGAAGCGGGCGCGGACGTTTGTGTAGGTTCACGTTATTTTGGCGGCGTGGTGAATGTCGTAAACTGGCCGATGGGTCGGGTTTTGATGAGCTATTACGCCAGCAAATACGTCAAGTTTATAACTGGATTAAACATTGCCGACACCACTGCGGGCTTTGTTTGTTACAAGCGAAAAGTGCTTGAAACCATCGGCATCGACGATATCAAATTCAGGGGGTATGCCTTTCAAATTGAAATGAAATTCCGTTCTTCCTGCAAAGGTTTTCAAATCCAAGAACACCCCATAATTTTCACAGACCGTACCGCGGGCACTTCTAAAATGAGCACAAAAATTTTCCGCGAGGCACTCTTTGGGGTCATCGAATTGAAAATTAAGCTCATTTTCGGCAGGATTTAATTCGGGCGTCATGGTGAGCAATCACATTCGCTTCCCCTTTTTCCAACACATTGAGGTCCATGTTTCGGCCATTTTTTTCATTGCCCTGGGAATCCACCTCATTGGGATCGACACACTGAGTCTTACGTCAGACGAGTGTTTCAGCATTTACCATGCTCAAATGTCGCCCAGCCTCATTCTCCACCACCTTTCTTCTGGCAACAACCCGCCATTATACGAATGGATTTTGCATGATTGGATGGGTTGGTTTGGCGACAGTGCTTTGGCTGTTAGATGGCTTTCGGCGATCTTCAGCAGCATTACGACTGCCCTCATGTACATTTTGGGCACACAAATTTCTGCACAGGGCAATCATCCTCAGCAAGAATCGGGAAATGCGCGCATCGGGTTATTGGCGGCGTTGCTCTTTTTATCAAGCAATTATACCACCTTTTTGGCGCATGAGGCCAGAACATACAACCTCACTTTGCTGTTAGGGGTTGCGTGTACGATGCTTTTTTTGAGGGCACAAAAAGGATTGAATCGCAATTATTGACACTGACGAATCAAGGCGGCAAATCAAGGATTGAGCACATTCAACTACCCGAATTACTGTGGGGCACCTTCGAAATCAGCCATGAAGACGAATTTTGGCTCATTGAAAAAAATTAAACCTATATTTGCACCACTTTTCCAAATGGAAGGCGAACCCCGAAGTATAAACCAATCCCATGATGCGCGTCTACTATCAGCGTCAAAACCGTGTGCAGAAAGTGCAAACGTTGTCTCAGTTAGAGACATTGGATGGATTGGTATGGATTGACCTTCAAAATCCTTCTGCGGCTGAAATCGCCGATGTAGAAGCAAACTTCGAATTCAAGTTCCAGTCGCGCCAACAACAGTTAGAGATTGAGAGCTCATCTCGATATTTCGAAACCGATGATGAGATTATTGCCAACAGCAACTTCCTACACTTCGACCAAAAATCAGGCTTATTCCATTCCAATGCGGTGTCGTTCATTCTGCAAGACGACATCCTCTTTACCTACCGCGATGCCGATTTGAGTGCATTTTCAGACTGCGTAAAGAAGATTAAAGCTACAGGGCGGTTGTTCCACACGGGAAAACAGATCATGGCCACCTTGCTCGAGATGGGCGTGGATAACGACGCTGATTTGCTCGAGGGATTGGCCAAGCAAGTGGCTGGATTATCAAAGGAGTTATCGCTCACCCAAAACCCCAACGAAACCATCATTCTGGAAATCAACCGGATGCAGGAATTGACGATGGAATTGCGACAGAATGCGGTCGATAAGCAACGCGTACTCAGTGCCATTTTGAAAAGTCGGGAGTTTGAGGGCGAAGATTACGAGCGATTGCGGATTGTGATTAAGGATATCAACTCACTGATCGACCATACCAATTTCAATTTCGAGCGATTGGAATATTTGCAGAATACGTTTTTGGGTTTGATCAACATTGAGCAGAACAAAATCATCAAGATTTTTACGGTGGCTTCAGTGATTTTCATGCCACCCACTCTCATTGCCAGTATTTATGGCATGAACTTCGAATTCATCGATGCTTTCAAATGGAAATACGGCTTTGCTTTCAGCATTGGCCTAATGGTACTGTCATCGCTCAGCACCTTGTATTTCTTCCGCCGCCGCAAGTGGTTGTAAAACGAATTTTACACGAAATTCGGGAGCAGCTCACTCAGTTTCATTGGGTGAGGGGGTGAATTTTATCCAATGTTTCTCTTTGAATTTCATTTTCCAGCTCGATGTCGAAATCAATCTGCAATTGAATCCAGAAGTGAGCTGAGTTTCCAAAAAACTTGGAGAACCTCAATGCGGTATCAACCGACACCCTTCTTTTGCCAGCCACTATTTGACTTATTCGCGTTTGAGGAATGAATGTCGCTTTGGCCAAGCGATACGCTGAAATTCCAAGCGCATCCAAAAACTCAATTTTGAGCACCTCTCCGGGATGAATGTTTTTTAATTTTTCCATTTTAGTGATAGTCTACAATTTCAACGTCATGAGGGCTGTCATTTTCCCAATAAAATAACAATCGCCATTTCTTATTGACTCGAATGCTGTGATAGCCCTCAAGGTTCCCCGATAATTTTTCGAGGTGATTGCCCGGCGGGATTCTCAAATCATTCAAATTCAGAGCGGCATTTAGCATTCGCAGTTTCCTCCTGGCCACAGATTGGATTTCAGCAGGAAATTTGCTCGATGCAAAACCATTCCAAATCAACTCTGTATCGCTGCAAGTAAAATTCACTATCATGTTTCATTCTACTGATCATTAACGATACTATCGTCAAAGATAAGTAAATTATTTTTCAATCAAAAATACAGAGCCCAATTTCTCTGAGAAAACTATTGGCAACAATTGCTAAACGAAATCCCCCTGTTGCAATAATCGCAAGTGGTTGTAAAACCAAAGTCGGCGAGCGTTGTTAACTTAATATGCAACGAAATTTATACAGATTCGGTTTGACGTGCGCTGCGCTTTTGTGCTTGGCGGCAGCAACACCGCAAGACTGGATCAACATTCGTTCGCTATACCGACAAGCGCTCAGCGCCGAAAGTGCTTTGAATGATTTTAGTTCAAAATCGAAATCATTTGCCCATGCCGACCCCCTCGCCAAGGCCTATTACGGCACGGCCCTCGCCCTCCGGGCTCGGGCCTCCATCTCCCCAACAACCAAACTCTCCCTGGCCAGCCAAGCCCAACAACAACTCAATGCCGCCGTCATCCTCCAACCCAAAAATTTAGAAATACGCTTCCTCCGCTACTCGTTTGAGTATGGCACCCCCTCACTCATCAACATGAAAAAAAATATGGCAGTCGACAAACCACTGGCCCTTCAATTCGCCAAAAACCCATCGCCCATCAAAGACATCGCCATCGCGTTTTTTAACGGTTGCGACCAACTAAGCGAAGCCGAAAAATCAGCCCTGCGCTAATTCAACAGCCCCCAATCAACCCTCTATCGCAGCAATCCCCGGCAACACCTTGCCCTCGAAATATTCCAACAATGCCCCGCCGCCCGTACTCACATAACTGACCTTGTCGTCGAACCCGAACTGATATACCGCCGCCGCACTGTCGCCACCACCAATCAAACTGAAAGCCCCGGCCACCGTGGCATCCGCCACCGACTGAGCCACCGTCTTGGTGCCGCGCTCAAAAGCAGGCATTTCAAACACGCCCATCGGACCGTTCCACAAAATGGTCTTGCTGTTCAACAACACCTCCCTGAAAGACCCACAAGCCTTCTCCCCGATATCCAACCCCATCCAACCGCTTGGAATCTGATCGCTCGCGCAATTCTGGGTGTTGGCATCCGCCGCAAACTTATCGGCAATGGTAGAATCTACGGGCAAATGAATTTTCACCCCCTTGGCTTCCGCCTTCTTCAAAATCTCTACACAAGTCTCTAACCGGTCTGCCTCACACAAACTGTTGCCGATCTCTCCGCCCTGTGCCTTGTAAAACGTGTAAGCCATACCCCCACCAATGATGATGTGATCGGCCGTGTTCAACAAATTCTCTACAATCAAAATCTTATCGCTCACCTTCGCACCACCTACAATCGCGGTAAACGGACGTTGGGGCGCCTTCATCACCTGATTGGCATTGGCGACTTCCTTGGCCATCAAAAACCCAAAGGCCTTCCTCCCAGCGAAGAAATCTGCAATAATCGCTGTGCTTGCATGCGCCCGGTGAGCCGTACCAAAAGCATCGTTCACATAAAAGGTTCCCAAGGCCGCCAACTTTGCCGCAAAATCGCGATCACCCTTCTCTTCCTCCTTGTAAAAACGCAAATTCTCTAACAACAACACTTCTCCGGCTTGCAAACTGCTCGACAAATGGGCCGCTTCCTCCCCAATGCAATCCGAGGCGAAACGCACATTGCTGCCCAACAGCTCAGACAAATGGGCCACCAGGTGTTTCAAAGAGTATTTTTCGGTTGGACCTTCTTTCGGACGACCCAAGTGGCTCATCAAAATCACCGAACCCCCATCGCCCAGAATCTTCTTGATGGTTGGCAAAGCCGCCGTCATCCGAGAATCATCGGTAATCTTGTACTCGGCATCCAAAGGCACGTTAAAATCCACGCGGACCAACACGCGCTCTCCGGCAAAATCAATCGTCTCAACAGTATTCATGGTTTGATAGGTTTATTCGTTTATAACAATTTCATTAATAAGGCACTCATCGATACTTCCGATTGTAGCAAAGCCCCCAAATCGGCAATTTTCACTCGTTTTTGCTCCATGGTGTCGCGGTAACGCACCGTTACATCCTGGTTGGCCAAACTGTCGTGATCCACCGTAATACAGAAAGGCGTACCGATGGCATCCATTCTCCTGTAACGCTTTCCGATGCTGTCTTTGTCTTCGATGTATACGTTGTAATCGATGCGCAATTCATTGTAAATCTGCTCCGCCAATTCTGGCAACCCATCCTTTTTCACCAAAGGCAAAATGGCCGCTTTTACCGGCGCGATGGCAGGGTGCAACTTCAACACTGTGCGGGTATCGCCATCTACCGACTCCTCAGCAAATGCCTCACACAAGGTAAGCAAGAACAATCGATCCAACCCAATGGATGTCTCCACCACATAGGGCACAAAACTCTCGTTTGATTCAGGGTCAAAGTAGCGCAATTTCTTGCCACTAAACTCTTCGTGTTTGCCCAAATCAAAATCGGTGCGTGAGTGAATGCCCTCCACCTCTTTAAAGCCAAACGGAAAATCGTATTCAATGTCTACCGCGGCATTGGCATAGTGCGCCAACTTCACGTGATCGTGGTAGCGATATTTGGCATCGGGCGTTCCCAAGGCCTTATGCCATTTCAGGCGCTGCGCTTTCCAAAACGCATAAAATTCCAATTCGGTTCCGGGCTTCACGAAAAACTGCATCTCCATCTGCTCAAACTCCTTCATCCGCATGATGAACTGCCGGGCCACAATTTCGTTTCTGAAGGCTTTTCCCGTTTGTGCGATACCAAAAGGCAACTTCATCCTGCCCGTTTTCTGCACATTCAAGAAGTTCACAAAAATACCCTGGGCGGTTTCCGGACGCAGATACAAACTATCTTCCCCATTGTCGGTGGCGCTCATTTGGGTGCTGTACATCAAGTTAAACTGACGCACATCGGTCCAATTGCGCGATCCACTGATTGGACAAACAATCCCTTCCGCGTCGATCAAGTCTTTGATCATCGCCAGATTTCCGGTTTCCAAACCTTCTTTCAACACAGCATCGATGCGATCAATCTGCGCTTGGTATTCCATTACCCTGGGGTTGGTGGTTCGATACATCACCGCGTCAAAAGTCTCACCAAATCGCTTGGCGGCTTTGTCGATTTCCTTGTCGATCTTCTGTCGGATTTTCTCCTGATGATCTTCCAACAGCACATCGGCCCGATAGCGCTTCTTGCTATCTTTGTTATCAATCATCGGATCGCTGAACCCATCTACGTGACCGCTGGCTTTCCACACTTTGGGATGCATAAAGATGGCTGCATCAATCCCCACAATGTTTTGATTGAGCTGGGTCATGGATTTCCACCAGTACTGACGCAAATTGTTGCGCAATTCAACGCCATTTTGGCCGTAATCGTACACAGCGGTTAATCCACCATAAATGTCACTGGAAGGAAATACGAAACCGTATTCTTTGCAATGGGAAATGACTTTTTCGAAAATCTCAGCGTTACTCATCCGTCCCGCAAAGATAGGACATCAGAATTGGTTCTTCCACATCATACTTTCGACCGGGTGGTTGGGCTGGCCTGAGTATTTTGCGTTTTTCTTGGCGTTGTAGGGCACAAGAATCTCTCCGTCTACAGGGAAGTAGATCAACTGTCCGATCGGCATCCCGGCATACACCCTCACGGGCTTTTTCACAGAGATTTCTAAGGTCCAGTTGCCACAGAATCCCACATCGCCTTTACCTGCGGTGGCGTGGATATCAATCCCCAACCTACCGGTACTGCTTTTGCCTTCCAAAAACGGCACATGGGCATGGGTTTCGGTATATTCAAGGGTCACACCCAAATAAAACTGATCGGGCATCAGCACATAACCTTCCTCAGGGATATCGAAATGGGCGATGGTATTGTGTTTTTTGGCATCCAATTCTGCGTCTACGTATAGCGCCAAATGCTGGCCCAAATGCACATCATAACTATTGCTGCCCAAGCAATTGCGGTCGTAAGGTTCAATTTTGATTGTCCCCTTTTCCATCTCATCGAGGATGCGTTGATCAGATAATATCATAATAGAAAGGCAAATATAAATAATTGCTGCGGTGAATTTTCATCTGTGGCGATCGACCTCCTCGCATCGAAACAATCCAGCGGCAGAATAAATATTTAGCGACTCACATCGTTCATGTCACCAATTTTCTTCACATAGGTAAACGACGGAATGAACAGGAAGATGTTTTTAGGTCCGATGGTCAAATCCTGTGGAACATAGGTCATTTGCGCGGTGGCATTGTCCCACACCGGCAATGTGGCGGAATAATCAAATCGATCGCCGTGTTCCCAGTAGCTCGACACACCAAACGACCAGGCAGTGGTGCGTTGTTTGTGTCCGATAATCCGAAACTGAACCGAGGTAAACAGGGTGCTGCGTTTGAGCATGGCATCCACGGGGACGGTTTCGGGGGCATAGGTCATTTTTACATCGTCGTATTTCCAGTTATCGTAGCTTGAAACAAACCGTCGATTGCGGTTATTGAACCAGGCTTCGCCCACAAAATAAAAATTGCGGGTGATGCTATACATGCCGGAGACATTGGTAACGGCAAGGCTTCCATCGGCTTCACTGGAGCGGAGCATTCCAAGTCCGAAACTCACATTATTTTGTGGACTTCCCAAGGTATACATCCCGTAAAAGGTATTGAGCCACATCATGTTATCGGCTCCGGTGAATACGCTAAATCCGGCGATATCTCCCACGGCCAAGGTATGATTTTTACGCAGGGGTATGGAATATTTGGGGGTAAGGTACATGAACAGGGGGAATGCGTAGCCGATGCCCACACCCAGCTGATCGGTAATCCCCATTTGGACATCATTGAGCAGCACATCATAGTTTTGATAGTAGAAGGCGCCTTTGTTGATGGGGTAAGCAGACGGGGCAAAAATGTAGCGAGAGGCGTGATGATTTACTTGGGCGATAGAGTCTTCACGGGAAAGGACTTTTTTCGGAATTGTAGGCAGGGGTGGCAATTGTAAATTTTTCTTGCGTTTGGCGGTGTCAGTGGTGGTTACTGCGGGCACATCATTATCGGGGGTAGCCTGAATTTGTGCCATCAGGTTGTTGCTGCTGATAAACAGTAGCAGGGCGAAAATCCAACGAAGCGTTTTCATGATAGTTAAGATTGGTTAGGGTAAAATTACGGGTGGCTACGGTGCGAAAATAGGACAATTGTCATGGTTAGACAGGACATTCCTTAGGGAGATGTTCCACAGGTTGGGTGGTGAGTCCAAATTATCACTCAATGGAGAGGTCCCACAGGCGGATGGTTTTATCGTCCCCGGCGCTTGCGAGCAAGCGCCGTTCCACAGGAGAATCTTTACGGTCAGCATGATCACCCAACCACGCCAAGGCATTCACGGAGTGGGTATGACCAAAATTTGGAAATTTCGATCGATCAACCACCTTCAACAATGCATAATTCTGAGCGTCCCAGATTTTGATCGATTTGTCCATCCCACCACTGGCCAACCATCGTCCGTCACTGGGCTCCAACACCAACGCATGAATCGTATACAAATGGGCCTTTACTTTCTCCCTGACCCCTCCATCGGCCCCAAACCACCACAACAACGCATCCCGGCCACCACTAACCAATGAATCATCGTCCATCTTCGCCAAACAAAACACCGAGGGCTGATTGGCCGTTCGCACCGAAAGCACCTCGCCCAAGGCATTCAATCGCCAAACCACACCATCGCTGCCACCGATCAAACCCTCGCTCCCAACGCAACACCGAAGGCTGCGCTCACCCAATTTGAGGCGAGAAACCACTTCAAAGGCATCGTCTAAAAAAACCACTTCGCCGCTACCCAAACCCACAGCAATCCTGCCATCCATCCATCGCGATATAAAAAACACTGAACTCGTACCCAATTTCATCATTCTGGGCGATGCACCCACCCCCAACTTAAAAACCAAACCGCCTTGCGTCCCCGCCCAGATTTCGCCATCCATCCCCTCCATCAAACAAAAAATAGGCTCCGGCAATTGCGCAAACAACCTACCCACAACCCCAGAATCACCCAACAGCCCATCCAACGGCACCGACCACTTAACCACCGCACCGTCCCCGCCAGCACTCACCAACACCCGCTCCCCTTCACACCAAAAAAGTGCATAAACCCCTTGTTTATGTCCCTCTAATTTCGTATATTCTTTTACGAGTATCTTTGTAGCCATGCCCATTGAATTGCGTTGGAATTGCCATACCGGAACTTGCCTTACACTTTGGCATATTACCGAACATCGCAACCAGCTTGCGCAAATGTACAACCAAATTTGGGGCGACGATGCCAACCCCCAAACCACCAAAAGTGCCAGTCCGCAAAAACTCGCCGCGCGCAACCTCATCGGCACCGAATTTCCCGCGCACCAACTCGTATTCTCCGAGTATGGCAAACCCCTGTTATTGCCCCACTCTGCCCATATCAACCACAGTCACGCCGGTGATTTCGCCCTGCTCGCCCACCACCCCAACCTTTCCGTGGGTGTAGACATTGAGCAAATCCGACCCCAGCTGCTGCGCATCTATCCGAGATTCTGTAACAGCCAAGAACAAATGGCGCTCGGACCCAATCCGCCCCTAGAATTGCTGCTGCTGTTTTGGTGCGCCAAAGAGGCCATGTACAAAGCGATTGGCGAAAAAGGCACCGACTTCCGTTCATACCTGCAAATCACAAAGTGGCCGTTAAACAATGACCCTTTCAAAGATCCGTATGATTCAGAAGGACAGTTGGAAGCCCAGATATCGCTTCCAGGATTTGAACAATCTTGTTCATTGAATTTTAAACGCTGGGATCAATATGCCGCCGTTTGGGTAGTACTGCCAAACCCCTAGTCTTACTGTACGGCTTTCACTGAAAAACTAAAGACAGACCCAGCCCCCTCGGTACTGATGACGCTGATGGTCTCTCCATGGGCTTCCACGATGTGCTTACAAATGCTCAATCCCAGTCCGCTGCCACCCGTAGCCCTGTTTCGGTGTTTGTCAACCCGAAAAAATCGCTCAAAGACCCTACCCAAATGCTCCTGCGGAATACCAATGCCGTTGTCGGCCACTTCCACTATTACCTTCGCACCAGTGCTGCTTAGCCTGAACCGGGAATTGCCATTCTCGTGACCGTATCGGATAGAATTATACCCCAAATTCGTGAGCACCTGCGATATTCGTTTGCGATCGCCCAGCACCTGATAATCCCCCGCAGGCGCGAAAACCTGCAAAGTGATGTTATTTTCCTTGGCCTGCAACTCCAATGATTCCACGATTTCATTCACCAGTTGCAACATATCGAACGGTTGCTGATCCAAAACCAAAAAGCCACTTTCGTATTTGGTGATGGTATCTAAGTCCAACACAATCTGCCCCAGTCGATCCGCATTTTTGTTGGCTTTCACCAAAAAGGATTCCAACGTTTTACGGTCCAAATCAGGATCATCCAGCACCGTCTCGATGTATCCTTGAATCGAAAAAATGGGCGTTTTAAGCTCGTGAGCCACATTGCCGATATAGTCTCTGCGATAATTTTCCAATCGCTGCAATTGCAACAACTCTTCCTTGCGCGTATCGAACAAGGCCTTCAATGCCGCTTCAATGTCTTCGTATGTTTGCGATACGGCCTCCTCTTCTTCAGGATTTTCGTCCGAAATCATTTGCTGTAATCGCCGTAGCAATTGCTTTTCCCTGCGCAACCACAACAATCCCACCATCAAGCCCAACAGCACAGTAACAATCCATAGTATAAAGAAGGCCTGAGACGACATCCCCAAAGTGGTTAGCAACTGAATCAATAAAAAACTCACGGGTTGCAAGATACGCAAACCGAGGTTTACAAGTTGTGAAAATCGCATCAAGTTTCCGTGGTATTTTTGTCGTTCATGCATTGGCCAGATCATTCACAACCCGACGAACTTCCTCCGTATTTGGACAAACTCAACCCTGCCCAGAAGGCGGCAGCCATGCAAACGGAAGGACCTGTAATGATCATTGCCGGTGCGGGATCAGGCAAAACCCGCGTGCTCACTTTTCGCATGGCCTACCTGTTGCACAAAGGCGCTGAACCCTTCAATATTTTGGCACTGACCTTTACAAACAAAGCCGCCAAAGAAATGCGTCATCGGATCGAGCAAGTGGCCGGCGCGCAAGCCAGAAACTTGTGGATGGGTACGTTTCACTCCGTGTTTGCCCGCATTTTACGTCAGGAAGCCGACCGACTCGGATATCCCTCCAACTTCACGATATACGACAGCGAAGACAGCAAAAACCTGCTGAAGGGGATCATCAAAGAAATGAACCTCGACGACAAAATGTACAAACCGTCGATGGTCCTGGGTAGAATCAGCATGGCCAAAAACAATTTGATCGAGGCTAAGCATTACACCGACAAAGAAGACCTGATGAATCAGGACAAGGCCGCCAATCGCGCGAAGTTCTCTGAGATTTTTACCGCCTACACAAACCGGTGTTTCAGGGCCGGGGCGATGGACTTCGACGATATACTACTCAACACCTACAATCTGCTGAACAACCACGTGGATGTCTGCAACAAATGGCAACACAAGTTCAAATACATCATGGTGGATGAGTACCAAGACACCAACCACGTTCAGTATATGATCACCCGAAAATTGGCTGCTGTACATCAAAACATATGTGTGGTGGGCGATGATGCGCAGAGTATTTATGCTTTCCGCGGGGCGAATATCCAGAACATCTTGAATTATGAGCGCGACTACCCGGATGTAAAAACATTCAAGCTAGAACAGAATTATCGATCTACCCAGAACATTGTCAACGCCGCCAGTTCCGTGATCAAAAACAACCAAAAGCAGCTGGAGAAAAACGTGTGGACATCCAACGACATTGGTGACAAAATAAAGGTGGTGAGAAATGCTACCGAGGGAGAAGAAGCGCGCAGGGTGGCCGATGCCATATTCGATGACAAGATGCACTTGCATTTGCCCAACAAGGCCTTCGCCATTCTCTATCGCACCAACAGCCAAAGCCGAGCTTTTGAAGAAGCGTTGCGCCGACAAGGCATCGATTATCGCATTTATGGGGGCATGAGCTTTTACCAACGAAAGGAAGTGAAAGACCTGATCAGTTATTTGCGCTTGGTGATCAACCCCTCCGACGAAGAAGCCCTGAAGCGGGTGATCAACTACCCGGGCAGGGGCATTGGCGACACCACCATCAACCGGATCGTGGTCAAATCCTCCGAGTTGGGGGTTCCTCTGTGGGATGTTGTTGCCTCGGCTGCAAGCATTCCGGAGTTAGGGGTTAGCGCCGGGAAAGTGGAGAATTTTGCCATGATGATCAAGAGCTTCCAAACGATGCTCGACTCACACAATGCCTACGACTTGGCCATGCACGTGGCAAAACAGACCGGTCTTTTGAAACTGCTGTACGATGACAAATCTGTAGAAGGAGTTTCTCGGTATGAAAACATCACGGAATTGCTCAATGGTATACAAGAATTTGTGGAGGACGACGAAAGTGAGAAAGAGAAAACCCTGGCGAATTTCTTGGAAGATGTGGCCTTATACACCGATGATCAAAAAGACAAAGACCCAGACAGAGATTGCGTTTCCTTGATGACAATTCACGCGAGTAAAGGATTGGAATACCCCGTAGTTTTTATTGTGGGCATCGAAGAAAACTTGTTTCCAAGCCAGCTATCACTGCACAGCAGAGCGGACCTAGAGGAGGAACGACGGTTGTTTTATGTGGCCATTACCCGTGCGGAAACCAAATGCTACCTCACATTCGCCACATCCAGGTTCAAATACGGCAGTTTGGTACCCTGCGAACCGAGTAGGTTCATCGAGGAAATCGATCCTCAGTACCTAGACATGAGCACGGCATCCATGAAAACCGCCTCTCCATTCAGTGGCGCCGGAGGGCCAGATTTTTCAGGGAGTGGCTACATTGGCGGACAGTATGCCAGCAGAAAAGTGGAAGACAAACCCACCAAAACGGCCAAGTTGTTCAGTGCAAGCAAGCCACCCAGTCCGCCCGTCCCTCCGGCCGACCCCAACTTTGTTGAAGGGGATATCAGCGGCTTGAAAGTGGGCGATAAAGTCCAACACCAGCGATTTGGCTTTGGCGTGGTTGCCAGCATTGAGGGCGAGGCTGCGAATGCCAAGGCCATTGTGAATTTTGACCAAATGGGACAAAAAACGCTGGTTCTGAAATTTGCAAAAATGCGGATTGTGTAAACGGCGGCGACAAAAGCGCACGGTTGTGGTGGCACCCATGACTTCGGCGAACAAACCCTATCCCACCCGGGTTGCCGTAGTGCATAACAAAATATCTGGGCAAGTGGTATTGGATCAAATCAGAACCATTGATAAGTCGCGTATTCTAAAATCTTTGGGCTCACTCACAACCCCAGAAATCCAACAGTGTAAACAGGTCATCAAACAGACCTACGTGGATTAAAACCCGAGGCAACATCCCGGAATAGAAGATAAATCCATTGCGCAACCAGTTAGAATCAGAATTTCATTGGTTATTCCATTCAATTTCATTATATTTGCACCCCCGTTTTGAAGAAAATGGGATTAAAAAAAACACAATAAAGACATGGCAACCAAAATTAGATTGCAAAGACACGGCAGAAAGAAACGGGCTTTCTTTCACATTGTGGTAGCGGATTCGCGTTCACCAAGGGATGGTAAATTCATCGAGAAACTCGGTAGTTACAACCCTATCACCAATCCAGCTACAATCGTATTGAACGTAGACCGCGCAGCCCACTGGCTGATCGCTGGAGCACAACCCACAGACACTGCAGCAGCTCTTTTGAGCTACAAAGGTGCTTCTATGAAGAAACACTTGCAGGTGGGCGTTATAAAAGGCGCTATCAGCCAAGAAGAAGCAGATAAACGTTTTGCTTCCTGGTTGGAAGAGAAAGCCGCTCGCATCGATGCGAAGAAATCAAACTTGGCTTCTGCCGCTGAAAAAGTAAAAACAGAAGGTTTGGCACAAGAAGCAAAACGCAGAGCTGCGGTTGAAGCAAAAATTGCTGCCAAAATTGCCGAAGCGGAAGCTGCTGCTAACCCAGTAGAAGAATCTGAAGAATTAGCCGCTGAAGAATTAGCCGCTGAAGAAGTTGCTACTGAAGAAGTTGCTGCTGAAGAAGTCGCCGATGCACCAGCCGCTGAAGAAGTTGCTACTGAAGAAGCTGCTAATGAAGAAGTTGCTACTGAAGAAGCCGCCGATGCACCAGCCGCTGAAGAAGCTGCCGACGAAGCTCCTGCCGCTGAATAATCCCCCAACCATGAGTGTTCTGCCACCGCCCCTAACATTGGTCGGAAAGATACACGCCAAACATGGTTACGACGGACGATTATCCATCGAGTGCTTCGCCACTTCAAACAAAATCATTTCCAAAGGGAACTACCTATTTGTCATCATCGACGGAAAAGGGGTTCCCTTTTGTATTACAGATGTTAACAAGTCCCAAGAGCTCATCAAACTCAAAGACATCGACACAGAAGAAAAAGCCAAAGCCCTTATTGGCCTGTCATTCGGTGTCCCCAGCTCCAAAAAAATGTCGGTCATCCCTCAAACCAACGCCTTGGTGGGATTCCGCATTCACGACAATCCATCTGGCTTCTCTGGAGAAATTACCCAAGTAGAAACCCTGCCGCAAGGCATGATGTTTACCGTGGTGAGTCAAGACCCCACAAACCCCGTCCTTATCCCATTGGTAGAAACCTGGATCACCCAAATCGAGGAGAAAATTGCCACCATTTATATGGATTTGCCTGAAGGCTTGATTGACTTAAACGCATCCACTGCTGGAACCGAAACGGAAGATTCAGACGACCTGTCTGATGCGGAAGAGGATTGATAACGCAAAGGCGAACATCGCCGGCAAACTAGCACCGTTGAGTATTTTATAGTTCTTCGTCGCCCAGCAAATCTGGTCGCAACCGCTGCGTTCTTTCCAACGCTTGTTCGTGCTTCCATTGCGCAATTTTGGGGTGGTTGCCAGTGGTTAACACATCGGGGACACGGAGTCCGTTGAAGACTTCCGGACGGGTATACAAGGGCGGTGCCAACAAATCGTCTTGAAATGAATCACTCAGCGCGCTTTCCTCATCCCCCAAAACACCGGGCAACAAGCGAATCACCGCATCAACAACCGCAGCAGCAGCAATCTCGCCCCCACTTAACACAAAATCTCCCAGCGAAATTTCTAAGGTCACGTACAAATCGCGCACCCGGTGATCGATTCCTTTGTAATGACCGCAGATAAGCATCAAATTTTCACCCAAACTCAATTGGTTCGCCAACCCCTGCTTCAACGGCTTTCCATCGGGCGTAAGGTAAATAATGTGATCGTAGTTTCGCTCCGATTTCAATTTTTCAATCACCACGCTCAGCGGCTCCGGCATCAACACCATGCCCGCCCCACCCCCGAAAGGCGTGTCGTCGATTTGCTTGTATTTACCAATGCCGTAATCGTGCAGATTGTGCAAATGTATTTCCGCTAGGCCTTTGTCGCACCCCCGCTTGGGAATACTGTAGCCCAACAAACCCTCCAACAAACCAGGCACAGCAGAAATAATGTCGAATCGCATACTACAAAGATACCCGATGTTGATATTTATCCGTTTAATTGAAAGGGCAAATTTGGAAAGCCCCATGTTCGCACCGAATTTTGAAGGATATGTTGAATTTGCGCAGGCCTTTGGTCGTTTTTGATTTAGAAACCACCGGTGTGAATGTCACCCACGACCGCATCGTAGAAATTTGCTTGCTGAAGGTATTCCCTGACATGCGCGAAGAGATTCGCACTTACCGCATCAATCCTGGCATTCCCATTCCCGCAGGTGCTACGGCCGTCCATGGCATTTCCAATGCCGATGTG